>Ga0179593_1606398_pt1 | contig 11208 bp, 25 predicted proteins | sample CZODoug2_1_08_16_FD_185931 | JGI IMG/M metagenome (GOLD analysis project Ga0179593, IMG submission 185931) | Vadose zone soil fungal communities from Angelo Coast Range Reserve, California, USA - CZODoug2_1_08_16fungal (PacBio error correction) | ecosystem: Environmental > Terrestrial > Soil >... | reverse complement strand
TTGCACATCAAAGTTGACCCATCCCCTTCTTCTCTATCTGTCTCAATTTTGAATTTCTTCCAATTTCTTTTATCTCCGCCCCATTTCCTCTGTGGACTTTCGACCCTCTCTTTCTCTCCTTTTAACCAGGCTTTGCCAACTTTCCCCCCTTTCCGTCCACACCCCAGTTGGTATATGTGTCCATTTCTCCCCGCTCTTCCCAGGAGTTCCTTATCACTTCCCCCTCCTCCATTTTGGGTTGGGTACCGGCCAGGCTCCTGTCTTCAACCCCCTACCCTCTTCCTTCTTTTGTGACCTTCCACAAAAAATCCCGTTGCTTTCCCCCATCCTTCACCACTCTGTTTATTTTGTCTTTCTCCCCTGCTCTAAACTTACTCTCAGACCCCCTTACATCTACATACCAAATGTTTGTATACATCTTTCCCAACCGAAGACCTACTCAGTTTTTGTTATATACCCTTCAAAGGTTGCGTATGGGCCTATTTTTGAAGATATGAGAGATGTGTCACTTGCACCCTCCAATTAGCTCGCCGTACTTCTTTTTCCAACCCCAAGTAGGGACCGGATTGTTGCAATCCCTCTTACTCAATTTCCCAGGATTATCCCGTTGATTCCCTTCTTATTCCCCCTTACCAGGTCCCCCCCAATCTACTTTTCCTTTCTAGAGCTTTTTCTTCCTTCCCCTACTTGCTCGTTGAAGGGGCTTGCTTTTATTTATGTCCCTTTTTTCCTTTTACTGCCTGCTTAGATGAACAACTGTTGGATGGTATCCCTCGTTTTTTTCTCTCTCTTCCTTTGCTCTCCACCACCCACTCCCCCTTTTCCCCACTCCTCCATTTTCTCCTTATATTAAGAGAAACCGGCCCCCCCCCCTTCCTGAAAGGAGGAAGAGTTTTTTTCATATGGGCCACTATTCTCCTCACTAATTCCCCAGTCATTGTTTTTCCCATTTTTAGTTCCCCTTCTTTCTTGCCTTTATGCCCCAGTTTTTTCTCATCCACATTTCTCCTCTTCCCCCCCCTTTTTCTTCAAAATTTTTTCCCTTTCTGTGGGACTTGTCACTCTTATTTTTTCCCCCCTATCACTTAGGACTTGTCCTCTTTTTTTCTCTCATCTGCTTTCTTCATGCTTTATTTTTGAGGCATAGTCAATTAAATATGAATAGAGGCTTTGTATTTATTCCCCCCCTTCAGTGTGTTATTCCACCGTTTTCAAACCATTTTGCAATCCCTCACTTTCCCCCTCCGATGAATTGCTTTCCCCCCATGAGTGGTTGAATTCTTCCTTGTTTTTTGAGTCCCCTTTTTTTTTTAAACTCGTTCAGGATGCCCTTGCTTCTTTGCCCTCCACAGTCTCTGTGCACTGATCTCCCCCTAGTATCCCTCAAGCATTGGAGTCCTTATTCGCATATCCTTTTAGAACAGTTTGGTCTCACCCAACCCTGTTATGACCAGCGAGCTTCATCTTTTCTCTCTCCTACTCAGCCATGTCTCCCCCATTCTCTTGCCACCTATTGTTCCTGTACAAGTCTTCCCTCATTGCAAAACTCTCCTTTTTCTCTGGACTCTTTAAACAGAGACAGCAATTCTGGACCTCCTACAACCTCTGTAGTGCTCTGTTATTGATTGGGTCACTTTCTTTTTTCCCTGTTACTTCACGTTGATTTGATTATTTGCTCCACACCCACCCTATATTCCTCTTTTTGTCGTTATGTCCTTCTTCCTTTATCAAAACTAAGCTTCAGTACTCTTATGTGAGTCCCTTCCATCTTTTTTTGCCCCCCCGTTCCTCAAATGGCCTCTATTACTTCCTCCTACCCTCCAGTCAATCTCACCCCCAATTTTTTACCCCCTTGAACTTTTTCCCAGTCTATTGTGTTCTTCCATTTACACCCACCCTTTCCACCCTTCCTTAACCTCTGAGACTTCAATATTGGGCTTTCCACATCCATGTTTATCCATGCTCTTTCTACCTCCCACCTCGATAGACTGTAATATTGTTTCAGTATTCTCGATGTTGTTTTTTCCACTTAAGCTTTTATAACGCTTGTGCATTCTTTCTATTTCGTTTGCGTTGCTTTTTACCCCCCCCCATCCCATGGACTGCCTCGATTTTCAAACATGATATTCGGTTTAATGTCTCCTTCAACCTTCTCTTCATGAAAGTTGATTCATGCCCTGGGCCCCAGTTTTAACATTATCACCGAATTACCAGTTGTCCACCCCCCCCCTTTAGGCAAATGCCCTTATCCTTATTGTTTCTTCCTGAATAACCGAGATAGATCTTTTTCTTCCCTCATTGTTTTTATCTCTAGGGTAGTCTGACCCCTCTTGGTTCGCCCCCCTGTGAGGATTTTATTTATCTATCCCCATGATTTTTCTTTTCTTCAAATGTCTCCTACATTATAGGTTCCCTTTCAATCCCTTTTAAAACTTTTGCTTTGCAGGGACTGTGCCTCGTTCACTCATCTCCTTTTCCACTTCCCCCTTTAGTTGAATTTTTTAGTTGGGAAAACGGCCTCCCCCTCTTTTTCCCTTCCCCGTAACCTGTTTTTCCCCGCTTTTTCAGAAGTGTCTCCCACATCCTCGACTTCTCTATATTTTTTCTTTTTATAGCCCTCTCATTATTTTTTAACTCGTTTACTCATTCCCACTAAGCTTCGCATTCTTTGTGTTTTAGATTACACTTGTCTGATTTATTTTTCTTTGCACAAACTTCCCTGTCCAGTGTGGTAAAGTACTTCCCCCCACCCTTTTTTTTAGATTTTTCCCTGTCGTAAGAGTTTTCTCCTTCTTCATATTTTTCACCATATTATCTTTGATGCATTTTTCCCTCTTATTAATTATTTTTTGATACCCCCTTCCCCATCTTTTCCCCTTCAACCTTTCCCTTTTTTTATATTTTTCCTCAAGTCACATCTCCTCCCCCTCTATGTTCCTCACCCTTCCCTGCCACCCCTCCAACTTTGCGCCGTTTTCCCTCTTTCCCAAAAATTGACCCCGCTTGTCCCTGCACCTCCCCAGCACACAACTTTCTTTTTTTTCTCCATTCTTGCATAATCTTTCAGTGAGTTTGTATTCATTTTTCTTGACTTCTTCCCCTTACCCGCTCTTTTCCTAGGACTTTGGTTCCTTTTTCCCCCACCTCCTTAGACCGATTCGCTGCTTTCCAACTTCTACTGTCGCCCTGAGATCCCCCCCTAATATCTTTCCCATATTTTCCTGCACCCATCCTAAGCTGAACAATATTACACCTTCTGTTCCCCTTTGTCAGGATTTACATTTTCGTTTCCCCCCCCTTGACGAAGTACACCCCACCTCCCTCAATCATCTCCCGGTTTGTTCCTTTCTTTGCTCTGCCCCTCGAACTTTTGTTCTGACATTTTTCATCACCACTTTCCCCTTCCCAATTTTATTAAATCCCAAGTCCCTGCATCTATTCTCATACATTTGATCTGGCCCTGCCCAAACCCCTCTATGAAACACAAGATCTCATCTCCTGCTTTGAGCCAGTCAAGTCTTCCCTTTCCTGGTTCTCTAAAAATCCCCTCCTTCTTTCACTCCCCCCCAAGTCCCCTTTCCCTACATACAATTATAACACTCTTTTCGCTCCAGAGTGCACTCAAAGATGAGCCCTCCATACCCCTTAAAGAATGACACCCCTTTTCTAATCTTACTCTTTTCCCTTATGCTATACGTTTCTCATTCTTTCTACCAGAATAGTCTATCCACCTCCCCTTATTGTTGGGGTCTTGACTCTCTTCCTTCCTTTTCATTATCCGTGGAGAAATGGGCTAATCTTTTCCTTGTCTTCTTTGTTTGAGCTGTTGCACCAGTGCCAATCCTCACCAAACCGCTGCCTTACCCATTAACACACCCTTGGCCGCTCCTCGCCGACCCAAGTGTGCATGCATCCCTCCTACCACTCATCCCACATCCCTCCGATCCCCGTATCTGAAAGATCATGACCCAGCTTCTCTTCACCCCCCTTGGTGCTTTTTCTAGCCTGTACTATTCCTCTCATCTTTATCCTATCTCCCCTGCATATCCTTAACAAATTCAATTCTTTATTCCTCAGACAGAAAAATTAAAGTCATTCTCTCCTCATTGACAGCCTTCCTTTCCCTCGTCGGATTTTTCATCAAAACTCGATCATTTTTTCCTTCTCTTTGTCTTCACCCTGTTTTAGATTATTACAAGCCTCTCTTCCTTCCCCCTTTTTCGCCTTTTCCCCTTTTTCTTCCAGCCCCTTCATTTTTCTGAGACACGTGTAAGAAATTGTTCATTTTTTATTACTCTTCCATTTTTTTCTCCTGTTTTCTCTTCCCCCTTGACATTCTATGAATTACCCTATTCTGCTAAGCAAACCTGGAAACCCTTCTTCCCTTTTTTTCTTTTCGGCAGCCCTCTTTCTGAACTAAATGCCTCTTCCATCTTTCCCCCCACAGTCGCTGATGTAAGCCTGTACTCCCCTCATGCCCCCTTGCCCAGATCGATTTTCTCTTGTCTTGTAAAAATGTGATGTCCTTTCTGTTCTTCCTTGGTTGTTGAGGTATGAACATCATTACCCCTCCTCTCCGGCTCCCTTTCCTGGGTACATTAGGTGTTCCAAGCCTCTTTTTGGCCCAATCCCCCTTATAACAATTTTTCTCTCCTCTCTTTTCTTTCAACTTAACACCCTCGGCCACCTCTTTTCCCCCCAGCTTTATTGACGCAGTCGATCTTCCTCCCACCTCTTGCCCCTTTTCATATCATTTTCCAAGTGGCCCCCTGGTTTCCATCTGTTTCCCCCCCTCTCAACTTTCCTCTTTCCCCCCCACCCACTATGACCAAGTTCTGCCTTTCCTCTTCCCCCCCTCTGGCTCTCATGTTGAAATGTCATACACCTGTTTCCTTTTTTCTTTAGATCCCCCTTTCCGCGCTATACTTTGCTTACAGCTTGCATAAAAGAAGCTAAGAAATTTTTTTTTCTCCCCCCTCTGCCTCTTCTGGGGCAGATCCCTCTTCTCGTGCCTTTGCTCCATTTTGGCTCAGTCTTACCTTTACAAACCCAATAAGAACATGGATTGTTGCAATTCCTCCCCTTCCTTTTCGGGTATACCTTCTCATTACTATCTCATGCTAGAACCTTCCCCACCCAGACTGGTGTCATACTTTTTTATATTCATGGCAAGATTTTTTTTTGACACGGCTAGTGCTGGAGTGTTGCTTCGAATTTTGTTAATGGCCCACTTTTCTGTGGTTTTCTGCAATGTAGGGTCTCTGTTCCTGACATCAGTTTTTGCTTTGTTTTCCCCTTGGTCCTTCCCCCCCCCAAACCCCTCCCCCCACTCTACTAAGAAGAAATCCTGGCAACCCCCAATACTGACTGCCGTGCGTGAGTCCCTAATGGCTTCCCTGAGAGAGTATACAATCACTCAAATAAGCCGTCCCACCGATTGTTAGCGCAAACTTGGTTTGAATGCTTGTGTTATTCCCCGCCTGGGCAGTCTTCGAATCAAAGCCTCACTCGAGAAATTCCTCCCTTTGGATGGACATGTATGGATTTCTTTTTGTGCTACTTCCACTGCCCTATTATTTTTCCAACAAGCTAATCTTACTTTTGACTTCGTGCTTAGAACTTAAGGTGTTTTACACCTTCGTCTTTTGTTGTCCTATATGATCTTTTTCCTGATTTACATACAATTTATGTCTTTTTTTGTTTCCTTTTTCTTTAATACCGGACATCGTTCTTTTGATTACCCACCCTTTGCTCTTTTGTCCATCATCCATGGCTTTCCCAAGGTCTTCTGCCTCCCCCCCATATTTTGAAATTTTTTTTTTTTGGCTCTTGTGTGATCACCTCTTTTACAATAGTCAGCTTAGACTGTTATGAGTTCAGCTTATTTCCTTGCACCCCTTTTAATTCCCAGTCGTGCTCATCCCTTCTCCACTGAATCCCCCGAATCGGGCTAAAATGCGGTTTTTGCCCTTCCTAAGTTCGCCCGAGCTCTGAAGATTTTTCTCCTACCATCAGCCAATGAAGAAACCTCACTTGTTTTTCCCCAATCCTTTCCCCCCTTCTTAAGAACCCGTCATTTTGGTGAGGATAGTGTAAGTCACCACTTTTTCTTAATCCCCTTTTATTTTTCCCCCCTTTAGTTCCTCCCCCATTGTTGCTTTAGAGTCCTCGTTGCATGTCTTTAATTCATAGTCCTGGTCTTGCTGCTTTTTCCCTTTCCACCTCTCCCCCCCAGAGCTTCAAGGAGGGTTTTTGATGTCTGCACTCTTTGCTACCCTTTTACCCCCAAACTACTACCAGGATTTTTTCAGACTCTTTTGCATCCCACTCCCCCTTTTTGAGACCACTCATGCCCTACTAGACAATAACTCTTCCTCCTTCCCCCCCCCCACAGAATGTGTCGATATACCTTAACTTTTTTCACAGGATCCTTTTGTTCCCCTTTTTTAACAACCCAAACTTGTCATCTGGACGTCCCCAGACGATTTCTCTTTCGAACCTTTTCTGTTTTACTGCTGTGTTCTCCAGACACCTTTTTCAACTCTCTCCTTGAAGAGGCGTTGTCCTTTATTTTCCCTGACCCGTCTGGACCCTTTTTTCTCTTTAGGACTTTTCTTTTGCGGATCCCTCTTTATCTTCCTGTTCAATCCTCCCAACTTCCCTTCCACTCCCTCCTCTATTCAGGTCCTTTTCATTTTCCCAGTTCACCCCTCCCATGGCCCTGCCAACACAGATGAGAACTCACTTTCCCCCTTTCACCCCGAGTATTAATTATTCGTTTTCTTCCACCCCACTCATTCTTAATAAATCCACCATCACAGTTTTCCCTCCCTATGCCTCTTTCTTTTTCATGCTACCAGACGATCTCTTTTCCCTCCCTTCGGTGTTTCTCTCTTTTTTAGTCAATTGACCCCTTCCCCGTGCTTGATGGATGTTTTCTATTACACCTTTAGTGCTCCTTTCTCCTGAAATAACCCTAGGTGCCCCTTCCCCACTTTCCCATTGTTGGCATGGCTGTGTTTCCGAGGTCTCTGACTCACCTTCTAGTCTTCCCACTGCCGAAAGGCCCTGGTCTTTGTTGTGACCCGCAACACCTTTCCCCACCGACCCTTTTCTTCCCGCTTGTCTCCAATCCATTTTCAGGCACTCCATTTCCATTTTTCCCCCTTCTGAAGGATCAGATTATTTCAGTTCCCTAGCCATGCTCCCCGGATGTTTTTTTTTCCGCGACATTATGTTGATTTCCAGATTCCCTTTTTTGTCTTTTCTTGGCCCTTGTCCTCAATTCCTCACCCTTGACAGCCGCTCCCATTTTTTTTTTTTCCTCTTGTGGGTTCACGCTCGTCCGAGTTTCCTTGGATGCGTGAAGCCCTTTCCTCCTGTGCCTGAAAAAAATATTTTTGCTGGCCCTGGTATACTCCCTCCTCCCTAAAAGTATTCTTATGCCCAATTCAACTCCACCACCCCCCCCCCTCTGGCATATCTGTTGATCTGGCCCTCCGCATCCTCCCTATTTTTTTCCCCCCTCTCCATGCCCGGCCTTCATCCCCTTTCCTCTTGAGGACATCAGGGTTTTTATGGAATCCCCCCCCCCCCCACTTTCTCCCTTTTTTGTCATCCTTTTCCCTCGTCCCCTGACCCCCTTCAATATCTTATCTTTCGAAAGGTTCTTTTTTTTCTTCTTTAGTTCTTTCATGATGAACGCAAAAACTTTCACTTCTAGGTTCTATTTGGCTAAGGGGGCAAAAACCTCTCTTCGAATGTCTGACGAAGTTCTCAAATTCTTTTTATCTGAGAGCCACCCTATCCTTCCTAGAGTTTGTTGTCCCTTATCCTTCCCGACCTTAAATCTTTAAGGAATGTGACCCCCATCCTTTCCTTAAGATCCCCCCCAATTGGGGAGACCACCTGTAGACCTTTTTTTTTTTGTTTATGTCAACCTTTGCTGTTTCTGCAAAGAAGGCCCGTTTTGAGAATTTTCCCAATTCCCCTATGTGCCTGGTATTCACTCACAAACCCAAGCGCTTCCCCAAGTTTGGCCGCCCTCCCCTGCAAACTCCCCGCATAGTCCCCCCCCATACGCAGGAAAGTGTATCCTTCTTCCACTTCGTCCCCCTTTTCATTTCTCTTGGTTCCATCCGCCCTTTCCTTCTGTCTTCACTTCATCCAGCCAAATAAAGCAATCCATTTTTCCCCCTCAACCATTTTCCCTAGCCCGTTTTTTAGTGAACATGCCTTTTTTCCTCCAGTCTTCTGCAATCCCGTCTCTACAATTTTCTCTCTTGCCATAAGCTTCTTTTTTCCCTAGTGCCGTAATGCGTCAGTCGCCTAGGCCTCATTAACCCTTTTTTTTTCCCCCAGGTCTCCCCCTTCTAACCTTCCTCGACATTTTTCGATTTTTCTTTTTGGGTTCAATGGGCACCTTGCACCCCCCACCAAAATGCTGAGGTCCCTCCCCTCCCCCCACAGTTTTGCCCCAGAGCCCCTCTCTCCGTACCATGCCAAAGAGGGGCTTTTCCACTCGAAGAAAACCTCCATACTCCCTCCTATATTCCTTACTAAAAAGCTTCCATGAGGGTTCTCTGTTACTTAATATATTCTTACCATATGGTACTCCCTTGCACCCCCCTTTTCTTTATGATGTTTTTCCCCCTTACTCTGCAAATTCTCTTTCTCCTGGATTTTTGAACCTTTTCCTTCATACTTTCTTTTTCTCTCACCAATCGGAGTCCTTTTTCGTTTTCTGATCTACCCTTTTTAGCTTCTTCCCATGTGTATCTCTCCAGTTCTGTTTCAAAATTGGCTATCCCCTCTTTTTTCTCTGGACTTCTCCCTTGTGCATTTTTTTTCTCTCTTTCATTTTTTCAAGCCACAGGAAGCCTTTTCCCTTTTGATACTCCTTCCCCCCCTTGATTGATATTCTCACCTCCATACGCTTGAGGACACATTCTCCCTTTTTCCTTCTCATTTTCTCTTTCAACTATGCTCTCCCCTCCTCCCATTTCCTTTTCCAAAAACAACCCCCCCAAATGCATGGATGTGTTAAGAATTTCATACCCAGATCTCCACACGTGCAAAGAGCTCTGTCCTTTGGTTCCCTTTTTCATCCTTTCCTTTTTTTCCTCCTCTCCTTTGTTTTTTTGCCCCCCCCCCCTGTTGGACCTCCCCTGATTTCCTCCTTTGTTGAAGCACTTTTTCCTGGTTTTTCTAATGTAAAGGCTACATCATCCACTCAGCTGGTTTTTGCCCCACCTCCCCCTTCTTGATTGCAGTTATTCACTTTTCTTGCCAACACCATCGTCACCCCCCCATTTGTCATCGTGATTTTGTCTGACTCTTCATTCCCACCTCCCTTTATAAGCATGGTTTCCCCCCTTCCATGTCTTGCCCCCCTCAATTAATCCCTTTAAACAACAGCCCTATTCCCTTCTCTCCCCCCCATGGATTTATATGTACCCTTGACCCTCCTTCCTTTAGTTCTTCCCTTCCTAGTATCCCTGTCAGCCCTTCGCCTCCCCGCTTTGGTGAGAAAATCCCGTCTCGCCCCTCGCTGCTTTCCCCTCAATTAAACTTTGCTTTCCCCAACAACCTCCTTTCTTTCCAATATTCTTCAATTGACCAGGTATCCCTTCCTCCTATTCCTTCCTGGCTGATACAGGCCCCAACCACCATCCCTTGGTCTCCCTGTGTACTGACCTTTTCAGATAGATAATTCCTTGAGCTCCTGGATTGATATGCTTTTGTGGCCCTCCTTGCATGGATTTATATGCTTGGGTTTCTTGTTGTCTTCGCGTTTTCTACTTTTTTTCGTTCGTGCGTTGCACATCTAAACACCAAAAGCGCCTCTCACCCCGTCTCCACCTGACTGCTACGACTGAGACAGCCTTCAACCCCCTCTTTGTTTCGGACCGATGAGATGAGTCCCCCTGTTTCTCCAAAGATCAAATAATGCAACTCACTTCCCTTTAGAGTCCCCATGGTATTCATGTGCGTGTTCCATACCCCCAAATTTTTCATCCTCATCTCTGTTACCAATTTTCTTTCCTTTACTGGGTTTATGAATGATTGATATTCCCCCAAAAAGAGTCCAATACCTGGTCTCTCACGGCAGTTCCCCTTTTTCTATCCTCCTTTTTAAAATCCTTGTCTTCCTCCACGACTCTTTTCTGTGCAGTGGTATAATACCAATTGGCCTGCCAGTTTCGAAAAAAACTTTTTTCTTTTCTGTCCCTGCTACAGAGATTTGTCCCCCCCCCCTTTGTGGTTTTCCTGTTTTGATCTCATCTTTCTTTACAATATTTTACTCTGGCGGTCCTTTGTATATTTTCCCTTGCTTGTCCCCCCTTTTGGTCCTATGAGTTGGATATAAGCTTAATCCATTTGTCTGAATCATAATAGGTCTAGAATCTTCCAAATCTCACAAAAGTATTACGAGAGCTGTTTCAGCTTTTCTCTCCCCTAGACCACTTGAATCCCCCCCTCCTTTCCTGGCTCCTCAATATTGAAAAAGAACTTGTCATGGGCCTCATGCCTCATTTCATTTAACCTCCCATTTGTCATTTGTCATCATCTAAACCATTTATGATCCCCTCCCCTTTTTCATTTAGTGTGCCTGGAATTAATCCTCTTTTTTCTTTTTTTTTTTCCCTAACAGTTAGGAGGTGGGTACTTTTCCCCACACTAATCAGTTAATATGTTTCGCAAGGGTGGCATCAAAGATACATTTCCTTCTTCTCTTGCCTCCTCTCTGACCAATCCCTCCCCCTCATCCCCCCAACAACCACCGACGTTTGGATCCTGGAGGCTTTAACGGCTCTTCGTTGTGTCTGCCCAACCCCCCCCTTTCTTCCGATGTCCCCTTCCCCTTATTGCCTTGGTTGCTAGTCTTTGTTATACATTTCGTGTCCCTCTCCCCCCCAACTAGAAGCCGAAGTGTTGAAGTTGCCTTTGGGCACTGACCCATTCTGGACCTGAGCTCCCTTCATTGTCGTTGATCTCTCCATTTAGGGTCTTGTTGTTTTCAAAACCCCCCCCTGTCAAATTTTTAATACCTCCTCTTATGATTTCCGTTGGTTGAGCACATAGTAGAACCTTACATTCCAAACTTTTTTCCTTCCCCTCTCCAAGAGTATATCTCTCCGACCCTCGCCTCCCTCCTTTTTCCCCTTCCTCCCATCACTTGTTCAAGACATCTTCTATCTCGTTGTT
>Ga0179593_1536472_pt1 | contig 11208 bp, 24 predicted proteins | sample CZODoug2_1_08_16_FD_185931 | JGI IMG/M metagenome (GOLD analysis project Ga0179593, IMG submission 185931) | Vadose zone soil fungal communities from Angelo Coast Range Reserve, California, USA - CZODoug2_1_08_16fungal (PacBio error correction) | ecosystem: Environmental > Terrestrial > Soil >... | reverse complement strand
GTGACTGTTTCCTACTTGGGAAAGAGAAGTTTCTCGAAGGAATTCTCCTGTGGGCAAGCGGACGTGTTTCACAGAGAGAGAGTTTTTCCCCCCCCCCTCCCAAGTCCCCCTCTTTTGCTCCCCGGACGGCTTGGGATTTTTCTTGCGGTGGAGCGATTGTTTGGTCCGCGAACTTTCCTTGGTAGCCTTTTTCCGCCTCGTTCACCGGCCTGATCCCTCTCGAAAAACGAAGATTTCTTCCTTCTCCCCCTTTTTCTTTCAGACGAGATAGAGTTCTCCCAGTGGCGGTCCTAACCCGGCGCGTGCCCCAGCCCTTCTTGAAGGGAGTGGCGCTTTCTGTAAGATCGCATCGTTCACTCGAGACGAAATCTCCCCTTTCCCTTTTTTTTAAGTTCCCTCTTCTCAACCAACGGTCTTCCCCCCTCTTGCGACTGTGCGCTCCATCCGAGGCATTATGCCCTTTTTTCGGTTCCCGAACCGCCGTTTTTCCCCTATCGGTTTCCTCCCCTTTTCCTTCCACAGGAGCCGGAATGTTTTCCTTTCCTTCTTCTGCGTGCGGACAGAGGACGATCTCCCATGACAGGAACCTGCTTTTTTTCCCTTTTTTTTCCCTCCCCGTCTAGGAAAAACACCCCTCTGCCGGCATCTCAGGCTTTAGGTTTTATTGACGCATCTATCCCCTCTTTTTCTTCCCTTTCCAGTTGCCGTGAGAGTGGTGTCTCTTCTTCTTCCCCTCCCCCTTTTTTCAAGAAAGATTTTTCTCCCAGCATTCGGCAAGAAGTTTTTCGGACGGGTTCGCTCACTAGTTTTTTTTTTCTCACCGCAACAGACATCCTTCCTCTTTCTCCGGGTAGAAGTTCCTTGGTTCCCAGACGTAGAAGTTGTAATCCCACTTTTCTAGGGAGAGCTTTTTTTTTTCGCTTTGACAATTTCTTTTATTGATTCCTTACAGAAAGTATCAGAGGATGCCCCCCCCTTTTCCCCTCTTTTCAAGAATCCCAAAACCCCCACCCCTTTTTCTTTTTCCCGAGATCAGAAATAGATGTTCCTTCCCTTTTTTTTTTTTTTCTCTCTATTCCTATGGGACCGAAATGGGGATAGGTAAAGAAAAGTCCTCCTCCTTTTCCCCCCCCCCGGGAGAATGTCCTTTTTCTTCTTTTTCCGGCGGGTTCTCAGTCCTTTTTTCGATTCGCCGTCGGTACATGGCCTCTTTTTCCTTCCCGCGGACCAGCGCCAGGCTCTCCCCCCCCCCCCCCCCTTCCTCTCGTCCTATTTCTACTCGGCGCAATTCAGACTTTCCTTCTTGCGGAACTTGAGACCCGCCGTTCCCTTTTTTTTTTTCAGTAAGCGTCCTTTTCGCTGGCCAAGGCGATTACCTCCTTTTACGACCCCATTCTTTTTGGAGGAGATGCGTCAAGTCGGTTTTTTTCTTTTTTTTCCCTCCCCTCCCTTGCGGAGTCGGTAAGCTCTTCTGCCTTTGCTGGGCAATCGCGGGTAGAAATTTCGTCCCCCTCCCTCTTCATCGAAGAGTAATAGTGGACATGCCTTTTTCTCCCCCTTTTCTTTTTCCCCCTCCCGTTGAATCGAGCCTTTCTGTTCTTCCATAGCGGCGAGGCAATATGATTAAAGAAGAGACCTTTTTCCTCTTCCCCTACGCTGCACCCGCGGACCCAGCAACCCCCTGGGGGAGTGGGTTTTGAGGGCTTACCCCCCTTTTTTTCCCTCTCAAAATTAGGGCCCTTTCCCCCCCCTATCTCCGCTAAGGCCTTTTATAGAGCAAATAGAGAAGTTGCGCGTATCTTCTTCCTTTCTTTGTCATGAGTAGAGGTAAGCACTTCCCCTCCCCTTCTTTCTCTTACGCGTCAAGATCGGCTTTCGAGAATATGGTTTTTCCCCCTTTCTTTTTTCCTTCCTTTTCCTGAAAGATGATGACGCACTGGCTTCCCCTTTTCTTCTCCATTATGGATGTGCTTTGCTAGTTCCCCTTCTATCCCAAGGAGGGCTTTTTTTTTGGGAGTGATTCGCGAATACGCCGCCCACTTCAAAATGACGGCGTGGCGAAAGTCCCCCTCCCCCCTCCTCGCCGGAAAACCACGCTTCCCTCTCTTCCCTTTTGCCTCTTGATCAACGTTTTTTTGATTTAGGATGGAAACTTTCTTTTTTTCCCCATCAGGGAGAAGAGTCTTTTTTTCTTCTCCCCTTATCTGGCGATTTTCCCCTAATATTTCAAAAATGCCTTCTCCTTTTTTCCTTCTTACTTTTGAGAATTTCTCCCTATGACTGGAAGTGAAAATCTCTAGAGAGCTGGAAGCGAAGGCTTCGGACCCTTTTTGCCCTCCCTCACGTGAGGTTCTTGAGTCTCGCTCCCACACCTGAACAGCCTTCTTCCCCATATCTATTCAGTTCCCGACACCCCCACCCCGGCCCGACGAATCGGACCCCGGCCTTAGTGTATCTAGCAAGCCTAGCATGGACCCGGTTGACCAGATCTGTGGACCCTCTTTTCCCCTACGGACGCAGACTGACTTTCCGCCAAAGAACCCTCCCGAATTGCCGCGAGAGCTCGGTCCCTTAGCTAATGTTCCACGCGCGAGCCTCGAGGCTCCTTGGTTTCTTAAGGTTAACTCAGGACATAAACCGGTGGTTGAGGCTATCTTTTTCCCCGATGAGAAGATGTTTCTCTTTCGGCGAAAATACCGCCAGCCACACGATTCTCCGCAGAATACCTTTTTTTCCCTCCCCAGATGAGAAGTGAAGGTGTGGGCCCTTTCCTCCCCCTTTTCCATCCTCGAGTGCTCAATTGTTTCCTGAGAGAATTCGAGTTCCATCCCCCTTTTTTCCCCCCTTCCTCCTTCTCTATTGTAAGAAGTCCCCTCTATACTACCCCCTTGTGACTGTTGCTTCCCCTATTGAAACTCAGAAGTCTGCTCCTTTCCACTTATTCCACTGGTTGTCTTTGACTTGCAAGCTCCCCCTTCCTTTCCCCCCCCCCCTTCAAAGGAAAAGCATTTTTTTCCTTCGTTTATTCGGGCGTCTTGGTTCCGGTATTCGCACCGTCCTCCCCCCTCCCCCTTCTCCGCATGGGCGACATCGTTAACCTTTTCTCCTTCTCCACCCGCCTGCTTGGGTCCTGCTTTCCCGCCCCTTTTCTTAGCCGCGCCTCTTTCCGAGACGATTTTGACCTTTTCTCCTTTTTTTTTTTCACAAAGAGAGGATATGATGTGCGGGGTTCCTCTCTCTTACGATAGACGCGACCCTGACTTTTTTCCCTCGAAAGGAGAGAAACCTTATCCTTCTTCTCCCCGGGGGTTCTGGAGAACCCTCCCTTCTTTTTTGAGAGGCACCGCGATTCTCTTCCCCCTTTCTTTTCCCGGGAAAGATCCTTTTCCTCCTCGATACGGCTTCCCTTTTCAACTCGAGAATTTCCTGAAACCCTTCCTTTTTCCTTTTTTTGAATATTCGTTCCATAGCCAGTTTTTTGCAGAGTGAGGGACCATTCTCTCCTTTTCATGAATAGAAGCTAGGTTAGAATATTTCCCCCCCTTCTCAAGCGGCCGGAATATAAGCCATGCCTCCTGCGAGAAGACTTAGAATGCTATCGTTCCTTTTGCGAGTGGTGTATAGGAGTATTACTCTACCCCCCCCTCCCCCCCCGATAGACAGCTTTTTTTTCACAGGCAGTAGCACCAGCAATCCATATTCCCTTCTCGGTCGAGTGATTTCATCCCCCCCCTCCTTCAGCAGTCTAGGTCACCCCTGGGGACCACGCCGATTCGTGCTCTTCTGCGCCTTTTCCCTTTTCCCCTTTTCCCGCGGAAGAATGTAACGAAATATCCGACCTTCCTTCTCTCCCCCTCTCCACGGAGCTCTTTTTTTGACTCTTTTCGAGGCCGGGAGCTCTCTAGATAACTCCTCCTCCCTGGTCTCGGTAAGCAAGCGCCGCCGTCACCCCCCCCCGGTCGATGGATTTTCTCTCCTTTTTTTCTTTCCTCGGATTTCACTTTTCTCCGCCGTCGAAGAAGATTGCTCCCCCTCCCCCTCCCTCTTTTTTCCCCAGAAAGGCTCGATTAAACCTGCTCTTTTTTTCTCTTTTTCCTTCCCCCCTTTCCCTGATCATTGCCACGATACTCCTTCCTTACAGTCTTTTTCCTTTCGACATTGCGACACGAAGTGCATCCCCCTCTTTTTCCTTTCAGCGTGATATTACCGACTCCTTTTTTTTCTATTCCCCCCTCCTTGACGCATCTCTTTTCTCCTCCCATTTTATCTCTCTCTTCCCTTCCTTCCCCTTTTTTCCCCCTTTTCTTCCCTTTTCAGAGCACGATTACTGCAAACCTCGCGGCTTTTCTCCCCTTCCTTCTTCCCCTACTTCGCGCTTTTTCCCTTTTTGTTGAATGCATGCTTTTTTTTTTTTTTTTTTTTTTTTTTTTTTTTTTTTTTTTTTGTTGGAGGAGGGGGGTTTTTTTTTCTTTTTTCCTTCCTTCCCCTTTTCTTCTTGCGCTTGTCCGCTGGGCTGCTCCCGGCTTTTCCCTAGGCGAATCGGCCGCCCGTAAGTTTCCTCGGTCCCTTTCTTTTTCCATCAAGAAAACGGCCCCCCCCTTTTCTTGGGTTTGGTGCGACTTCTTTTTCTTTACCGAGAAAAATGTCGGGCCCATCGTATTTCTCGCTTAAAGGCCCCCTGATTCGGGAGCGCAAATCCTTTCGGGGAGAGTTCTCTGAGGGCACGACGTCGTTTTCCTCCTTGAGGTAACTGTTTTTCCTACTTCCCCGCGAAATTTTTTTTTTTTGGTTTTTGTAAAAACTTGAACTCTTTTCTCCCGAGAAAGACCTTTACGCATCGCCCCGCTGACGCCCTTCCCGCACCCCTCCCTTTTCCGGTAGAGAATATTTTTCAGATTGCTCCCCTTTTCCCCCCCCCCCCCTCCTTCCTCGGTGACGAATACGAGGAGGCCTCGTTTTTTTCCTATGATGGATGTGATGGTGCTAGGCCTCTTTCCTTTTCTTCCCCTTTTGTCCGAATGATGCGACGGGCGTGGTTTTTTTCCCTTACGCCGATTACACAAAATAGACCCTTCCCCTTTCCCTCTGTTTCCTTCTTATTCATCTTTTTTGCTTCGATTGATCACACCAGAAAAAGCGCCTTGTACCACAAATGCGACCCCTCTCCTTTTTCTTTTAGATTTTTGCTTTCCTTTCCTTTCCAACGTTTCCGTTATGTTTCTGGGCATTCGGATTATTGTGCCCCCCCCTTTCTCCCCCTTCATAGGTAAGTGTCTTATGAACTGTGTCGGTTAGAAAAACCACGGCACGCATCTTCCTCTCCTTCTCTCGGCGATGCTTCTGGCCAAGCATCTTTCCTCCTCTTCGGTGGACTTCCAGGCGTTGCATCGTTTGTTGAAGTGAACAGGTAAGTTACATGGTTTTTTTTTTTCTCCCCCTCATACGGTTCAGTGCATTTTTCCTTCGATGGGATCATGAGGATTTTCTTTCTTTTTCCTTTTCCTTCCTTCGTGACCGGTGTCCCTCTCCTGCGTGTTATGCTTTTCCTCCCTTCTCTCCTCGAATGATACGGCACTCGCGGTTTCTCACCGCCTATTTTTAGCAATTCTTTTTTTTTTTCCTTCCTGCGAGTTTCCGTGTTACCTCGCGCTCATTCGTACCACACTGCACACACTTGCCTTTTCTTCCTCTCCTTGGGCTGTATGCGCATTTGATGACTTTTTCCCCCCTCCCTCCCTCCGAGCGCGGTTAATGATCTTTGCTGCACGGGTGTGTGGTGGTAGGCCTTTTTCCCTTTTTTTTGGTTCGCACAGACGTTGAGGCCTACGGACGGTCCTTTCGAGCGGGGCTTCCCTTCGCCCATACTACCCCCCTCTCTTTTTGACAGCTTTTGCCATGGTGGTGAGGTAACCCTCTCTTCTCCCGCGCGTTCGAACTATCCCCTTTGCGGCAGGCTTTTCCCTCCCCCCTTTCCCCTCCCCCGCCTACTTGCTTTTTTCCGACCAGTTTTTTCTTTCTTTTTTTTACCGCTTAGCTCCGATTGGCTGAATACCCGCACCCCCTCCCTTTCCGTTCTAGTCTTTCCAGCGCGGTATTTTTCCAAACTCTTTTTCCCCCTTTTGACATTTGCTCACCCCTCTTTCTCTTTGGTGGTTGACCCACTTATAAAACCCCTCTTTTTTTTTTCCTCCCCCTCTTTGAGTATGTGACAAAAAGCTGCTGTCCCTCCCCTATGATGTCTTGTGAAAACTTTTTCCCCCCCTTTTCTTGGGAGCACCGATTTAGAGTTCTCCTCCCCCGACCCTCTTTTTCTAAGTGGGGGGAGATTCTCTTTTTTTTTTTCCCTTCGCAGGGCCCCCCTTCTCCCCCCTCCTTTTTCCTTCCTTCATTGTGATCCGACATCACTTTTTTTTCCTTTTTTCTTTATCTCCCCCCTGACGTACACAAGCGGAAATCAAACCCCTTCCCCTATTCACCTCCATGCGTATCTGTTATTTTTGCAGCGGTTTCAGTCAAGGAGATCTTCTTTTTCTCTTCCCCCCCCCTTCCTTAGGGCAGCGAAAACGTCCCTTTTTTTTTCCTTCCCCTTTCCGGTTTTGTGAGGCGCGCCCTCCTTTTTTTTCCGTCCGCCACCCCCAACTGCTTGAGATCCTCCCTTTCCCCTTCGTCACTTTCCAAGCGGGGGCCAAGAATTTGCCGATCCCTTCCCTATTCCCCTTATTAGCCCCTCCCCCCTTTTTCCACCATATTTTTCAAAGTACGATGTGGGGCCACCGTTAGCCTTTTTTTCTCCTTCTTTTTTTTTTTTTCTGGTCTAGGGAGGGTTCACACTTTTTTTTCCCCCCCCAACGTGCGAATTTTGTGCCCCCATTTTTTTTTTCGAGCATCAGTTTGCACATTTTTTTTTTTTTTCTCCCTGATTTTTTTTTTGCCTTTGAACGAACATTTCTCTTTCGGCTTATGGACGCGATCTTTTTCATCCCCGCAAATAGTGCGGTCCCCCCCCCTTTTTTTTTTACCCGTTTTTTCCTTTGACAGCATGACCCAAACGATTTTCTTTTCTTCTGAAGTTCGTTCTTCCCCCCTCCCCCCCCCCCCCCCTGAACCCAGTACGGGAGGGAGGGGCCTGTTTTTTTCTCTTCCCCAAACCTCCATGACTTTACCTTTTTTCGTCCCCAATAACTATGAGCTCTTCCCCCTCCGTCCCCCCAGCGCACAAAAATGGCTTTCGATCATGTACCCTCTTTCCCCTCTTTTCTTTTTCCTTTTCCCGGCGGGTTTTCACCGCTGGAATTTTTTCCCCCTAACGGTGGTTTCCCCCCTCCCTCTTTCCCCTTTCCCCCCTGGCACCGGATTTTACTCCTCCCCCCCCTCCTTTTTTTTCGTTTTCCTTTCCGCCATTAGGGCTTATTCCTCTCCCCCTTCCCAATATTTTTTTCCTTTTTCTTTCTGCGGTGTCGAACCAAAAACTACGAAATTTGTCTTTTTTTCCCCCCTTCTTCCCCGTGGCGCCACCGCTATAGGGATCTTCTCGCAATTTCCCCCCCTTTCCAATTCACGTCCCCCCCCCTTTCCCCGCAGTTCATGTCGAACATTGATGAACACGTCTTTCCCCCTTCCTTTTTTTCTCTTTTTTTCCCCCTCCCCCCCCACCTGGACCAATGAGTTTCCTTTTTTTTTTCTCCCAACGTGCATTCCTTTTTCCTGCCTTCCTCCCTCCCCTTCACAAATACGGCCGGTTCCTCCCTTTTTCTTTTTTCTATGATCTATCTATTTCCCTCCTCCCCTTTTTTTTTTTTTTTATCCTTTTCCCCCCCCCCCCGTGACGTGGTCAACCCAAAAATTCTCGGTGCCGTCCCCCTTTTTTCTCCCCCACATGTTCAGCAATCTTTTTCTTTTTCCTCGTACCTATGAGGGAAATGTGCAATTCACGGGTTTTCCTTTTTTTTTTTCAGGTGTTACCAGGGGCTTTGGTTTACTCTTTAGAAAACTATTTTTTCCCCTTTTTTTTTTTGCTTCCCCGACTTGACAGTGTGATTCAGGTACATCCCCTTTTTCCTCTCCTTGATTTTCCCTTTTTTCCCTTCCCGGGGAAAATACACACGCCCTCTTGGCCTGACTTTGGAGACTTTTTCTGGCCCTAACGAGATTGCGATTCCCTTTTTTTTTCCCTTGTTAGCTTGCTGAAACAGCCTTTTCCCCCTCCCCTATTCTTGTCCCGTTTATTGTTTGAGGCCGGTTCCCCCCCCGCCCTTTTTTCTCCGCCAAAAAATATTGGCGGATTTTCTTTTTTTTAATTTCTTCTCCCTTTTTTTCGGCGAGGATCACCCCTCTTAATTTTTTTGCCCGCCCGTGCGACTGGCCCACCCGGGATTCCCCCCTTCCTTTTTTCTCTAATGGTTTTTGGTCTTTTTCTCTTTTCTAATTCGTGTCGAGGTCCTTTCCCCCCCCCCCTTTTTTTTTATTGGTTGGCCTACTTTCCCCTCCCTCCCCCAAGAGGACGTCTACTCTTGGTCCTTCCTTCTCCCCCCTCTTGTTGCATTTTTCCCCCGCGCGAGCGCGCGTATAAGAGCTCATAGTTTCCTTCCTACGATGTGATGTACCCCCTTTTTTTTGTGTTCCCGCAGGCTCCCGTACTGGTTCTGTCGCCCTTCTTTTTTTCTTTTTCCACTTGTGTCTTGTCCACCAGGGCCTGCGACCTTTTGTGCGACGGGTCCCTTCCTCTATTCCCCCCCCCCCGTCTTATGAACCCGTTCTTTTTTATGGGCCTTCTTTCAGGCTCCAACCTTCATGTTGCCCACCATTTGTTGTTGCTGCACGCCGCTCTGGTGTGGAAGCTTCTTTTCGAATCCGCGTTCATACTTTCCTCGTAGCCGCCGATATTCATCGCTTCCCTTTTTTTTTTCCTTTTTCCCGCATGTGTGGATGAAAAAACTGCTTTTCTTTTTCCGCTCTTTTTGGGGTTTCCTCCCGTCCCCTTGTCCTCCCCTCCGTTTCAACCTCGAGGGGACTCCGGTTCTTTTTTCAAGTGCCCCCCACATCGTCCGTTCCCTTTTTCCTTGGTTGGGTAGTGCTAATTCCGGTTTTCTTTTTTTTTTCTGGTTACTTCCATTGATCGTGCCCCCCCTCCCGAAACAGCGCGGTTTGCCGTTGCTGTCGCAAATGAGTGGAAGTGTTAAGTCTTTCCCCCCCCTCCTTGGGGTGGTTGCCTTTTATTTTTGACGGTTTCTGTCGCTTTTCCCCCTTTTTGAAAATAGTATAACTGACTTTCCTTCCTCCTGTGCAAATAGCTCGATCTCTGAACCCCGCTTTCTTCCTCCCCCCCTCCTCTGCAGCAGTTGACTTGAAGGACCCCTTTCCCCCCTTTGTGGTTTCTCTTTTTCCTTGGCTCCCAAGTTTTTTATCTCAACATTTTCCCTCCCCCTTGACGGACCCAGGCGTTTCTTAATGTTAAATGGATGCCTTTTCTCTCTTTTCCCCCCTTTTTTTTCCTCGCGAAGGCAAAACTTCCCCCCCCCTCCTTTTTCCTGATGGTTCTGTAGACGTTCGTGGCTTGCTCCCCCCTCCTCCTCCCGGCAGGGGCGAAGCATTCTAATTGAACCAACTTTTCTCTCCCACACCCCCCCCGGAAAGCATAAGGTTCGTCAATGTTTTTTTTTCCCTAATGTCAACGACCTCGTTCTCCTTTTTTCCCCTCGTTAGAAATGTCACCTTTTTTTTTCGATGTTTTATGATACCCACCACCCCCACACCCCTTATTATTTGGCCCCTTTTTCTTTCCGCCCAGATTCCTCTTTTCCCTGCCCCTTAGGGGCCGAAGGAGTAAGTGTCTTCTTTCCCCCCCCCTTTGTCTTTGCACCTCAGTTGATCACCTCTTGCGTCCTAGGGCCTTTTTCCCCCCCTCTCCCGGACTCCCACGCCGCCACGGCTGGGGTTTTTTTCTGCTTTTCTCACCACAAGGGTGTTCCGCCCTGGACGGCGGTTTTGTCCCGATTTTTTTCAACTCAGCTCCCAGTACAAGGCAAGATGAAGCTTCCCTCCTTATTGGTAGCCTCCCTTCTTCTCGGCGCATGGTGCCCCTTTCGCAAAATTTTTGTCACGGCACACATAGTTTGAATTACTTTTTCCTTTTCCCCCTTTTTTTTTTTTTTCCCCGGGTTGTGCAGTTGCCTTTCCCTTTCTTTCCTTCTCACCCCAATCATTTAACTTTGGGCTCCTTTTAGCCGGAAGACTCTGGTCCCTTCCCCCTCCCCTTTTTCCTTTGTCCGAGGGCACAAGATTGATATAATGTCCTTCTTTCTCCCTCTTTTGGTGTGTCCCCAACCATCCCCCCCCCTGTGCGGGAAGCTTGTGTCTTCCTTCCCCTTTCTTCTCCACCCGTCAATTTTTTCCGTCAGGATGCGTAAGATGTCGATTTTCCCCCTTGATTGCCGATCCTGCTTTTGCTGAGTTCCGTGGTTATCGGTCTGCCGAATAGCCCCCCTTTTTTCTTTTTACTCCTTCTACCTTTTTTTTTTTTCGGTTTAGACATATCTTGCAAGCCCTCATTTGGTTTAACCCAAACCATGTTGTGACAAGCCCCCGAATTCCCCCCTCTTCCTCTACGGCACAGGCATCTTAAGACTGGAGGCGTGGATTTTCGTTTTTCCCCTTTTCCTTTTTGTAGGAGGGCGAACGGGGCTTCCTTCTAACACCCCCTTCGTGCCCCTCCCCTTTCTATGCCCCAGACGAGCCTGAGTTGACGATCCTTTGTTCCGAGACCCCCTCCTTATACCACGACGGAGGACCCCCCCTTTTAGTCGTGAAACTTCCTTAGACCCCGCTCGCCAAAGTGCAACTTTTTCCTCTCCCCTTGTTTCTCCCTGGTCCCTTTTTTCCTCTCTTTTTTTTTTTCCCACGAGCGTTCCTCCCCTCGCTTTTCTTCCGGTGTGATCCACTCCATGTTCCCTTCCCTTTCCCTTTTTTGTTTGTTGTTTGTTCCCCCAATGGTCGGTCCAAAAATCCGTCCTTTTTCCATTCTTTTTTTCTTAAGTATATTGTGTCTCGTGATCTCCTCTGGCGATTCATGACACACGTGCCCTCGGTCCACTTTCCCTTGCCCGTGCCCACTCCCGATACCGCCGGCCCCTTTTCCCCGCATTTCCGCGTGCTCCTGTCCCTTCCGCAGCATTTTGCTAGCGCACGGCAAACTTACACCTCTTCCCCCCG
>Ga0179593_1508539_pt1 | contig 11208 bp, 11 predicted proteins | sample CZODoug2_1_08_16_FD_185931 | JGI IMG/M metagenome (GOLD analysis project Ga0179593, IMG submission 185931) | Vadose zone soil fungal communities from Angelo Coast Range Reserve, California, USA - CZODoug2_1_08_16fungal (PacBio error correction) | ecosystem: Environmental > Terrestrial > Soil >... | reverse complement strand
CCTCATGGCTCTTCCCCCGGTGACGTCACGAAGCACCCTGTCTATGACCACTTTTTTTTTTTTTCTTTTTTTTGTGCCGTTCTAACATCCGTCGCCCATCTGCTTGGGCCTACTTTGTGGTCCTTCTTTTTAAATCTTTTTTGGGGTGAGCGATGGATTTTTTAGACTCGGAGGAGCATCGACTCGACGATCCCCGGCGCGGTTCTAGAAGGAGTCCCCTTTCCCCTAGGTGACGAACCACTCGGTCCCTATTCAGAATGAATTTACAACCCGGACCTTGTGCCCTTTTCTCTTCACGTAACTTTCCGTAGTTCACCGCTGGGCAATTCTTGACCTATGATGGAAAAGTCCGCCTTTCGAAATATCCCGTTTGATTCGAGTACTTTGATTCTTCTTTTCTTTTTAGGAAGCTTTTCAAACCTCGACAATGTCTCGATAAGTTTTTCTAAGCTTAGTCTCTATTACATTCGGGAACATCACCCCTACCCCGCTCCCACCTCTGTTGCACATTCAAGTTGACACCACCCTGTGCCCCATCCATTCAGTATCCCCTCGACCACCCCCCCTCAAGCTAATCCCCGAGCCAGATCCTCGACATCGGAGCGAGTCAACTCCGCTCAATCCTCTTGATTCCCCCTCTCCCTGGCCGGGACCCCTTTACCCCCCCCTCGCCCCCCGATGATTCATCTCTTTTCTCCCCCCCTCGCCCCAGATGCGCCCCCCCACTGCTCCCCCCTCCTGCGCGGCTCCGTGCGACCGCACCCCAGCACCCTTTTAACTTTGAATAGCGTATCCGCGGGCCCTGTCCGTACTGCCCTTTTATGAGCTTCCGCAACCCATGACCCCACGCGCGTCCGAACCGTCGTCCAGCTTTCTGTATGAGAAATGGTTTCTGACTTCCCCCCGCCGGTTGGCGTTCCTTTCATGGTCTCCTTCCCCCAGGTTTCATGCAAGGCTTTCCAAAACACTTTTTTGCTTTTCTTTTCTTCGGATAGAACACCATCTCACATCCCGCGCTGTTAGGCCCGTTGGTCCCCCTCCTGCTCACGGGCATCCAGTCAGTCGCATTCCTGGCATAGTTTTCTTCTTCACTTGAACCGCTGTCATCAGTTGGGCCCAAACGAGGTTGTTTCGAAAAGTCGCCGATTAGAGTTCATAGTCGTGTACCGGCACTAACAAAGCGTTCGGGTCAGCTTTCGCCTCTTTCAGCAGCCTTCATTTTTCCTTGAGAAGGGTAAAGGACGTACCACGGCGAAACGACCGGGACCTGGCGGCAATTTGAGCACCCCCCCAGTCCGGTGACATTTCCATGTCCTTACCCATCCACTTCCCGAGAGAATCCCACGTTAATTTTCCCTTCCGTTTGGGGGATGGGTAAGAGCTCCTTAGTCCCCATCTGATAGCGTGTTTTGAGACGTACCTCTTTAACGTTTTAGCGGCCCTATGAGTAGTGACATGATATATTCCTCCCCTGTAGAACCACACGCCTCCAATCCGGCAACGTTCGAGTTTTTCCGGTGCGAGCTGTCTCAAAAGGATAAGGTAGATCTCGCCCCTTTTTGATGGATCCTTACCGTGGCCTTTTTTTCTTGAAGACTTTCGAGCCCCACCCTCGGTCGTGCAGAAGATCTGAAGCCTTCGCCCTCGTTCCTTTCAATCGCCCAGAATACTTTTTTGTCCCGTGACCGTGTTTCATCCCTCCTCAGCTCTTTCGCAACCCTCTTTCCCCCCTGTAGCAGTCTGCGAAATACTAGCATATCCAGCAGAGGGGCATGGCCTTCTTCACCCGAAACGTTCTAGGACCCCACACCTGGGTGTGAATCGGCGGGCGCTTTCCTTCTTCCGTTTCCCTTTCTCTTCTGATCTAGAACCCTTCCTTCACACTTCCATCTAGAACTTCCCAGAACGACGCTCAAGCCCTGCCCCCCACTCGGTGAGTTCGCGTTCCCTCAGTTCGTTTTTCAGACATCGGCCCCCGCGTCTGTGTCCCCAAAGAGTGATTGGTGGTTTCTCTTTTTTCCGCTGCTTCCCCCGATTAAATAAGCATCCCGAATTTCGTGCTGTTCCGCATCTGCTTTTCAATTGCCACACCCACTGCCACGCTTCAGACCTCCCTCCCATTTCGTGTAAGTTTTTCCACCGCACTGGATTCTTTTTTCCGTCCTAATAAGTGGTTGGTTTTCCAGCCATACTTTCAGCCCGACCCTTCCTGACCTTGGCCTTTTGACCTTTCAAATGAACATCGAGCGGACACCAACGCCCCCCCCCCTCCCCTGCAGGCCCCGGTTCCTCCCTCTTGAATAGCAGCGGGGAACTTATTTCCGACCTCTAACATCACATTTCCTGGTGCCCACGGATCGTGGCGACTTTTCGGACTATTTCCGCCCTCCGATGTTCCTGGGCTCTCTTTCCAGCAGAAAGAGTCTGGGGAAATCATCCTAGCCGCAAAGTGTCGTCCGTTTCTACTCCTCCGGTGGCTAAAGACGCAGGGTGTCCCCCCCACCGGCTCTTTTTTGCGCCCGCAGCGGCAACGGCTGACCTGTCCGCTTTCCCGACCCCCGCTCTTTTCTTTGTATGAAATTCTTTCGTGGCCAGGGAACCTTGCCAGCGGAGATCGGTCCCCCAAGGTATTGAGAATTAATGTACACTCCCCACTCCTTTTTTTTCCACCCAGATCGTGTCCATCCATTGATATCGCCATAGCACCCCCCTGTCGACAATTCGCCCCTGCCCCCAGTCTTTTTAGAGTCCCCGAAGCGCACGACTCTGCTATATGATGAAGATCGTCGCATCCTCCCACTCCTCGTCCATTTACCAGAAGGAACCCCCTTTTTGCCGCCGTTCCCTTAAGAAGCGGGCTCCTAATCTTTTGCATTTTCACTTTCTGTCGTTGAACTGCCTTCTTTTTATGTAGAAGTTTGACTTACCTCGACCCTTTTGCGCCTCACTTGCTCAAACTTAGCGACCCCCGCCCCACTACGCCTTGACCGAATGAACCGCACCCTCACCCCCGGATTTATTGGGGGGTTGCCGCACACTTACCTCCCTGCTCGCTGGGAGTGATTTGAGTTCTTGCAGCCGGGAGAATCTAGCACTCTGACCGTGCTCAACGTCCCGTCGTTATCCCCTTCCCCGGAGATTGCTGATACCTGCCGTCCCACGTCCCACCCGGTTTTGCCGGACTTTTAGTACGTGACCGTCCTTTGCTGTCCCCCTTTTACATAAACATGCCCCTGTTTACCAACGATTCAACAATCCGCTCTGTCACCCTTTTGTCCACCCCCCCCCCCGTACGACCTTCTCTCCCCCCAGGTGCCCCCCCTCGGCGATCCCGAAAGAGAGCGGATAGTCCTTTCCGCTCTGAGATGTACCGACGAACTGCCTTATGAACCCGGAGCATTCCCCCAGATTCCCTCTCCTTCTCGCGACTGCCGCGAAGCGTCCTATTAGAAAATTGTAGAGTATCCCAACTTGTTGTACGAATTGTAGTCGATCTGCTTCTCCGACCTGCCGACGCACGACCGGTTATGTCGGTGATATAGTTTCCCTCCTTTCCTCCCCCCCGCTGTGAAGCTTTACGGACGACGTGGGTTCCAATGGGAGCCCCCCGGAATCTCCGCTTCCGGACAGAGTTTAACTTCACCTTCTGACTGCGACCAATATGTGAAGCTTTTTTGCCAGCATGGCGCCACTTCCAAACACAGACCAGATGATTAATCGCGGCGAATCTGTTCCCGTCTGAGATACAGAAAGGCCGTTTCCTGGCCAAGAGGGGCCCGAGCTAAGCAAGTGTCTCCTTCCCCGCGTGGCGCTCGCATGCTGGAGCAAACGTAAGGATCACCCAACTTGAAGCACCAGTTCGCCCTATCGAGACTAAATCCTATCCCGTCGCGGGAGAATGCGCTACCGTGAATCCCCACCTTTTCCAGCCCCAATCTTGAACGGATTATTCAAGCCCTTACGCTATCTCCCGATGATGTCGGAAAATTCTTTCCGGAGTCAATTCCCATCTCGCACGTATGAGGGTTGCTCACGTTTACCCTTTCTCAAGTACCCGTCTGACCCCCCACTTCCGGCGGGCTTTCCTCTCATTTTTGTCACTTTTTTTAACACAGTCTCTTCTTCTCTCACAGCGTCGCCTGCGAGTCCGTCAAATCCCACATTCGCCGCGATCCTCTGTTCTCCCCCCCCCCCTCACATTAATTTTCTACTATGCCCTACAAACAATGTTCACGTTTTTCTCCCTGACCAATGTTAATATAGATGCCCTTCGGGTATTGCACCGCTTCAGCGCAGGGTTTTTTGCCCAATATCCCTTACTCCTATTGTTGGTGTGAGAACGTCTCCCCCCCAACATTCTCCTTCATTCTCCCGACGATAAAACGTCTATCGCCCTTTTGTTGCCCCGAAATAGTCGCCCCCCAGGTTTGTTGGTTGTTCTCCTCGGGAAATATTTTGTGGTGTTGATGACTCTGGCTCTTTGCCCTGATAGGTATGTCGATCCTTCGCGGTTTTGATTGCCGTTCGAGCGAGGTCGTTTCCGCGTTGCCCCCCCTCCCCCCCCCCGTGGCTTATCCCTTTTGCGCCCGCTCTCATGCGTGCCCCCTCGGACCAGTGCTGGGTTAGAAGAGAAGTTTTCGTCCCGTTCCCCTCCTTCCTTCCGTGCCGCTGATGGAACACGCCGTTTCTCTCAATTGCTACCCCCATTCCGTCCTTAGGAGATAAAGTTACTCCTCTTCGGGGCCCCCGGTGAGAAGGCTACCACGGCCACTTCCTCCCGCTCGCACTTTCTACGATTGTCGAGTTTTCTCCTTGCGGGAAATAGGGCGATCTGGTTCCTTCCTCCCTTCTTATCCCCTGCCGCGTAGCGCGTTCTTTTTCTGTCGCCTTCTATCTCCTTGCTTGCGTCTTTCCAGGGCCGTGATCTCAGTTGTTCGCTCTCTTGATTTGCTCCGGATTGCGCTCGTTTCTTCTTTTCGATTTGCTGTTGACCCCCCCATTGTCCTCGCATCGTGCAGATTGGCTAGAGATCTCCCGCTTGCCGTTTTGAAACATAGTTGAATGAGCGTCTCAGTCCTTTTTTCCATTTGCCCCCGCGCGTTGCCCCCCCCCCCCCCCTCCGTACTTGGCACAGAGGCCTCCTGGCTCAAGATCACGGCCATAAACCCCTCCGGTTTCTCCTTTTTTCTTTCGAACCCCTTAAAAAGTGAAAGGATCCCTAGACCTCTGCTTCAATGTGATTCCCACCCCCCAGTTCTAGTATGATCGCGAACCTTTTCCTTAGAGTGCACGCGCTGTCTTCCCTGAGTTTGCATCCGGGTAAGTGTCGTCATCTCTTCTTTTCTCCTATACTTTCGCGGTCGGTTCGATTGTAATCGCCTTCCCGAGGTAGGTATCGGTCCCCGTTTTCAGTTGTACCCCCGGTGGACGTTTTTCACAGTGGTTCAGTGCTCTTTCCCTCCTATAGATTTTATATCATGCCGTGAGTCACTTCCCGGCAGGTACACTTCGTTCCGATACCCGGCAAAGTGTTTAGGTTGGCCAACTTTTCGACTTGACCCCGGACTGAACACGGATCCCCAAGTCAAACTCCTCTTCGAACTCGCTTTGCCTTTCCCATCATGTTCATTCCCCCCTTAAGTGGGGTGCTTTTTGGGTCTCGTTGCGCGGCCAGCGCTAGTGCCCTCAAACCTTTTCACGCCCCCCTTTGGCAGGTTTCGAAATTAAGGAGATTTCCCAGTCCCAAACAACCTTGCCTCATTTTCTCGGTGCCCAGGCATGGTCACGACGAGTCGTCTTCTACTCTTCTGTCTTTTTACGCTGACCCCCACCTGAAGGCACGAAGTTCTAAAATTTTCCGGTCACTTGGAGAGCCACGCGGGCTGAGCCCCCTGATCTGCTCCTTCCTTCCTTTTACCCAACTGTGCGCCAAGCCAAGGAATATAGGCAACTTTCTTCGTATCATGACAGTCACGACATGAGGTCCCCTCTCGATGCTCATCCCTCCTTTCAGAATCAGCAGCAAGTTCGGCCAAGAAGACCTTTTTTATCCAGACGTTGAGGTTAAAGGATCAGTCCCCCCCCGTTTCTTTTTTGTCCGCTGAGGCCGCCGACATTATCAGCTTCTTTTTCTCACAATACGAGGACACTTCGACACGGTGCTCTTTTCGGGTGCCCTTGAAAAAGAAGATTCAGTCCCCGCCCTTTCCCATAGAACAAAGGTTTCTTGATTCCTACCAGAATTGGATGCAGTTCACCCCTCCTCCAACTTCCAACAGATGTGTAGGTTTTCCTCTCTGGACGAGGCTCATTGCCCTCGCTGCGATTAAATATGATCGACTTTCGGCGTTAAGAGAGGATTTCCCCTTGTCCTGACTTTCACGCCGCCCTCCTTATCTTTAGTCGTTCCCCCCGGTATCCCCCGGTTTTGGTGAGAGAGGGTGAAAACGTATTTTCTTCCCGGAAACGTCCATCGAAGTTCCTCAGCGGCTTTTGATTGGACAAATTGTCAACTCGACCCCCTTCCCTCGGTCAGGCCATTCGGTTGCGTTGACTCCTTTGGGTTCTTCTCCCTCCTCTCGTCCTCCAAGACCTCCCGGCCGTGTTGCGGCCTCTTCCCCATCACGATGATTTCATCCCCCTTCTGTGGTGCTTGGTCACGGCGGCCCCCCATCTTACACGCTTCGGTCGTTCGTGGGTCCCGCTTCTGGCGGTAGATGTCCCTGGGGGTAATCCCGACATTATCCAGGGTAGACCCCCGGACTCTCGTTCCTTCTCGGCTAAACGGCCTTCCACTTCGCGCCCCGCTTCCCCCAAACCCCAGGTTTTTTTCCGAGTACTTTCCTCTTGGTCGTGTCGGTGCTGTCCCATGATTTCCTGACCCCCTGTCCCCCATGTTCGTTCGCGCCGGCGGATTTTGCTTTTCTCTGCGTTACCTTTTCTCTTCCCGCGCAAAATTGCTCCTGAGAGTCTTGGCGCCTTGCCTCCGCACCCCGACGTTTGACCGGGCGAATCTGTCTCCGCCGAGTGGATATCATTCCAATTTCCCCACTTTTGACGACTACACTCTACCAGCAACCTTCCTCCCAGGACCGCACTTATTCCTGGGTTCCTTGCAGCCCCCATTGCCTTAACGAGAAAGGGCATTCATTGGTTTCCCTGACTTTTTGCGACCCCATCATTCCACTTCATTTCAAACGGTATTTTTCACAATTCAGTATTCCCATAGCGATGGCCGCAGTAGACCGCGCACCAATACACCCACCCTTCCCGTAATTTCTTTCGTTGGTACCAATGCGAGTGGGTCCAGTGTTTTTAGCGTCCGGCAACGGGGCGACGGCCGTGAAGGTGCTTCACCTGACTTCCCCTTCCCCCCCAATCCGATTTCGCCAATGCAAGTTAATTCTTAAATTTCGGTACCTAGCCCCTCGATTCCCGCACTGCGCGTTGACCACACACTGCCGTCCCTCCCTTCCAAGCCCACCCAGCAATGACTCCGTTGACCCGACCCTAAGAGGTGGACCAAGATGGTCTATTTTCAGTACTCGAGCGGGTCCCGGAGTAAAACTTCCGACTGGTCTGATGGACCCGTATTCCACCGGACTGAGATTTCCGGCAATTTAGCGCGGATGAGCTCGAAGATTCCTGTTCGATCCCGTGATCACTGCTCTAGACCTTAAGTGTTTTTTCCTTTCACATGGTGATGGAGTTTCTGTTACCTTTACCAGTCAGCCACAGGCTTTTAATCTCCCCTGGTCGACGCAGCCCTATGCGACGAGTGTCAAGCGCTTTTTTTCCCCACCATGGATGCGCCCCTTACTCTCCTCAGGTCAGATGTTTACCTACCGTCTCCTTTGCCGGCGTTTTGGAGCTCTTCCCTGCGATGACGAGGCCCCTCTAGTCCCAACAGTCGCCCAAACGACAAGCGACCATTTATCCCCCCCCTAGCTCTTGTCCGGATTCTCACGGTTCGTAACGCCAGGCCCTCCTTCGCTCTTTATAGAAGCGAATCCACCCCCTCCTGGCCCTTAGGAGGTCTCTCATTCCGAAGGGCTCAACTTTGACCCCCCCCCCCCCCCCCAATGGTGCCCCGAGTTACGCATTGGATTGAGGCGCCCAATAGACATTCATGACTCCCTCAATGGCGTTCCCGGTTGAGCCTGCTCCCTGCCTCCCCCCCGAACCCCTCTTTTTTCACGACCAGGTCCGCAAGCAAACGATGAGTTTTCGCTCTGCTTCCCCTGCACTATGGTTTTCCCTTCTGGTGACCCTAATGACCGTGACACGTCATTTTTTTCTTTTGTGACCACCCTTCCGGTGAATTAATGATCCCGTTCCTTGGTTTGGTCAACCGAGGGACACCGCTCCTTCAATCGCTCCCTTTCCCTTCCATGTCTTCGCGAGCGCTACCTAGCTCCCTTAGACTTAAACTTTCCTCCCCACCCAATATTAAACCGCTCACTTTAGGCCAATCCGCCCACATGGGCGACGATTACACGACCTCCCTTCCTCGCACAGACGGTTCGTCCTCTTCAATGTGACAATCCTTTCGCAGTTGAGGTTCTGCAACTTACTCCTCCGTTGGTGTGTTGAATGAGAGTATCCCGAGCCCACCTGTCCTTCCTATCTGAAGGCAGATGAAACTAACTCTCTTTTTGCGCCTGAAATTTGTTTTTTTTTGACCATTTTCGCCCCCTGTGCTGGTGTGTACCTATTTCATATTTCGGGGTGTTGATTCACGCTGATCCGTCGCGAAGGTGAAAGGCCTTAGTCTCGCCCCCCCCCCTAGCTGCGGGCGCGTTCGCTTCTCCCTGAGGATCATCTCTTCCAACAGGAGATAGTCCCCCGAAGATTAGGCAGACCGGAAGGTGTTTCCAGATCCCAGTGTTAAAGGTCTTCAGCCGTCCAACCCTAATACGCTCGAGAAAACGCCCTTTCCGCCGCATCTAAGAATTCTGCAAGCATCGTTTGATTAGCTCTATCTTCGAACCCTTTAGATTATGATGGGCTTGTTTTTAGGCTCCACCGCCTACCAGTCCGCGCTCTTTTTTCCAGTTCGTTCGTCTCTCGCAAGTGCTTTGAAAATCTTCCATTGTTTCTTACCCCATTTTTTTTTCCTCCCAGCTGCGTAGCGCCCACCGGTCTCTTTGTTGAGTTTTTTTATCAGGATCTCCTCCAAACTTTGCGTGGGATCTCCCGTGGATTTCCTCTCCAGATGCCTGAGTCCTAATTGTGGGGGTGCCCGATTTTCTTGCTTGGGAAATCTCATCGGTACCCGGGCCCTGTTCCCATGTAGCCCTTTCAACAATCGGGATGCAGCGGAGAAGGATAAGGGTCCTTTATCCCCCCCCCCCCTTTCCTCTCCTTTTTTACAGCGGTTGTGCATGACACCTCCCGCCCCTTTTCCCACAGACCGTGGGCGGATCTTGTCGAGGCGGACAATCCACCGGTGAAAGACGTACCTTCACCCTCTCATTTTGCTTTTCTTCCGCTTACCCCTCACAGCCAAGATCGCGCATTGATCGGTCCTCTGTTCTCACTGGGCATACTTTCAGTTCCGTAGGCTCTTCGGCTTCTTCCTCCCTTTATCATTTGATACTTTGTCCGGTGATCTGTAATCTCATATGGAAAGAGTCACCATCCCCTTCCGCCTCGGTCCTGTTTCTACCCACAGAAAGAGGGCAGGTACGGTTTTTTCGTCGTTGTAACTAGTGTTGCCACAAAGTCCCCCCAGTGGAGGGCAGCTTTAATCAGGTTCTTTCTCTTTTTCCTTTTTCTTTTCCGGCTTTGACTTGTCGCCTTTTCCCCTTCTTTCCTTCGACAGACCTGGACTGTTCTATCCCCCGAGGCCCACGTGTTGTTTACCCTCTCCCGGCCTTTAAAAGGATGAAAGTTTGAAGGACCTTTTTTTTTTCACTCATCCAACTCTCCTAGACAGCAGGTTATCCCAACGAAAGGTTACCTTAATTGTTCGCGGGTTTTTTAATATGAGGCCTTCGAGTGTTTTCTCTAAAAAGCTTGGACCGCTACAGTTTGAGGTGTGACTTTCCCTTTGGACGTTCGGTACCTCCCCAGTCCCTCGACAAACCCTCCCTGAACCCCGTTTTTCGCGGTTTTTTCCCTGCAATTCTGCTGGCGTCCGCCCCCCCAGGTTTCCTTCGCACTTTTTCTTTGGGTCTCTTGTAGTCGGTATTCTCCCCTTGGTGACGCCGGGCGAGCCACGCCTTTGTTCTCTATTCCCTGACAGCACTTAGACCGTTGTTTCCAAGTCTTCTCTCCCCTAAGACCGGCCAAGCCCTGCGGCCTTGATCCCAACACGCTTCACGTCCTTCGTTTACCGACACTGAGAGAAAGACAGGTTTCCTCTATCTGCCCGATCCATGCCCCTAATTGGTCTGACCCCACCGTTTGACCCCCACACGGTGTTTGCCGCTTGGAGAAGGTACTTTGATCTTTGGCTCCTTTCTTGTTTCGATTTTCCTCGAGGACTCCCCCACTTGATTAATGTAGATGAGTTCCCTTTCCCCCCCCGCGGCGTCCTCACTTGGTGCAATTACTCCTCGACGATCCGCCAGCTCGTTTGGACATAGGTGGGTGCCAGAGTGATTTGGGGATTCCCCCTCTCTGACGTTTCACGCCCTTTCGCGTTTCCGTTCCATTCCCTTGTCCTGCGTTTGGCTAGTCTTCTTCCAGCGCTCCATTGGCCTCCACACTCCTACTCCCGACGCCCTCCTTTTGCGGGTACCCCACGAGTTGCAAAGTCACGGATATATAGCCTTTACTACTTCCCCTTTGTTCTTTATTTGACTTGCATTTTTCGACCCGTGACAACTGAAGTCTCGTGTCTGGTCAATCTTTGCTGGGGTTGCCAAATGGGACAGCCGGCCGCTCATCTCTCCTTTAAATGATTTGACTTAACTTAGGTTGGACAAGGCGGAAGACCTAGGCCTCTATGAGTTATTCTACACGGTGGGAGGCGAGGTCGCCTCCTTCTCCCCCCTGCGCCCTCACTCTTTGTTTCTAGGCAGGGCGGACCGGCTTTTTTTCATCGGCTGGTTCAAGTTCCTATCCCCACAGTCCACCGTTTCGAGGTCATCGAGTGAGTTTTTTTTTCAACGGCCCAACTGAATAAGTAAATGCCTTCCCTTTTTACGGTGTTGGCCGGGCACCCTTAGATTCGATCCTTTTGAGTTTTCCATCCTTGACGGG
>Ga0179593_1312960_pt1 | contig 11208 bp, 11 predicted proteins | sample CZODoug2_1_08_16_FD_185931 | JGI IMG/M metagenome (GOLD analysis project Ga0179593, IMG submission 185931) | Vadose zone soil fungal communities from Angelo Coast Range Reserve, California, USA - CZODoug2_1_08_16fungal (PacBio error correction) | ecosystem: Environmental > Terrestrial > Soil >... | reverse complement strand
CGATCCCCCAATTGCGGATTACAAACATTTTTTGAGCCCTTCCCCCTCTTTCAAAGTCAACAAACCCCCCCCCACGCCCAAACGTGTCGGGAAAAGAGCCATGGTCATCGAGCAACCTCATGCAGGATTGTTTTGAGATGATTCTGGACCCGACGCGCCCCTCTCCATTTTTTTTTAGCCTCGGAAGATCTTATTACAGAAAATCAGTATTGACCGCCACCAGACCCCCCCTGAGTACTTTCGGTAGCTCGGGGTTTTCGCCGAGAGTCTCCCGGTTCGAGTACGTTTTTGGATCCATTTTTCTCGCCACTAAAATACTAGCCGTCCCCCCCCCCCCTGCGATTATTTAAGACGGCCGGGTCGTAACCCATACTCGTCGCCCCCCGGTATTTCCTTTTTCCCCCTGACGCGGCTCGAACTTGGCGGAGGTTTTTGCCCCGTGATCCACGAGTCCATAACTCATTAAATAGACACTTTTTTCGATTACGTGGACGGCCAGGACTCTTTAAGGGAGTCGTCCTCGCGAGAATCGGTGCAATCTTTGAGTTCTGCTCCCTGGGGGTCTATATCTTTTCGTACCAGTTCATCCGATTGCGTGCCGAGCAAGTTCTCAAAACTTTTTCCATGTCCTGAGAGTTCTTTCAATGTTTCTCGTTTGCAAGGGACAGTATATGTGCCCCACACCGCTCCTGTCCAGTCTTTCATTACTTGGCCGCTTTTCAAGGTGTTCCTAAAATATCGTTTTGTTATCCGCCTTGCGGCGTACCTCCCTCCTCTCCCTGAATGACAGACTGCCAGAAGGCTGTAATCTCTCCCGTCTCCCTGTGAAATTTTTTCGCCACGTTCTATGGCTCTATGCGATCGCGTTTTTAGTACCGTTATCTTCGATGGGTACGACCCTCACTACAACCTTCTAACCTTTTCTTTTATTCACAGTGTTGAAGGAACGTCTAGCTTACGCGTTACCGCCTTACCGTAAAGAGATAGGTTCCGTGGTGCGCAGATTGCGAGAGTCTAAGGTGCTACTTGAATTATACCTTTTGTTGAAGGTAGTGTATTGCTTCCCAGCCTATCTGTAATAAGTCGCCGCATAAAATTGCCTATACAGTATTGCACGGAAAACGGCGGACCTTTTGAGTCCTTCGAGATCGGGCGGTACCATTTGCCCCTCTTCTTTTTCGCATTGAACTTTAGTCAAGGTTCCCCGCCAGTAGGTCCATCTTTGTTGTGGCCTCGACCCTCGGGAGCTGAAAGTTTCCTCGTAGTAGCCGGGCTTTTTCCGTACTTGGCACATAAAGTCGCGGGAAAGTGATTTATGTAGGTTTTCCGATGGTTTGACGACCGCCAGTGGTCAACTATTCTTCTTGGCTTTTTTTACCGCAAATTGTAGCAGACTACGATAACGACATTTATACCTGGTCGTTCCCACGTGGCTTTTTGTGTTCCCTAAATTCATTCCTGGTGTTGGAGCCTCTTGCGTCCACCCGTGTCCGTACTCTGGAGCTTTTCACGCCCATAGACTTGCTTTTTTTGTTATTGAATGTTTGAGAGAAGAATTATAGCGACTGGTTTGTTCACTCCTTTGAGTGTCTGCCTATGTGAGGCCATTGGTTTCCGTCGCCTTTCAATGACCCCCCAGTAGAGCGGCCCTCCCCGGCTGGTGCGTACATTGTTTTCGTAAGCTTTAGAGGCTTTCTCCGTCCTGAAGATCCCCCCGTAGTTTAGACCTGCCGCCACCACCCTATCCTACTCGTATAGAGTCCTGGGGGTTTTGCGATTCCCTCCCATGTTGACCCGCTTTGCCTCATGAATCCTACCGTCGCGCTAAGACGGACTTTTCCTTCCCCTGCGATATTTTTTGACTTTCATAATCCTCCCGTGGTTATATTGAAGGGACCGCGTTCCTTTTTTTTCTTTGATATGAGGTTTTACAAAGTGACGTTGTTTTTCGATATCGCGCTTTACCCTTGTTTTGTTTTGGGTCTTTTGAGTTTTCCGCCGTGATTGACCCCCAAGGTACGTGGGGGAGCCCTTTTCTGAGGATTGGATACCTTATCCTTTTTTTCTTGTTTTTAGAGAACTACGCCCCCCTTTCTTTTCCCTTTAGAGCTTTCTTACCTTAGTATTTTCCTAGTTTTTACTGACTTATACCTTATAAGATTTGCGAGTGACCGTTTCCTACTTGTCGAGCACCATCCCCCAATTACTTCAGTTTTCCAATTGATTCCTTTTTTTATTCCCTTTCATCCCTGAGTCTAAGGAGTAGGTTGAGTGCAGTGTCTTTCTCTTTTTGCCTTTCCTCCGCCCGGTGCTTTTCTCTAACGCGTTGTGTATGGCATTTTCGTCACACAGTGAATATCGCCCACATCTATGTCAGCGACCCGTAATCAGCTAGCCCCCCTTTTATTTCCCGCTTTCTTTGGGAAGTCAGTCACAAAATATCTTTCGCTGATACTCCCGTAGCTTTCCTATGAAGTCCTTGCCGGTTTTCCCATAGTTAACCTTGAAACTATGCTTGTCGAATCGGGTGTCTTTTTTTTCGCGCGGCAGTTATGGTGCCCAAGTCCCTAGTCGCTGAGATACACATTGCAGTGGCAGAGACCGAGCGTTTGCCTCTTCGCGAGACCTACGTTACCCCTCGTTTTTCAAAAGGCTGGTGTTGAACCTTCCTTTGCACTCAGTCTATTTTTTCCCGTGACCGTGCAACGCGTTGAGGTGTAGTGTTTATGTTTCTGGTTTTCGTCAGTTCGGCTATTTTGTTCCGATTAAGTCAAAAAGCGTTGCACGTCCGTTTTTCCCCGAAACAAGTGCTTTTTGTTTTTTTGCCCGACTGATTGGACCCATCGACATCGCTCTTCAATCCCGGATTTAATGCCCGTCTGGCGTGCTTTATTTGGAAAGTAGCGTAACACTTGACTCCTCTGATATTCCGATTTCACAAGTGTTCCTGTTCGCATCACTTTTGACGTCGTCATAGCCAGACCCTAAATATCACCCCCCCCCCCTCGTCCACATACCACTTTGCAATTGCGTTCCATCCGAGAATCCCCAGCCGTTTCCTTTTGTGAACTTGTTTAACTTGGACTCCCCCCCACAGATCTTCTCATGCTCTTTGCCTTCTCCTCCCAAAACTTTATTAACTTTCTTTGTTCCATAGAACCCGGTCTTGTCTTTTTTCTTAATTTCCGGGAAGGCCTCACTGTCTCCTAACCCTAACGCGGTGAGAGTCATTGAGTTGTTTCTTGATCTTAAAAGCTTTTTGTGGAGTACCCCCCTGGAGCAATCTGTTATTTAAGCCCCTTGCCCTATACACGTGTCATCCGAAAGTCGAGTTGCTTAATAATTATGCTGGTTTCTGACAATCCCCTTTCGTGCCTTTTCTTTGGAAGTTTAGACGACAGGTGGACATTTTTTAAATTTCGCTTACATCCCCGGCGTTTGCCCAACCTTCAGTGTTCAGTGGAGGACATGCAGACGTCCGCTGTTTGCATCCCCACCCTATCAGATCGTGAAGTTTATCCCTTGCAGTGAATGAATGCCGGTTCCTTCTACGACCGTTACACGAACGTTGATAATCCATGTTCGGTGAATATAGATTTGGCTTTTTAACAATACCCCCCTCCTTCATCGGTGTCCCAAAGAGTGGTTTCCACTTCTCTTCTTGAAATTAGCGAGATGGATCCAAGAGGATTTTATTCTTGCGGTTCGCATGTTAAATGCTACCTGCTCCACTTAGAGATCTACCGGACTTTATTAAGCCTTCTCAGTAGACCTCTGCCAGACTACCTCCGCCAAGAAATAGTGCCTGGTTTTTCACTTTACCCAAAAAGAGTTTCAAGCATGCCAGTTACCCTCTCGGGTGGGTTCCTTACGCGACATTTGATGGCCCAGAGACTCCTCTTTGAGAAACGAACATTTTCCTCCTTATCAATCGGCATTCCTTTTCCGATTCCGTCGAGGATTCCCTTTTAGCCGCTACTAAGTTCTCGTCCATGTAAGAGCACCAAGATATTTCGAAGCGGCCGCCCACTTGAACCTGACTTGTACAGAAAGGAACTCCAAACGTCACGCCCCCTGTTTCTTCCAACAAAGAAGGTGTTTTGTATGTCTTGGAGTGCGAAAACTCCCGTAAGCTGTTTTTCACCCTGGCGCCGCATCAACATCTCACTTTGGTCCGATTTAGTGCAACGGATTTTTATGAAGCTTCTAATGTTAAGTCATGACTCCTCTTCTTTTTTTGTCTTTCACCCTTTCTTTTTGGATGTATTTTTTACCACTTCTTTTTGCAATAGTGGTGTCTCTTTTACCAAAGGCACATTGTTTACCTTTACTTGTTGTACTTCCTCCGATCGTTGTCGTGTTATTAAACTCCAATAGCGTCTTGATCTGGTTCGCGTGGCGGGCAATCCAGTTATTTCTCGAATGGCTTCAATGTACCCCCTAAGGCCCCCCGAATGTTCCCATTTTTTTTTTTTTCACTAGGAAACTCGGCCACTGCCGCCCTTACTTTTTGAAACATTAACTCCGTCAAAGTCTTTCCATCTTTTAATCACGGTCCAGATCTTGCAGACTTTCGACCTCCGAATCGAATAGAGTATGGAACCCCTCCCCAACACTCTGTTTTTCCTCATGGAACGCGCTTTTTTTGAAACGGAATACCCAAAAAGATGTTCCCGCCGAAACGCTTACCCCGAGACTACGTTGCTTTCAGAAAGACCTGCCCGGAAGTGGACTGACGTTCCGGTACCTCCTGATGTTGACTATCGTGTTGTCTCTCCCTCTTTCGGAATTCCTCCTTGATTTTACCCGCGTTAAAAGTCAAGGCTATTTGTACAGCACCTCCTCTTTGGATGTCCGTGCCTCTTTGCTTTGCACTTAGAATAATAGCCGCCGCTTTTCTCCTTCTCATTAAACGTGACGTAAGACGCGGACCTCCTGATATTCTAGTGGATCTGCTTTTTTTTATTCATGTACTCTCTGTCACATAACGGCTTATTCTCCCTTTGATGTAGGCCCGGCAAACTTCCCTTTGCCCCCCGATCCCCAGATTGCGTGAAAAGCGGCCGAGGTTATCCCCCCAAGAACCTCCTGTTTACCTTTCATCAGGTTTTTCTAGACAAAGTGTTCCTATTTTCAAAGGAGAAATAGCGGCTGAGAAGAGGAGGTACGAACACCATTCGTGCGATGACTAATTTCCTCCCCTTAACCTCTCATGTGCTTCTCTCTACGAGAAAATCTCTCCGAAGAATACCGTCTAAAGCTCCCTCTCCCCCTCTAAATGGATTAGCAAGGACTTAGGCTCATCCCCGCCGAGATGTAAACTTGCCCTAAACAGCCCCATTTCCTTTTCTATCTCTCCTCTCCTTAGGTCTTTTTCAATATAAAGGCAGCTACATTCAGGGCCCCAAGGAATGAGAATTTCTGTCCCCGCTAGGATTACAAGGTGGTCGTGATGAATTAAAAAATCTTTATCGATCTCCTCGACCTTGGTCCGACACGGTAGGAGACCATATTGTAGTAGTTCTTGCATTCTGAAACCAGAGAGTGTGTCCTCTTTTGAGCACCCAATACAAAAACAAGGGGTTTCGCCCCCCGCCTGGAGTCTTGAACCCTCCGGAGTTTTGAATCAATCTCCACGATTCAGTAGAGGAAGATCTTACTCTCCAACCCCTGCAGTGCGCTTAGACTCTCATTCGATCCCCGTAGACCTTTTAAACCCCCCTCTTTTAAAAAGGTACGGTCCGTCGAATTCGAAACTTTCCAAGACTCACCCGCCACCCCACCCACACCACACGTGAGCCGCGCCCCCGAATGGCCTCTTCATGACCCACACTTGTTTGGCAACCTCCCACCATATTTTTCGTGTCCCGTTTTGCCACCCTTTTTTTATCTCCCACAATTACTCCATATAAGTACCTTCTTCTTCGCCATTAACCGCTGACCAATGGAAATGGCTTGTTGTCCCCCTGCAGTTTTTGAGAATCAAATGAAGGGAAGTTTTTGCAGGGAGATCTTCTTTCCTACCACTACAGGCCTCTTTTAAAGACTCCACCTTTTAGAGGAGAGGTAGGCGCGTGAAGCGGCCCTTCCCACCCCTTCTCGCGCGTCTCGCGACCCTCTTACTTGCCACTTGGCTTATCATTAAATCTGCGCCTCGTCAGTTCTTTGAGAGTGGCTCTTTTATGTAAACCACACGCGATCGACGATCTCCAGGAGAGACCTCTTCGATTTGCTATGTGCGCCGAAACCCCCCCATTCCCGCGTTCTGGCTGCCTGGTGGCTAAAAACCTTTGTGCTCTCAAGCCAAATGACCTTCAGATGCTTGGCCCATCGAACCCCTTTTCATCTTCGGAGCCCTGTCTTTACAACGTTTAAGAACGAGAGCTTTTTGCCCGGCCCCGCCCCTTTCTATGCTGGGGAGCAGTCGTGCTTGCACGCGAAAAAGCACCCCCCACTGGTACACTGGGACCAGTATCCGCACCCGTGAAAAACGTCGATTTGTCGCGTCGTTTTTCTCTTCGGTTGTCCCTACGCGTGTAATGAATTTTTGTAGGCCCCCCATGCCCATCCGAGCTTTCACAGCAGTGCAAATATTGCGAACTTGCATTGGTTCTCCGCTGTCAGATTCTCAGAAGCATTGATTCTGACCTAATCCCGCCTCCGTCTCTTTCGTTGACGCGCTCGACCCACCAAAAACCCCGTGTGCGTGAATCTGCCTCCTCGAAAGCACCCGGACATCGTCTTGCTTTCTGAAGTGGGTGCTCGATATACTTCAAGGTTCCCGACCTCCTAGGTCACACCTTCTGAGCCTTACTTGGTTACTCGGCAGGGGTGTTCGTCTTTGTCCCTCAATTCTATTCCGCAATCGATGAGTTTTTTCTTGTAGCCGGTTATACGTTTTCGTTCGTGTTTCTACTAGATTTACCAGCTTCCCAGCAAATGACTTGGATACATACCGAAGGATCCACCACGGACTCCCATCCATACCAGGAGCCGGTGGGTGATAGTGTCAAGGTCGTCCTTTTTTTTATGATACGACTACTAGTTAAATCCGGTCCGTTCACCCGCCAAGATCTGGCGTGAGGGATCCCGTTGGACCCCCCTCAAGTCATTTGTTGTTCCCGTTTTATTTTTCCAGCCGCTTCGTAGTCGCCCAGGTTTTAGACGCATCATGAGATGTATTTGCCAAATCAGCCCTTTCTGTTCCGGCTTGAGCCTGTGACCACGTTCTTTTCGCAGCTTAGTTACACATTCTCTTGTCATTTAGGAAACTAGCCCTGACTTGCCCTGTTTTTCTTATTATCGTTCTTTGTGTTTACCCGTCCTAGACCTTGGCGGCCAATGTTCATTCACCCTCCTTGGCACGCGTTTAGTAGAGTTCACTGAAGTTTGAAATGTTCTAATTCATTCACAAGGTAGTTTTTTCCCTTTACGAAGTTTCTTCCCTGCACCCCATCATTTCCGAACAGCCCCCCCCCTTGCCGGGATGGTATTTACCCGATGCTGCTGTTTTAGTTCTTTTTCAACGGAGCCCCCCCATTTTCTTTGATTGTGCCCTTTCGAGTGTCCAACCTCTGACAGTTGTAGTGGTATAATTGTTGTGGGGATTGGTTTGGCCGCCCTCGTTTTCGACGATTTTAGCATCTAAAAGGGCCTGATGTCGCTTGATAAATTAATTTTCTTCGCCGTGCGCGGAAGCTTTTTAGGTTTCCACCCCTGAGACTTAGTGGCCTGTTTCCTGTTAACCGGGCCCCTTTCCCTTTCCTCCTGCCAGGTTCGGGTCCACAGGAAGCATAACGGATAGGAGCATTGGACTTTCGCCCGGACGATAGCAGTCGTGGTCGAGCTCGTTTTGCGTGAAGACGGTGCTTTTTCAGGCTGTCGCTGAACTTGTTCCGGTCCTTTTCTTCCGCTCCGACAGAGGTCTGTACACGTCCGTCGACGCTGTCTGGCCCTTCGCCGTTGTTGTTTGCAGGAGGGTCTTCTCCCGTGTCCCAGGACAAAAGTCTGTACCGGATTGACCCTTCAGAGGTGAGTGTCCCCCCTTTCCCCCACGCCCTACACGAGTGCTCGTGCCTTCCCGGACTCCCCATCCGTTGCGGATTCCTGCCTTATCGTAACTGGTGTCCGATTAGGTGGACTGCCCGTGACGATGGGAAACTGAGACTTCTGCTTCTTTGTTTTCTTTCCCCCCGCTTCCACTCGTTCAGCGGTTCCTTTATGGAGCTTACAGGCCCATTTTTGAAGCATGGTCATGTGTAGGCCCTTCGCACTCCCAACCCAAACGCCTCCCCCATAAATATGTGATTTTCAGTCTACCTTTTCAAGCGGATCAAGGGCAAGGGCCACTGTTGCCGCTTTCAATCGAATTTGCGTCAGCAGGTACTTTTTAATTTTTTCAAGGGTTTTTTTCTCCTATGGACCTGTTCTGAATTCCTCGTAAACTCGAAACCTTGTTCAGTGAGGCCCCCCGAGAGAAAATGCAAACTTCAGACAATTAACCATGAGAGCCATAGGAAAAGATGGGAAAGTGATAGGCTTATGCGGCCAGATTTCCGAGTTGTGCCAGTTTGTCGCTCTTGTTTTTGGTTGGTTTTGCTTGTGGTTGTTGGAGTGGTTTGTTTCAGTTATTTTTTGTTTCTTTTTTCTCTTGTTTTTTTTCGGTACCTCTTACTGTCTCCCAAGTCAGGCAATTCTATCTCGGTAATGATTATCACCGTTTCGTTAGCCCCACGTAAGCCCTGCCTAGGTAGAGTGTTCATTTGCTCATTCTGGTATGATGTTTTTCGTCTCCCTTCTGACTAGTTCGTTAACCGACAATCATGCGTGCGGACTACGTTGGAAAATCTCCGAGATTTGGGTCTTTAGGTTTTGGTAATGCTTCTTCTTCTAGCTAACGAAAACGTACACCGCCCACCCCTAAAAATAATGTTCCCTTTTTCGTCTAGAGTTTCGGTTTTGTCGTTTCTTTGTTTGAGGGTGTATTTGTCCCTTACCGAGGGCTCTATTTCTTTTTTGTGGCCACTCCCCCTCACGACGCATGGCCCAGCTCATCGTTTCTTTTTTACCAGAAAGGCGGTCCCGCCAACTATCGTCGACCCTGTTTGGGAAAGCTCCATGCAGCTTAAACCCCGGAGTTGGCTCTCCCTTTTAACTCTTCTTCGTTCCAGAGCATAGACGGTCCCCTTCCCCTACCTCCTCAGATGTTCTACGTCAAGGTCTCGAAGGTCTCCGATTGATATGCTTTCTGTTCCATATCTTGTTTTGCATCTGTTCAAGCTGGAGTTTTCGCGTGCTTCAGATAATGAACTCCCCTCCCATCCCGACCGAGCCCGAATGAAAGTGACTTGATATAGTTACCGCTCTTGCTCGCCAATTTTATCTAAAAAGTTGTGCCAAGTATATGTACGACATTCCCTTACCCACTAAGTCAGTTCCTCCGAGGCCTTTTATTTTCCAAGCGCTTTGCCATTTTCGTCCCTTTTTGAGAGTCATCCCTTTCGTCCTTTAGTCCACCCCGACGAAATGGATCAGTCGGACTTCTCCCTCTTCTTCTTTCTTATCCCTGTGTCTTGTCACTCTCTGGAATTTTCTATCCCGTGTCTCTTCTCACTTCCCATTACCAGCTTTTCCCCTTCCTCGCGTACCACTCTAAATCCGCGCAAAGGTTTGTTATCACTGATCTTTTTTTTAGTAGCCGGCCTCCGGGAGTGTTTCCCTTTTCGTGTAGAACTTTTTCGCCGTGAGTCTCGTCCGACGGCACTTCTCGGACTTTTCCTGGGTTCCTAATCAAAACACACTTCACCTAAAGCTTTTTCTCTCATAAAACCTGATCCACTTCTCCTTAAAGTGTATCGGCGGAATGAGCCTCTCACACGTCTATTGTGTCGGTCAGCTCTCCCGCTTCGGTTTTAGAAAAGACTTCTACCAAGTTTATTTTCTTCTGTCTTTCGATTTGTCTTTGAGAACTCTCGGGGAGATCGAACAACTTTCTTTTTTGCCGAGACTGTTCTCTTGGATACATCGCTTTTGAGAGAGCGGTCGTGGGCAGGGATTATCTCGGTCTTCTTGTCGGATCCGACGACGATTTTCTCGGCCGCTCTGCCTCAAATGGTCGATCCGTACGACATGGGGTTAGCTATTTCAGTTTCGGTTTGCACAAAGGGCGCTCTTTATACTCCTTACCGTTCTTTTTTGCTTCGGTGATCTTTTTTAACTGTGCAGTTTCTGGCTTCTGCAATCAACCTTTCTGACGGCGTTTTAGCTTTCTAGTTATGACGAGTGTGGCTATTGTCTCGGCGTGTGCGGGTTAGTTTTCTTTCTCCGACGGTTGCCTGCCGTTATTTTTCCGGATGTTGGCGATGTATCAAGATTTTCCCACAAGCTTCCCCTCTCGTGCTCTCGATTTTTTTTTTATTTTTTGTGGTGTGTGTTTCATTTCCTGCGATTTCGACTCATATCTCGTGTTCGTATTCCTTGACCGCCCTGGTACTTACCATATTCAGCTTTTCGATATCGCGGGGGTTGATTCGCGAGATGCATCCCTTTGCACGGCATGAAGGATTCCCCTTGGGGGTTCAGCCACTTGTCCCAGTGGGATAAGCAACTTATTTTATTTTCCTTTTGGCAGCCGAGTCCCTTTATCTAATCTTTGCATGCGAGAGGGGGACGATTGTTGTCTCTGATTTGATAAGAGAATGAGGCATTATACTAAGTGTGGGGATAGATTTTGACAGGGAGGCACCCCCGGACCTGGCGAGTTAAGGTCTATGATTCTCAGCGTGTGCGAGTCCTATGTTTTCGTTTCTAATTCAATCAAATCTAGACTTAGCTTTGTGGTGTCGGAACTTAGTCCCCCCCCCTTTTTCCGGATTTGTCTTTCTCCCCTAGCCCTGCTTTTTGTTTCATAGGTTCCGTCAGTTTTTCTCGCCTCTTCAAGGCCTTCAGATTTCAACTCTTAGTGAATGTTCCTCTCGATCCTTTTTTTAGTCCCCTTTTCACATTGTCTGTCGTCTTAGTGGTGGTACGTTCTTTGTTTTTTTTTTTTTTTTTTTGTGAGTTTCCCCTTTCAACTTCCCCCCAGTCCGAGGTTCGTTTTCATGGAGTTGACAAGGAATACTCCCCCTCCCCCCTTCCCCCGTACTCTCCTCTCTCTAGAGTCACTCACTGGAAGTGGCTCCCCCCCTGTCTCGCCGTACTCTGCTTGTC
>Ga0179593_1667440_pt1 | contig 11209 bp, 15 predicted proteins | sample CZODoug2_1_08_16_FD_185931 | JGI IMG/M metagenome (GOLD analysis project Ga0179593, IMG submission 185931) | Vadose zone soil fungal communities from Angelo Coast Range Reserve, California, USA - CZODoug2_1_08_16fungal (PacBio error correction) | ecosystem: Environmental > Terrestrial > Soil >... | reverse complement strand
CAACCCTGCTTCGGCCTAGACCACGTCGGTCCCCCAACCCTTCCCCCTACCACCGTATCTCCGTCCGTTCAGCCAGTACGCCGGCCCGACGTTTCCTTGAGCTTACTCCTAATTTCTCCCCTCCCCCCCGGGATGCCCTTTCCTCTTAGGCCTCCCCTGATCTAAATAGACTCCTGTTTTTCGTCGGTTCTCCTTTTCGCGTACTGACGAGACCCTCCCCCCCGTATCTCCCCTATTCTGACCCGGAGCGCAGCTTGTTGTGCTCTGTGTCCTCTTTGTGCAAGGCTTGTCTTTGAAGACCCGACCGCCCCAGCTCGACCTGGTACGCCTTAGCGCATTCAAGCGTTCTGATCCCTGTTGCCTTTGGTCCGCGTTAAAAATCACCATCTACTTTTCATTCCGTGCACGGTGCGGTTGGGTCCCCGGAGACGAGCTTGTGCCCCTTCCTGACCGCGTTCTTCTCTGCACAGTAAGTCTTAGCTTTGGCACTCTTCGCGCCCGGCAGATCTTTTTGAATCACGAAGTCTTTCTTTGCGGTTCTGTGTGCGATCTAGTCGGACGTCCCTCCGCTCGATCTTTTATAAAGTCTGCCGCCGTTCTTCCTTCAGGCTGCTCGCTTGTTGAAGTCTCCTTCTCTCATCAAGTTCCCTACGGGCCCTCATGGGTTGCGTTCTTCTCCGCATCCCTTTTTCACTACTTGCGCCTCGAAGGCTGGCTCCTCTCGTAATTTGCGGGCCATGGGACGAGGAACTCCCTCTCACCCCCCACTCGCTGCCTTGGATCCTCCTGCTCCCCCGAGCAAGGCCTCCTTTGCCCCCCATTCCCTTATTCGAGCGTAGAGGACCACCTTTTCTCGTGCCCTGCATAGGATGGCGACCGAGATGCTCCTTCTTGTCCCCCTCTGATCCGGCGTAGACCCTTTCCATCGCGTATAGCTTTCCTGGATGCTCGATCAAAGAGGGCCCCGGAGAAAACTTGACTTCGTTTGACGTCCTGCTTAGTAAGTGACTTCTTCTCAAGATTGACCCCGCCCCATCGCCGATGAGCTTTGCGAAGTTTCCCATTTCCGTCTACGAACTGCTCTCCTCCCAAGAAGATTCCTGGTGTTTCTTTTTTACCTATGTTTGTCCCGCAGTTCTTTGTCAACTTCGTTCTCTCGGCTGTTCGGTTTTTTCTTCCTTGAAAAATATCCGTCCCCATCTCTTCGTACATATTCTCGATGTACCGGATTTGATTCGGACGTGACATTGACTTTTTCTTCTTCTCAGATTCTTAGTTCTCCGGCCCCATGAGAGACACGATCCGTATTTGTTTAGACGGGGCTAACCTTTCCAGTATGTATCCTGGAGAGTCCCCCCCTTCCCCCCCCCTGTCTTGTTCTCTCCTTCCTATGCCTCTCCTGCGCGCACTGTTCTTCTCAACCATCTCTTTAAAATAGTGAGCGCGCAGTTTTGTTGCGTAAGGAGTGTCCTCACGCACCGGTTTATTAATAGCCGAGATACCGCGGTTTTCCGTAATGAAGGACCTTCTCGGTTCCTGGCAGCAACTACTTTGAATCCTCAGATTCTCTTTGGATTTCCCCTTCCCTCCTTGGGCCCGTTACTTCTTTTAAGAATCTGGGAAGTCTTCAACTTTGGTTTCCGGTGAGTGAGCCTCTATTTTCGTCGCGATTAGCGTTCATGTCCCCGAGACCAGCATCTCTCTCCTTTTGTTGTTGGAGTATCTTTTTTTCCCTTGGAAAGGTGACCCCCAAGTCGCCTCTTCACACCTGCTATTTTACTGCTCCCTTCCTTTCTTGGGTTCTGCATCTCTCGTTGCCGATCCTGTTGTCGGTCTCTCTTGGAGTAGGAAGACGCAGTCCCCTTTTTAGTAACCACTTTTTGCACAGTCCGCGCCCTGGCGTTTGTCCCTTCCGTCCCCCCGCCCCGATCTTTCCGCCGTGAACTCGCTTTTGCGCAGTAGAGCGAATCCATTATATTGCCCTCCCTAGTGTCTTTTTTGCCGTTGACATCGGGTAGACGATATACATCCCTCGATTTGCTTTTCATACTAGTACTTTGTCCGGGTTTTTTTCCTGTGGAGAGTTTTACCACCATTCCATTTTCTTTTGATGATCGCCCTGTCTAAATTCTTCCCTCCTTTCCAGCGCTCTTCCCACGTCGACGGGCCCAATCAGGTAAGAAAGTGCCCACCTTCAACTCGCCCTCCCCGCGCGCTGCATCCTTTCGCTTCTTTTATTCATCGTCTTTTCTGACCACCGTCATCTTTTACGTTTTGAACCTCGCTACACCTCAGTCTAAGAATTAAACCATAGACGTCGGGTGGCGCGAGCACTTGTCTCTCCCTTCTCTTTTGACTGTTCCCCTTTTCTCATCAGATCTTTTCGGAAGAGAAATCGTGCATTTTTTTCTAAGAAGGCTCTTCCCGCCGATAAAGTTGCCTAGGCCTCCCTCGTTAGCGATGACCCCACACCCCTCCGCCACAGAGATATTGTCGCCGAAAAGTTGCAGCCGTTCCTTGTCATACCCCACATGAAGTAGCACCCCGCTCGCTGATTTCGTCAGATCTCCGTCTCCTCTTGCCTTTAGGCAATTCCTTTGAGTTTACTTTTTTCTGAGCTAGACCAAGACTAGTGGGGTGTTTTCCTCTGAACCTATTTCCAGCCCTTCGTTTAAGGGCAGATTCTCTTGGAGAGCTTTCCCGTTTTTCAGTGCTTTCCCACGAAGGAAAACGTCTGTTACACATTAGTTTCTTTCTGTGACTCTTCCCATTATATGAGCTAAACTCTCGCCCGCTTCCTTCTCCCTCCGGCCTCCCCCTCGTGGTTTTCTCCTTCTTTTCGCATTAGCCCCCCCGCCTCCCCCAATTTCCCGCGTGCTCGAGCTCTCCCTATGCCCCGCGGACCCTGGTTTTTCCTCGCGTTCTTTTCTTCACGTGTTCCTCTTCTCGAGCTTCGTACGAGCTCTTCTAGAATCCCCCGGCCTCTTAAGTGGACTGTGTTTTCTCTAGCCTCGTTTTTGATATTTTTCCCCTTCCTTCACCGCTCCGCTTCATGCTCTGATTGTGACGATCTTGGGCGTAGTTCTTTTCACCTCACGCCACCCCCTCCCCCCCGGCCTTCCCCCGAGCCGTTCTTTCCAGATGTCTCTTCTTTTTTCTCTCGTCCTCGACGCGCGGCCTCCCGCCCTCCTGAAAAGTCTCTTTGTCATCTTCTTCTTATTGAAGGGATAATGGCTCTCCTTTTGTGGATCCTTGCCCGTACTAACTCTTCTCCACCGCTCTGCCTCGGACGGGCGCGCAACGCCGCCGTCTTTTTGGGAATGGGTAATGTTTTAGCTTTTGTTGCGTGCGTCGTAGGTTTCTTTACGAAGCATTGCTGGTTCCCAGGCGCTCCATTCGCCCCCACATATTCGATCCGAAGATGTCCCACCCAGCAGTTTCCGTGATCGCTCAACCTCAATTCTTTAGAATAGATTTCTTCCAGATCCGCATTTTTACAAGAAGTCATCCTTATACGAGAACGTTTGTTGTTATCCCCACCGATCGTTCCTGTTGCGCACCCTACTTCTTCATCTCTCAACTCGTCCCTTTGAGACTACATCCGAGAGCCTTTCCTTAACTCACGGTAAGGTGCCTCCGCACGACATCTCCCCCTTCTAAGTCCTTCGTCTTTCTAATCCTTCGTTCCCCTGCAGACATTTTACTTCTGGGCAGACCTTTTTTTCGGTGAGTCCTCTCGTTCGTCTCTCGCGGCGGTTGTGAAAGAGATTTATCGCTTCCCCTTGAGCTTGAGCCCCTCCCCTTTTAGATCGATCTAGTAAAACCTATCCTTCCTCCTCTTTGTTGTGACTTTGGTTGGATCGTAGTCTTTCACGTAGGAGCCATATTCCGTATTCCTATCTAACATACCCACCTTAGGAAGAAGACTCACAGCCTCCTTCTAATGAGCAGTTTGTACTCCCTTTCCCGATTGGAGCTATTGTTCATTGGAGGCGTTTGCCCGATTACCTCTGATGTAGTCTTCTCTCCAGATCATCTCCGTCTCCTACGAACCTTTACCTGCTCACCTTCCCTACGAGCGAACTCTGCGTCCAAGTGCTCCCCCGCGCTTCAACCGATCCCGACGCTAGACACGTCCTTGTGAAATCTCTATACCGTTGGTGGGTGTATTCGACAACGCTCGGTTTTTCTCCACAAAAAGTGTGAATCCGAGCTCCTTCTCAATGGCCGGGCCCTGCTTTGTTTAGTTTTGACTTGAAAGAAGTAGTCTTTCCCTCTTCCCTGCTCTTTTTTCTCACTCGCCGGCATAGATTAGGTTGTTGACGCATGTCTCTCTTGATTTCCCACGTGTATTTTGAACCAGACTCCCCTAGCCCCCCATAGGTCAGTTAATGAAGTAAAAAGTCTTCGCCCTTCCTGTTTCTTCCTTCGCCATTCCTCCTGAATATCTTTTTTACCTCACTATGGTAGTTCTAGTGCACTGCACCCGGGACGTTCGACTTTTCTTTATCAGTGTGAATAGCACTACCTTTCCAGGTCCTCCTTCTTTTTCCGGGTATAGTCTATTCATGTCTTCTTCCCTCCTTCTGAGATCCAGCTGTTTCGCTTTCGGACTCTATGTCCCCTTTTGCGTTGAAAGGGTTCAGGTCTTTACTTCCCGTGTTTCAAGCGAAGAAAATTTTTTTTCCACGGACGAAGAAAGAGTGAATTTACAGCCTTCCGAGGTGCCCCAATGGACAGTGGAAAATCTCCGTGTTTCGCCTTCGCTATTGCTGGGGAATTGATTCCCTCTCTTCGCCGTGCCCCTCTTCCCTCGCTCTCCGGTCCTCCCCTCCGATTCTTAATCTCTGATTCCCTTGGTACCCTCATAGAGCTCGCTAACGTCCAGACCTCGCTTTCTCGTTTCCTATCTTCTTTGAGCGGTCGTTCCCTCAACTCCCCTGACTGCGATTCAGTACTGATCCGCTTCTCCCCTTCTCTTTCCTCTTTCTGCGAAGATCAGTGATTTCTCTTTTCCTACCATGTAAAAGACAGTTTCGCCCGTCTTGACGAGCATCTCTCACCCTCAGTTACCTCGGTGATCTTCTTAAGTAATCAAGTACTCTAGTCTGTGCCGCGGGCTGATCACCCCCCGCTTCGGCGGCGTCCTCTCTAGACCCTTAAAAATCCGGCAGCCCGGTTACATCCAACTCTTTCCGTCACCCAGCCCTCTATGGCCACCTATAGGCGCCCTTCTAATTTTTTTTCCGCCCGAGATTCCCCGAGTGCAACGACTGATTTTTTTGCACCTTCGTCGCGTTTCCTTTTGAAGTAAAGGAGATCGTGTCCACGATTCCTTCCCCGGGCCCCTCTCATGAGGTCACGAGATCCGTAGTTTCCTCTTTCCCGCATCCTTCTTTCGTCGTTTGCAGGTGAACCATCTTCGTTCCCCTTTCACCTAAAAGTTGCTCTCCCCCCCCCCCCGAACAGAAGTGCCCAAATGGGATGTTTTTTGGTTTTTGTTTGTTTTCCAACATGATTCCCTCCGTTTTTTTCCGTAGAACGGATCTTCGACGTTCGGAAGCTAGAATTTTTGTAGCTCTTTTATGACCATCCCCCCCCTATTTGCGCCAGGCTCGTTTATTCCGCGATGTACATTATTCATTCTACAGTTCTTTCTCTTTCGTAGGTCTTTGCTCTCTGCAGTTAAGAACTTTGCGCACCTGAGCCCACTACCTCCCTGGATAGAATGTTTTATCTCCAATGATCACCCGCCAGCTCCTCTTCACCACGTTTATTTTTCTCGTTTCTATGTTACGAGAAGTCCCCTCTTTCTCTCCGAGGTCCCCCTTTCTCGGTCAACCTACATATACGTTGCCTACGTATTTCTTCTCTTGTTCCCCCTAATTCTCTCGCGACGCCCCGCACCCCTGCAGGGTAATTAGCCCTTTCTCTGAGCTTGTTCGGATGAATGTCCTATATTAATTCTTTTTTTCCTCACATCTCCACATGAGGGGCCTCACCTAAGATTTCTTGGTTGGAAGGTACTTCCCCCTCTTTCTGCAAACGACACCCTGCTTCTAGGGCAGTAACTGAGCTCTCGGTCAGAGAAAAAAGCTGATCCTTCGCAGATCTGTCCCTACCGAGCAGGGGTGATTCCTCTTGTTCCAAGCCAGTTCCGGTGTTCCAAGCTCCTTATTTTCCTCCTCCTTTCTTCTCTCCTATTTTTTTTTTTTCCCCTCACCTGGGAAGGACTTGGTACCACTTATCGTGATTGCACACGCGGAAGCGTCCCCTCTCTTTTCATGAAAGCAGTGGCGTTCATATGTTTGGTGGGCGAGCGTCTCCTCCCGCTCCACCGGTCTGTTCGTCGTCAGTTTCTCTTTTTTAGTCCGCCCCTGGTTTCCCACAGAACCCGCCTGATCGCCCCTTCCCCTCTTTAAAGCATTTCGTCAGCCGCCGCTCTACACGTGCGAACTGCTTTCCCTCTTTTAACGGGTTTTTTAAGAAAGACCCTTTCATCCAGCTCCCGACCATTAAGTCAACCGTTGAAACCCCTCCGCTGCCTTTTTACTGTGGTACAGTCGTTTATCCTTTTACTTTAAGGTTCCTGCCTCTTAAATCTTTTCGTTATTTTTCCTGAGTCGAGCACTTTCCTGCTCCTCGATAATCCCATCGAAAATCTAAGTTAATCAACTTCATAGACATCTTCCGCACTCTTAGATCTTTTTGATTCTTTGATGTCTCTCACGGACTAAACACTCACCTTGATCGCTCTCTTTCTCCCTGCCTTTCAAGTCCCCTTTACGCGTCCTCCTTCACCCATGCGGTGCGTTATTCTTGAAGTTCTTCTAACCAGTTTAACTCGCACACCTTCTCCGGTGAGTCAGTTAGAATCATTTGAATCTTCCGCCGGGCATCTTCCTTTTCCGTCCTTCGCTTCAGGTCGAGCTCCCTTTAATTCCTGCTCCCCATGATAGGCAGGTCCTGCTGATCCTTTTGCAAGTCTTCCTGTCTTCTTTGCACTACCAGTATGATAGTTCCTCACGGCTCCCTCTTTTTCCCTGATCGGGCCAGGTTCGATAACGAGCTTTCTCTTGCCCTTCTGCGTTTTTCTTCGGGTAGGAAGAGATTTCTGACCATTCTTTTTTTTGTGTTCTTTTATGGTCTATTTCAGTGTTGTTTTTTTTGTGCGGAGTGTGAACCCGACCTCGCGTAGACGGAAGGATCTGCAGTTTGCTTCACTTATTTCGCCCCTTCTCTATCAGCGGAGCAACAGGGTCGGTTTTTTTGGATGAGAGTCGTCGTCCCTTTCTTCCTCAGGCGATCTTCTCGCGCTGGCCCCGACATCGTTACGACGACTTTATCTTCTGTTGGCGACCTTCCGATCTCCCTCAACGCGGAACCCCAGTCCTTCTTTGCCCGACTCTCCCAGCTCACAGGGCGCTTCCTGTTAAGGTTTCCCATCTCTATCTTTTTACCTCGTCTATTTCCTTTATCCGGCCCTCTCCCCACACCCCTTTCCGATGGAGTCCTGTCCATTCCTTAGCCTCTCCACTTAACCTCGACTTATCTTCTGCTCTCTGCTGTTTTTCTGCGCTTTTTTAGTTGTTTTGCCCCCTCCTCTGACCAAGGGAATTGACTTCCTGCACGATTGTTGGGTCTCCTTCGCTAATAGGTCTTTCGTTCTACAGTATGACCGGGCTAGAAGGCCGGCCTTTTATGCACGCGCAGGAGGGGTCTCTTCCGGTGCTTCATCCTTTTTCTTTTTATGCAATTACTCACTGCGGTCATCTTCCCGTCTCTGGAGTTTTTTCGCCTCCTTACTGCGACTTCGGGCCGAACGCTTGGTGTCTCGTAGTCGTTTTCCTGATGGGCAGGGTCATTTTCTCATTCCTCCCCGGACATCAGAGGCAGACGATTTGAGCCCACCTTCCGGCCTCTCCTCACCTTTAGAATTTTTTCCGCCTTCCAAGTCCCTCCTTCCCTCCGAGAGATCTTCGGATACGGCGACAGGTGGGGTTGGTGGGTTTTTCCCACCCCCCACCCGCCGCGCCTGCTCACCCTGCCCTAACCTGCCAACATATCGAGTTCCTCCCGAGAGAGAGGCTCTAATTAATCTCTGAGAAGATACCGTGAATCTTGAAATCCTTTTAGTCCGCTTTGCGTTTCCGATTTACATGCTCGGTTATAGAACTACTACTATCATTTTTCGAATCTTTCCGCGGATTCCTGAACAAAGGCTCGTCGGGTTTTCGCCCTTGGTATCTCCTTGGAGATGTTCTCTGAATATCGGTAGCATTCCTACCGCTTTCCCCAAGAATCTCGCAACTATATCTCCCTCCCCCTTTTTTTTTTTTTTTTTTTCATAGCTCTATTTCGCTCTCGATTACGATATTGTTCCCTTCGAGAAGAGCTCTGAAGTTTGGACTAACATCGCCACAAAGCGTCTCCGTCCCAGAACTTCCTCTCTCCTAGTATCTTCTCCTTTTTGCGCGAGAGGGGTGTTTTGTAGATTCGGTTCACCTCCTAAGTGCTTCGATGTTCGCGCCGCTGGTCTAGTACGAAGTCCCTTCTCAAATGTTCGGTGCGGCAGTTCCCGTTTTCATTTTTCGTCTAATGGAAGGCTTCTCTCCTGCCCCGTCCCCGGCTGAAGTATAACTCTCTCTTTGCTTTTTGCTCTCTCGAATCTCTCCCCCCGTCTAGGTGTTCCACAAACCCGCTGGTCTGTAGCCGATCGCTTTTTGAGATTGGGTGGCGCTGATTTATGTTCTATTACTGCTCCCCCTTCGCAAAGGATGGATTCTATAAGGGCTTTTTTTTCGAAACTAGTTAAGGTCTTCTCGTGTGTGTCTCGATGAGCGCTTGCCCCTGACCACTCTTCTTCGGACTCCAACCGCAAACCCACCTTGCCAGCAGTACCCGTACTCTCTTTTTCGTTCTCGATTCCGGGCGAACTGGTTCGTACTCTAGAGTCATTCATCTCCCACCGACCCCGTTTTGAGACTTCCCCCGGCTGACCTTACGACCGTTTACTAGTAGAGAAGCGTGTATTGACTGCGTACTCACTATTCGAGCTCAGCTGTCATTCTTGCGAGTCGTTCCTTTGCGTTTTTGATCTTGACCAAGGAAGAAACACCTCAGATGATTCAAAACGGCGTTTCTAGGTAGTGTTTACTGGCATACCCTCTAGCCCCATCGGAAAAGTGAACTAGGTCGTTTTTTTCAGTTATCTTCTCCTTCCCGGTTCTCGACTCGCCGCCCCTCTCCCCTCTTCTACCCTCTTCGGACTCTTTCGCGGCATAGAAGCTGATCACTCAGCCGGCTTTTTTTGCTTCCGAGAGTAGGAACGGTCTTCGCCAACGCCTCCTCCTTCTCACCCTTTTCCCGTGGTCGGCCATTTTCATGTCCGCGCAGAGAGTCTTTCCTCTTCCCTGTCTCGCCTCCGCATCAGACAGGGGCCAGACCCGGTTCTTGTTCGTCGCTTTCTCCTTCCCTCCCGTTTTTTTCCACCATAATTCAATTCGCGCGCCTCTTCATCCCCGTCTTTTTCCATTTCCGCCCCTGTTTTGAGTCAAACCCCCCAGAGAGTTCTGCGCGGCTCCCGCGACCCCTCTTAAATTCCGCCAAACATGCTAGGCGATCTTTCGCCTCGGACACCTCATCGGCGTTGGCGAGCAATTCTTTTTCAACCTATATCTCTGCACCCGACGGATGAGTCTGGTACCGCCCGATGTTTGAGCCCTTCCTTAAGGCGTTTTCCTCAGAAAATGTTCCTCTCCCCCGGTGGCCCTCTCGACTGTACGACGGAGGATCACTATTTTCAGTGCCCCTCCCCCGTTCTTTCCCCCGTTACTTTTGCAAAAGCTTCAGTGCGATTCCCTTTTCTACACAGACAATCCTTTATTTTTGTAAGGCACGTTGCAGCATTTTGTCGCCGTCTACTTTTTTCTCATGGAGCGTTTGGCCTACTGTAACTGATTTTTCCTATGCAATTATCCCTTCAGTGCTTAAGTCCTTCGTGCAGCGATGTTTTGTACGTATCCAGTTGCGGAGTTTCGAGAATTTTTAGTAGGGTGCTCTAGTGCTTCCTTGTTTCCTTCACCCTGCTTACGTAACATAAAGAAGATCTCCCTTCAGGGATTTCCCCAAGAAAACAGAATCCGTTAGCAGCTTTTCACCCACAGTCTGAGTCGGTCGGGTCCGGATATACGTAAATCGGTTCTTCTGATCTCGACCTTCTCCTTCCTTCACCTTTACATTTCTAATGCTCCTCAGGTTCCGTATAGATCTACGCCCACGATTGAGCTACGAAGGCGCGTCCTCTTGTTTTCGGAATGAAGGATAGCCCTCGGTTTCTCACTTTTCATGCCTGGGTGACTCCCTTCCTGAGAAGATTGTTGGCGCGGCTTTCTAGTTTTTCCCGCCCGACGACCCCCCTTCTTCTGGCACGAAGAAACTGTCAGGATCCCCTCTAGGCCCCCCCCTTTCGGATGCTTTCATCCGAGAAGGGTGACTCTCCGACGTTTTTTCCATAAAGGGTTACTTCCTCTCTTTTACTGTTTGTTGAGATCGATAGTGTTTCGAAACTTTACACCTGGCTCCCTTCCTCTCCTTCCTGATGAAACACCCTTCCTCTTCCTTGGTATATAAAACTCCCTCCCCCCTATCTGTACCTCTTGCTTTAACCTTCCTTCGTGGGAAGTTGATTTCACTCCCAAAAAGTCGCATCACCAACAAGTGGAGAGTGCAGTCCGTATTCACTGGCTTTCCTCGAATTTCCTGAACCCGCTTACCTTTTATTTCCCGAGATGGGGGCGCCCTTTCCTCGCAACTTAGAAAACAGTTTCTCAGTTACCTCTCCGGGTGATGGGGTGGGTGGGTCTGTGGTTTTTTTTTTTTTTTTTTGTGTTTTTGGTGTGTTTTTTTTTGGGTTTGGTGCCTCCATGAAGAGTTCTGAGGTTCACCTCGATAGTGACGTGTCTCCTTCATGGTACCACGCGCTCTCCTTGGTCGGTGGTGGTTTCTCCTTTTTCCACGGTGCGCAACTGCTCATCTTCGTTGATCGTGAGCCTTTTTTCTTCATACTTGTAAGTCGCTCGGCAACACGACTCCCAAGTTCAGTTCCTTGCACCCGTTCTTCTGCCATGAGAATTCTTCTTTTTTAGGATGCCTTGTCCTCCGTTCTTCGGCTAAAACCCACCGTCGCTCTAATCTTATTCGCCTCCGA
>Ga0179593_1664453_pt1 | contig 11209 bp, 11 predicted proteins | sample CZODoug2_1_08_16_FD_185931 | JGI IMG/M metagenome (GOLD analysis project Ga0179593, IMG submission 185931) | Vadose zone soil fungal communities from Angelo Coast Range Reserve, California, USA - CZODoug2_1_08_16fungal (PacBio error correction) | ecosystem: Environmental > Terrestrial > Soil >... | reverse complement strand
CCTCGTTTCGAGAAGGGAACCGTGGTGAACCCTTTTTCTCTCCCCCTCAGTAGCGGTCTTTCTCGGCGACTTTCTCCTGTCCTTCCCCTCTCCTTCGAACCTTAAATCTTCGATGTGATAGTCTTCGGATTCAAACTGGTTTTGTGTTGCCCTGGCCGAACAACTCTCCCCTTCCCCCCCTCCGCGCCTTGCAGCTCCCCCCCTTCTCCTTTCTTGTCGTTTCTCCCCCCCCCTTTTGTACTCCCGTTCAGAGCCAGACACCTCCTCCTTGCCGTCACATCCCGAGTGATCAACACGCGAGTGAACGGTTAGGGCGCGCGTCGTTATCCTTCCCCCTTTGGCATATGCCCTTCTTCGTCTCTTAGCTTCCGATCGCACCTTTCTATTTGGAGATAGACAATTCCCTGAGTAGGAAGATAGTGGAATGCCCCCTCCCTCTTTTTGGGCGCAACGGTCCTCCCCAGTGGACCTCTGCATGCTTTTTTTTGGATTTTTTTTCTCTGTTCGTCTTACGTGTATTTCAAATCTTCTCTTCGCGTAGAGGTATCCTGCAAGTTTAAAATGAGAAAACTCTTCTTCCCTCCCCAAAACGTCCCCTCCCCCCTTAAAGGTCTCTTTCCTAGTTCCTTCGCTTTCGTATCATGTGAGGGCCCTTTATTCTCCCGCGATCCCGCAGGCACGGACCCGGCTTGAACACTCCCCCCTTCTCTGATAGAACTGGGCAAGGATTCGGTGTTTCTTTTTCCTTTTGTCAGAAGTTACGTTCCATCGCCCCCCGCGCTCTCCTTTTGTCTGCAAATGACGATTTGCTAGTAGGAGGTGAGCATATCGCGCCGCGCCAAATTCTTTTTCCTACTTTCCTGAAGAGTTGTTTCCCTTTTTCCCCTAATCCTTTCCACTCCTTTCCCTCTAGATCCCAGGATGGTGCCAAAAGTTCGTGATCTCGTTCCTGCCCTCCTGTGAGAGCAAAGCGCCACGCTGGGCTTTCCTTTCATGCGCCGGGTGTTCATTCCCTCTCTTTTCCAGGATTTTTGCTCGTAGACTCTTCCCTTTTTTTTTTAACTCCCTTCCTTTGGCGTACGCGGCGGAGAAGCCCTTCCGACCTCTTCCTCAAGAAAGCATCGAAGGCTCCCACTGCGGCACACGGCCGACATCTCTCTTCCCCCCCCCCCCCTTCCCCCTTTTTGTTTTGAGAGTCCTTCTTCCTTCTTCCGAGTTTCCTGATTTATAGGTTTTTTTTGCAAGCTCCCCCCTCAGCACTCTCTTTCCAGCCCCCCGTTCTCTCTCGACGGAATCGCGCCAACCCTTTCTTTCCCCCCTCGAAATTGTTTTTTTCTTAAGTTTCCGGGGGACTTTTTTCGTCCATTCTTTTTATCCTCCGTTTTGGCCATTCTCGTCCCGTTTCAATGTTGGGCCTGTCCATTTGTGGAGAGCAAGTTAGAGTTGCGATTCCTTTCCCCTTCCCCACTGTCGTTTGTCTTGATGTAGGGTCACTGCTTCGGTGACACCTTCCAGCCGTGCAAGCGGTCGGCGCGATCGAAAAGGTCAACCCTCTACCCTCCTCATTTTTTTCCCCTTCTTGTTCTCCCTTAACCCCCTTCCCCTTCACTTTCTCGTTAGGCACCCTCTAACTAGGAAAAACTCCTGAGAATAGAAAACAGCACCTTCCTTTCGATAAGTTGGGCTGCCTTTCCCTTCTTTTCCCTGGTTTCCTCTACCCCCCGCAGTGGGTTTATCGCCGAAGTCGTCGGATTCTTAATACCGGGCCGTGCACCCAGTGACGTGGGTTCGAAGTCTTTTTTTTTTTACCCCTTGTTGGTTTTTGGCCAAATTTTATCTTTCCTCCAGTGCCGCCCTTTTTTTCCAAGTTCTTTCCTTTTGCTTTGCGTCCTCTGCAAACGAATACACCTTCCGCAAGAAAGAGCGGCCCTTCTTTCTCTCGTGCGTCCCTCCTGCATTTCTTTTCCTTCAGATCCCCTTTCTGTTTTTCCCTGTAATCTCTCTCTTCTTCCCCTTCTGCAGCATTCGGGTTAGCGGCCTTGCAGGGTTTCTCCCTTTTCCCTGGAACGACTCCCGTTGTTTTCCCCTTATCCCTTTTCTTCTTTGTTTCTCCGGGGCTATCGCACCCCGAATAAGACGAATACCACGACCACGGTGCGGCTGGAGACAAGCTTTTTTTTTTTGAGAGGCTCCTTCCCGTGTTCGTCCTTTCCCCCCCCCCCAGGTTTTTTTTCTCCTTTAATCCTCCCTCCAACACCGTCCTATTGCTTTCTCGTTTTTCCGCGGACGAGAATTCTACGTCACCTGAGCGTCGCCGAGACGTAGTCTTCTCCCCTACTTGGGCTTTTTCTTTCCCCCACGTTACCGTTTTCCTTCCTCCCCCTTTTTTTTGATTTCTTCTCCCTACGGGAACCGTTTTGCCCCCCCTCGCTGGTTTTTTTTTTCAGTAGCCGGTTCGACAGTTTCAGATATTTGCGACCGCGGGATCCTTGGCAGTAGACCTTTTTCCCTTCTTTCCAGCCGTTTTTTCGATGAGCCCTCCTCTTTCCTTTTTTTCCCCATTTTGCCTTTTTTCCTTCCGAATTTTCGCCCTTTCCCACGCCGCTCACGTAGTACTTTTTTCGTAGTAGTAGTCAGGTGTCGATTTCTCTCCCCTCCTCGAAGCTCAGCCCGCCTGAAAACCTCACTCCCCCCTCCTCTTTCCCCCTTACATGTTAGTTCTTCGTGACTCCCTGGGCAATCTTCTACCCGAAGGATGAGGTTAAATTGAAGGGGAAGGAGCTCTCTTCCTCTCCCTCCGCGGATATCCTCCTCCCCCCGTCGGCATGATCTTTTCCTCTTTCCTTCCTCTGTTAGCCCGGCAACGCTTTTCTCTCCCTTGACGATGCAGATTCTTTGAAGTTGATTAGGGTGGATAGGTCTTTCTTTCCCTCCTAAGAATCCTCCCATGCATTCTCCCTCCCTCCCCTTTTTTAGTCTTTTAACGTTTAACCTTCGTCCCTCCTAGGAATAGAAAAAAAAACCCCCTTTCTGTGCCCTGCCTCAGTCGACTTCTTTTCTTCTCCTTTCCCCACTTCCCCTTTTCACTGTTGGACGTGTCTCTTTTTACCCTTCCTTTAACAGCACCTTTCTTAACTGGGCAGGATCGGTGCTGTGGTCTTCGATCAGGTGTCAAGCAAGTTTACTTTTTTTCTCCCCCCTCCCACGACCTTTCCCCCTTTTTCCCCTGTTCGCGGTCTTCCCCCCTTTTTACCTCTCTTTCATTCTTGTTTTAGGCCCGTTATATAGCGGCCTCTCCCTTGCGTGTTGACGACGGTTAATAGAGTGATGAAGAAGCGCTTTTCCCCCTCCCCCCCCCTGCTACGTACAGATCTCCTCTCTAGAGACCCTTTTTTTTTACTACACCCTTGCTGAGTCCCGTGTTTAGCACAGCTCCCCATGGAGCGGCTGAGATCCGGCGACGCAATTCCCTTTCGTAAAAGGATTCTAGGACCTTTTTCTCTTCTTTCACTATTTCACCGGGTTGTCTCCCCCAAATCGGAACTTTTTGTGGATTTTCAAGCCTTTCCTCATCAAGTCAAGCTCTGGTCTCACCAAATTGCAGCGCCGGCACCCCCTTTCGAGATCTCTCTTTTCCTCACAGACTCTTTTTTTCTCTCTCCCGTCCGTGTCCTCTTTGTGATTAAGTCCTTTCCCTTTTCCTCCTTCTTGACCGGTTTCTTTCCACCCTAAGTCCTATGGGGTCCTGTTGCCCTGATCCGAGTTCGACGAATCTCTTTTGATGCCCTTCCTCCTCAATTCCGGTATGGTCGGGATTCAGCGCTCCATCTGGCGCTTTTTCTCCTCTGGTCGGCTCGACCGAGATTCCTTACCTTTGGCCTGCAGGAGGGTGGCGAGAAAGTCGCTTTTTCCTCTTCCCCTTCCTCTTGATCAACGCACCCTTCTTTGCTTAGGGTCCCCTCTTTTTTCGCTTCGGTGACCGTCGCAACCTTTTTGAAGCGGCGTGCGACGGCTCCTCTCATAGAATTGCTTAAAATCCTCCTCCTTTTCCATCAGCTTTCGACCTCTCCCCTTTCCCCCCCCTTTCGACTGTTCGATTAAAACCACCGGTTTCGTACCTCCGTCACTTTTGATCGAAGAATCGCCCACCTCCTCCCCCGTGCCCAGTACGATCAGCTTCCCCTTCTTTTTTCCCCCGTTTCGGCTGCTTTTTAATCCTTTCTTTCCCCCTCCCTCCTTTTTTCCTCGACCCAGCAAGATACTCTCCCTGTATAAGAGTTGCATTGCGAAAGAACTTTCCCCCCCCCTTTGGACGTTTTTTGCGTCCTTTCCCTCGGAACTCACTCCCCCCCTTCTGGAGTAATCCATTTCTTCCCATTCCTTCGCTGCTCTTGCTCACATCCCGACCAAAAGAATCCTCTCGGCACCTTCCTGGGAGATTTTTCGTTCCCTGTTCTCCCTTCGTTCGGCGCTTTTTTGCGACCTTGTGATGTCGTCCTAGCAATCTAGCGGGCGTTCTCGATCTCGATATCTCTGAATTCACAGTCTTCCCCCTCCCCTTTTCGGTTAGCTGGTCTTCTGTGGACTTTGACCCCTTTCCCCCCCCCACCCCTGCGGTGTGACCCTCGTCTATCAAAGGATGTCGTTTTTCGCCATCTCTGGCGTTTTTTTTTTTTCCGACACTAATCCCGTCTGTGTGGCTCAAGGAACCGGTCCTCCCCCCTCTTCGGACGGAACGGCCCGTTGTGTTAGTAAAGGGCACAAAGCCGTTTTTTCCCTTCTTTTTTCATCATCTCTTGGTGCTGTCGAGTTCTTTTCCTCTTTTTTACCTTCTGATACCCGATTCCTACTCTATCTCACTTCCTCCCCTCTCCTTCCCGCCACTCGAGGTGGTAACACTTTTCCCCCCTGTAGGAAGAATCTCGATCTGTCCTATCCTTTTCCCTATCTTCTGCGACAGCGCGTCTTCCGGGTGCGGCCTTCTAATATTTTTTCGTACCCCCTAGCGCTCTTGATCCATTGCCGTTTATCAATTTTCCCTCGCGCGACAAGCACCTTTTTTAGCAAAGACAGATGTGATCTCCCCCTCTATAGCCCCTTTTTGCAATGTCTCCCCCTCCTCGGTTCCCTCGGTCTCCTTTTCTTTCTCTTCCCAAGTCTACGGTTTTCGTTTCTTGTAGTGGTGTCGGACGTTTTTACCTCCCCCTTAGCGAAAGCTTCAGCCCCTTTTTTTTTCCGACAACCCTTTTCCCACGCGAGTTCCCCCCAGTTTTTTTCGCTTTTTCGTATACCAGATATGTTTTGACCATGTGTTGTGGAGCTCTCTCCTCCCTATCACGACCGCGTAGTCTTGTCCCTGCCAACCCCCAAGTGAGTCTTTCTCTTTCTCTCGAACTACTCCCTTCAAAGCCCCCCTCCCTCTTCCCTTCCGATCCTTCATTGCTTACTTTGGATTTCTCGAGAAGCGAGAATTGGACCTGTTTTCTTCTTATCGCTGCAAGAGTTGCGGTCGATGATTCCTCAAGTTTAAAATGCGCCAACAACTCTTTCCTTTTTCCCCCAACGTTCACCTCCCTGCAAGTTTTTTTTTCCCCAGCTCCCCCCTGGACTCAGCTCGTTTATCAATGTGTCCCTGTTGCCATTTTCTTGAACTGCAAGAGACGGACCGGCTTGAACCTCGCTTGCTCCTAACTGGGCCCAGCGATTAGGTGTTTTTTCTCCTCCTTCTTTTCGCAAGTCCAATAGACCCACCTTCCCCCCGTACATTCGGTGCCGCCTTTTAGCTTGATTACCTGTTTTCAAATTTCTATCGCGCCGCGCCCTTCTGCCCGTGCGTGGTGAAGACGGTCACGCCTCTTTCTCCTCCCTCTCTTTTCATACACTTTCTCTCCGCGATAGGTATCCTACTCTCCCCCTGGTAGCCCCTCCTTTAGTTAAGCCTACCAGCTTTCCTGGGAGCAAGCGCCCGATGGAGCGGCTGAGATCCTTTCCCCCCTTTTTTTTCTCCCCTGACCTCCCTTTAACAACCTTCTCTTTTCTTTTTTTGCCGAAATCGCTCGGGGTTGATCTGGCTGCGCAAGGTTTCCAGATGTCAGATCACAAGTCAAGCTTCTGCTCCACCAATGCGGCAGGAACACCTTCCTCTCTCTTTTCCTCTCCTTTTTATTTGGTTTTTTGCCCCAGCTTTTTGGCTTTTGATGAGTCCTTTCGGGTATTGGCCAGCCAGATCCCCGAGACGAGAGGGGAAGTCCTTCCCCCCCTCTTTCCTCTTTCTCTCATCGAGCCCCCTTCCCTGAAGGACCAATCTCCCCCTTTTTCAGACTTTCGGTCGTGGATCTCCCCCCCGGTCCGTCCTCCGCTCCATCTTGCGCTTTCCCCTTACTATGGTATGCTCGAACGAGACTCAAAGTGGCCTGCAGGATGGTGGCGAGCCTTTTTTTTCTCTTACGCCCCTGTCTTTTCTCTTTATTTGACGGCATCACATTTTTTTCCCCACTCAGTGAAGCGGTTTTTCTTTTTTTAGAAATGCTCACCTTGACGAAGCAGGTAAAATCCTCTTTTCCCCCCCCTTTCTCCCCGAGCCCGTCCCCTTTTTGCCCCCCCCCTCTTTCCTTTTTTCTGTTTTCGTTCTTATTCCCTGAACTTCTCCGAATCCTTCCCAGATCTCTATGCTGTTAAAGAAGGGTCGGGCTTTTTTCGACTGGGCGATCATGCGACAAAGTCATTTTTTCCCTTCTTTGAACCTTTCTCCATCCGGTTCTTCCTCCTCCGGGCAGTGGTGTTGTTTCCCCTCAGAATCACCAATCCGTTTTCTAAGTCTCGATTTGCGGCTTTTCCCCTTCCCTTTTATCACGACCTTCCTTCAATTTCCTTCCCCTTTTTCCTATTTCCCTTCCATACCCACCCCCTTCCCGCTCTGCAGCGTAAAGGGAGATCGGAGTTTTTTGCATGCGTGAGACAGCCCCTCTGAGCGCCTTCCTTGGATTTTTTTTCTCCCCGAACTTTTCGGGTCGGTATGCCCCCCCTCACAGGCAGGTACCGCAGTCCTTGGCAGATTGACAGGGGAGTACTCTGAAAGAAGACGAGACCCCTTTTGACTGCGTGTTTTCCTTTTTTTTGTCGTCAAGGTTTGCTTTTTTTCTCTTTGGTTCTCGCTTGACTACACTCAACCCTTTCCTGAGCGGATTGGCGCAACTTATTTCTCCCGGCGATGATGGCGTTCCTTTTCCTTTCACAACGCCTCTCACATTTTTCCTCGTGTTTCTTTGATACTCTGTTTCCCTCCGCTTCGCCAGTACTTTTCTCGAAACTGTCGAAAACGATACTCGGGACTCCCCATCGAGGTGGTCACCACGGTTCGTCCTTTCTTTTCCTCTTTCCATCTCCTCTCTTGACTGCGCGCTCTCCCTTTTTTGCCCCCCTCCCGGTTTCATTCGGCCCAGATGACGGAATCTTCCTCTCGTAGTCCGCGTCCTCAGCCTCCTTACCAAGCACATCGGCCGGGGCGCTGCGTCCCCTCCTTCCCCCTCCCTTTCTACTGAACACCCTTTAGAACACCGGGCTTTTTCCCATCTCCCCTTACGGTCTGCTCCCCACTTTTTCTTTCGTCTTCTATGTTTTTTTTTCTTGCGATCCGCCCCGGCAGCGCTCGCAGCAAGAGACTTGCGACACCCGCCCCCTTTTTCTCCCCCAAACGCGTTTCAAGTTTCGGGCGCGCTTCCTCCCATGTTCCCCCTCTTTTCTGCAGGTGCATTCTGTTCCCAGCTTCAGATTAGAGAGATCTCCCCCCCTCTCTTCTTGATCCGCTTTCCTCCCAAGGATTTCTTCCTTTCTCCTCTTTTTTCGGCCCCAGCGTTCTGCCAGATTGCCAGTCTTGTATTTTCTCTTGTGGATCGGGATGTTCGAGACGAGCAGCGTTTCACTCCTGTACCCTTTTCCGAAATGCTTCTTTTTTTTTTTTCTGATGCCAGACCCTTCCTCGAGGACTTCCCTCCCCCCCTCCTGGCCCCCCTTTTCGGATACTACTCCCTTCCAGTTTTTTCGACCTTTCGAGATTAGCGTTTAGCTTGCCCAACTTCGTGATAACTTTTTTTCCTTTTTTCCCGCCGTAACTGCTCCCTTTTGACCCCCCTTTCCCCTTCGAATTACGATTTGTTTTAGCTTCTTCCTTTTCAGACTTCCCGACCTGTGTTTTTTCTCGAACAAGACTCGAACAAGTAGATTTCCCTTCTCCTTGCTAGGTAGTCCCTCTTTTTAAATTGCTTCGTTCTTTCCTTTTTCACTGCGCACCTCTTGTCCTTTTTTTTTTTTTCAGAGTGATGACGCAGCTTTTGCCTTCCCTCAGAAGTCACACGAAAGTTTGCCTCCCGGAAGAGGGATCAGAGCACTCTCACATACTGCAGGCCCTTTTATCCCTCCTTTTGGTTTTTTGAGGGTGGGGGTCTTACGATCCTGGCGAAGGTCGTTTTTCCCTGACATAATAAAAGGATCTTCGTTTCCCCCCACCCATTTAGATTGGTCGTGGAAATCCTTTTTTTTTTTTTTGAACTAGGACCTTTTTCTTGGGATCTTTTTTTCCTTCCTCCAGATGTTTTTTTTTTTAACATCCCGACCTTTCCTTTTTTTCCCACCCCAAGGACAAAAAGGCCTTATCTTCCCTTTTGTCCTTACTAATAAGTGGTTTTCCCCTTCCTTGGCAGGACTCTTAGGATTGGCTTTTTTCTTTTTTTTCCTTTCCCAATTTTTCTAACACAACCCCTCTTCCTTTCTTCCCCCAAGCCCCGATCCATCGGACCTCATCAAACACGGTGATATGTTTCCTTCCAATCGAAATTTTTGTCAGAAGACTTTCGGTCAGGGGAAGTCCATCGTCCTCCTGCTCCCCTTTTCTTTTCCCCTGACCTTTTCCAGATTTATTTTCCCCTTTATGGTGGCGAGCAAGTTTCGCTTTGAGAACTATATTCGTGATCAACTGCCCCCTGTAGTGACGTCGCGGATGTATTTTCCTCCCTTGACCCCCCCCTTTGACCTCTTCCACCGGGCTCGCCCTTATTCCTTTAAATCCGCTCGGCCTTAGACCGAGCCCGGCTCCCTTTTCGACTTGTTCAGATTTTTTCTCTTTCGGCACCCCCTCGACAACCTTCTTCTTCCTCTCCCTTTTTTCCCATCCTCCGGACCCTTTTTTCCTGGCTGCTTTCCCTCCGATGGCTCCACACCGCAAAGTGATCACGCATTTGGTGGGGGGTGTTTTCTCCCTACTCCCCTCCGTAATCTTCGCCTCCTATAGTTCGTTTCAATCACCCCCCCTTTGGTTTAGAATCCTATTGGAGAAGGTGAAACTTTTCCCCTTTTTACCGAACCTTCTCCCCTTGCATTCGTCCAACTCGTCCGTCCGTTTTGCCACCCCTTCTAACGAATACCCCATTCGCGGAAATACAGAGTCTCTTAAAGGAGAGCGGAGAGGAGATCCTCCCCAGTATTCTTCCCTATACATGCGACTCCCTTTTTCCCCTCTCCCGGGGTGGTTTTCCCCTCCCTTCCCAGCAGGTTAAAAGCAGCTTAGATGGAGATTGAAAGGGGAGTCCCTTTGGGAAAGACTTCTCCCTTGCGTTTGTTTATTCTTTTCCGTGCTTCGGGTCTTTTTTGTCAAGGCCTTCTGGCGATGTTTTTCCTCCCCTTTACCCACTGACCTTTCTTTGAGAAGGACCGTATCGCGGCGATGTTTTGCCGACGGCCCGTTGTTCGGACCTCCCCTTGGCAACCCGTTTTCCCTCGACAAATTTTTTCCCCTTTCGGGTTTTTTGGTCCGGACGAATTCCCTCTTCCTGAGGTCGCCGAGCCGCTTCTTCTGAAAATGTTCGACCTTTTTAGCCGCCCACCTCAGGTGCGTCACCCTTTCTCTCTTTAGCAGACTCTCTTTGTTGTGTTGTAGATGCTTCCTGCGATTTTCCCTTTCTTGTGTACACATACTTTTTTTCGAAGTAGCGGTTCCTGTTCTGAGATAGTAGAGCGTGCTAGGCGACCTTTTTTTTTCTCCTTGCCGTAGAACTTCGTCGTACAGAGTCCTCCTTTTCCTCGGGCCGGGGCTCCCCCTTTTCGAAACGTGCTTATCTTTGTTTTTTGACTACACTTTTTTCTTCGATACGGTCCTTGCGCCCCATCCCCCACACGTAGACGGTTTATTCGTAGTCTGTGTCGTAGTGTGTGTAGATTTCCCTTTTTTTTTTTCCCTTTCCTCTCCCAGATAAGCCTTTTTTGTTCCCAGAACTGTATCGCACAACACTTGGTGTTTGATTTCGTGTCTTCGGCCCATGGTAGTTTCCTCCTTTTTCTTTTTTAATAACCTGGCCCACATTCTCTTAACACGGAAGGCTTTTCCTTTCTTTTCCGTCCAGGGATATCTCCCCCCGCCCTTTCTCGCTTCCCCCTTCCTCCGCCCCCGGGAGTCCTTTGTCTTTTCTACCCCTCACCGCTGGCGCCCGGCCCCCCCAGCGAAGATTCCCTTTCCTTCAGATCTGGATTGATAGAGTCTTTCCGGGATTTTTTACCAGAACTGGGTCCCGTCCTCCCCTCTTTTTTTCGTGGCTTTCCTTTCGATGCCCCCAGATCGAGGACTCGAACCCTTTCTTTGATTCGGCTTCTTCCGGTATGACGCATCCGCGTCTTTTCCTTCGAGATTCTCTTGTGATCACTGTTCCCTTTTTCGCTTTCTGCACCTCCAGCAAACGGCTTGAAACTTCCCCGTGATAGACCTAAGGTCGGGAGTGGGAGCTCTTCCTTTTGTACGCCCGTGGTTTTTCTCTCATCCCCTTTTTCAAGGTTTTAGGCGCGTTTCTCTTCCCTGATTAGTCCTTTGGTCTCACTTTTTGCGCCGCGCACCCGATGACCCCCCCTTCTTTTCCGACGGTTCAAGAAGACGTTGATCCCTTTTCCCTCCATTCCTTTCTCCCTCCTTCTCAGAGACTATTTTTCCCGTCCCTTTCCTTGTCCCTGAAGGACCCCACCCCCACTTTTTCCTCACAGAGTCAGTGTGGAGCCCTTCTATGAGAGGATGAGATAATGGAGACTTTTCCCTGCCTTAATAAAAGCGTATTCTTATTTCTGTCTGACATATCATCCCTCGAGACTCTTGACTCCCTTTTTTTTCCGCTCTCGGCTCAAAAGTCCAGTCATCAAGCAAGCCTAGGACTTCTTCCCCAAGGGAAGGAAA
>Ga0179593_1611828_pt1 | contig 11209 bp, 12 predicted proteins | sample CZODoug2_1_08_16_FD_185931 | JGI IMG/M metagenome (GOLD analysis project Ga0179593, IMG submission 185931) | Vadose zone soil fungal communities from Angelo Coast Range Reserve, California, USA - CZODoug2_1_08_16fungal (PacBio error correction) | ecosystem: Environmental > Terrestrial > Soil >... | reverse complement strand
CCCTTCTCGAGTACATCAGCGCGGTACTTGCTTCTTTAAATGAGTTCCTGCACGGGGTAATAAGAAGTCCTCTTCACGTTAAGTTGATTTACTTCCTTTCTGATTCAGCGAGTCAGTTCAAGGTAGATACGACACGGTACTCAATATGACAGTTTTTTAGGAGACGATCCCCATCCGAAGAAACTCGAAGACCAGATCAGGAAGGTAACTTCTTTTAATCCTACAGTGTGTGTTCGGCTAAACGGACAGGACGACGCGATTTTGGCCTTGTATGTGGTGGTAGGTGGTCGTCCTCTGCAGTCAGATCTTTGGATAGGAAGTTTTCCCGACCTCCGTCACTTAGATCTCCTGAATGTGAGTACATTATATATACCGGGCTTGCGAGGCTCCCGTTGTTCAAAGAGGCAGGTCAAACCCCCCCCTCACCGCAAAATGTTTTAAATGTCTTCGTGAGGCTTTGATATCACTTTCGGAGTCTTTGGCCAGGAGTCGGCCGCGATCCCCCCAGGGGTGAGGCAATTGCTGTTCCGATATAGGACTATTGAAGGATCATCTCTTTCCTTGACCGGAAGCCTTTATGCATACGGGTTGATTCTGCGCCTGCATTTCGCCCGGTACGTTCGCATGGTGTTGAAGCAAGAGATTGCTCGATTGGCAGGGCGGGGAGCAAAGAGGGGCGCTTGGTAGAGAACCCTTAGTGGCTCCGGTTCGTGTTGCAAGTATTCGATGGTCTTCGCTCTCGGATGAGAGTGGGTTCGCGCTACCACGTCGCTCCATGTAGTTTTCCTTCGTGTGCGATCCGCCAATTATCGGGCCAGTGATTTATTTGGTGCACTCAGCAACAATGCTACCCGTACCAGGCCAGATCGAACACTACCGAAAACTGAAAAAATGTGAAAATCTCAACGCCGAGAAAAAGCCTCTATACCTTTCCCTTTTTCCCTCCGGTTAAGATTTCACTTCATGCGACAGTATCAGCCTCTACAGCAAGACTGTTTCGAAGTGATTCAGAGAGTCAGACCCGTTGGGGATTTGCGAAGGCCTTGGATAGCCTCCGAATGAACTGACTTCTAGTTTGTTTTCGATCTGAAGGCGAGACTCGACCGAGCTCTTGGTCCCGCAGGATAGTTCGGAACTTCTCAAAGGACGATGTCGGTAGGATGGTATTCCTCATTCTTGATAGTCCGCTACTTTACACGGAAGAGTTAGGAGCTACAGAATTCGACGCCAGTCTACTGGCGTTATGGTCTTCCAACGGTAGGGTAATTCTTTGGTGTCCTTTTACCCTCAGTTAGCTGAAATGAGCACGAGACGTGTCCCGACTTGGTTGTGGATTAGCAATGCAAACGTCTACATCCGTTTTCGTCTTCGCACTGCGTTTTTATTCGGTCGAGGTTTCAACCCCTTCCCAGACTAAACGTCCCCTGTCTATCAATAGGAATTTCCTGAGGCAAGTTATTTCTTTTAGAACAATCTACGGCCCCAAGGCGGCGGCAGTGCTCGAAAGAACCTATGAAGGGTGTGAGAAGGTTTCCTCCGATCGACGATCGAGAAGCTCCCGCGTTTGATCCTTTTTTCTGCGATAAGATGGACCCCCGGACCCCTGGTTTCTTTTCGCATCGACGCTCTTCAGTCTGCTTCCCTCGACCCGCTTCTTTGCGCGGAGATTCTAAAGACAGTCTAGGCTAGACAGGATGGTTTTGCTCAGCGTGAGAAAGAAAAGTTACTTGATATTTAGAGGGTCGGTTACCTCCCCCGTATGTACTTCCGAGTGACCTGCCACAGGACTCTGCAGAGTTGCAGCCGAAGCTTAACCCCAATGATTTCCCGATCTGGAATGCCTATCCCTTGAAGTGATCCGAACATCTGTTTCTTTTTCCTTTCTTCTGCCGCCCCCCGGTTGCCGTAAAAAACCTGCGCTCTAGCCGCTATACCTCGACTGTTTCTTGTACACGCTTTTCCCCTCCGGCGTTCAGGTCGTTAAGGATCTCAGCCCCCCTTTTCTGTGCCTCAAGCTTTTGTGGATTCTCCCTAGGATTCCTTGTCCTTGGGTTGACAACAAGCTTCGTGGCACCCCAACGGTGCCGCCTCCACCGGCATTTCTCTCTCACGGTCGCAGCCCCCCTTCTTGTAGTGAGTCCTTCGCGGCGGGTCAGTTTTACCCGAGAACGACAGCAACCCATCGCGTCTCGTCCAAAGCATCTCCAGCGTCGTCACCCTGGCAGTCCCAGGGAGTAAGAGATTTACTCTTTTCCGCGATACCTGTCCCTGAATTACCCATTCAAAGGAACATGTTATTTTTCCGTATATCCAAAAATCACGGATTCGGCGGCGAGGCCTCCGTTTCCGAGAGTCCTCGCCCTATTAGGAAAGGTCCCGGAGGTATTCCCTCCTGTTCTCTTGTTATCGAGATTCTTCTTTCTTTGCGTTGTGCCGAAAGGATCCACAAACTCGTCCGCCGCGTATACAACCGAGAGCCATCCCTGCATAGACAGAGGGAAAATCCGGTTCTTGATAGCTGTTTTCTTCGAGAAGACTGACATTTAGAGAGATGAAATATCGAGCGGACATTTCCGATTCTTGTAGAGTTTATCTTCCCCTTTAGGAAGCGCAGATGCGAGTGCTGTAGCGTCCCCACGTGAAAGTGAGCTGCTGTGGGGTTCATTGGGCGGTTGGAGGAGCCCTAAATTTCGGAGCGATTTCCTCTACGGCCCCATCCGAGAGTGTGTTTCGCGAGCGTTGGCCCCTCTCTCCGCGGGTCCTATGGTAACCTCTCCTGAGTCCAGTCACGCACGCCTTCCGGTCGCCGCGGTCTGTGGCGCCGCGGATTTCTGGTTTCATAATAACCTATTTGTTTCTGAGGATACACCCTAGACCTTTTTCCAAGCGATCTGTTCATGTGGCTAAGCTTGACATTCAAAAGCTGGCCCCTCTTCGACACGTCTCTCCCGGATGATGACCGAAAGACGCGCATCGAGCACGGCGCTGCCATTTTCTGTAGTGCCTGACTGGTGTTTGTTGACCTCTAGAATGCCTCTCCCTGACCGGGATAACAAGCCCCCCCTTTCTTTCAATGACACGAACTCGTCTGATGCTTCTGGGTACACAGAACCCAGATCCTGTAACATCCCCCCCTATTCTAGATTTGGTCTAGACCTTTGCGCTGAGAGTCGTCGCCCCCTCTTCCGAGGTCGAACGCGGCATTTTTTCTTTAGAGACTGGGCGGGTGGAGCATAGACGTTCCGAGTCGCTCTCCCAACTACTCGATGACAGACTCTAACCTTATACAATGTTACTTCCTTGTGACCCAATTTTCAGCGCTTCTCTCGTACTTCCCCTTATCGCCGCGCATCTGTTCGGTGTGAGCCCGTTAGATATTGACAGCGGTATCCTTTCTCATGAGCCCGGTTCTTCCCAAAAACTGAGACCCTTATAGCTTCCGAGGTGATGTGACATCGTTCGACATGGAAAGTTAATCTATGCCGAATTTTATCTATCCCTGTGATGTGATTTCCTTTTAGGCGTTCCAGTCCTCTCCCCCCGCACCCGTCCGAGACTCCTTCGAACGAACTCATTGGTTTCTCCGTGAACTTTCGGTTTGTCCAGTCGAGCCAGTTTTTCCCCCGATCCGGTGGACAAAAGAGATGGCCCGCGTTCCAAATCCCTATGACTGGGAGGAATTCATACCAGACAAGTTTCCCCCTCGTCGAAAAGTCCCGGAGGAGCAGCTTACTCGTGAACCTAGTTCAGCTCGTATGTTGGCCCAGCGATCAAACCATTCCCTCGCATCTAGCCGTCTCTGTGTAGTTTTAGACCCCCCCGGCCCACGGAGACATGTCACAGACGAAACTCTTACGATACTGAGAGCTGATTGCAGCTTGATCCCGAGGCTTCACCCCGTAGCAGATAGCCCGGAGTATGAGCATTGATTTTGCTTAGTTAGTGCTCAATCAGTCGAGGAAATCTTGGAGATCCCCATAGGGAGGTCAAAGTTCGAGACGAGAATACTCCTGCCTCAGTAAGACCGCGCTCGATTTAATCGATATATAATCTTTTGACCATCGCGCTTTCATAGACCGTACGGTCTCCCTCAGTGTATAGGCTGAGTGGGTAGAGGACGAGGGAACGCATCTTCCATGCGGAGGCCTTCTTCCCGCTCTCCGGATTCACTGATACCCTTATACCGGCGGCCCCAGTGCCGCTCGTAGTTCGCTCCCCTGTTGCGATCCAGAGAAGGGAGAAGGTAATAAGACGACGCAGTATAAGCGTAACTAAGTTTGTGTAGGAAGTGTTCGACCTCCTCTACGATTTCTTTTCGGGAACCTAGAGTACACCCCGAAAGAACTATTTTCCTTCTCTAAAGACACCCGGCTGCGGCAAATCATTCTAGCTCATAGACCCCAGGAAAACCGAAAAGAACCCTTAAACGGTAAGACAGATTAACCTAGTTCTATGTCGACCAGGCGTGTTATAGACTTTTAGAGAAACAAGTTAGTTACCAAGATTTGATCGACAAGACTAGTACAGACATCCCCACCACAGTTCTTCGGAAAGTAGAGCCCTGAGAAATTTTCCGCGCTGCGCTTTAGATTTCTTTAAAAATACGCCCTCAGTAGGATGACTTCGGTAGGACAAGGTACCCGACATGCCCTAAGAGAACCAGACCTCGAGTAACCTAGTTTAGGCGCATGATCCTCTACTCTTCCGACTATAGTAAAGTCATCAATCTTCCGAGTGAAGTGCGTTACTGGATCGAGATCAAGCGTATAATCCTTTCCTCTATTTAGTTTGAACTACTCTGCTCCAGGTGTGAGGAGAACTCTCTTCACCAGTTTTTGTCCCTCCAATAGAACGATGGATTCGAGCCGCGCCAGGATCCGCAGGTCTACTTTATATGCGGTGCCGCTCCGGTACATGAAGATATTCAAATCTTAGACCCATCGCTTTCGCCACCTGCTGCCACTGACTCTCACATGGGTGTACTTCCACTGACCCTCCAGTCGAACCAGGCATGGAAAGAGCCGAACCGGCCTCTTTTGCGTGAGTCCACACAGTAAGACTCCATCACCGCAGTTAACGTAACGATCGGAGAGCACCACTTCGTTCATTCCCCACCCCCCTTGAGGAGGCGATCTAAGCGTCCGATGCCTCCCCTAACCCCTTCCTTCAAGCATTTGATTCAGCAAGGCTGACTCTACTAAGGAAAAGCGACCCGATCTAGACTAACGTCAAGACTTAGATAGGGTGCTCTCTTGGAAAAGGGGGTGGTTTCCCAGTCGTTTTCCCCCCAGGAACTTAAGAGGTTAACGGTATAGATTAATATTCTGCGAAGGTGTCAGTGAAGGTCTCCTTCTACTATAAAGCTCTCGTGGATTAGGGATACCTTGAACGCTTTTCACAAGACCGGAATGTGTTATATTACCTTTACGTTTTTGTTGAGTCGATCCCCGGAGTGTTCAGAATTCGGTTAGAGGTGTCGGTGTTTCTAATAGACGTCCCCTATCTTCTTAAGTGAATGGGTCTTCCATGTCAGTAAACACTGACGCGAAGAATAGTCACGTTCGTCTTTCAATCTGAAGTACAGAGGGACGGCCCCCCTACAGTTTTGGGATTAACCACGAATGATTTTGCATGACAATCACCCCCATCGCTTTCCTATACGGGGAGTCCCAGAGCTTAAGTGAACGCTTCTCATCGATCTAGGTGGATTTTTCGCGATTGAATGAAGCTTAGAGATAGGAGCGGGGGAGTTTTTTGACCCCTCTATATACACTAAGTTACGGTTTTCCTTAGTTTCGATTACCTCCACTTGCGGCTTGCCGGGATTTGAGTTGTTTTGTGTACTCCCTTTCGATCTGCTTGTCCGCAGCAGGACATGAGGGGGTTGGCTAGGAGGGGATTTGAATTGCCTTCGATCACCCCGGTCGGCATCTTGGACCCCCGACTCTGACGCCGATTGAGAGTTATTTCCCTTCCGAGCTTTGGAGATTCGTAGACCAGGATCGCGATACTCCGGAACCTCCGCCCCAATTAACTGTGGCGTGCTCCGACTAAATCTCTGGATGAACTGGCCGGTCGGTGTAAAGACCAGCAAGCCCCACCTTCTGGAGAGGTTCTTTGCTTCCATCCCGAGGCCTAGTACCCTCTACAAGTAGGAAAAAGATGTCCGAAGTGCCCACGCCGAAAATGCACTCTCCGACTGCCTCGACGGTTCCCGATTTTCGAATTTCCTCCAGAGAATCTTACCCTGTGCAAGATTGAACCTTCGATAGTCTTAAGTCCGTCTCGTAGTTTACACTGTGAGACTAGACACTTTGATGGCCCTAATCGATTCTTTTCCATGTGCGGATGGGCTCTCTAGGAGATTTCTAGCAGGAATCTTACGGTTTTGGCACTCCGTTAGGGCTCCCTTCGGAGTTACCTTTAGAAAGACACCTGAGTTTTCTTTGAGCACGTTTCCTCTTAAAGCCTGATGATGATTCAATGGTAGAACACGAATCCCAGAAATTTTTGGAGACTTTTGGGGACTTTCGAGGGACGGTCCGGTAACACTCAGGGATTCCAATGAGCTTTCCTCTCAGCGGCCGGCGCTTTTGCGGCGAACGCCACCTAAAGCTTGAGATGTCCCTTTTTCGGGCCGAGGCGATTCCACCGTTCGACCAAGCCCCTTCTCGAGCTCGTCCCTGCACTGCGGTCCTCCTTCGTGAACACCCCCAGCAGACGGTCCAACTTTCCCCCCCCCAACGGATAGAGAGACGTTCCCAAGCAGCGTTGTGTGAAGGTTTAGATACATCGAGATTCGACTGACTATAAAGAGGACCCTCCGCATATCTCTATGGTGGGATGTTTTTACGGACGTCTCGCGGTGAAGCGATACGGGAACACCTACCAGCCCGGATCATGGAACATGCTGACTTTCCCTCCTTCGGCATCAGCAGACGAGCTGGTCAGGTCCTTTCTGGTCCCTTCTTCGGACGGGCCGGCGTCCGATAGAGGGTGATTATTCGCCACTTTTTTTTGCCGGGTTTCCGTGGTGGGATGCTACGGATTGGTCGGACCTGTCTCGAGCTACGACCGCCAAAATTTTGAGCAGAACGCCACGTGGTGGACCTCCCCGTCAAGGAGACTCCTGATCCCGACTGTCCATTGGGAGGCTTCACGGTTTCCCGGACTGAAATAACACACTGGCGAGAAAACGCGCCCGAGCAATAGATGGTCACCTCGGGCACAGGCCGGCTCTCCGGAGGCAGTCCCCCTTGCCCCATAGCAGCTTCGCCGATATGTGAAGATTCCAAGCAGTTTTCGGGGCCAGTCATGATCCTCCGGCTGTCTTTTCGTGGACCCCGACTCTGTTTCACCAGGTCTCCCCCACCGGCTACCGGACCCTTTGCCCAAAGATCACGTCGCAGCCCCGGCTTCTGTCGTCGATCCGGCGTCGCTCCGCTTTTTCGTTTCTTTTCCCACTAGAATCTGTCGCTTCAGCCACGAGTTATTGCTTTGTTCAAGCCCTCTTCATCGCGGACAAACCCCGAGGACCCCAGGGCACCAGGAATCCTCGATACTCCCCGGTTTCGCGGAACTACATGCGACCCCTTCCCCCAAGATTCGCTGCGCGCGAGGTCCCTCTCCTGTAACTCCCCACCGCCACCACTCCGCGTCGTCGTTATGACTGCGACTCTTATGTCTTGCGCCTCCTTTCCATGATGTCCGAGCTTGAGAAGTGAGCGAGCTTCGTCCATTCCTCTCTAGTTTCACTTTTCTCCCCCTCCCGGTCTTCCCCTAAAGCTTATTTCGTGCAGATTCCTTTTCTCCTTTTTTATGCGCGCCTGGTTCCTAGGGTTTGCGATCGCTCTTTTCTTTTTTTGATTCCCCAGGTCGGGTATTGACTCGGCTGGGGGTGTCCCCCCCTGAGAATGCTAGATATTGGAAGGTTTTCCCTTCGCTCTTTGAGGATGGTGCGGGATCCTGGCTCCGGTCGGGTCCGGCGAGACCCAGTTGGCCCGAATTCATCTAAAATCCAATTGGCGTGTCGATCGTCTCTTTCTTCCAATCTAAGAGGAGCATTTCTAAGTTCATCCCCCACTTTCCAGCTTTTTCAGTCAACTCCTGGTAAATGGCGCGAGTGTACTAGCTGGTGGACGACCCCCCATGGGCTTTACATCCTTAATACTGTAGATCCTCCCATGTCCGTTTTCCCACGCTCCCTGCCCCGTCATGTGGACCTTGACTGTTTTTTTGTTTTTTTTAACGTCAGCGGGCGATGGATATCTTACGTCGAGAAGTTGCCAGTAGAGAACGGAACGGTCCGCGATCGCCCGCGCCTTTTCCTTCATGAGGGGCGTTCACGTGCCCCCTTGATTCTTCTCCCCCTTAGCGCCGGAGATCCCCACCGTTCGCCCCTTTTTTCTTTCACTAACCGTACGCGACTGCGTACGGGGACAACCCCGTGTGGGTCCCTTCAGCTAATGAAACTGGTGCCTCGCAGATTTTTCCGGAGGGATACCTGCCATTGAGCGGTAACCCCAACGAGCGCCCTTGACTTTGCTCCCCTCCGGGCGATTTCTCGGTTCGTTCGCCTCGATTTTGTAGACTTTTATGTCCGTCCGCCATTTAACCCGTCCCAACGAAGACATCACCCATCAGTCCCCTCATTTTTTTTTGGACTGCCCCAGTTTTTTTCCCTCGCTTTGAGCTATCCGAATTGTCCTTTGGTTGGGTCAGGACTCGTACTTAGTAGATACCTCATCGACGTGGGTCCATTAATGCTAGGAGGGCCGCGAAACCGACAAAGGTAGATGCTTTTTTTCTGGAGGGTTTGCTCGTTGGTCTTTTTATGTGAAGAGCGTCGACCGACGCGTATGGCAATCTTTTTGCCTCTCCTTGAAGTCCCGCCTACCCGGCAGCTTCTTTTATATAAGAGCAGCGGTTCTGCTACTATAGCCCTTGCCGTTGGACGGTCCCCACGGTTTTTTTCTGCCTTTCACTCACAGCGGAGCGTTGTTTGCTTTCTCCCTGGATCTTTTGCGATCCTCCCCCCCCGTCTGCGCTTTTAAGCCTTTTGGCTGGCGACCGTACGCCCTATCATCTACCGTGTTGGAAAGGTCGAACCCGGTCTCCCTAGCGGAGAGCTGCTTCCGGGGTGGTATTGGCACCCCAGTTAACGTAAGTTAGAATCTGTAGAACATGACTTAAGCCCCCCCCCCCCAATTTTTTTTCTATCTCTAGAGGGAGATATGGCGTTAGTCTCATCGGAGGCCACTTTTTATCCCGTACCCTAGTATCTATAGGATACGGTCCCACTTGCAGCTTTTATTCCCTCAATAATGGGTTTTTGCGCGCCCCTCGATAGGCACACTGCCTCTGAATCGATTACCATTGCTCCTCCCTAAGACCCCCCTCCCTATGTGAGCCGTAGGCTTGTCCCCTTCTCGTTTATCTCCTTCCGCTCCCTAAGTGCAGGAAATCGACTTTTTCCCCTCTCGGCCCCCGTTTTCCCCCATCCTCCGTTTTCCGTCCGCAGTATTCTCGAACCAGCAACTACCTGCGAGCTAGTTCGTCTTTTCCAGACGCGAGGTCCGCCCTTCATCAAGCCTTCCCTCCCTAGTATATTATATCATGGTAGAAGGGGCCTGACTTTCCCACCTATAGCACTCACCCGTTTAGATCCGCCCTCGTTGACGTGAGTTATACGCAGCGGGAATTTAAGAATAGTCTTTTCGTACGGAACAAGTAACTTAAATCGACAGTGTAAGTACCCGCTCCAGCAGGGTTTATTTTGAGGATGGAAACGGTTCAGCCTTATTTCTCTGGACTTTGGCGATCTAGGTCGCAGAGAGGAACACGCGAATGCGGACCCTAGCACCTCCCAAGTAACGCGCCACGTAACCTAATGGCAGAAAGCAAGACGTCGATCATACACGCTCAAGATGGGAAGGAGCCCACTAAGGTCAACGAGAGCCCCGTCTTCTGAAAGACCCATCCTACCGAAGTCTTGCTTTATTTATTTCTAATAGCCAGTAAGAAGGGTGAATGCTCTTCACCATATATTTAGATCTCTCTTCCTGAGCATTTATAGGTAGAATCGATAGTCACCATTAACTTCGAGCAGAGGTTGACTCTTGACTCTCCCCTTGGGCCACCTGCTCCCCGCGTGCTTTTCTCATTCCTCTCGCGTCCAATGTTCTGTAGGCGTACCCTACGTCTGCAGAAAGCGCCTTGTCGTCCAGCCCCTTTGAAACGTACCGCAGACTCTGTGGTCCGATTTTTAGGTCCCCTAGGCACCCCCCCTCCCAGATAGAGAGAGCTACCCTCTAAACCCCCTTTACACTTCTGCCGCTTTTATGTAAGAGAACGATCGCAAAGGAATAGGTCCCCGATCAGACCGGCTTGTGATGCCACCCCCCCGGCCGAACAGTGCGTAATACCGTCTGTAAACTTCAGCGTTCTCAAGTACTTTCTGTAGCTTCTCTCTTCGTTTTCCGTTTCCATACTTAAGGTAGATCGGACAGAAACCCTGCCCCTTCCCTCCGTCTGTGATCCTTCCCTATAGGTTTTTACCGCCCCCCGCCCGATCCTCCTCTCTGGCAAGATTCAGCTAGGTAACAAGCTGCCTTTACCCCCTGTCGGGTTTACGGCATTTGTTGATAGTGTTTAACCCAGGAGGCCCTAGTCTTTTTTCCGATTCATAATCGGACTTTTCTCTGAACTGGTGTTCCCTTTTTAGTTTCGATAGCCCCCCGTCAGCCTTCAGAGTCGAGGAAGTCAGGCCCCCTACCAGACAGCGCCGTTTTTCCCTACTCTGGATGTGTATATATTCTAATCTTTTTTTGTTGTTGAGAGCTAACCCCCGAAGGTTCGTGGAAGATGGTCGAGGGCCTCTCGGGGAGGTCATAGAAATTTACTCCCTATATGTCTAGTTGCGGGCCCTCAACTGCCATCACTGATGAGCATGCGGAGACCATGAGTACCATAGACTCCACACGCGGGCCGTGGTACCACCCTATTCTCTCATGAGAAAAGCCTTAGTTTACGAAAGGGCGCGATTGATCGCTTTTTGCGATACGTTCGTCGTGTCTCAGGCTCATCCCAAAGCTTTTTTTTTTGTTCTGGCAAGGAGCGATAATCGGAGACCTGACTTGCGTCCATGTAGGACCCTCCCAGACGATTTCCTGTGCTCTTCAGTTTGAGAGGCTCTTCTCTAGATTGACGC
>Ga0179593_1474694_pt1 | contig 11209 bp, 9 predicted proteins | sample CZODoug2_1_08_16_FD_185931 | JGI IMG/M metagenome (GOLD analysis project Ga0179593, IMG submission 185931) | Vadose zone soil fungal communities from Angelo Coast Range Reserve, California, USA - CZODoug2_1_08_16fungal (PacBio error correction) | ecosystem: Environmental > Terrestrial > Soil >... | reverse complement strand
CTAGGATCGCTCTTACTCGTCTCTCTGCGTAATCAGTGCTGCGCAGCCTGAGCCCAATATTAGACAGCTTCTCCTCTCTACGAGGCTTTTGTAGGATTCGCATTTTCCTTACCCCGTCACCATGTACTCTGTCCCTTTGAGTTCCCAGTAGGTGTTCCCTTCTTGAATGAATGAAAGCTGTGAGTAACCGTTTCTTCCCCCTTATCGTTGCAGGACGATAATTTAATCATCTTTCACGAGATCTTTTCCGAGTCGTCGTCCTCGTTCTCAATAACGGCCCCCGACCACCTTCAACAGAGTCCCCTCCCAAATTTCGTATCGTTAGGATCCAAGTTGCTTCTTCGGCGTTCCTGACCCATGGTCTTGGCGAGACGCACCTTAATCCTATCCGGCGTTGAGACTTGTGCGGGTTGCCTAGTTTCTAGTAGATTTATATGAAACTGGGCAACCACTACGACCTTTTTCGTCTTCTGGCTTCTTGAGTTCCTCTTCTTATCCGCTGCCCCATCGCCGCCTTCATACCACCCCTCCCTGAAACGGCCTTTCCTTCGGGTCAGGTACCCGCGTCTTCCTTCTGAAACGTCCTGGGCCCTTTCCCTTTCTTTTGTCTAACTCCTTTTTCCCCTTTTTTCCGACTTTTTTCGGCACCTGGAACATTTTTCGGTAAAGGGATGAGTAGTCCATTCCTCGGAGCGTATGAGGTCCGCAGTTTTCGCCTCTGATTCGTTCGCCCCTTACCTGCGTCATCGGTCTTCCCTTCCCTTTTTACCCCGGGAGCGACCCATTCCGATCGTCAATGTGGTAAGCATCTACAACACTCTTCTTATCATGCGCAAAGTGAAAGGAGTGCTGGTTTTTTCCCCTCCCATTTCCACCGCGGACGTTTGACCCTTAATACTTTCCTCTCGCACGAGCTTTCTCCCCCCGTCGCTTGCTCGATTGCGAATCACTGCCCACTTTGAGTGACATGAAAAGGTTTTGTTTCTCGAAGCATTATTATCATATTCACGCCGCTTTCGACAGGGTTGCTCGTTACGTTCCCAGCAGATTTAGCCTTAGTAGTACATCACTCCCCGATTATAATGGTTACCACCGTTCCATGTTTTTCCCCCCCCGTCCACAACTTTGAGCGCTAGCCTTTTCTCTAATGCAGATCCTAATAATACCTATCTAAATAGGCGTCCGTCCTGCCCTACGGCTGCCATCAACTCTCTTCACTTCACCACCGGCGTCCGCTTTCGTCTATTTTGCTGCTCATTTGTCCAAGCGATTCCACTTACACTTCCGTCGAGCCTCACGTTGGAACCTAACTTGCGGTTATAATCCAGGCCCCTACGCGTCTGTATTCCGGTCCCTTCCCTCCTCTTTTTCCCCCATGTCTTAACTGTAGGGAGTCAAGACGATCCTTCCTTAAAAACCTCCCTTCTCTCCTTTAAGAGTCCGACGCCCCCTTTCCCCCAATCGCGTCTTAGTGCTTCTTGCCTTGCTCACGGTTCGCTCCGTTTCCATACCTGCCTTTCCGCCAGAACTGCCCCTCCCCCCCGGACCTTCTTTTTAATACGAAGGCGACTTCGCCCCCTTTTCTTTCACTTTAGTTTTCTCGCTCGCCACCACTGGCGTCTGCTGGATTACTCGAACTTTAAAATATTTTTTTTTCCGAGGCGTCCCCCATCTGATACATCCGTATCGGGCCTTAGCTTCACCGTGACTAATCGTTTATTCCATCTATCACTGCTCCCCAGAAATACCCGCTCGACCTTCTCTCAGCCCCCTTTCTCGAGTTTAACTTGGTCTTACCCTCGCCGAGGGATATTTTCAACCCGAATCTACCAGTTCCCCCTCATTTTTCCTATTCACCCTACTTCTCTCCCACTCCCTACACTCTCTCCTCACCATCTAAATCCATCCTTTTCACCCGATGAGTCTCTCCCAAACACGCCTTTGCGGTCTTCATCTGTCTCTTTATATCTGAGGCATTTAGAAGATGTTCCGCTTGGCCGAGTACTATTCTTTGGTCCCAACTTTGTTCCCCGACCTCCCTCGCGAAACCTCGGGAATTGTCCCATCGGCGTGTTTTTTTTCTTTTCTTGTTCGAGATCGCCGTTTGAGAAGCAATCCGCCCAGAACGAGATCACACCTGCCGTGCTAGCCGCTTTCGAAGTGATGCTCTTAGACTTCATTCAGAGTGTCATTCTTTCCTAAAGCTTCTGGGAACTCGGTGCTTTTAGTACTGAATCAAGCCCCCAATTTATGATCTTCTTCTTCTGCGTCAGTATCAGGTCCCGTCAGAAGACGCTTCTCCCTAGCATTCCCCCTTCAATCTACTTCTAGCCCCCCCGCGAATCTATACTCTCTCCCGGACCATTCTGTTCAACTGTCTCGAAATAGAATTAGGGACACCTATTCGGCACCGGGTAGAAGTCCCCCTTCTCCGCGTCCCCCGTCTCCTAACTCATCCTCGATCCTTCCCGTGGATTCATGATTCTGCTTGTCGCAGTATCCTTAGAACCCACGAACTTGGTACGTGCGCGCCCTCAGTAATAGTCCTTCCCTCCTTCCCTGCTTTCGCCGTTCCTTGTACACCAACCCCCATTTGTCGAAGCTTTTTGAGCTTTTAATTTTCTTAGCGACCGTCCCAGAGTTATGACTAAGAATCTTATTTATTCTGAATATCATCGACTGGATATTCGGGACGCCCCTCCTATACCCTCATATTCCCTCACTTCAGTTCTTTCGCTGTTTTCCCCTGCGATGCCCTTTGACGCAGTTTCGGGTGCCCCCCCCCACATCTTTTTTTGATACAGCCTTCACCCGCTATGGGCGTTTTATTTTCTCTTTTCATCTGTAAGATGAGTGATTTTTGTTCAGTCCCGATTAATCTCGGAATTTGTTATCCCTCAAACGGACCGCAGAGCCCCCGTTCCCGTAAACGTTGTCGTGAGCGTGTAGTCTTCGTACACGTAATTTTGCTTTTCCGCGAGACAGCACTCTCCTGGAGGCCTGGTTCGACCCTGCCATAGATGTTTACAGATCGTACTAGCACTGCCCCTCTCATTAGAGACGACCGACGACCCGGTGCCCTAAGATGGCGTCCCCCACGTATCTGTGTTGAGCGATTCCTTGCGTCGGTTTCTCTGACACCCGCTAACGACAACCCTGCGCCCCCACTCAAGTTGCGAGTCAAGTCCAGCAAGACTCCGGCCCTACGGATCTTTCGTCCTGGAGTCACTCCGCTCACCTATATATCCGTGTCTAAACTGGCGCCACACAACGGGGGAAAAGGCACTTGCCCTCAGAGCGCACGACCTTTGGCAGACTTTATTTCACCTCTCTTGCCCATTACTCTTCCCGTTAGACTTGGCTAGAGTCCTCTTATGTAATTGACACTTCCAGCTCCGCCCCTAAGATAAATTCTCTAGCTCGTCCTTCACCCTTTTAACTTTTACCAGCTTCTCCATTTGCGTCCCCCCGCCCTTCCCAGCTGCCGAAACCCCCCCCCCCCCCCATTGTCTTATATTTGAATTTTTGATCCGACCCCGACCTTTTTTTTTTTCACACATCTCAGCAGTTCGTCGTCATTTTATCCCGCCCCTGACGCGCAAGTCTCTCGATCTTTTCGGTCAATCGTCAACTTTATGTAGACCTCAGAACAGCCAACTCACCGATTTGCTTCAAGAAGCCCTTTATAACCAAAGAGAAGTACACCTGATTGCCTGCCACCTCTATCGCAGCTCCCTTAGTCAGATTAATCTTTTTCGGCGTTCAGCCTCTACTCACCACCATGCCCAAGCCCGACGTCTTAACGTTCGCGCTGAGCTATCAGAAAAGCTCTGTGGCATCTTAGCCTTCCCCTCGTTCCGTGATCGAATCTCTTTCCTCCTCTCTTTTCCCTTTGTGTCTCAGAGACCACCCCTCCCCCTTTCTAGAATGAATCCGCTCCTCTCCCTCTGATGTTCGGAATCGCGTTCGACTTACTCATTAGGCATATTGGCGGGGACTCAATAGCTTATGATCTCCAACTGAATTCTCCACGTCGAATAGTGGCATCCTTTTAGTCTTTGAGGCATTCTGGCGTACTGCCCTCGTCGTGGAGGGTTACTCTCCCCCAGTTCCTTTTGTGAGACCAGATACCTTTCCCGGCGCGATGTCTTGTATAGCATCAATATTGTTTTTCCTTCTGTTGCTTTCCTTCTCCCACTTTTGGTCAATCTCTACCCGTTTTTCTGAGAGCAGTGCGAGAGCTTTCTTAAATTTTCTGTCCTCCTCCGTCCCTACGCTTCGCTTGATTGTCTTCCGTCATTTTTCCATTACCAGCTTACCAGAGTTGACGCTTTAAGATTGCCCGAGCTCCGCCGTTCCCGGCTTTTTCCAGTTGAAACGGGACCAGTTTTCAAACCCGGCTTTTTCCTTAGTAGTTTCTCTCCCATTGCTGATTGCTGCTCGAAAACTCCCTTCCGTCACCCTCTCGACAGAGACTTTGACTATTTGTTCTCTTTCTGCCCCCGTTCCCTGGAGCCTCTGGGCAATTGACGTAATCAAATATTTATCGATCTCCGCAAATACTTCAAATTTCCCTGAGAGCTAAGACTTTGATGTGTCGACATTTCTTCAGTTACAGACGATTCGTAACTTCTAGTCCCCCCCTAATCTGCAGTTCTTCACTCCGATCTTCAAAAGTAAACGATGACATTTTTCTCTCCCGATCAACGTAGTTTTCTCTCGCCCCTCTCCACCACTTGAATTCGCGGTCCCTCTCGACCGGTCCCCCTAGTTCTTTTTCTCAAGATCCATCTCCTGTTCATACGTCTGCCGAGCAGATATACAGTAGTTGGATTGCAGCCCTCTAGGAGCACTCCTTTTTTTTGTTCCCCCCCACCCCTTATCCTGGGGAACTCGTGGAACAGTTGGGTCTTTGATGTTATTCTCCGCCTGATCGTCTCCGACCTTCCCCCACCCGACCAGACCCCGAACTCCCATTTTTCTTAAGCTCTGAAGTTTAGTACAAGCTGTGGCCATGGCCGCCGCCTGCCCCGCCAGTTAGCATTACTCTTAAGCTTCGAAACCCTGTGCTGGTGTGGATTCGAACGGCAAAATTCTTTTAAAACTGCTGCCTCTTTTCTCGAGGATACCCTCGCTCTGTAAGAGGCTCTCCAACACTCTTATACCTATTTATTCTACGGCTCGGCTCACAGACGATCCAATACTTGATACGGTTCAAAACACCCTTTTCCTTGATGTCTTTCGGTTGCTGGCCTTACAGATGGGAGAATGATCAAAAGAAGGGCTGAAAGACCCGTCAGCGCTGCCTTATTCCTGGCGTGACCCCTAGACTCTTTCTGCAGCCTTCCACTCTCCTTACATCTTAGAGGTTCGCATCTTCATTCTTAGGGACTCACCACAGCTTTTTTTTACCGGTCGACGGGAGTTATATTTAAAGTTTTTTTTCCTTTTGATGTGCACACCTGGTAATTCGTTCAATGATAACCTGACTCATCGTGTACCAATTACTTTTCTGTTCCTCCAATAATCCAGTAGCCTTCTTGTGCTTTCCTACCTTGTTCTCCTTCTGCCCCCCCCCCGCAGTTTAACATCCCCTTTGTCGCAACTACATGGAGTCTTTCTCCTCTGCTAGATTGTTGCGGCTCGAAAATCAGCTAGGGGATGCCGAGGTTATTCTTCATTCTCTCTCGACACAGTCAGAATCCCTCGAACTTGGTCAAAATAAGCCCCTTTCTTGTGCAGAGCCCGATTTAGTGTCTCTCTCAAGGCTTCCACATAAAGTCCAATACTATAACTTCGCAAAGGCATTCCCCGCGGCTGAAATTTGAGATCGAATAGCCTCTACATCTCGCCCCCAGCATAGAGTGTTTCTAATCCTCTGGCTTTTCTATTGTGTGAATGCCCGCTTTTCTTCGGTTTAAAGCCAATTTCTGTTTACTCTTTGCCCCCTCGAGCCTTCCTCGCTTCTCGCGCATTGATTTTAAAATGCCTAGATGACAAAGAAGCTTTGACTCCACTCTACTGGACTTCCTATGCTCACCGACTCCCTCAGATTTTTACCTTTAGGAGGATCCCTGGTCGTCACGGTGGGCGTCTCTGACTGGCGAGAGTCACTAACCGGCCTCCCGAATAAAATTGAAGGCGCACTTCCCTGATATGCCCCCCTTCTTTCACCTTCCAGTTGGGGCCGTGGAATTTTTTATTGAGTTGCGGGGAACCGATGCGAAGTGAGGTCCCTACGAGCCATCCCAGAACTTTGACTTCAGAAGTTCGAGTTGGCGAATTTTTCCATTCCTAGTTTGGCCCGAGAGACGCTTTTAGTCCCGGCAACTTTCTATTTCTTCTCCCTCTCTGGTGAAGACCTATCTGCTTTTCGCGCGCGATGTCGAGTCGCTCCTAACTCACTGGTTCTCTCGGGCGTTATAACGCCCGTGGACTTTAAAGTTAGTGGAGTCATTTCGGAAAGTCTTTTTATCTTTAAAGATTTCCGTACCCGATGCCCGAGCTTATGTTTGAACATATCGAGTGGCTACGTCTGTACTCCTTTTATCTACGTCTTCCCTCTTTCTGCCGCTCTATCCTTGCAGAACCAACTTTCCCATCTCTTCCCATTTTTCAGATGCGGTCCCCCCCCCACTTATTGTATGGGAAAATGGTCTATTTTTATGGCCCTGACCTGACTTTGCGCGAGACACGACCCCCCCGTAGTCCTCCTCCTTGTCGTTCAGGATACGCGCACTATTTCTACTCGTTACACCCTTTCCCGCAGCGCCGTCCTGTCGCTTCTTATCGGCCCCCTCGACTAATCTATGTTCGAAAGCGCGGAGGTTTCCATGCTCGGTTCTTGATGATCGTCAGTCTGTTCATCGACGGCCCCCCCCCTTCTCCTTACATACTCCTTTCCAGCGTGCTTCTCTTCTAATTAGAGTTTTTTTCGGATATGATTTATTTATACCCCCTTTCTTATAGTTCCTTGGTTCCTCCTTTCGTGGGGCAAAGCTCGCTCGATTCCTCCATTATACCCCTCTATTTTCAATCTTGACCTCCGCTTGCTGGACAAATTACATTCCCCTGCCTTCCGTCGCCCCTGCTCCTCTCCCTTTTCTGCAACCATGTCCATTTCACTCTCTTTTCTGCACGCACGTTCCCTTAAAACGTAGGTTCTCTGTCAATCTTTTAAGTCCCTTCCCCTTTTTGCTTCTGCCCCCCCCCCTTCCGCTACGCCGACCTGAAGTCCCCCCCTTTCCGTTTCCCCGGTGTTGGTTTTTCCTGTCGTTGGCTTTCGTTCATATGAGTCTCTTCGATTCGCACGACGCGCATCTAGATCCCCCCACCCCGGTCTCTTAACGTTTCCCCGTCCGACTTCCCTTCTTCGCACGCTCCCAATTTCAATGCCCTGCGCGGGATTTTCGCCCTCTGACCACTTTTGGTTCGTCCCCTCGTCCCGCTTGTCTACTCCCTACCGCCCTCCCCCCGTCCCTCCGCTTGTTTGGTCGCGCGGGTGGACCATCTGTGCCCCCTTTTTCTTGCCAACCTCGCGCGCGTACGTCGCGGTCCCTATCTCCCAGCTTCTTGTCGCGCCCGCAGCCTCTATCTCATAATCCACACCTGACTGTTCCCCCTCTTTTTTTCGAACCCCCTTTCGCCATAGTTTTTCTGTTTTTCGCACTGTGCCTTTTCTCGACCCAAAAGATAGTTATCGCGCTGCGCTCCGAAGATTCCCCCCCCCCTGGGCGGCAAGACGGAAACGCTCTTACCGGGTTTCGATTGGGAACTATTCTTTTCCTCCCTTTCCTTTCCCAGTTTTTCGTGTAATAGTCCCCCTTCTTCTGAATCGTTGATTTATACTTTCCCCGCCGGGAAATTTGAGTCTTTTTTTTCGATTTTGAAGCCCCGACTTTTGTAGGAGGGTTCGTTACACTTTATGCCCCCATACCCTCAACCTGTCCTATTTTTTTAGAAAATCGTCTTTCCTCTTTGCTGATTAAGGGGTCGCGTCTTCTTCGGTCGATTGACAAATATCCCTTTGCCCCTATATCTTCGGCCCGCCGTCGCTTCGAGTTTTTCAATCGTCCGAAGATTTCCCCGCTGTTACCACATCCTCTTCTTTTTCGGATTTTCTTTTCGTCTGTCCCTTTCTCCTCTGACACAAATTTCGGCGGAAGAAACCGACGACGGCGACCTTTCGGGCGCGAGTAGTCGATTCTCACCCCTTTCCCCCTCTCCCTGTTTGGTGAGCGCCTATGTTCTCTTCTGTTCGAATCGCTCATAAGAAGAGACCATAAGTCCTCCCCTGACAGTTCAACCCATTTCAAAAGGAACCTCTCTCTCCTTTTTTTAAAAAGAGTATCGACAAAGGCCGGACGGGATCCCTCCCCTCCCTTTTCTCCTTTAACTTTTTCGAATTTCTCCGTCACGGCACCAATTTTCCTGCCGGTCAAGGCGGCGCGTATTTCTTGATCAGAGAGCTTTCCCTTTGGTGGTCACCCAGGCAGGCGAATTTCGTAGAGCCCAACATTTAATTTTAACTGCGGACGTTTTCGAGCGTATGATTAACATAATCGCTACCCATGAACGACCCGTCTTCTAACACTGTTCTCTTCAACGGAAGCCACTCCTTCAACCCACCCCCTCTCTCTTCTAGCGCACAATTTTTACCAGTCACGTCTGATGGCTCCGTTGGTGCCGGTATACTACCGAACGATTAATGATACTATTCAACCCCTCCCTGAGATTTAGCCGCTGCTTTCGACCAGCTCCCTAGAAGCACGGTATCCGCTTCGCTGATGCTGAAACGGTTTTTTTCCTATTCTTAGCCATATACATACGCTGAGCTCTCCTGTTTGCTAGTTTCCGCAGAATCTTCTCTGGTAGTGCCACTCGATGACCACGCAGCATATGTGTTTTCCTCCCCTTCCCTCCCATTTGAGCGATTTCTGCAATTTTTCCTCAGACCTCCTTCGAGATAAACGGCGTTTTGAGAGAAGCTGAGCGTAGCCACCGATCCTTTACAGTTGCGGCCACGCGTTTTCGTTTTTCTTTGTTGTCCATCAAGCTTCCTCCATGCCCGCTCTCCTCCTTTCCACCCCCACCTTTCGCCGCCGGTCGTCCGACGCCAGTTTCTTGAAAAAAGAGCTTTTTCCATCGCGGCGCTAACCTGTGGTTTCTCCTTTCCCCTTTGCACGTAAGAACCAGCAGTCTCTCTTGTGCAAAGCGTATGATCTCCCCCACTTTTCAAAGAGCCAGTCTTCGGAGGAGGTGCCCGGGTCCCGTGTTCCCGCACTTTACCCAGCATCAGGCACGCCAAGGCCCTGGAGCTCGTCTAAGATGCTCACTTTCTATCCCTTTGCTGCGGGCGCTTTTCTCCGAAATCCTTCTCGCCCCTTCCTCACCTCACTCCCCTCGCGATGAAGCCGCGGTCGGAAGTTATGTCTCCTTCCTTCCCCCCCGTTTCCCTCTTATGAATGGTGCATTATCCTTCTCCTCCCGCTCTCTTCTCGAATGCAAAGTCCGATAATTGGTTACCCTTCAAAGGGCGGGATCCATTACATAACTACCAGCTCGCGCCATTACAAGATCGTCTCGGGCGATTATTAGCTATTCTCGATGCGCCCCCATTGTCCTGGCGCCTTTGGTGCTTTGGTTTGGTTATCGTTGTCGGCGGGTCACTTGCGATCTCGACCATAATCTCACCTTTTTTTTGACCTTGGTCCCCCAGGTTTTCTCTCTTCGATAGCCGAGCCGAATCAGCCCTCGATCGTCTTTCTCTTTTTAGCAGATCAGTTCATCGTGCGCGCCGATCGCGGGATTTTTTTTTTTTCTCCACCGGTCTTTTTTTTTAACGCTGACCGAGCCTACACCATCAAGCACCCCCGGCTTGGATGATGTCTGACTAATTGACGTATCTGCATTCATTGTTCCTCAGCCCTTAATTCAAGGTCTGCCGCCCGCTATTCGTGTATCCCGAGACCATCTCCTCAGCTCGACCTCGTACTTTTCCCCAATACCCTCTTCCCCATTGTTTCGTCGACACTGTCAATCATCAACCGTTCCTAAATCTCGCCTTAAGCTCGTTATCATGACTGCGTAGTAGCCTCTCTTTCCCCCGAACTCGGTCCTTCCCTCTTTCCCCTCGTGAGATAGTCGAGTTCCCCTTCGCCAATCTGTTCGTTGTTCCCTCCACCCCCTTATAATTCTTATTGTGTGTCGATTTCTTCGGTCACACGTCATTGCCGATGCCTGCCCCCCTTTGCAGAAGCTTTCTTTTTTTCTGCATATTTACTCTTGATTGACTGTCGGCCTCTTTAATTTCCCTTTTGACCCGCAATTATTTCCGTCTCTCTGGAACCCGAGGACCGGGTGTTCCTTTACATCCTCCCCCGGTTGAACCAAGAGCCGGATCCGTACCCATACCTCCTCTTTCCTCCTCCCCCAACCATATCCATTTCTTCTCTTCTATCACATTACTCCTTATCCTCCCCCCCGTCTCACATTGCTATCTTCTCCACTTTCCCTTATTTTATCAATCTCTGTCCCCGAATATGAAAATTCTTTGCTGGTGACGTTCTCCGATTTCTTTCTCCCTTCCCCTCGCTCCGGAGATTGTCGCGAGTCATCGGCGGACGTTATCTCCACGTTCGAGAGCCGCCGGGAGCGTTTTTCCGACGCATCTGGATGAGCTTCTAATTTTTTGTCCTGTTTCCTTCTCGCTCTTTATGCGCCTTTCTTATTTTGACTTTTTCTTCAGATAGCGATCGTCTGGGCGCGCTCAGGACACTTCCCTCTTTTCCAGGTGGAGTCGAAATGGAGCCGAGCTGACACATCCTACTTTTCGTCAGAGTGCGTTCCTTTTTTCATTGCCATTCTTTTTGCCATAGGCGACCTTCGCTTCCTATTACTCCTTAATAAGAGTCGCAGCGCTGATGGCAGCGGAAACATTGTTCTATTTTTACCCCCATTGGTTAAGAAGACCCCTGCACCTTCCATTTAAACATCGCATAGTGGCCCTGACTCCCTTCCAGTCAGCCTCCTCCTTGGTCGGAATGCCTGTCTTGCGCACGTCAACTCCCATACTGTCAGATCTCAATTCCCGTTTGATGATCACGCTCGCCCTGCGCGAAGATGGTTCTTTCCTCTCTTGCTTCCCCGCCACGCCGACGTCGTTAGCGCGACGCGCTTCCGACTTTCCTTTCTTCCTTTCCCTTTGGCG
>Ga0179593_1443706_pt1 | contig 11209 bp, 13 predicted proteins | sample CZODoug2_1_08_16_FD_185931 | JGI IMG/M metagenome (GOLD analysis project Ga0179593, IMG submission 185931) | Vadose zone soil fungal communities from Angelo Coast Range Reserve, California, USA - CZODoug2_1_08_16fungal (PacBio error correction) | ecosystem: Environmental > Terrestrial > Soil >... | reverse complement strand
ATTAAGTTCTGAGGCTCACTTCAATTTGGAAAAGAATCCCAGGAGGTTACATGATAGGATCCAAGTGAACCCCCCCCCAACCCAGCTCAATTCGAGTTTTTTCTCGATTTCATGATGAAATCTTTGCCCTTCTTCAGTGACTAGAGGCATGCCGCGACTCCACCTATGAGCTGTCCCCTTGAGGGATTTCATCTTGATCGTTAATGCTCGATTTGCTACGTGTTTCAGCTTTCTCACCCCATTTCATCCCCCCCTTCCCCTTCCTTTTTGTTTTCTGATATTGTATAACATCTTTCTCTCGTTCCCATCGGCCGACCCCCCGACCGCTCACTTCCGTCTTAATCCGCATCCTAGGTGTCAGTCCGCTTCCTTTTTCTAGGCTGAATATCGGTAGCCTTCTTCCCCTCCTTCCCCTTAATTTCCCTTCCTTTGATCGTGTTTTTTCACGGATATCGATCCTGGAACCTCCTGCTGTGCCCAAGGAGGGCGATCCAGGTGAGCTTTACCCTACAGGGTTTGTAGAAGATACAGTCCCGGCTCCCCCTCCTAACGACCACCTTCCCCCGTACTCACTCCCAAAAAGAGTTTCCACTATTCTTCCGTTAACGTGATTCCCGCTCGACCTAGATCAGCCAAATGAAGCAGGTCCCTTCCTCGTGTCTTTTAATGCATCCGGGAATCTATATAGATGTCTTTTTCCCCCCCCGAATTGGACGATTATTGGTCAGCACACCCTCTAGCGACTAACCGCTGACTGACTTTCCCTCTCTCAGGTTCCCCTCTTCGTTCCTGGTGAAAAGGCTGCCCGACCCATTTGACTTTGAATTCGCCAATGCTTTCTCAGTTTATCAGCTTCGATTTTTGCCGCCCCTTCTCCTGTTACCAGCATTGATTTATCGGTTGCTCTATAAAGGGATCTCGACGTCCCCGATTTTACTGGACTCGAGTGCCACGACTTGTGAGGCTGGGCTGGGCTCAGCAGTGCCCCCCCTTTTTTGTTTCTCACCAAGCGGTTGGGAAGAAGACCCCCCGCCTTCAGGCGCTTTTGATTTTTCCAAACGTTACGTTTCCTGGTGGTCGATGGGATCTTTCAACGTCTTCTCTTGAACTTATCTTTTTTCCTTTTTTTTTTTTTCTTTACTCGTTGGAGGAAGACCAACAGAGCTGCTACCCCTTTTTACGGTTCCCGGGTATAGAACTCAATTTGGGATCCCAACCTGCTCCTCATCTGAGCACGTGTCCCCAGTTCTTACCCCCCCTTATTTGGGTGATGCATGGTTTTTTGGTCCTCTCCAGGCGGACTATTCAACGGTCCCACCTATTTGGTACATAAACTTCAATCTGGATAACCAATTGCCACCTCTTTCTGTTGGCCTCCAAAGAGTTGATCCCTTCAAGTATCTGTTAGCGCACCCCGAAACAGGCCTCTTTTAAAGAGTATTATCGTCACCGTCTTACCCCGTTCCAATTCCCCCCAAGCACCCCCGTTCTGAAAGACCCCCCTCCCTTATGTTCAAATTTTATGATTAGTATCACCATTCCATCTGCGGACGTCCAACCCCCCCATCGAACACCACCTTTTTTCCGCAGCCGAAACCCAAGGTTGCTCCCCGTCTCTCGCCGCCCCTGGTCCCCCGGATAGACCCAACCCTTCCGATGCATCCGACCTGCCCGTAGTCCCCGGCGTCCTGTTTTCATCGCTTGAATGGAACTGCAAAACGCTCTTAATTTACCGTCGTTTTTTCCTTCCTACCCCCAAATTTCATATATAGCGCTTTCCGTACACCATGCCACACGAACAATGACCGCATAACCTGCTTCGAGGCGTCCCTTGCTGGCGACTTTCCACCGTATCTTCCTTTTAGAGCCCCCCTCCCCTTTCGACTGACACCAAAAGCCGAAAAATTCGATCGACTTTAAGGCAATACCCGCCTTTTTTTCTCTTATAGAGGCGGCAGTGTCACCCGGGCAAGGTTTTTTGTTGTTTTTTTTTTTTTCTTTGTGTTTTTTTTGGGTGGTTTGTTTTGGTGTTTGGTTGGGGGTGGTTGGTTGTGTTTTGTTGGTGGTTGGGCCGACCACCGTTTTTTTTGGCAAATCCTAGGCACACCAATTTTCCTTCTGGTTTTGCGCAATTTTCTCAAATTATGACTAGATAAAGGCATATAGTATCCATTTCCTTTTTATTCCTCCCAGTTTTACCGACGTTAACCTATAATCCGTTGAGCCAACTAACATAGTTTCAAGTTGTCAGTGCTCAGGAAGAACTTCTCCATTGCCTGATTCTCCGCTTTGCCTTTTAAAGATATTTTTTGAATAACTGAGACCCTATTTTTGCGTATTTCCAGCCCCTGTATCCAAAGACCCCAGCAAATTCCGTCACGAGCGCCCCGCGCATTTCTCTTTTGAAAAACGACCCACGCGCGCGCCCTCGAGCTTCTTCCACCGAGCAGGTTGAAGCCATGAGTTAAGCGGTATTTTCAGCACCATGTTTTCCATTTGCAGGTCGGTAGATAGTAACCTTTAAACGACTTCTTATGCGGGAAGTCTTCAATTATTGCACACCCCCCACCAATTCTGCCCCCCCAAATAATCCTAGGTACCTTTTTAAGTTGTTTTTTTGTTCGCTCTTTTGGGACTTCTTTGTTTGGTACGTGTATTCATCATTGAGAATTCCGCTCCCTCAATGTAGGTTGATACTATGTCAAAGCATTCCCGAAATTGGTTCCGCCCTTATTGACGCCTTTCTTCAAGAACCGGAAGATTTTTCCCGAGAAAACTCTCCTCTCTTCGAGTGTCTTTTGTCATTTTTTTTTTCAAACATCTTATTCTCTCACGCGTTAGGTGTTGGATTTTACTTTACCATTCCAGAATTTCTTTCACTTCTTTTCCCAAAGATCGTTTCCCGCCTTCGGCTTTCCCTTCATTTCGAAAGTCTCTGAGCACTGAAGGACTTTCTTTGGTTCCCCTCTCTTATCTGGAGGTCGCCCCTTAGTCTTTTTTGTTTCGGGGAGCGAAATTTTCATAAGACTTCCCGTGCAGTCAGACGGATTCTTTTGCGCAATGTAGCCCACGCCGACTCTTCAAACTGTTTCCTATTCTTTGAAGGATTCGATTATCTTCGGTTTTTTTTTTTTTTTTTGGACAGCCTACTTTTTTTTTTCTCTAACAGTGGCCGCGTTGAAACTTAAGCCGGTCACAGGCTTTTTTTTTGCCTTATTTGGCCTTCTCCAAGGCTATCGTTTTGGCCTAGCCTAATTGTTCCTCGACTCGATGTGGATCTTTTTTATGTTTTTCTTGGAAATGCTCGCCGCTTAGAATTCCCCGGTTTTATTTCATTTTAGGAGCATTGTTTACCCCCCCGCATTTTCTTGAAGTCACGACGATGAGTCTTCGGTTCCTCCTTTTGGGAGGTGTAGAAAATTCTTGGCTCCCTTTGTTTTTTTGGGCTTCGATACCTATTTTCAAAACCCATGGTTAATCTCCCTCTTCCCCCCTTTTTCCCTCTGCGTCCTGAAGGCGTCCCCTTGCACACTGTTTTCCGATGGGGGTGGTCGTCCTCCGATGGGTCCCCCTTGTATGCCTTTAGTTAATTTCCTAAAAGGTTTGTACTTCTTGTCTTTTTCCGGCCCATCTTTTGGTAATTGTTTGTTAAATGGCGATTGAATGCCCTTTGCCCCCCCCTCTTCTTTCTTGGGTCTTTGCAGGACCATCCTTGAGAAACTTGGCGCGCCAGGTAATTATACAATCTGTCCCGTTTCTGTCCAAAGACTTTTTGTGGGAGGTCCCCCCTGATTTCTCTCCCCCCCAAAACAGGACCATCACCCATGGCCGTTTACTTGTTATCCTTTCCATTTCAGCGCTGGTTCAGTTCACCATCCTGAGTGCCTATCCAGGCACCGTCAGCCTGTCTTCTGCGTCCCTCTCAGATTTCCAACAAACAATTTGACAAAAAGAAGGAATTTTTCCTCCTCGAGGAACTTTGCAGTAAATTCATGCCCAACATTAACGTCCAAATCTCTCCGCCACTGTATCTTTTTACCACGGCTGAGCGCACTCCAAACTCTCTCCCCCGATCCAACTCACGCCTTAAATCGCCGTAGAAAGTAGACAGCGCAGGTAATAAGGCATCCCCACACGGGATTCTTGCGGCAACATCTCCCCCTTTCCCCATCCACTATGGCGATCTTTTCCCTTCCTTTCGCGCCCTGTCACCAGTTCGCTTGATTTTTTTGACAATTGCGTTCGATGTGCCCCGCTTTCCTTCTTGTTAGTTTTCCCCGGTTTTTCCTCTACCGTCATTTTAGTTCTTCCCTCTTTGTAGCCAGGCCCTTTCCGATAGAAATCTTGGCTTTTTTTTTCATCATTTGGATATTCTTTTCGAGCTGAACCCTAACTTACTATAGTCCTAATTTTTTTTGTCGTCCCTAGTGGTAAGACAGTTTTTCTTTTTCGTTTGCAAGGATGGCGTCCTTTACATCCCCCCCTTTCGTATATAAGCTCCTTTGCTGCCTGAGAACCACGTTTTCCCCTCCTAAAAGGATTTCCAGGTTTATCTATCACCTTCACCCCACCAAGCTCAAATTCGCTTGAGCGATTCCCCTTAAGTTATGGCGCTCTCAGCTCGAGGAAGCCTCGGACTGTCCCAAACTATTTCTAGCCTGTACTTTTGAGGCGGGGTTGGTATTCGATTGTTCCCATGTCTCGATATGTTAGACAATCTCTCTCCTCCCGGTTTTGTTGTCTCTCTAAACAATCGCCGGACCGAGCCCACCCCCCGCTCGCAACCCACACCTTATGAAATAGCATCCAGGTGTGTCAGTCGCGGCTCAGGCCTCTGAGGCTGAATATCGGCAATCAATGATCATCACCGCTCACGCTTTTTTTTCCCTTTTTTTTTTTTCACTTTATATCCCGAAGCCTTTCCCCATTTTTTTCTTTAGATGTTTCTCTTGAGAATTCGATTCAACCGAAAGGTGTTGGTATCTTGACTCCAGGCTGAATCACTTTTTCCCCCATTCCCTCCCCAGACCCCGGTCCTACACTCCTATTCGCCAAATACCGGATGCACTGACTGTCCTTTTTGACTTTCCCAGATAGCCATGAGCCCACCCCCCCCAAGAGAAATCTTACCTTCCAGATGCATTGTGGCGGACCTCTCCTAGAGCCCGACCCTAAGTGCAGATATGGAGACACCGAGCCTCTCCCAATCAGGAGCGTGGCCCCCTCTTCCGCATTGGTACCCCCCACGAACGCTACCTTTAACGCATCGGCCAGTTTTTTTTTTCTCACGTCACCCCCCGAATTTATACATTTATCGCCAGAAGTTCTCACTCTTCAGTCCCCCTCCATGCGCCTGCGGTCTTGCTGACCCCTGATTCCTGGCGCTTTCTTCCCCCGATTCTCGACGGGGCATGTTAATGACTTCTTGATGGCCCTCTTTGACAGCGGGCGGTCGGAGTATACCGGCCTGCATTCGTTTGCCTCCCCAATCGGTTGTTGATCCCATTGAATGGTTCAAGCCTCATTAGTGCCAAACGTTCTTTCCCGGTTGCCGCTTTCCTTTACTTTCCTTTCGTATACGATGAAGACATCTCTTATTGTTTTGAGTTGTCCTTCCGTGACCACAACATCTGCCCTTCGTCACGGGACCGGGAGAGCCCGCCCTCTTTCCCTTTTCCACTAGCCGCTGAAGGCGACTTTTTTTTTTAACCTTTTCTACACGCCATGTTGGCCCTTTTTTGTCTCTTCCACAGAGAATATGGCGGTTCCCCAAAACCAACCTGCTTTTTTGTACATAAACAACCCCCCTTTTCCCTCTTCTTTTTCCAAGGTAACGAGCTTCAGGGGCTCCTGACAGAGTTGATCATAACGGTCCTTCGTCCTCCTCCCTGAACACTCCACAGTCTGTCCTTTAATCGACCGTTACCCACCGCCAATTACCCAACGCCAAAAGTCTGCCCCCCAAGCCCCAACTATGTTACACCCTTTTATGACTTCCCGGTTCAACATACGGACTCACCCCCCCCCCAATCTTATCAACATTTGCCACCTTTCTAAGCTGCCCGTTTTACCCCCAGTGTTTGCAAGTGATCGCCTTATTAACTTCTTTTTTTCCCCCCGGATCGTCCGCCCAAAACCACTTGCTCCTCGTGATCCCGACTTCCCCCCCCCACAAGTAGTCACCGGTTCAGTTGGAATGGAACTTCCCTAACACGCTGTTTTTCTTCGCTGTGCCTACTTCCCTTTACACATCCTCACTAGAGGATCCCTGTTTTACCCCGCACGAACCCCCCCTCACCGCTGTCGACCTGCGATAGTCTGGCTGCCCATTTGAAACCAGCCGTCTGTAAATTGTCATTTATTAACGAAACCAGCCCGACCCCCCAATCTTGCATTTTTCGCCGTTCATACCCCGCCTCTCCTTCGAATTGTCCAAACACCCTCAGCCGCCCATTGACGATTTTGCGCCCCCTCGGCCCCACATTTTCGGCTTGGTCTCCATCCGCCCCCACTCGCCGGGCTGACCTTACATACGGCCTTGCATGCCACCTTTCTGAATAATCCTAATGGGTTCTCATCCTGCCAGATTTTTCCGCCCAGTACATATGCGGAATATAGACAGACGACCTTTATGAGGACGCCTTAAGTCTTCTCCATCAGAATATTTGACCCCTATTGAGGGAGCCCCTAGACATCCCAGCCGGCCGTCATCCTCCCCCCTAGCCTTGAAAATGAAAAATCTGCCGCCCTCCGACTTTCCCCTTTCCGAGTTGTAAGCCATTCGCGTTCTTTTAGAAAATAGGGCTTTCCACTTTTCTTGGTCAGATAGAAATACCCCAACGACTATGGCTCAAGCTGCAGTGCTCCCCCCTTCTGAAATGTCACCAAAAACGCATCCCAATCTTCTCATTCATCGTTTTTTGTCTCGATTCTGGCTTCGTGGTTGGCATTGTTTACCTGCCCTCCTTAGCCATGTTTTTGCTTTTTAGTGGCAATGTTGGCAGAACATTGGTCTTCCGACAGTCTGAGAATGCTTTCCACCTGATCTTTCTTGGTGAACGTCTCCAAACGCTTCCCTTCGCCGTCTCTTTTAATTTCCCAACCTCTTCTCCCGACCTCGAGTGATGATTTTTTTCGTCCGGGAAACTTAAAGTTACCTAGGGTCTCATTTTCTTATCCCAAAGATTTCCCACTTCTTCTTCCATAATACCCTTGTCGACTAATTAGGAATATAAATTGTAATTGAACCTCTTTTCTTTTTGGCGCCGGACGATTCCTCTGGCTTCGACCTTCGGGTTTGGATCTTCCTTGCATACGATCATTCCGGCCTTATGTTCCCCCTCCTTCTTCTGGCGCCCCAACGTGCCTCAACGAAGAAGGACACATGGGTGTGATCTTCCGTAGTAGTCTTTTTCGCCGTTCTTTGTTTTTTTTTCCACACTGCCTGACAATCTTTCTTACGCGGCACATTGGAGCTGTTTATTCTCCCCAGGTCAAATTACGTCTCGGTAATGGGCGTTTTATTTATTTAGGATTTGGTCCTTTAAATACTTACGGTTTTTTCAATTAGTACCACAGCCATTCTTCTCTCGAGACGGTGATCCTTGTTGGTAATTGTTTGTTAGGGGCCCTGATCCGGCGCCTATATCAAAAAAAAGTTGTTTTTTTTTTTCGCGTAGTTGCAGTGTTCTAAACAATCATCGATTGTTATTAATCTCCCTCCCTTGAACCAACTTCTTTGCTACTTTGTGAGGCCTTTCGGACCCTTTCGCTGCTTTCCAAGGTTTTTTCTTCGATACCTTTTAAAAACCCCATGGTTCACTTCTTCCCGTTGAGAAAAAAATTTGCTCTTCTTCCGACGGTTTCCAAGGTATCCTGGTTTTGTCGTCTCCCTATTGTGGACCCCAGGTGGAGCCGGAACTTATTAAACTGCTTCATTTCTTTTCTTTTTCAGACCGTGCGTTTTGTACTTGTATTGGTACTGCGATGACCCTCTATTATGTTTACCCTTGTTCGGTCGGCTACATCTCATTTCAGACAAACTATTTGGCGAGCCCCCTTTCCATTGATCCAGGACTACGGAAGTTTTATTTTCAGCTTTGTTGTGTGGAACCTTTAAATTTGATAATGGGGTTTCCCCCCCCCCCCAACCCCCCCCGGGATCAAAATGTCCCTTTCCGTCTGAGAATTTAGCCCGTTTGATTCCCTCTTCCTCCGCTGTTCTACCCGCAAAACATCATCTTCGTCTACAGGTAACCCGTCCTCGGTCTTCTCTTTGTGCTCGAGCTTCCCCTCCCAACCACCCCTCTTTTTCTTTCATTCCTCTTAGCCCTCCCTTGACGTACCCTTCCTTTAACCCTGACCCTTACCGTTTAAAGACAAATCGCCCCCTAACCAGGCTTCGCTTCGGCTTTTATTCTCCACTCCATTTTCTGGTTGATCATCGTACCGCCCCAAGTCCTCCTCAATTCGTCTAACTCTCAAACTTAGAGATCCTCGATAAACCCCTTTCCCTTCCTAAGTTTGACTGGGAACCTTAGTCCTTTAGATTACCCTCGCGCTGATCGAAAATTTTTTACTCATTGGCGACTGATGCTTTGCGAATCTGATCGAGGTCCTCCTGTCACAAATATTTCCCCTTCTGGGACCGTTTACGATTTTTCCCCGCTGTCTTCGGTTGTTGTTCTTGTACTTAAAAGAATAGGACCTCGTTTTCTCGATGCCCCCCTCCAGTCGGTCTACCCCCCCCCATCGATCGAACCTATTCCGGTCATTCTTTGCTCATTCTCTCCTTCGAGCCCCCTCCCCACCCTTTATCCATTATCTTTTCCATCCTTTCTTTTGGGACGCATCGAGTTTTTCGTGACGCCGACGTTTTCTTTTCTGCTTAAAGTCTTGAGCCTCTTTCTTCCCGTCTAACCCCCTTTTTCGGTCAAGGCCTCTCCTCCCTCTTCTGGCACTAATAAAAAGGACTCCTTCTGGCTAAGTGCAGCAGTCCCATCTCCTTGAGTTTCCGTAGATTACTCATTCTCTGTTGCTCAGGAGCGCCTTTAAGCCTTACCACTTCCCCCTTATGGTGTGGCTTATGTCAGCCTGTACTCCTCTTCGTTCTTGTCTCTCTCTTGGAAGTCTCGTTCTCTTAGAATATATCTCTTCCTCTCCTCCTTTTTTTGTATTTTCTGCTACCTCTCGTCCTCCCTTACGGCGAAAAGGTTCCCCCTCAAATCATTTTGAACGCCAGAATCCTGGTTTTTTTTTCTTCCCTCGGCGCCTTTGTTCTTCATATCGTCATCCTCATACTTTCCTGAATCTTCCCCCAAGTCTCTCTTTGGTGTGTTTCGTGCTCTCCATCCTTTAAATCTTCCCTTTTTTTCCAAATTTTGTCTTTAGTTTTTTATGTCTGCAGCCGGATCTCTCCCACGCCGTTTGTGAAGTATACCTCCCGTGCAGTCTCTCATTTCCAGAAAACCTCCAAACGGCCCTTTCCTCCCCCGTCCTCCCCCCCCCTCCCTGCATGCAACTCCTGGTCCTGTCTTTTTTCCCTTCGATCCTAATTCTCGCACCACTCTTCCTCCCCCGGGTACTGAGAATATTCTTTTTGCTCGGACATTCGTCGAAGCCCCTTCTTCCCTAGAGAGTTCTGAGAACTCTGATTTCATGGCATCCCCCGAGAGAGAGAACCTCTGTTTACACGGTGCCCCTTCTCCACCCTTTCCCCCATCGGAACGAGTCCAGGTTACCTGCATCGGTCTCCCTCCTAGACGTGAACTATCGGCCCCATCTCTTCTCTTTCTCCTGAGCGTTTAATCCCTACCTGCGCCTTTTTTTTCCCATCCTGTTTCTGAACTTGCTAAGCGCTGTATCTCCCCGAGTTCTCGACTTTGCGTTTTTAATGAATTCTGGCGATTCTTGGCGAGCGGGCTCTCTTATCCCTCACTGTGAGATCCCAGCCGGTTTCGGCCTCTCCCCATGCCTGGTTCTTCCGATTTTATTCACGTACGTCACTGTTTTCTGACATGTCCCTTTACTTCCCAAAGCTTTTAAGCACGGCTTGTTTTTTTTAGAGACTATGGCCTCCACCAAAAGCGCTGCTCTCTCGTCCTTCCCCGGGATAGTCAATCAATGCGGCGGGTTTTACTTTCTGCACTCTGTTTTTTATCGGACCTTGCCTATTTCACCTTTTTATGGATCACTTTTTTTTGGCTAACATTTTTTTTCCATCTCCCTTTTCCCAAAACAATTTGCTTTGTACATACACACGTCCCCCCCCCCGTTTACTGACCCCAGCCTTTTTTCATTTCGAAAATCTTTCTCCTTTTCCATATCCTGTCGGCCGCCAGACGCGCCTTTTTACCCTATGATGTTCCACCATTCCAGCCACCCTCCACTTAGAAGAATTACTGTCCCCCTTTTTCACTCAAAAGTCTGCGGACGACCCCCCCCCAAATCGATCCCCCCCTTTCATTTTGCGCCTCCACGAGTACCCCCCCCCCGTTTTTCCCTGGCTTTCGGTCCCCTCTTCCCCACTTTTTTTAAATGGATCACCCCCCAACAAATAGCCTTTCTCCCTCATGGTCTCCAATACCCCCATTCTTCCCTGCGTACTCCTTTGAAGTAACTCAAATTTTATTACGATTTATTTCCAGAATACCCCCCCCCCCCTATTTTCCCCCCCCTCTATCAAGTCTCATTCCCATTCCTTGACCCACTGAAAGAACCTCCCCCAAGTAGCTGAGCGGACCACCTTAGTCTGTGCCCCCTCCCCCCCTTATCTTGTTCGAAGGCCACTTGACCTAACAAGCCCCCCATTCCTACATGCCCCCCCCCCCGGCAATTCCCATTCCCGCCGACCCATCACGAGTTGCCGTGTCACAAACCGGCCCACCTGATGACCAAAGCCCGAGCGGCCCCTGCCAACACTTTCTTCGCGTGGCGACTCGCATCGAAAATTCCGCGATCCCCGGACCCGGACCTCTGTATGCTTTACTCCCTCCTCCGACTCATGGGTTCATCAGAGATTCTCCACAACCATATTTGAACCGTCCCTCTTCCGCACTTGCTGAGGCCCCGAGTCTTTCACCCCCCTTCTTTTGCCTAAGACTCTCTCCAATATGGGCATGTCCCCCGTAGCCCATCCCCCCCCCCCCAGAGAGCATTTCTCCTCTGTCTCATGCATTTGACACCACCACCAAACCGCTGTAGGATCCCT
>Ga0179593_1719878_pt1 | contig 11210 bp, 14 predicted proteins | sample CZODoug2_1_08_16_FD_185931 | JGI IMG/M metagenome (GOLD analysis project Ga0179593, IMG submission 185931) | Vadose zone soil fungal communities from Angelo Coast Range Reserve, California, USA - CZODoug2_1_08_16fungal (PacBio error correction) | ecosystem: Environmental > Terrestrial > Soil >... | reverse complement strand
CCCTAACTGATTTCTCAAAACTTCTCGTATCTTCCCTCTACTTATGACCCTTGGAGCAGAAAACGGGCTTAATTTTCTCAACCAGGCGAAAAGTTGAAGTTCAGCTAGCCCCCCCCCAATGAACCTTCCTCTTCTAATGATTTGTCCGCCCCTTTTTTTTTAGCCCCTGTCTTTTTTTCCCTTTTTTTTTTTCCCGATCCAACGCTTGTCGCCCTAAGCTGAAAAGATTTCTCTGCCGTAGAAGATTACTAACACTGCATCGACGTCACCCACCCTTCTTTTTTTTTGTTGTCCTTAAGCGTCCCCCTTCCCTCTTCTATTCACCTCCTTCTGCCTCCTCCTTCTCTTTCCAATACGGGGGCAAGGGGAAGACCTTTTTATTTTCCTGCGTAGGGCCGTTTTTTTATTTTTCTTCTGATTTTCTTTCCCCTTTCCTCGTGGACCCTCTATCCGTCCTAAGTCTTCCTGCCTCTTTTTCGCCCCTTCTGCGACCTGATCCGCCAGACCATGAAGATGTGTTATGTCGTCGGATGGGCGTTTTCTCGTCCAGCGCTCCACCCCTTCTACTGGATCACCATTCTGCTACGGTTTGCGGTCTTCCCGGATTTTCGCCCAACGCGCTGGTGCACGTAATTCCCTTCGGACATCGCATCGACCTTCGTCGCCTACTGCAACTTACCTTTTTCACGCATGCCCTTTGATGGTGCATATCCTTATCCCTTTTCCCGCCCTAGCTTTTTTTTTTTTTTGAACATGAAAACTGAGAAATGTGTTCCCTTCTATTCCATGGTTCAAGGCCCTGTGAGTTGTCCTTGTTCTCCGAATCTGGCTTTCCTCATTTCCCCCTCCATCTTTTTGCCCTACGTCAACCCAAAATCCTCAATGTCGCCGACTCTCCCCAAAAACTCGCCTCCCTCCGCCGCGCCCGCTCCTCCTTTCCTCGACTCGACAGGCCTTTTTCTAAGTTTGTTCTCCCTGACTGATTCTTCCTTCTCGCTTTCCCGGGCCAAGGGCCTGAAAGATGACATCATTCCCTTCTTGGGCAGCCAAGACGCCAGGTGTCTCTCGTCTTCATTCGTTATGGCTTTCCTTTTCCGAGACCCTCTTTCTTTCCGATTAAACTGCTTCTTTTCGTTTAGGCATCTTTTTTCTTTGTTTTTTCCTGAAGCTATGAAGACTGGAGAGATTTCTCCTTCGCTGGACTAGTCGACGCGTTTGGTTCCGTTTTTCCGACTCGACCCTTCCATTCTTTTGCGATCTCCCCCCTTTCCCCTCTCTGTTCTTTTCTTTGGACCACGGGTTTAGTGATAGCAGAAATAAGCTGCCCCCTTTTTCTTTTCCGTGTTGACTGCTCGATGCTCCTGAGATGACCCCCTTCCCTCCTTCGTTTTCTTATGAGTCTCGTAGAAAACTGCCCTTTTCATCCCTTCCAGCCAACACACTGCGGATGCTCCCCTTTCTAAGTAACTTTTTCCCCGTTGCCTCCTTGGGTTCCTATTTTGGCCTCCCCCAGCAAACGATTGAAAATGGTAATTGAATCCTCTCTATTTTCCTCTTTGAGCTAGATTCCCTTTCCCCCCCAACGTTGCCTCCCCCGTACAGAGCCCTCCTTTCCTCTTAGCGGGATATCTCAATCCCATTTTCACCCCTTTTCTCTGTTTTAGCTCAGCCTTAGTTGGATTGTCTTTTTTTTTTTTGGGATGAGGACGATCTTTTTCCTGCCTGATCTCACCCTCTGACCTCCCTCCTTTTCTTAGAGGGACACGAATCCTTTCTTCCGTGTCATGAGAATAGGAGTTTTCAACCTTTTCGGAGATTTTCTAATTCCTGCTACTCGCGAAGCCCCTTTTTTTGGTTAGAGACTCTGTTTACTCTCCTTTTGCACACTTTTTTTTTGTACGCCGCCCGTGGTGGGACCTTCCAACCTGAAAGATACGGAACCTTTTTGATCGCCACTCTTTTTTTTCCCCTCGTCGCGCATTCCCCATTCATGCTTTCTTCCTTCCAGAAACTTTTCTCGGTTTAGGTTTTACCCGCCTTCTCCCAATCTCGCGTTCTTTTTCTCGCCACCCCAACTGCTACCCCCTCCTCTACCCGGAATATCCCTTCTTTTTTTCCCCCTGGCAGTTCCTCTTATGAGTTGGCACTTTTTTCTCCTCCTGTTCCTCTTTTCTTTCTCCTTCATGGGTGAAACTTCCGCGGGTCGTGGGAGTCCTTTTTTTTTTGCTTTTTCGAAACGGCTCGACTCATGCTGCGTTTTCCCGGTTCTTTCTTAGTTTTTTAACGTGCACATTGAGATGTCTTCTGATTTCTTTTCCATATAATTGAGGAATTTCTCACCAACTTCTCCCTTTTCTCCACCACATTATGTCCCTTCCGTTTTTGACCCCTCCTCTCCCCTCCCTCTTTTCCTTCTCTGTCTTCTCAGTAAAACCGCCTTTGGTCCTCTTCTACGGGATGAGAATGATGCGCATTCTTTTCCCCTCTATGCTTTCTCGTAGGCTTCTCTAACTTCTTCCCTCGCCCCTAGGATGAGCATTTAGTCAAGTCAAGATCTATGACCATCCTCCGGTTTGCGGCGTATTTCCTCCCTTTTCGCCGTTGTACCTCTTTCTTTATGGCTTCCCCCCCCACATTCCCCCTTTCTCGAATTCTCCTTCTCGAACCTGTCGGGCGGCTTTCGCGCGGAATTCCGTCCCAATGTCAATCTGCTTCCCTACAGAAAGCCCGTAAATAGATTTTCCACTCCTGGACTCCTTCTTTTCATTTTCCCCCCCCTCCAACGTCAGCAGCGCAGTTAACCCCCCTTCCCCCCCCCCCATTTGTCTTCCCCCAATTTGCCCGGCCCTCCCTTGTTTGATGACGGACCTTCCCGAATGAGGTTTGACCCCCCTTTCATACTGTACTTGTACTCTTTTGGCCCAAGATAAAAAAAACAAAGCTGGAGGTTACTTTTTTGTTAAGCTCAGTACCTTTCTCTTCTACGGTCTCAATGTTTTCTCGCCGTTCTCTCCCTCCCTTCACGTCCCTCTGCCTCTTCTAGATTTTTTGCAGTGCCTCGCAAAAGCTCCTGCTCATTTCCTTTCACAGTTACAGTCGCTGATTGCCCCCGCGTACCAACCTTTATTTTTCTCCCTAACAATCTTTTCAGTGACATCTTCCTTTTTTTATAGCTCCTCCGGTTTCTTTGAATGTCCCCAGTTTCCCCTGTCCAAAATTCTATTCGATATTGTCCTCTTCTCTTTGTTGAGAGAGATCATTCTTTAATTATTCCCCTGGCAGCGGCCATCCCCCCCTCCCTATTCCCTTCTTTCGGTACTTCCCCCTTTCTTTTTCCCCTCAAAACCGAATTCCTCCGAGGCAATCCCCAATGCCCCCTTACGACGTACTGCGAATTTATCTTCTTTTGCGAGTCCGTCTCTCTTCTTCCTTGGTTTCTCATCCCTTGTCGAAGCCTCTTCTAAGCTTCCCCCTTCTTTTTTTTTTTGAATCTCTCCCCTGCTTAGGAGGGCGGACTTACCAAAAACCTTACGCTTTTTTTGCTTTCTGGCCACGTCATTCCCCTTCCTGATTCGGCATATTTTTCCTCTTGCCGTTTTAGGGCACTTTTCCTTCCCCTTGGTCCCTCATGGGCTTGGCAGGGATGCGCGTTCTTGCTGCGTTTTATTAAGGGCGTTTGGTCCATGACGGGGACCCTTTCCAGTCATTTTCCCCAAGTTGGGGACCTTCCTCGCTCTCCTTCACACTGCCAGCTAGGATGGTCGAGAGGACTGGGCCTTGTTGGGGTCTACGCGATCCAATTTTTTCCTTTTTTTTGCTCCTTATCCTCCCGTGTCTCTTCCCCCTTTTTTTCCAGTATATGGCTCTGCAACGTTTTTCATCTTGCCTGCGCATCCCCGACAATTGTCGATATTCGATCTCCCCCTTCCCTTCCAGGTAAAGCATCACTTCGTGATGGATCCGTTCTTTTCTTCTCGCGTCTCAGTTTAGTGAGGTTTTTTGTTAGAACTGACCACTTATGTAACCTTTCCTTTCTATGCTAGAAACCCTGAGAGTTGGAAACTTAGGGCTCTACGAAGGTCCGCCGAGGTTCCTGTGGGGCTCCTTTCCTCCCCGCTTATCTTTTCCCTTACCTAGACCCTCCCTTTTCCCCGAAAGTTTCCCTCCCACCAAATTCCGCATTCCCCGTCCTCACCCTCTCCTGGAAAATCGAAGACAGAAAATCCCTTCTGTCCCCAGCATTATCGCCCGTCTTGATGTTTGCGGCCTTCCTTTCCCTCCCTTTCACCTTTCAGGCCGAAACGTTCCTTTCCTCAAACTGCCCGGCAATCCGCCCCCCCTTGATCTTTGAGAACCAGGTCATATTCGTTCATCCGCGTTTCCATTTTCCCCAGTGTTGGACTCCTCTATCGATTGCGCTTTTTTTATTTCCGATTCCTCAATTCGGTTCTGCACCCTTTTTTCCTATCCACGTTTGCTTGATTCTGCAGATGGCGAAGATATCCGGCACGGACTTGCGTCGCTCGAAGCGGCGCGTTTTCGGTTTAACCGTTCCCCAAAGGCAGGTTCTTTTCCTTGGTTTTTCCACCGGTTTTTCTTGCGTGCCTCCTTATGAGCAGACCCAATTCGGCAGAAGCTGAAGCCTTTTCCCCAAGCTCGAGTTTCTATGCACGGCATTTCCCGAGCGGTGGTACTCTTCTTTCTTCCCCCATAAATAGCTCTTCATGGTTCCTTTTTTTTTTTCCCCTTTGGTTCTCACCAGACCAGCCAACGAAGGCGAGCCCAGTATACAGATCTGTTCATGTTGCTCTTCCCTTTTTTTTGAACCCTTTTTTTTCCCCGAGCTCCCCCCCCCCTTTAATCTTCTTTCTTGTTTTTTCTCTATTCATTACCGTTCAACGTTGACTCTGGTTTCTCCCCAACAATCGACAAAAGGTGCAACTCATTCCTGATCAAACCTCCCTTTCCCAGTCTTATTTCTCGTCCTGGATTTTTCTCCGACTTGGATGGTTTCTACTCCTCATCCCCAATCCCTGCTCTGACTTTATGGTTTGGGTCTCCCTTAAGTTTCTTTCTTTTGGAAACTCCTCAGAAGGGTCTCTCCTTTTCTTTTCGCCTCAGATGCCTTTTCATGAGATGTTGGATAGCCCCCCCCCCAACATTTCACATGAGGATTCCCTTTGTTTGTAAGTTACTTTTTTTTTTTATTAACCCGAGCCAGCGTTTTTTTTTTCCCCCCCAGCGATGGATCCCTTGAATCAGGCTGATACCTTCGTTGGGCGAACAGATGATACCGATTGATTCTCTGGCGTACTTTCTCCCTCAATCGTCCCCCAAACAAGGATCCCTCAGCTCTCCCAAGTCCCCTTTTTTAGTTTATTGTTGCATCGGAAAGTGTAGGAATTAGCTCCCCCTTCCCCTTTTTCTTTTCTTACGAATTAAGGTCACTTCATCTGGTCTTTGTCTATTCGCCAAGTTCGTCTTCTCTCTCTTCTATGAGGGGCTTTCCCTTTTTCTTCTGGACCATTTTTTTATTAGAGGGGACTCCACGCTTCTTTTGATTTATTTTCCCCACAGCCCTAGGTGCCTCAGTCTCTTTCTTCGCTTTCCCTCATCCAATTTTCAGTTCTCTTATTTTAATTGCCATAACACTGATGACTGAGCAATGAGAACTTCTATCTCCCCTTCTTTTGCGCCATCACCTTGCCTTTACCTGAGCACTCAGTATACTTTTTTTGCCCAATTGTAGATGAGCCTTTCCTCTCATGATTTTTTTCTATTTTTTATCGAAGAGACTCCGAAACTTTAGAAGGGTCCATCCCTTTTCTCCCTTATGCCTTCTCCTATCCCCCCAGTTAACCATTTTCCCTTTCTAGGACTCCCTTCCCTTTTTCCATCCTCCCTTTTTTTTTTTTTTTGTACGCAGACTTTTTACTCAGCCCCTCAGTTCCCCTCCAGAACCCTGACGGAATAGATTTCTCTTCCAAAGATCTTCATCAGTCCTTCAACGGACCTAGCCGCAGTGGTCTGCCTTTCAAGTATCCTGTGATATCCCCCTGACTGAGTATCCGGACAAGACGAATCTGTAATTGTCCTGAAGTGACATTTCCCCCTAAGGAGAAGGTTTATTTGCCCAGAGGTTCTTTCTCTTTTCGACTCTTTTTTTTCAAAATTTTCCCCGCTTTTTCCTAGTTTTTGCAGTCATGAGTACCGCAGAGCTAACAATAGTGAGGTCACTTCTCCCTTCTTCCCTCATTAGAAGTTTCCTTCCTTTTAATTGGGGAGTTTGTCCCTTCGCAGTTAAGACCCAGTCCCTGGGACCTTTTCTTTTTTTGGATTGACTCTCTTCCTCCTCTTTCGTTTCACCTCAGACATGATTATCTCTCTCTTTCTCCCTTTTTTTTTGGCTGATCGAGAGACATTGGTTCCATTTACCTGTTCCTCGGCACAGTAAGTCCCTCTTTCTCCCAAGAAACGACTTCCCCCTCTCCTTTGTGACTCCCCCCATTCCTTTCTAAACGCGAACCCCTTTTTCTTTTTCTTCCGCGATGCTGAACCTTTTTAACCCCCCTTCGAGCAGGAGTTTTTCCCTTCAACTATGTGCTTGGTGTAGGCGCGCTGGGCGCGAGTGACTCCTTTGCTCCATCTGAAAGGGCTCCCCCCCGCGTCGTAGATCCCCCATTTTTCCCACTTTTTTCCTCTGGACGTTCCCCGTATTTCCTGTAGGTCTATCCTGTCGGATCTGCGCCGTGGTCTTACCCTGTATACCCCTTCTTTCAAGTTTGAAGACACACTTTTCTTTTTTTTCCGGCGCTTCTTTTTTTTTCAGTTCTTTCCTCTTTTGCAGTCTGAAGGTTTTACGGGTCCTATGCTTTTCTCTTCAATTTTAAGGAAGTCCCTCTTTTAGTTTGCTTATGTTTCCCTTCTCTATTCTCAGCCCCCGCACACGGACCTTCTTCTGGGGAGTTTTATTTTCGAAAAGAGCTTTTGTTTGGTGCCTCTTTTCCCCTACGAACATAAGCTCCGTCGCTGTGTGGCTCCGCTCACCGGATATGGTGCACGTATATGCCTGACGAATTGCGACAATTGTCGAGCTTCTTGCCGATACTGTCTTTGTAAAGAATGTTTTCACCCTTTTTGTTGATTGGCGCATCCTATTTCTCAGTTTCCTCCTTCTTTAAGAGTCGTGGCCCCATTCTTTTTTACCCTTAGAAAACTAGAGAACTTCTCCTACTGGTTTAAAGCTTCCTTCTAGTTTTTCCCCCTTTTGAAAGACCCTTTGTGCAGTTTCCCTTATTAGCTGACCACTTTTTTGTCAATCCCTTCTGACTTTCTCCAAACACTTGCATTCCTGCCGTTGAAAGCCTCCGATTCTCCCCCCCCCCAATAAGATTTCTCGTTCTCACCTACCCTTTTTTGTGTCAGCCTGACCTCTTTCTGATAAAGGCGAAGATGCCATAATACCATGGATTTTTCCCCATCTAAAAGGGACGTTTTTTTTTTTCTTATCTTTCTTTCTCGTTAATTTTTATTTTCGCTCCCTTTCCTTCCTCGATTCCCCGTCGGCTTTCTACCTTTGCATAGGGGGACTCATGATGGAAGGAGTGATTAAGCTTTTCCTTGTTCGAAGATCGACCCGCCTCTGCTTCTAGACGTTTTTTTTTTTCGGTTTCTTTTCCCTTTGCAGGCTGACCGCACTTTTTTTTGTTGGGCTATTCTAACTTTCTCTTTTTTTGATGCTTTATCGTTGGAAAAGAGTGATTTTTTCCGCACCCCCCATCCCGGAAGAAGTTCCTCACCTCGAGTTTTTTCCTTTTTCATGCTTCTCCCTTCTTCCCAGGTCTTTCCCTTTCCTTGCTTTCAGACAGGTTCACAATCCAAGACCCCGCCCCCCCTACTGCTGGATACCCCGAAAGTGGGCCTTTTTTCCGGCTCACTCTCCCCCTTGTTCTGGCTCCTCTTCCCTGATGGAAAACTGGTAATTTCTGACCTCCTCCTTTGTTGTGAGAGATTCAGTATTACCTTTCACTCTTTGATATGGGGTCTCGCACATAATATCCCTTTTTGACATGAGTTCTCGTCCCCCCCGTTTCTCTCCTGCCTTTTTTCTGTTTTTACTTTTTACCCTTTTTCATTCAGTGTGCCACAAGAATTCCTGCCCTCTCTCGTATGGTTTCAGTCGGGGACCCCTTTTCCCCCCCGCTTCGTGTTTGTTTGAAACTTTTTTTTTGGATCACCACCCTCTTTTTTTCCCGCGCTGAGGCGGCGATTTGAGATCGACCAACACCCTTCCCCTTTCTCCGGTCACGTTCCCTTGTTTTCTTTAAAACCAGAATTTTTTCTGACGCGACCTTTCCTTTCGCCAGTCTCCTCCTTTTTTCTCTCATCATTGCTTTCTTCAGCTGAAAACGTGAGAGGAGTACGCGTTTCAACCCCTTCTTCCATCTCTTGTGATGGTTTTTTCTTTACTTTTCCTAATCTTTCCCCCTCTTCCCTCCAGGGCTCTTTTTTATCTGCCTTGCATTCGTCCTTAGCCGTGCGGCCTTCGAGAGATTTCACGCTCTGAGTACTGAATTCCTTCCCTCGGGCCGGTGGCGATCCTTTTTTTCTCCCCCCTCTTTGTGTTCTGGGCGAGGTTTTTTGAAGTTTTTTTTTTTTTTCGCAACCTTTCAATTTTTTCCTCATTTTCCAATCAATATGGCGGAATTTATTCCCCCAGGCCGGTGTAGTAACTCTTTCCCCCCTCGCAGTTTCTTTCCCAATGTCATAGAATTTTTTCAGTCCCTTCCTTCCCCCTCCTTGGGAAACTCTCTTTACTGAGTACAACCTTGCTGTACTTGCACCTTAGATTCTGAAATCCCCTCCTTTTCTCGTAGGGAGGTCTTCTGCTCCTTTTCCGGACCAGTATACGGCAATTTCCGTGATGCTCCCCAGTTGCACCCTTTTTCCCTCACTTTCTCTTTCCTTCTTCATGGTATTACTTCCCATCTTTCTCCTTTATTGACTTTATGAGGCCCATCCCATGCTCTTTTACCATCCGAAAATATTCATTCAGCCGATTTACCCGGTTCTTCCCTTTTATGATCCCCCTCCCCTTTCCGGTGTCCTTCTATTTTCACTTTCCCCCAGCCTGAATGCATAAGGAAGAGGAACCTCCGGCAGAAGCTCTTAAACCCCCCCTCCCCCCTTTCTCAAACTCCCGATTTTTCTCTTTATTCCCTTGCCCGATCTCTGCTTACCCTCATTTCATTGCTTTAAGGGAATGACGTGTCCCAGACTTTTCCCAAACATTTTTCCGTACTAATCTCCCTTTTTCCTTTTTTTTCTTGCTAAGTTTTTCCCTAGGGCTACCCTTCTTTCTTTTCACGGATCCTCGGCTCACTAAGAAGCTGCGGACCCGAAGAGCACCCCCTTTTGTCTTGCCTTTCGCCACCTGCCCCTGCTCCTTCCCTTTTCTCATTCCGTCGTAATGTCCTCGCTTCCCCCCCTTTCCTTCTTTTTTTTCTCCAGTAACGCCTTCTTCCCCTGGTTTCCTTTTTCATCATAGTACTATCTAGAAGAACGGGGGCTGACTTTCTTGGCCATAAAGTCCTTCCCCCAATGATATACTATCTTCTTTTTTTTTTTTGTTGAGAGATCCTCCCCACTTTATGGTAACGGTTTCTCCTCCTCGATTCCAATCCCCGCTTTTCCTTCTTCCGCTTGCTAACCGCTCTGTATCAAGGCGAACCAGTAATTTGTCAGTCTATGTCCCTCACCACCCCCCCACCCCCTTCTGAAGTACTTTCCTTCCTTTCCTTTTGCTTTTCGGATGCTTTTTTTTCTCATGTGCGCCGAGGATCCCTTTTTGGCTTTTTCCCATAGCTTTTGCAAGCTTCGTCGAAATGACGGAGCCTTCCCAAGGGCTGTACTTCGGCGGACGTCCCCCCTTCCTATTCTTTTCTCTGGGTTTCCGCGGACACTTCCCCTTTGTCTCTTATCAGTCTGGATCGGTCTTTTTTTCTTTCTTTGGGCACGTTCAAGACCAATGCTTGCTTTTCCTTTCCCCTCTCGGGCGTTTTTGGACTTTGTCGTTTCCGTTGAACTCTTTTTCTTTGACACAAGTTCCTCTCTTCTGTTTTTTTTTTTAGCCCCAAGTTTCGCTAGTAAGCCGAACCTGAAGCTTTCTTGTTTCCCTCTTAGGGACTCCCTTGAAATCGATCTTTCCTGGTTGGTGCCCTTCCCTCCTAAGGTTTCTTTCCTTTTTTTTCCTTTTCTCTGGAGCTCCCCCCCCTTCTTTCGTATCCCCGAATCGATCCTCCAATTGTCGAGATTGACGAACTTACCCCACCTTCTGCCCGGTAGCATGCCTACGTTTTGCCCAGAGAGGTTTCCCCCAGTTCCTAGTGAACTAGCGTTTCCTTTTTTTTTCCGCACAATGAGAAATTCTCCCTTACGAAACTGATTGGTCCCCCAATTCGGGAGATAATAGTTCCCCCCGTAGGGAATGTGTCTTACTATGAAGACACCTTTTTTTTTCCCCTCTTGCCCTCGTTTTCCCCCTACTTTAACTTAGCTACGCCCTAGAAAGAATGGAGCCCTTTTCCGCAAGCATTCTACAGCAAATCTCCCCCCAAAAACCTCCCCCTATGACTTTTTTCTCCTGATCTCGAATTGAAGTCTCTCTACCTCTTCCCAACCATCCATGAAGTCAAGCTAAAAAGGAATCCCGTTCTTTTTTCTCGAGGAATATTCGTTTTTCCTTTATGATAAGTGGTTGGTCCTCTTCTCGATTGAGCACCACGCCCCTCTTTTTTATTCTTTAGGATTCGGGTTTCTGTTTTGCGTGATCCCTGATGAAGTTTCTTATCTCCTCTCTAGATGTTTTTTCTTCTTTTCCAGTATATCCCCCCCCAATTTTTCTTTCCTCCTTCGACTTCTTTTCTCCCCCCCAGACCTGTGCTCCGCTGCTTTTTTGTTTTTCTTACACGACAATTCTGGACAGAAGCTGCCCTTTTTCCCACTCTAAGAGTTTATCATGGCCTCCCCTCTGGTGGTCCGAGCTGAATATGGCCTTCTTGCCTGGATTCGTAGAAACATCTCCTTCCTCCGTCCCCACATCACAGCCCCAATCAGGCTGCACTCCCTAGAACTGGAGTTTTTTTTTTCTTTTTCTTGAAATGTGTTGCACCTTTTTTCTTGCTAGTTTTCATAGATGAATGCGAATATGA
>Ga0179593_1647342_pt1 | contig 11210 bp, 8 predicted proteins | sample CZODoug2_1_08_16_FD_185931 | JGI IMG/M metagenome (GOLD analysis project Ga0179593, IMG submission 185931) | Vadose zone soil fungal communities from Angelo Coast Range Reserve, California, USA - CZODoug2_1_08_16fungal (PacBio error correction) | ecosystem: Environmental > Terrestrial > Soil >... | reverse complement strand
CATCATTTTTATTCGACTTTTTTTTCCCTTCCCGGACGTCTCCGCAATTAAGTCTTTCTGAAGTGGTCTTTGAAAGTCACCCCTGCTGGTTTTTATCCCCCTCTTCCAGTGATCTTTTTTTTATCGGTTTCGTACGCTTCCTGACTTTTCCGTGGACTCTTCCAGATTTTCTTATATATAGTGCAACATGTGCCCCTTCCAACTCGGAATCCGACCTCTCCTGTTTTTACCACCTGACAACTCCCCCCACACCCTTCCCACTTTTTTCTTAGGATACTTAAAACCCCGGTCCTAGTTCCTCTCATCGCCGGGTGGCCCCCAGAATTCTCTCCACTTGATATTCTTTGGTTGAGGTTTCTGATTTTTTCCCCTGATAGTGCTGAGCTTCCGTCCCATTCGACCCCTCCTTCCCCGAGGAGATCGCGTCCTTTTAATAGACTTGAAAGGAAGGCATTTGTCGATATCGACTTCTCCCTTGAGACGGAAGCTCTCCGCTTTCCTTATGCGTCTCCCAAAGTTTCCGTAGTGCAGAGTAGCACTGTTCTCCGATCTTCCTCCCCCCCCCCCCCGGAAGTAGCACCACGTTCTCGCTTTTCCCCCCCCTGAATTCTTTTTGCCGTAGACGATTCCGATCCTCTCCCCCCATGCAGCAGTCCTCCTTGTGATCGTCTGAACCCAAAGGAAAAGGACGTCAATTGCCATGCCTCCATGACTCTCTCCCTAAGCCCTTTTTCCTGCGAAGTGCTTTTTTTTCCCCTTCTCCCATTTCCTTTTAGGCGTTCGGCACGAAAGATTGTCTTTCCGCCCGGTATTATGCCTTCTCCCCCTTCCCCCCGAGATTCTCCTGGGAAACCTTCCAACAAAATCCGACGGACCAGAGCATTCTGCAACTCCCAGATATTAAGATATGTTTACGTTGCGCACACGATACCAAGATTCCCCCTCTAGTCCGGATTTTTTCCGGTTAGAGTCCCCAAGTCGCGCTCTTGGTGTTCTAAGACTTGTATTACATGACCCCCCAGAATTTTCCCCTTCTTAATTACCCAAAGAGTCAATTTTTTCGAGCGCTGACTAGGGATGTGCTCTTCTTTTAAGAATTTCCCCCTCTGTTCTGCGACATCTTTATTATGGTCTCTCCGCCTTACAACCTCTTTTTTGCTGTTCGCATCTTTTGCCTGATTGTCGTCCACCCTTTCTATGCTGCTTCCGCTGCGATTTATCTCATTTAACCTTCTTCCTTTGAGCGCTTCAGCGGAAAAGCCGTACGGAGTCGTCTTCGCGTTTGGTCAGATTTTTTAGTTCTTTTTCGGAAAAGCTTTGTTTTTTTTTTTGAGCTGCTTCCTCGCTTGATACTCAGTTAGGCCGCTTAACATCTCTTTTGAGGACCCCGTGAGCCCATTTTCCTTGCTCCCCCCCCCCGGTTAGGCCCCTCCCCGAAAACCTACTTTGAGTTCCGGGTTTAAGACACCCCATGGCCCCGTCCTGTCGGTTTCTTTTTCGAAGACTTGAGCCCAGAATTCGATAATCCCCTTCAAGGAGGGAGCTCTGAGTGGTGAAACCGAGCTCTCCGATACCCGTTTTGGCCAAGGATCCCATTCAGAATCCCCCTCCGTGAATAAGTTTCCGGAGGCTATTAGAAATCCGTCTTCGTTTCATTCGCCCACCCCCCCTTTCTGGAGTTGGGCAAGCAAGGTAGTTGTCCCCTCTTTTTTCGCGGACATGACGGCCCCTGAATGACTACGATTTTGGAATTTCGTGAGAGACAATCTATTTGGTTTACCAGCGCACGTTTCCCCCCAGCGATCCTGAAAACTCCCCTATGGCCCCTATCGGATGTCTTGAACTGGACCGCACAGATTCACTTTCAATTTTTATTACTACGAGTCCTCCCGAGCCCCTTCATCGAAGTTATCTCACGGCGATTTCGTTTGAACTTTCCAGATCTTCTCTTCCAGTTTCCCAACCCTAGTGCCCTAATGAGGCCCCATCTTTCCCCCTCTAGACGACCTTAGATCTTTAAACTTTTCGTCAAAGACTTCCTCAAACTTTTCTTCTGACACTTTCGTCTACCCCTGATCACAGAGGGCTTCTTTTGTCTTACCCCAACCCAACCGCGTCGTCTCTCCTGCATGACGACTTTCCCGTATTTCCTGCATTTCTGATTGGGCTTCTACTAATCAGGCATAGACCCTTTTACCTTTGTTCCCTCAGCCGCCCTCCTTCCATCAATCGTTGTAGCTTGGGTTAGCCCATAGGCCCCTTTTTTTGATTTTCACGTCTGCGCCCTCCCCCTCGTTTCTTGAAGGAAACCGCTCTCTCAGCTTAACTGAAGTCCGTTCCGCATTGTCTCCGTTTTGTCGCGGTTGTTCCCAGCCGGCTTTCCCTTATCCTTCTTCGCCGTTTATCTCAGGCTGACCTCTGGACTTCCTTGGCCCCCCCGAGTCTGCAGTCCTATCCCGGATCCTTGCTTTTTTTTGAGCCTTAGTCCAGCTTCTGTAGTGCGTTCCAGGTCGATTCACCCACCTTTTTGGTTTGTCGCCCGCCTCATTACCCCGAATTTTTTTTTCCAACCGCACAAAGATCGGCAAAAGTCGCGTTTTTCTCCTGCGCTTTCCTCTCAGGCCTTTTGATTTTCCAGTAATAATAGTTCTTTTCTCGTTATGAGTCTCTTTGTTGTTGGTGAGTTCCTTTCTCAATTTGCTTCTTCCCTTTCTCCCTTCTCATGATTTCCTCTTCGGAAGCCTGACGCCTCAAACACGTGTTGTCGTCCGATGATGATTTTTTCCCGATGCCCTTAAACTCTCGGGTTCCCCCCACCCCCCAACCGCAATACGCATGTTGGGATCTCGACTCTTAGCTCTTTTCTCCGTCCCACTTTACCTTCCCCTCCTGCAAGTGGAGCGTCCGGACAGAAGCAGAGAACGCCCTCTAGGTTTTTCGCTTTTTTTAGGCCTTTCAACGGACCCGAATGAAACGTTTTCCTTCGACTCAGTTTTTTTTTTCAACCCCTCGAGCTCCCCCTTTTGACTACGCGCCCTTCTCGGAGTGTCAGACTTTTCCACAACGATTACCCCCCGGGCCCAGGCATTGGCCGGGTCCCGCTGTTCCGAATTTTTTGCAAACGGAATAGCTTTTTAGAATCATTGTGAAGCCCCCCGCCCTTTTTTACTTCACGGCTCCAGAATAGGCGGCCCATAGCACAAACCTATGTGACGTCCCCCCGTCTATCTTAATGGTCGTTTTTTTTGCGAACTTGATTCATCACCTTGCCCCCTTTATCATCCCCCTTTGAGTCCCCCCCTTTTCGGGACGCAGGCTCTCGATGTCGACGACGCGGTGCTTGGGGTCCTGCACCCAGTCCGGTTTTGCAAGTCTCCAAGAAGGTTTTCAGGCCCTTGTTTCTTTCTGACCTCAGGGGTGGGTAATCCCCCCATGATTGTCGAACCATTACTGTCTTTACCTGAAAAGTTTCCAAATTGAACTCTCACGGCCTTCTTAAGAATTTCAAACCAGCGCGCCTCTCTTCTAGAGTGGTGTCGGGCTGGTATTTTTCCCTTAGCCCACTTCGGTCTTCCGCCCGAGGAATCGATTTTGGGTTTCCCTGAAACCCCCTTTTCATTCTTTTCGTTGATCGATCTAAGAAGTCTAGTCACTTACTGGTGGCCAGATCATTTGTTAATTTTTCCAGAGTTTGATTCCCGCGACTGGTGGTCTAGTGCCCCCCCCCCCCCCCCTTCCCATAGCCCCCAATAGTTCCTTCCCTTGAAATTCTAGACTCCCCAATTCTCCGATCCTGGACTTTTCAGGGCCCTCCCGTGCCCCCGCAAGTTCCGGCTGCGATTTGTTGTAGCCTCATTTCATGTAGGTTTCGACCCCCCATTTAGGCCGACTTAAGTAGATGTTCCGTGACCCTCCCATATTTTTTCCGACGCTCCCGCGAAGTCCAGATCCTCCAGTCCTGCGATGAGGCGAGGCCTCTGACCGCTCAAGTTTCTCTCGCGAACTAGACTCCGCGTCTCCCCCCCCACCCCCCCCCCAAAAAATGTATGTTAGATTATAAAAATCCCCCTTCAGACGATCTTCCATCGGCGCTGTTCTATTTCCGGATCCTTTTTCCGATAGTTACTCTTTCATTTAACCCTTGGTCATTAACTTCCCGAGATTCGCGCTTCCAATTCTTCGGGCTCCTTGCGACCCTCCCTCCCCGTACAGAATTTTTTTTCTTTCTCCCTTGACGAAGGCTCCCTTCTGGTGAGTTTTCTTCCCGAACAGTCAAAATCGATCTCCTCCCTTTTTTTTTCAAACTTTTCTCGATCCCCTCCCTTGACCGAAAAGCGCCGGATGCAACTGTCCCTTCCCAGCAGATGCTCCCCTGATTGACCAGCGTACTAGGCTTCTTTCACTCGTCCTCGACAAAAGGGGCGTGAGAATCCTTAGAGACTTTAGTTCCTTTCTGTTTTTTTTCGGCCTTAGTCCCTCGCTCCTCCTCTTTGGAATCTGGATCCACATTTACCAAAGACTTTTTTCGGTCTTGATTTTCCGGCTCATAGGACTTTTTTCGATCCTTCTTTCCTCTACCCTCCACATTTTTCTTTTTTCAATTCCCCCCCTGAATAGCGACAATGCCTTGATCCGTTTCCTGAAGCCTGAAGTTAACTGTTCCCAGCCCTGCGAAGGATGCCGAGGGGAACTCCCCAACCTTGGACCCCTTAGAGTCTTCTTTTTCGCAGTCAACTCCTTTCCCCCTTTTTCCTTGCTTCCCCTTGCCAGTCCCGTATTTTTTAATTCTTTCCCCGTGCGGCGTTTTGACTTCTCTTCCTTTCAGACCTCCTCGGCAGTGAATTTTTTTATCTATCCGCTTTTACGGCTTTCTGCCTCTAAATTTAGTCACCTCCCCGGCCTTAGCTTCTCCGAAGATGTGATCTTTAATTATCTGATTCACTGAATATCCTACTGCGCCTCCTCACTCTCGAGAGACCTTTTATCAAGCCGTATAACCTGACCCTTCACCACAGTCTTCTTAATTCTTTTCCAAGATCCCTCCATTCAGAGATTTTACCCTACCTATGGTTTTTCTTTCGTAACGCGGAGAGAGTTTATTCATCCCCCCAACTTCTATCTCTTTACGATTCATATCCAAAACCCCTGTCTCTCTATGGAAGGAATTTTTCCTTCCCACCTCTGAAAAGCCATTGAGAAATACAATGTCCTCTTTTCTGGCGTTCCCTCCTTTCACCCGTGACCATTCATCGGGCCCTCCTTTCCTTTGCTGGCACGGCTTCTCCAGTCGATCGTCATCTATCTGTGAGATATCTCCCCCCTCCTCTTCGACGTTTGCCAATTCCTTTTCCGAATGGTCACGACCCGCTCCCTTGACCCCTCCCTTTTCCCCCCCTGCAACTGCACGATTTTCCCATCTTTTTTTGTCCTTTGTTATTTTTAAATGCCTTCCTGGAGCCAGTGCATCGTTTTTTTCTTCCTCCCCCACCTAGGGATTTCCTTTCCATCTTTTTTTTTGGCAGTTCAAGTCTCAGCCCCCTTTTTTACTTGAGGATTTTTTTTTTTACCACGGGATCGGACATCTCATCCTTTGCAGCCTCATTCTTTTTTCCTGAGATTTCAGCCTTGTGATTCATTGCTGGCCCCCTTTGCATCGCCGATTACTACTTCGGAGCAGAACCCCCGATCCCCCTCGACTTTTTTTTCAGGCCTTTCTTCCTTTCGAAGTACTTGAATCTTTTTTTCCGAGGTTTTTATTTTCTTTTGAAATTTATTTCCCCTTGATACCCTTGGGGCTCCGCTTTCCTCCCAAGCCTCTTTCTTGTCAACTTTTTCTTACTCAGAATTTTTTCATCCGACTTGCTTGATTTTTTCTAAGCCGCCACATCTACCTCTTCCTACTGAAAGGCCCTCGCTAGTGGTGCCTTTTTCCCTCATCCCTCCTTTCTGAGCCTTAGTTCCCTACCTATCCCTTCTCCCCTCGAGGAGTCCCTTTTTTTTCATGCTTCTTTTGCTTTTCCACTTCTGGGGCTTTTCTTTAACCTCTTCTTTTTCTCGCTTCTTTCCCGGTGTCATGGTTTTTTTTTTCGTCCCATGCCTTCTTTTAATGTTTTTTTCTCCTCGACCCGATATAATTTCGGTCATCCTCGTTACCGTTTTTCCCCAACCCTCATCCGCAACGTTTTTTTTTTTTCCTTGCGTTTCAGATTTAGTTTTTGGCGGTCCCTTGGCCCGTTTTTTCTTTACACTTTCGGAACTCACCCAAGACCCCTTTTTTCCGAGAAGTTTTTTCTTCCACGTCGACCCCTTCCGATCCTTTTCTTCAGCACGCAGTTCAGGTGAAGCCCAACTTTTGGCATCTCCAGTCGATATTAGCCCCCCTTGTTTCTTTCTTTGAGTCCTGCGGGAAACCTTTCCCCCCCAGTTATGCTCTATGATTTCCCCTAGAACCTTTAGGATTTTTTTGTCCCTTGCAAGTTCGTAACCCCCCTTTTTTCGTACTTCGCCGCAATAGATCTTTCTCCTCCCGCTGGTTTCTTATGGAGTCCCCCGGAAAAACCCCTCTTGATTCAGCTCTATTCAATCCCCCCTTCCGATTGGTCTAAGATATTTTCTTCGAACTCGATAGAAGGTTTTTTTTTGATTCCCTCCCTCTCCCTTTACTCTCCCCTCTATCTTCCCACTGAGAACTCCGGAGTCCTTTATAGAATACATTCTACTCTTCAGCCCCCTGTCCCCGTTCCGGATCCGCGTCACACTCTCTCTTTTTGGAGATTCCCTCTAGGCTCCCTTCTCTTGGACTCAATGTTTTTTTAATCTTGTTTTCGCGTTTCTAGGCCGGGGTTTCAAACTTTCGGTCTTGTTGAGTTCTCGATGACCCTTTTCTCGGCTTTCTACGCGCTTCCGGACTCTTTCCCCCTCCCCTTAGTAGGTTCTCGCCTGGTGTCCTCTCCTCAAGTTCGCCCTCCTATTGTTTCGATTCCCCCTCCGGGCGCTCGGACCCCTCGAAACGATCTCTCCACCCCCCTCCATTTTTTTATCCCTTCCCCCCCCCTCGGAGCCTCTGCCCGATCTTCCCCCTCCCGCAACTTTCAGTCTGTGGACTTTTCCCGAGTCCTTTTGAAACCTTAAGACTGGCTTTTTTGCAACTTCGCGCTGTCTTAGTGTTTCCTCAGGTCCCCCGAAACCTTTTTTTTTTTTCATTTTTTTTTCCCCTTCTTTTACACTCCCCCCTCTCCATTTTAACTTCTGGTGGACCCTAAGCCTCCCAATGATAGTAGTCCCCCCGTGATTCCTCCCACTCCCTCTTTTATATTGCTCTTCTCATTGTTTCCACCCTTTCCCCCTCCCGTAGACTCACTGTATCATGACCGTAGTCTTTGCGTTTGGACTTCTGATTTCCCTTTTTCCGGAACTTTTATTTTATCCCCCTCCCCCATGGTTGCGCCGCATCGCTCTTCCTAGTGTTCTTACCCTTCTTTTTCTCCTTTCCAGATTTAGGCGATCTCGAGGTGATGCTTTAAGGGCCGGAAGTCCTTTCTACAGTTCCCGTTTTTTCTCTTAGACCCAAGTCCCCCCCTTGCCGAAGATTACCTTGTATCCATGGGGTTTACCTACTCCGGAATCCCTTCCTTGACTCTTCCGCGAGTCTGTCTGACTTCTCTTTTTTAGACTTCTCTAATCTCTCGCTTCCCTCCCACTTTTCTATTGTCCTTTTAGAATTTCGACGTCGCTTTCTCGATCGAAGTATTGTTTTCCGGTCCCCTTATCTTTTTCTCGCGAGATTTGAGTCCTTGTTGAAGAAGGAAGCTTCAGGTTCCTTTCAGTTAGAATATAAGTTCCAACAGCGGGGTTTCCAGATCCCTCCATTACCCTGTTTTGGCACGAATCGTGATTTCTTTCTTAGATACTTCATTCAACCTGTTTCCCCCTGAGCTTCCGTTCCAGGAGAGCTTTCCAGACAAGTCCCCCTTCCTGTTACCCCTGTTCCCCATGGAGTTTGTATCTCAGATTTTCTACTCCATATTTGGGGTGGTCAGAGACGACACCTCCTTCTCCGAGAAAGACTCCGGGAACCTTTTGAAAACCGCTTACTATTAATGACTTTCTCCCCTCTATAAGTTTTTCGAGATGCCGTGATCCTAGTCTTATCCCAAACGCCGAGGTTGGAGGTTCCCTCGATTCCTCGAACCCCCAAGGCCCCCCGGGTTTGCGTCTCCCTTAACTCTCGGTTTCTCGCCCTTTTTTTATAAACCCCTCTTCCTAGATCTATTGTCTAGAAATTTTCTTTTAACGTTTCTCCCTCTGATGCTCCTCAGAGACTATGCACCGGTTGGTCTTCCGCTTTCCCAGGCCCCGCCCAAGCACCAGTTCTGGCGAGACGTTGCCCCGCCTCTCCTAGTTGCGCTCGCGCCGCCTATTCCCTTTTTTCGGAGCATATTTCCAACCACAATAATCCCCCCTGAATCATCGTCCCCTTCCGGCCCGGCCCGTGCCGTTGGGTTGACGCCTTTTCCAATTTTCCCACACGGCCCGTTCCTCTTCCCCCGGTTGTTTCCGAACTGGACTCGGGACACGACAATGTCCCCCACTTCTAAGCGTAAGATCCGGACCCTCGAACCATAGCGCACTGGGGGCCACTGTCTTCTTTTTTGACAAATTGCTGGTCTGTATGCGCGTTTTTTAAGGCAATGTTCGGCCAGCCATCCGAAGTCGTTGATCGACGACTCCCCAGGACTTTAGACTACCCACGAAACTACTGGCTCCTTAGTACTTATCTTTCCGAAGGTCTGTTTTCTTGGGGGTGCCAGAACACCTATGGGGCGCAGAAGTTTTCCGGAGTCGAACTTTCTCATTTCTTGCTGCGACCTTGTTTATAAACTCCGGCCAGAATTCCACAGATTCCTCTGGTTCCCTTTTTTTTGACTCCCTTTACCTGACCATATGCCCTGGGGTCGCTTTTTTCGACGTGCATATATTTCCATTTTCTAACTTTATTAGGATAATCGCTCCGTATTATTGTGGCATGATGTAGGCTCTTCTTCATAACCCTATACGTGTAATTTTATAATAACAGGAGGACAGACCCTAGTTAGACCTACACTTTTCTGACGAAACCCCTTTTGCATTTTCTGCCGGGAAGGTTGCCATGGAAGCCTCGGCCTTTTCTTTTCATTTCAGACCCTCCATCGCATAGATGTTTATATTTCTCCTTATATTCATTTCTTTTTTTTTTTCGCAACCTCCCTGGCCCCTTTTTTTACGCTGGTATGGACCTTTATGAGGGGAATCATTCTTGGATTTCCTAAGCTCTCAGACCGGTTTTAGCTTGTAGACCGAAAATAGTCTCCCGGCGCCACATCCCCTTTTCCCCTTAACTTGCCGGCTTAAGTAAGTACCCCGACCTTTACCCCGTCCCGGCCCTCCCTCTAGAACTTGCCCTTATTTATTGAGCCGATCCCCGCATACCAGCCGTACGATTTTCCTCTTTGGTCTTGTTTTCTCCTTTCGTGAGCGTTGCAAGAACCTTTGATCGCGTCTCATTGGTTTCATCTCCTCTCTAAAGGAGACCCTCCGTTTTTTACGCGTTCTACCGGTTAGACTTCAGGAGGATAGTTTTATAAACGTTTGGGTTTCGCATCGGACTGAGAACATTCTGTCATCTCTTCTCAGAGAGACACCCGCTTTCCGCGATCTTTTTGAAAATCTTTTTCCCCCTATCCTTGCTCAAGCACCCTTGTACGGTGGGAAACTTTCCGGGCGATGCTCCCCTCTTTGGTGAAAAGGATTTTCGTCTCGAGTTGGTCTATGTAACACGCTCCGATGCTGGGTGCTAAACATTACCATTTCCGTCAAGCAGCTTGCTAGCCCCCCTTTTAGGTTTCTTTTGAACCCCCTCCCCCCATGACCAAATTTCAACAGGATTGCCAGCCTTTCGTAGACAGCCCCTGTAATGGTCCTTCCTTCCCGCTTCCTTCTAATCCTCTGTTGGTTTTGACACCGGGCCTTATTCTTTCACGGCGTGGTTAGAGTAAGCCCCCTTTGTCCAGCACAAGATGCCGGTCTCCCTCGATCACTTGAGCCTCTCACCCTTGGGGATCGTGATTCCTCCCCCCCCACCAGAGATGGCCCCTCCGATAGGTCGGAATTCACACCTTGAATCCCCTTTTTGGCCCCCTCTTGATGAAACAACCTTGTCCCTTTGCCGGTAGCGCCCACATTTCGTCCTGCCTTCGTTTTCTCCTTTGCCTTCGGGCCCCCCCCCCTTCATCCCCACCCCTCTTGGACCATCCAATAGCGTTATGTCCTTAGGGAAACGTCCTCCCCCCGCGCTTTCATTCCCTCCCCCCTTCCGGATCAAAACCCTTCTGCATGCAAGGCTGATTTCTCATTGCCGCTCTTCTTCCCTGGCCGCAACTTCTTTGCGAATTGTCGCATTACGTCATGGACATGAGGAAAGCTTCTCCCTCTCCCCTTGCCCCTCATGAGTAGGATCTCTTGATCGTTTCTCCCTTAAGCGCAGAATGCTTCCGGGTTTTTTTAATCTCTTCAAGGGTCGGCCGCGCCCTTCAGGATTGTAAGCCCCGGGCCGGACTAACCCTCTTCAGAAACGCAACGACCCGGCCCCGTTTTTTATGACCTTACTCTTCTCCTTCGCGCCAGGAACTGCCCCCTCGCCCTCCTTTCTCTTCTCCCAATGGTTGAACGGCTTTCTTCACGCGCGGGTCGATCGAGAAGGTATCGCTGAAGAGAATTCCCTTTTGGCCCCGGGTGCCTTTCCATCCCCGTCTAAAGGCCCCGCCCGGGCCTCCCCCGAAACCGCCGTTTGGCCCCCGTCGTTTTCAATATTCTCCGTCGCTTCATGCTTCTTACCTTTTAATGCTTGATAGCGAGACTCACACAACTTATATTTCGTTGTTCCGGTTTTTGTTTCTCTTCTCCTCGTTTTCCCCTTTTGCCGCCAAAACAAGGCGGCTCGATATTCCGATCTGCAGCTATTTTTTCGCTGATCCCCCCTTCCGGCCTCAATTTTTTTTTTTTTCCCATTCCCCCCCCGCCAAGCGCCTTTCCCCCCAAGCAGCGCTTCTTCCAAATGGAAACGGGTTGTTTCTTTGCGTCTTTTCAGCCTTTTCCACTTTTTTGACCATTCGTGCTCTGTCCTCTTCCTTGGTTTCCTTCCTTCCGCCAACGTTCTTGAGAAAAAATGAGTG
>Ga0179593_1467902_pt1 | contig 11210 bp, 14 predicted proteins | sample CZODoug2_1_08_16_FD_185931 | JGI IMG/M metagenome (GOLD analysis project Ga0179593, IMG submission 185931) | Vadose zone soil fungal communities from Angelo Coast Range Reserve, California, USA - CZODoug2_1_08_16fungal (PacBio error correction) | ecosystem: Environmental > Terrestrial > Soil >... | reverse complement strand
GGTGCGGGCAATGAGCTCCTGCTCTTTGCCGCCGTTTTCCGGCCCCTGCCATGAGTTTGGGTTTTCTTCTTCTTTGGATGTCTTCGTGCAACACGGGCGGTGCCCACGCGAGGCGGAACCCCGTCACATTGTTATGTCCTTTTTCTTCTTTTTTTCCTTTTCTCGAGACTCCTTTGGAGATCATGCCTGGCCTTTGTACGGTTTTGAACCGGATAGGACGCTACCGTTGGGGCCTTCGCCGCCCCGTCTTCTCGTTCTCGTGGGCGCTGTTTATTACCACCCCTTTTTTCGTTGGCTCTGATTCCTATCCCGGGCCAGTTTCCCGCGCTGATGGTGAAAGAACTGACCTCCCGACCCTTCTTCGCCTCAGGCTTTGGTCTCCTCCGTTTTCAGCTTGGGATTTGTTTGCCGCGATGGCGTTGGTCACCCGAGCCTTGTCTCCATCTCCTGCTTCCTTTTCGTTTTGACATTGGGTGTCTGCTTTTGTGTGAAACCATGCTTCTTTTTGTCGTTTCACTGCTTCCCCCTCTTTGTTTTTTTGTTCGTGTCTGTCGTTGTTTTTCCCCGTCAAAACTCTTTTCGCGGGAATCGCTTATCGAACCGTTGGTTATTTTTTTTCTTGGACGTCTCTCTTACAAGTCTCTTTTTTTTCCCTTCCTTCTTTTTTTTCTTTTTTCAGTGAGGGATTATCCTTTTTTCCCTTCGAGCCGTCGATGGCGGGAGACCCGTACTGTTCTTTTGCCCCGGTTTCGTGTTTCCCCCGCTGCTATCGTCTAACCCTCGGATTGCCACAACCCAAGTGTCGCAAAGCCACAAATTCTGGACGCTTGCCGTTTTTCCATCCTGCGTTCTTTTTCTCCACAGGTGCTCGAAAAAAAATCGAACTTTTTAAATGTCTTTTTTCAAACCTGCAAAGAAGTTTTCAGAAGAGTGCTGTTTCTTCAAATAGCGTTGCCTTTATTCATCTCACTATATCCTTCTCCTGTTGCAGTTCGCTCACCGCTTTTTTTCTATGCTCCGGCCTTCCGCCCGTGGTCTTCTTTCAATCGCAAGATTTTCACCTCTGCGGGTCAACTGCCCCTTATAGCCCTACCCTCCCCTTTTTATTTTTTCCCCTTTGGGCCCTCTTCTTCTTTTATCGCTGAGTTTTTGCGACGTTTCCTGTGGGACCCAGCGCGAAGCTGGTTTTTGCTGGCCTTCAAAGACCCGGTTTGCCCTAACCTTCTCGGCGTATTTTGCGGGTGGTTCGATCACACATCAAAAAGTTCACTTCACATTTTTCGCTTCACGCGCTTCCCTTCCTCTCCCTGGTTGGCCCAGGGTACCCAGTTTTTTTGCCAGTCACCAAACCCAACCCGATCATTTTCGTTCCATTTGTTTAAATTTTGTTTCTAAGCCTGAGTTTGGTTTCCCCTTTGTCCTCTTTGCTCCCGAACCGCAAATTGTTCTGGTTTCCCCTGATGGTGGTACCTGCATGATCATGTAGTGGCCTTTTGACAGGGCGGATATCGTAACTGCCGCTTTTTAGCTCCGTGATGTTCTTGAACTAAGCTTCTGATGCTCGTGCTGGTTGTGAGCTTTCCGGTCTTTCCGCCCGCACACCCCAGTTGAGGCTCTTCTACCTCCCCCTCTGGTGTCCCCGTAAAAGGATAGAACCCCTGTGCCGTGCCCTTTTTCCCACTCATTCCCCCTTGTCGCCATCTGAACGTTGCGGTTACCGACAAATGCCCCTTCGATCCTAAGCCCCCCAAAGCACCAGGACCTGGAACACTTCGGGTCTTTTGTGTTGTAACATTCACTCTCGCCGGAGAGTTTCGGGCAAACGGTCCCCGTGGGTTTTTCTTTTGAAGACTTCCCCTCATTCTTTGTGCCCCCTTTTCCTTCGCATGCCTCAATTTGTGATATGATTCCACGGTCTGACCCGCGGTTTGTGTTTTCTCTTTTTGGGTTCCATTTGGTATCCGAACTTTCTTCTTTCCTCAGGGCTTTAAAAGTTTTGCTTAGGGCGGTCATCCTTTTTGGCCCCCTTTTCCCCGACACTCCGACCCATGCCCTTTAGTGGTCAGCTTTCGTTTTCTGTTTGTTGCCTGGTTTCGCTTTGTCCGCGAACTTGCGACCTCCCCCTCCTCCGTCTTTTTTTCGCCCCCGCCCAAACAGGGGTATTGCCATAATTTTTGCCAGAACCAATCTTTTTTTTTGGGTCTCTTTTAGGCCTTTCGAGTTTTCTCCCGGGCGCGTTGATCCATTTTGCCCTGTCCAAAGATGTTGGATTTTTTTCTTTTTCTCCTTTTTTTATAGGATTTCCCCCAGTCCATGTCACCCCATGTCGGGGTTCCCCCCTTTCGTGAATGATTCGCTTTTTGGGCGGCTCAAATGTATTAGCTTTTCCAGTACTGATTGCGCTTGGTCCTCAGCTGCCTCCAGCCCACTTCTTTTTGTTCAGGCTTCCCGGGTTTTATGTCGCTGCCCAATATGTCAGGTCCTTCAGCGTTTCTTAGCCCTGATTTTCCTCGGCCCCCCTTACTTTTTTTTTTTTCTTGCTGCTCTACTGTCTCCGTACGTTATGCCGGAGAAACTAGGGATTTTCCGGACCGTCGGGTTTGTTTTTTCGATATGTTATTGCCTGGAGCTTATCTCCCAACGCAGATACTCCGTTCTTTTGATCCCAAAGCTGTTTTTTCATTTTTTTTTGCCCGCTTTGTTGCGTTAGTTGTTCCTGACTACCATTCGGTAGGTTTTTTCTTTTTTTTCCTCTTTTTTTCCTCCTCGACTTGGCGTGCAGACGGCTGCGCACGCAACCATGGACGTTGCTTGGTTTGTATTGTGGTTCTCAAGTTTCCGCATCCTTGTCTTTTCCCCCACCATCCCGGTCCTCCACCCTTTTCGTCCCTTTCGTTCACACCTGTGCTGGTTTGGCGCGCATCCCCAATCTTTTCTTTTCTCCCTGTTTTCTTGTTTGATTTGATGGGCGTGTGCCGTTTCCTGTTTTCCCCACATCGCCGCTGCTCGAGGGTGGCTTTGCCATTGTTTTAAGATGTTGCTTGACCGGGTTACCATGTAAAAGTCTAGTTTCATTTTTTTTTCCGCCTTGTGATGTGTGTTCTTTTTTCCCCTTTTCCTGCGGCGTCTTCTCCCAGATTTACCCGTGGACCCACCCCACGCCCTGGATTTTTTTGCTTCGTCCCGGGCCGAAATTTTTTTGCCTTTCACTCCAAGCGGGATACCCCCACTTTACCCGGTTGATTTTTCCCTACCGTCGTTGTCTTGACCAATCTGATGGCTCTTCGCTGCAGGTTCACACCCCTCAAGTTTTTGCTCCATCACACCTCGGCGTTTGCCGTGGTCCTCCATATGTCTTTCCTGGTACCTCCTTTTCGTTTCTTGCGTTCAAATGGCTTCGTTGAGATTGGCGATGCACTCCCTGATCGCTCGCTTTCCCCCCCTTGATCCTTTGATGCATTGAGTTGCCTTTTTCCATGACCTAGTCGCAACACCCTCCTATTTGTCTTTCCGGTTTTTGGCGTCGCCCATTTGGTTATTCTCCCGCGCTCGTTTTTTTTGTGCCGCATGCCTCTTCCCTCTACAACTCTTTGGAGTAGAATTCTTGGTGCATCTGGATGGTACCTTTTTCTTTTCTTCGTGTGTAACTTTTGGCCGGTCTTCTTCCATGGAGACCATTTGTTTCTCCGCGGGGCCTTTGCAGCCCGCGCCCACTTCGCAAGTAGCGCTCTGCCCCGGCGAGGATGATTTGTTTTCTCTTTGGACCCTCTGGTGGCTGTTGTCTCTCCAAGAGCGTACACCCTCTGAACCCCTCCCGTTTTCGGCATGGGCCCCTTCCTGTGGTCTTTTTTTTGTTTTGGTTTTCCTTAATAAAGGCTGGAGTCCGTTGGACCCGCGCTGGAACACTTCATCTCGAACGAGATTTTCGTATACTTGCGGTTTTTTTTCGGCGGCGTCTAAACGTCGTTGTCATTAACCATTTTGCGGTCCCCATGCTCTTATCTTCCACGGCCGTTTTCCCATTTTTCCGCAGTACTCTGCTTGCTGAGCTTTCTTCCGCCCCCCCAGACCCCTTGTTTCGGTGGTGGAGCTTTTCCGTTGATCCCGCTCTTGCCTTTTGTCGTGCCCTTGCCCCCTTTTTTGCTTTTTGGTTTTTCCGACGGTTTTTTGTTTTTAAAATACAAACCCGTAGCCTCCCGGTTTTTCCTTATGTACCACGAGGTTTTTCTTTTACCTTTTTTGGTGTTAGCGCTTTTTCCGACCGCGCATTGGCGTATCTCCGGTTAATCTCTAGGCGACTGCGGCTTTTCCCGGCTCCGCCGGGTTTCTTTTTTTTCTTTCACCCTTTTTAATTTTTCTGTTTCCCATCGCCGTCCGCTCTTTTTTTCCAGATTGGAGTGTCCCCCCCCACTCCTACTCGCTGCCCCGGCTAAGTAACTCGGTCCTTTATCGGGTGGTTTTTTCTTCTCGGCGCGCCTCCTCCGTCGTTTTTTAAGTTGGGATTTTTCGAGAGTGCGGAACAAAGCCGGGACCCCCCACTTGTGAAACGACCTTTTGCTTTTTTCTTGTGACCCCCGAGCTCCGCTACTCGAGCATTTGACTTTCCTTTTTTTTTTAGCGGTTAAAGGCACCCTAATTCTCCCCCCGGCTTTTTCAGGTTTCTTCCACCCTGTGTTTTTTTTCTCCCCTCGCATCTAGAATTCTGCAGCGGGCGGTCGATGTTTTTCCCTTCCCCCCTTTTTGCCGTGGCTTTCTTTTTTTTTTCTTTCCCTTCTGTGATAAGTGCGTTAACTCGTTTCTTGATGTCCACGACCCGGACCCCGTCTCTCCTCGGGTCTCCAGGATCTCCCTTCGCTGAGCGAGATTTCTTCTGAGTTTGTATTTTTGCTGATGGAACTCAGTCGTTTGAGTTCGCCACATCTCGGTCTTCCCTTCGTCTCCCGTGTTTTTTTCTTTCTTTGCCCCTTCATGTTGCTCTTTCCGCTGTTTTTTTGCTTTCTTTTTCTTGTGGGACCTTCAGTCCTTTTGCTCATTGGTATTTCCCCTTCTTTTTTCTGTTCCCGTCACCTCCCCTGTTTTTGTCTGCTGGTTCGATTAGTCTTTGGCTGCCCTTTCTCAATGAGGGAGCGCGAGGTCTTTTCCTCGTATCTCCTTTTATTCTTTTTTCTCCCTCCCCTTTCCCCCCCTTTTCCTTTTTGTTGGTTGTTTTTTTGAAGTTCGATCTCTCTTCCTTCCTGCTGAACGACTTCTTTTTTTTTTGCCTCACCGCGTTCCCGGTTTCCTCTATACCAGCGGCTGGTTCGGTCCCCGCCCCACCGAGCAAAGGTTTTTGTCCCCCCCTCTGGAAGTCTTTGTTTTTTTAAATGCGGAGCATCCCACTTCTTCACCCTCGTGGCGCGGGTGTGTACCTCCCATTTTGAGAACGATTTGTTGAATTTTACCGAGCTCACTCTTCTGAATAGATATCCCCCGTCCTTTCTTTTTCCAGCTTTCGTCTTTTCGATTTCCCGCTTCGCACTCTTGGTTTTTTTTCGTTATTCGCCGATGTCACCATAGCTAGGTCCCGTTGGAAATGTCCTTACCTAATCTTCCCGCACTACCCCCCTTCTTTTTATTTCCCTTGCCTCTGGCCTTATCTTAGACGATTGCGGACTCAGACTCTTAAGTTTTGAGTTTCAACAGTGTTTCGACGCACCCCCCTTCATGGACTTTTTTAAATGATTCCCCAAGGCCGTTCCCTTCTGCTTAGCGGTAATTTCGATTTCCCACAAGACAACACAGGCAGAAGTTTTTTTCTCTTTTCCTAGTTTTAGTGCGGTTTTCTTTCCATTCCGGCCCGGTTGTGCCGCGCGCCCTTTATGTCCTTCTTCCCCCACTTTTTCTTCAGTTCACCTATCCGGACCACCCACGCTCCACCGTTCGTTGCCGCGTTCCCCCAGGGGTTACTGTGTGAAACCGGTCTATTTGCTTTTCCCTCCCCCCCTATTCTTTTGGTCGGTTCCGATCCTTTTTCATCAAAAAAGGTTTTTTTTTTGGTCGCTGGCCTCGAACACTTCCGTCTCTTCTAGCCTCTTTTATTATTCTAGTTTTCCGGTGGTGGCCCTCGGCCCAATGTTTTCGCCCACCCCTTCGCTCCCCCCCCGTCCCCCCCCTCCCGGGTCCGATGTCCCCCCCTACATACGTCGAAACCATCTCTTCGTTTGGATTGGCGTGCTTTTATTCCCTCTTTTTGTTTTTTCTCCCCTAGCAATGTCGGCTTCTCGCCCACACCCTGCAGAATTCTTAGTCCTCCTCCAACAGTACCACCTTCCCCTGCTCCAATTCGGTCGTTTTGGTCCCCGTTCATGCTCACAAGCCTGTGATTCGTCTACTCCTCTTGCCCCCAGTCACCGGACTTAACTTCAAGAATGTGAAACCTACCGAACATTGTCTTGCTAAAGGAAACCGGATTTTTTGCTTTAGATCGTGCCGTTTTTTTACTCTTCTTTTGGGTTCAGGTTTGAGTCTCCCATATTTCGTGGCAGGTCTTTTTACAATGCTTTGTCCTTTAGTTGGCATGGTGCCCCACGGCTTTTCTTCTTTCCGCCCCCCCGCACGATTTTTAGGTCGTGATTACCCAGCGAGTTTTTTGGTTCTGAGCTGGCGTTTTGGTGGGGCCACCAAACGCCATCCCTCTTTTTTTTCTGCAAACCTCCACCATCCCGTCCTGTCTGCCGGGGCCCCATGCTGCAGACCCCGGAAAGGGGGCTTTCTGGTCCTTGTTTTTTTTTTTTTTCTGTCTCGGCACCTTCTTTATTGGGCACTGTTTCTCTTGTAACTTGGGATCTTTCCTAGTCCCGCTTTATTCCCCTCCTTTCCCCCCTCCATTTTCTTTTCCCCCCCTGGGTCGTTTAGTTCCACCCGGATTGATGTATCCCTGCGTGCATGCTCCCAACCCCCAAAATTGGGTCTCCTCAGTCTTCCCCTGATTTGTTTTTCTCCCCGCTGTCCGCCCGCCACCCCCCCCTTCCTTTTTTTCAGCGTCAGAACCTTTGTGCCTTCCCACTGAGCATGGTCAGCGCGTGCTTTTTTGATCAGATAATGGGAGTTTTTTCGGGCACTCTCCCTTTCCCGTTCTCCTTTTGCCCCGGCCCTTTCCCTCTTCAGTTTATTCATATAAGATCCACCCCGGGAGAACTGCCCTTGCGTTTTTTTTGAGTGATCTGAGTTTTTTTGGAGTGTCTTTTTCCCGCCGCTTTTTCTTTTTTTCCCTTGCCCGTTATTTGCCGCTTTTTTTTTTCCTGCGTGTTGGTTTTACTCCTCTGACGTGCCGTTCGCTTGCGTTCCTTTTCCCACCGTATTTCCCCCCCCTTCCCCCCTTTTCTTTTTTTGTGGGTTCACCCTTTTTTTTTTTCCGCCGGAAATTGGGACGTTTTACCCAAACATTGTTTTCCTCCTTGTTTTGTTTTTGGTTCTTCTTCTCTTTTTCCCTCTATGCAAACCCTTCGAAACCGCAATCCCACCTCGCGACACACTTTTTTGGCAAAAGGTGCTCCCAGATATCTTTCCTATTCTTTTTCTCCTTGTGTTTTTCTTTTTTATGATGGATGTCTTTTTCTCATGGCTTCAAGCTGCGGTGTCTTGACTGGCGAGTTTTCAGGGTCCCTGTTCGTTTGGTATTGACCCCAGTTTTCAGTAAAGAAGCCCCAGTTGCGAAACCTGTCTTTCTTTTTCCCTTTTTCCGTTTTTCCGCCTTTTTGCTTTCCATTTCTGTCGGGAGAATGTCAGTCACACGCTTCACTGGTAATTCCGCGCGGCTAACTGCTGGCTCTTCCTGTTGACCCCCCCCCCCTTTCTATTACCACCCTCTGTGTATTCCCCTCGCGTCTGTCAACCAACATTTTACTCTTCCGCAGAGAAATCATCTTACCCCCCGGGTCCCCTGCATTTTCCCTCGGTTTCTCCTTACCCGGGCCTCCCTTTTTCCTTTCGTCGGCGGTTTCGCCCTGCTCTTTTCTGGTATTGGTTTTGGATGCACGTCTGATCTGATTCTCGCCTCTTGATTACGATGGCTTGGTCGGCAGTCACATGAGTCTAGCTCTGTTGCACCCCTGCAGTTTTTTTTTTTTCGTTTTTTAGTTTTTCTTTCCAAGCTGACTCTTTCTTATCTGCTCCGTTGGTTGGCGCGAGGCCGCCCTTATTCAATCTGGAAACGCCGTGTTTTTTTTCTTTTGTTTTCCCCTTCTGACTTTCTTCTTAGTCATCGAACTTCTTTTGATCCGGTCTTTTTTTCTAGACACCCTCTTGTTGGGCAGAGGTACCTTTTCTGCGCGCCCCTCTTTCTTTTTTCTTCTGCCCCCACCGTGCGTCGAGTGCTTTTTGCTGTTGGTTCGTCACCTGCGGTTCTTCTTGACCTTCGTCTGAGCTCAAAACCCCGGTGCTGTGGAACGTATCGTGCCCTCCCCCGGCCTTGCTTTCCGGAGTGTTCGGCAGGCCTCCCCAGCCCGATGTTGGCGACCTTGCGGGTTTTGCCCATCCTCCAGCCTCTGAACGATTACGTTCGTGTCCCACCTTGACCCGTGATGGCAACTCTTCTCAGTCATGTTTTCCCTATTTGCGGGTGTTTTTTTCGGGGCCCAGCGTTGATCCTTTCCGCCGTTTTGTGGAGGCCTTAAGTTCACTTCGCCGTTCGGAGATGGTGTTCCTTCCTTTCACACCAACCTCTAATTTTTTGATCATGGCCTTTTTCTCCTTTGGCTTTCTGCTATTCGTTCTTGCCGGTTGTCCGAGGTTTTATTTTTTCTCTGGGACCACGACTGCATCCCCTTGCCCACTGGTCGATCTGGTTCCCCCTTCCTTTGGTTCTTTTTTCCCCGCGTTTTTTTCTTGGGTATTCTTTTCTTTTTTTTCTAGGGCACGGTCCTTTTTTGAGCCAACCCGGGAGCAGCGTATTTCCGGTTCGCGCGGCTTTACGCCTTCCCAGTGCCCTACGGAGTTCCGCCCGCGCCGCCTGATTTGAGTTCTTCATCTGCTGTCCCATCAGCTTACACTTTCTCTTCTTTTTAGCTGCGGTGCCCCACCTCGGTCACGTCGCTGCCCTGCTTCCCCTGGAAACTAGGCCTTGGGATTTTTTTTTTTGATTTTTGATGTTCTGGGGCGCCGTGCAAAGGGCGGCCTTTCGCTGCCCCGCTAAACCGGGCTCCAAAATGTGAATCGCAATCTGCTGGTTTCTGTTGATCGTATCCTCCCAGCTTCCTTCCGAGCCCATTCTTCTTTCTGTAAATTTCTCATTATCCCACGGTCATTGGGGAGTCCCCCGTGTCAAAGGGGGCGTTGCGCACGTCGCCCGCATTCGAGCTGACTTTCCGGCGGGCCTGCAGCTTGTCATACACTTTTCGTTGAGTTTCCCATCCGTCGTTCTTTGCCCCGAGTTAGAGTGACTCGGCGGAACGAATTACCCTTAAGCTCATCGGCGCAGCTCCTTTGCTTCGTTTTCGTCTTTTTGGGGGTAGCTATGCCTCGTTGTAAAACCATGCGACAAAGTTCTTAGACACGTCCTTTCGGCTCCTTTTGTTTCTTTTTTTTTCCTGCCCATCATGTTCTGCCTGGATGTTTTTTCCGAAGTGGGGCTCGCAGTTTCAAAGATTCATAGGTATTTTTTTTTTTTTTTTATTTTTCCGTGTCTTTTTGTTTTTTGGCGCTACACTTCCCGCCCCCTGCGCTGGCATATTCGTACCCTGAAATTTTCGCGATCGGTTGCATCGGATAGATATGGGCCTGTAACCTTTTTCTCTCTATCTTTTTAACTTTCCCTCCCTACTTTTTTTTTTTGACGTCGTGATTCCTCTTTTTTGCAACTTATGCGACCGTTCCTTTTGCTGCCACTGTTTTTAGGTTTAACTGAACTTTATTATCCGCTCCCCCATTCCGCTTTACGCCCAACCAATTTGCCGTTGCGCCCCCCAATACCAATGGGAAGGCGTGACGCCAACGCTGCGTTCCTCATTCCCCCCGGTCCCATCTCCCCCACAATCTCCCCCCAGATGCGGCATTATGGCAAGTCCCCCACAGAACGATTTCATCCTATTTTGCCCTTCCCTTTCTCCCATGTCTTTCTCAGGTTTTTTTATTTTGCGGCCCGGTCCCCCACCCGTCGTCAACTTTTCTACCAGCTCCCCACGCTCATGGTCGCTCTGAGCCGCGCTTCTTCATTCTCCCGTATGTAACCCCCTCGAGCCCTCGTCCCCTTTTGTCACATTGAACCCCCTGACTCAAATCGTCCCTCCGACTTTTTTTTTGCCCACGCCCTGCCTCCGCGGCATTTTTTTGGGCTCTTCTTTTCGATGTTTGCGGCGCCGCGCCCGGTTCAGTGCGCCTTCCCGCCTTTTTCTTTCCTAAGTTTTCCGGTCATTTACACGCTAAAAAAAATTGCCGGCCCTTGCGCTTTAGGCTTCAGTTTTTTGCCTCCACCACTGACCCCCTCCCGAATTATTCACAAAGGGTAGCCTTTGCCGCTATTTTTTTTTTTCGTTCCGCGTTCCCACTTTTCGTCAACGGATGCAAGGACGCCATGAAACCTAAGAACCGAACCAGATTCACTGTTTCCGACTTTTTTATCCTTTTCGCCTGTCCATACTCCCGGCGATCTATTTGTCACCTGGCCTACTTGAAGAAAGTCCTTTTACCCCCCCCGCGTTCGAGTTGTCCTCCGACCCGTTTCCCCACCGTTTTTGCGTTTTGTTCGGTTTTCCGCATCCCACTGCCGAGTCTGGCTTAGGATTTGAACCATTTTTTTTTTACCTTTTTCTACTCCTTGTCTTCTTTTGGTTTTCGACACGTCAGTCGCCCTTCCCCCCACCATTTTTATACCAGCTCCTTTTCCTTCTCGCTCCCGTACAGGTGCTATTTTTTCTGAAAAACCATTCGCCGTTTGAGGGGCTTTTAAGATTAGTTTTTCCCTTTTTTGGCTTCCAGGTCGACCCTGCCCCTCTGTATCGCCACGCCCCCAAAAGCTCACCCCGGTTGCCAAGGCATTTACCTGGTCGTTGGTGCGGGCCAGCACGCGCCTTCGCCTTTTTTTTGAGTACTTGGGGCCCACTTCCGGCTGTGAAGACTCTCCCCACTGTGCCCCCCAGTTTTACATTGTTTTTCCATGGACTACTGCGGTGGTGGTTCTGTGCGTGTTTTTTCCAGTTTTACAGTCAAAACCGATTTCTCGATGCAGGCACTGG
>Ga0179593_1460742_pt1 | contig 11210 bp, 16 predicted proteins | sample CZODoug2_1_08_16_FD_185931 | JGI IMG/M metagenome (GOLD analysis project Ga0179593, IMG submission 185931) | Vadose zone soil fungal communities from Angelo Coast Range Reserve, California, USA - CZODoug2_1_08_16fungal (PacBio error correction) | ecosystem: Environmental > Terrestrial > Soil >... | reverse complement strand
GTCCCAAGGATATGAACTCTTTTACCATATCCTCTGTGTTTTGGTTTGGAAAATGTTTTTCCGGATCGAGCATGGGGCACGTGGAGTTATTCTAGAATTTTTCCTGCATCGAATGTCGATATTAGTTTCACGGAATCTTCTTCCCTAGTCCTAAAAGGTTCGACGTCTCTGACAATTCCTTTTCCTATACGAACCTTATGACCATGTTTTCCTTTTTTATTGAACCTTTCGGGGGGCATCGTGAATCGAAACGCCGTCGATGTCGAGCCGTTTTTCGGTGTCCTTGTGTCCTATTACAGAGGTTACCTCCCCCACCCTTCTGCAGATGCAGTCTCCCCACTCCGTTTTGATGCGCGTCTACGTAGAATTTTGGAAAAAAAAGAGTTTTCTAGACGACCTTCTCTAAAGTTACCATACGGTCGATTCCATCTTCATGTGCTTTTTTGGGGGAGACTCGACACAATCCCTCCCCCCCCCCCCCCCCCCTTTCCATCCCCATGCAGCCACCGCCGAATGTGTCCATCCGACTCAACACTTTTCTCTTTTCCTCCCCAACCGATAGTTTCATCCGTTTTTCCCCAACTGTGTCCCACCCCTCTCCACTGTCTGATTGTTTTGTACCTTTTTGATATGTCTTGCACCTCTTTCCCCAGATCTCAGAGAGCTCAGGTATGACTAGAAGGTACACTTACCCTTACTCCTCTCGAGAATCGGGATGCTAGAGAAGATGAAGATTTATGAACCTCTTTTCTTTGATGAGAATCCCCCGGGAGAGAGAAGTAGCAGAACACAACTCAGAGCGGTGACCAGTTATGCTCCCACTTATTACCAGGTTTTTTTTCCTTCCCTCAAACACCCCCACCCCCCCCCCCCGCACGTATCTTTCCCCCCCTCAGCTTACCCCACCACGAGACTTTACCCCCACGATCCCTTTTTTCTCTTTGGGTTCTTTGATAAACCAGGAAGTCATTGTGGGTGTACTTTGCTGTGGATTACGGCCGAGTTTGACCGGTCCACACTACCCCTTTTCCCTTCACTTCCACGACACCGGCGCTATGAAACTCTCGTTTCCGCATACGCGGTTCTGAACTCCTGCGACCCGAAAACACTTTTTGACTTTTCTCATCCACTTTTTCTATTCTCTCTATCCTTCTTTTTCCCTCATCCCCCCCCTCGATGTGTCTCGACAGACGGACTTTACTTTCCGGCGTTGCCTTCCTTTTTGTCCTACAGCCCTTTACTTTCATTTGGCGACTATCTCCCTTTCCCCTTGCCCCACACAGCGCCCCCCGCTACACCAGTCCCCTCCATCACCCCCCAGGTCAAGCTTCCTGCTCCACCCCGCAGCCGCTCCCCCCTCCCCGGCAACACCTCTATCTCGCGAGTCCCCCCTTTTTCTTTGTGTGTATTTAGATTTTTTAGCTATGATGTACGTCGGGCACCGCGACCGCGACCCCCCCTCACACCTGGGGCCCCACCCTCTCCCCCCAGGTTTTTGTGTCGATCTCTCTCGGCCTTTTCCCTCACGATTTATAGAGCAACCACCCCACTCCCACACCCCCCATTACCTTTATTGCCAGGTAATTCCACCTCCCCTCACACAATCTTGCTGTGAAAAGTGTTCCTAAGATTGGCCTTACTATCACATTTCCCCCCCCCTGTGCGGCCCGCGTGGGACACTGCCTCATTGACTTAGGCCGATCGTTTTTTCCTTTCCTTTTCCTTTCCCCTTGTGGCGGGGAACAGAGATTTTCTAGGTTTTTTTATTCGAATAACTCCGCGACGTCATCCTTATCACCCCCTCCCCTATCCACCAACACGCACACACGCACAGTTCCCCCTTCCCTCTCCGCCAATGTCTCTCTAGCATTTGTTATGTGTTGCTTTAAGAGATTTTTGTTTTTTTTGCTTCCATTCTTTACACTTTGTCCCCGCACGACACCCTAAACTCCGGAGTGTGTTGCAGATCGAAAGCTTTTCTGCCCTCCCCAAAATTGACCAATCCCACACCTTTCCACCCCCACGATTTCTTCCTTCCCCAATAAGAATGATGCATCTGCCCATCGGACTCTTGCAGCAGTTTGCCCTTGCCCCCCCCCAACACAAAAAATTGGTCTTCTTCCCTTAGACGCCCTCTTTCCCCCTCCCCCTTCACGCTCGTTCCCCCCTAACTTTTTTTCGAGTCAGTTTTACCGGAGTATTTTTCAGCGCACTTTGGTGGAGAGTACTCGTCTTTTTTCGTCCTCCCCCCCCTTCCCTCAGCATATTCTTTTTCCACGGCAGAAACCTGAAACCCACGGGCGTCGCCTTCCTCCTTCCAGCGAACACGGCCAAATTTTTTTTTGACCGTGTCTCTCCCCACCCCCTGTGGCACCCCACTAATCATCCTCTTTTTAATCACATTTTTTTTTGCGAGAGACTCGGTCGGATTTCCCCTTCCCCCCTTCTTTTTCCTTTTCATGCGCCCGACTGCCTTTTCTTGACAGACCCCTTGATGTCTGTCGATTTTTTTTTTTTTTTTTTTCCCTTGTTATATATTTATGTGTTTTGTGTTTGTGTGGCTCCCCCTCGACGCCCCCCTTGCACGCCTTTTTTTCGCGACCCTCTATGCCGGAGGATTCTCCCTAAAACTGACCCGTTTTACCCCCCTTTCTTTCCTTGTCTTCCTGTTGTCGGCGCTTTTTCCTTCGTTTTGGACATCCTCCCATGTCTGTCGTCCCTCTCTTTTTTTTTGTTCCACGACAAGAGTAGGGGCCCCCCCGCGCACACAGCCCCGCGCGCTTTGGATAAATTATGTTTTTTTTCCCCTTTTTGGGAGTTGAGCAAAGCCCTAGTTAGAGTCTTTGCCCCCTGTCTATCTACTTTCTTCTTTGCCTTACAGAAGTTTTCGAGAGGTCTCACTCGAAGATCTAATGAGTTTTTGTTCTTTCCCCCCTTTTCATAAGTATCAGTCCCCCAGAGGGTTCCCCTCTTTTCTTAATCGTGATGATCTTTTCCGTACCGCTAATGCCCCCAATGAAAATTTTTCATCCCCTTCTCCTCTTTGCGTCACCTGATTAATCGCTGGGCAATGTTACCCCCACTTCCCCTCTTTTTTTGATTTCCTCTCGATGTAGCTTGGGTACACCCATTCGGTTCTTCCTGTGAGGGTACCCCCTGTCGGTTCTTCCCCTCGATGGAGGTTATATCTCCGGTAGAGCCCGGCCCCTTCCCAGCATCTACCCCCCCCCCCACTGGATTGGGTACATTTTGGGTGGTGGGGGGGGGGGTTGTGGGGGGGTGGGGTGTGGGGGGTCCCCCCCCTCTCGCAAGAAATTCGCGCCGAGGGAGTTCCTTTTCTGACAGCCCCTGCTGCAGCCGATGAAGATTTACCCCTTGTTTTTTTCGGCATCCCCCTTTTTCTTCCAGTGATTTACTTTTATGTGTCCTTCTGTAAGACTTCCACTAAGGAGTTCTCCCTTTTGGTTTGCAGTCCTTTCTCCACCCCCCCCCCCGCCCCAGAGTAAACGTTCAGAAACGTATCCCCCCCTCCTTATGACTCTTTAACCTCACGTGAAATATTTTGTGCCCTTCTACCCAGTGTATCGTCTAGGAAATTTCCCCCCTTTTAATCTTTCATGGTCTAGTCCACCGCGAGAGCGCTCTGGATTAGTCCTCCCGGGAGTGTCTTCTTGTTTTAGTTGTTTTCTTTCCTTCACCTTTCTTTTGCTCGCCACATCGGAAGTTAAATTCCTCCCCACAAAACTGGACGTTTCTTTGGGAGCTTACCCATTTTAGCATCTCGGCCCCCCTCTCCAAACCCCCCCCCCCTTTTAGACCCCCTCCATCTCCGAGCTTGAAGGAGTCTTTTACTTTTTTTCTTTTCCCCGTCTTTTTCCTGGAATAAAAGATAGGCGTCCCGCACTTCTCCCCTCTCTTGGAAAACCAATCCCACAACTCCCCCTTGAGCAAGTGTACGTTCCCTTTTCCCCGGGTGGCCCAAGACAGCGTCTGCCACCTCCCCTTTTTGAATGATTGGCTTTCTGGGTGGGTTGGGTGGTTTTGACCTTTTTTTGCCGCCCCATCACATACCGCTTGTCCGAGCGTTTTTGAAAAGGCTTGGCTGAATCTTTGTGCTTTCCCCCCTCCTTTTTGCCCATGAATTCAACCGGTCTCCCCCCGATGTCCACACCTGCTCCACCCTCCTTTTTCGTGTGAATGAAGTCCTTACTTTGGAACAGTAACAGAACCGTCACTCCCGCGCCCCGCCCCCACCGATTATTCGCGGTTTTTTCTCTTGAAATCATTCCCCTCACCAGTGTGAACTTCTTTTTCCTTTTTTCCTCTTTTCTAGAACGATCCTTATGATATCCCTTTTCTGATACCCCTAAGATGATTTAAACATACCCCCTTCCACTCTGGAATTTCTCAATTATCACGGGACATCCCAAAAGTGTCTCTATCCCCCTCCCTGAACCCAGACACCAACGCTTCTCTCGGTCACCCCTCTCCGTCGTTAGGAAGTCCTTTTGCCCCCTCTCTCTTTTATCCGTTTTTTTTTCTCGGCTGGGAAAATTTCTCCTTCCAGATCTATGTTTTAATACGATTTCCTTCTTTGGCCTTTGTTCATTCCGCTCTTTTTCCCAGGGACGACGTTGTTGGTCTGTTTCATCCCTCACTTTGCGCGATCCTCCCTTTTGATGGTTCTGGGCTCATCCTGGCAGATTTTCCCACCGTCACCAAGTTCTCGTCTTTGGGAATTCAGGACCTCTTTTCCTCCCTACGGACGAATTCCCCTGACAATGTGTCTATGCTTTTTCCCCCTCCGTACCTTCGTTTAAATGAGTGAACTTTAACGCGGCCATTGATTGTTTTTTTTTCCTCGCCTTGGAATGGGCGGGCGGAAGGTTAGGGTACGATCAGCTTATTTACAGTCCGGCCCCCCTTTTCGCCTGGGAATTCATTTCCAGTGGACCCTTTTTATTACCGTTCTATCAGACACCACCTTTGACTCGACCGACCTTATCCGATTCACCCCCCCCCTTTCCGAATTTTTTTCCCTTTGTGGGTGTTCCTCCCCCCCCCTACAACCTGTAACCCACCGCACCCCACCCACAGAATTCCCTTCCCCCCCGCCGTAGATCGGGGTGACTTTCCTTGGTAAAAAACAAATTTCCAAATAGGGTTCGGTCCCTTCGAGGAGGTGATGGACTGCCTTCCGTTTTACCAAGAGATTCCTCCATCTTCCCTCCCTTTTTTTTTATTTCGGTGTTTCCTTCTCCCCCTCATCGCCGATTAAACCTTTTTTTTCTTTGTATTTTCTAGCCCGTGTTCTTTTGACGCTTCTCTCGCTTTTTTTTTTCCCCTTTATCCCAACGCGCTCCGATCTTTTTTTTTTTTTTTCTTTCCGATGGTCGGACGAGCCCGTTCTCCACTTCTCCTCACTACCGATTATCCCCCTTACAGTTTCAAAGCCGCAGATGACCTCGGTGACGACCTTCCCTGCCTCCTTTTACAATTCAAAGATCCTGAAATATTCTGTCGAAAACATTTTTTCTGCTTGATCATAGAGGTCTTCTGAGCCAGAACGCCTGGATTCTCGGATTAGCTTTTAATCTTTTCGGCCGTTTTGCTGAAGTGTTGCCCTCCTTTTTCCCGTTTTTCCTGTCCAAGGCCTTCTATGCGTTAACTGTATTTTTTTTCACAAAGTAAAACTTCCTACTCTCCGGTCCCCAGCAGAGGATTCCGTCTAGTCCCTATCAGGCGCTTGAATTCCTTTTTTTTGAATAGCTTCCGGGGCGCTTTCAGCATTTACACCTTCCCCCTACATTTCTTTTTTCCCTGATGGCGCGGATGGGTGCACCCCCAAGGGTTTTTGGGATTTCTTCTTTTTCAGGTGCGCGCCCCTGGCCCCCGATAGGAAACTCCCTGTCGCTCTCCCCTTGAACCTACTACAGTCCCTTACCTCCCCCCCCTTAAGAACACCGACGTCTTTTCCCTTTTCCCTAGTTGTGCGTGCCAAGTTTTTCCATGTGAAACTCCGATTTTCCTTTTTCTCCAAGAGCGTTTCCGCATCACTTTGCTTTTCGGCCTCCTTTGGAATTAGAGGCTCGACCACTACGATATACTGAGTTCCTTTTTATGTTACACACCTTCCGGGAAAAATAACTGTCCCGTACTTTCCTGATTCGCCTCAGTCCCCCCGAGCTCAGAGGTAGACCCACTCATCTGCTTCAGCGGAATTTGTTTTTCCGATCCGATTTTTTTTCAAATTTCCCCCCATCACACCTAATGTGATTAACAACCTGCTGTCACCCAGACGATTTTGACCTCTTCTTCTTCTGCCCCATTTCCGAAAAAGCTTTCCCTTAATGCTGACCTCCCCCCAGGCCCCCGGTTTACCTCCATTCCTGATTATGGCGGAGTTCTACAAGCTTCATCCCGCTGCGCCCGTCCCGACCCGGTTGATTACTCCAGCCCGGTGCTCTTGAAACTCGACCCTACTTCGGGCTGATCAGTCGCTCCCCCCCACCCCCCACAAGCGGCCCTCGACAATTCTTTAATGCGCGAAATATTCCTGTCCTCTTTTTGTTGATCATTCTCCCTTCGCTGGTTTGCAGGAGAGGAGGTTCCCAGCTTTGGCGCGCGGAACTTTTTTTTCTTCCGAGGTCGTTGCGCCGTTTCCCTGCAAAGTCTGCCTGGCTTGTGCTGTCTCACAACATTTTTCGGACGCGCTACGAGGCTTCTTACATGTGATGCTGCTGACCTCCTTTTTTTCCTTGATCGAAAAAAAAGTTCCAGTTTTTCCACCCCTATTTTTCCCTCGTCTGACTCCCTACTCTTTGGTGACCCTCGGCGAAAGAGCCCGATTGAAAGCCGTCTGGATTCCCTCCTTTGAGCACATTAGGGTTTCTGGGGAAAATTTTGTTTTGTTTCACCTCCTGTTCGCGTGCACCACCCCCTTCACAATGCTGTAGAGTAATTCCACGTTAGCTTCCGCATCTAGATTTAAGACGAGGCTCTACAGAAGTTCCTGATGACAGTTATTTTTGCAAGAGCGTTAACAGGTGATAATCAGGAGTCTTGCTTATCGCTACCTTATCATTCCTTTCCTTCCCCCTTGAAATTAATATAAACCGAGTCCTTTGCTTCCCCTGATTCAATTGCTACCTTTTGCCCCTGAACCCGTTTCGCCTCGTTCGCTCTCGGTTTTACAAAGAGGAGATGGCATTTTTGCTTTTTTTTTATGGTTCGCGGGCAGATTCCTCGCATGGAGTTTCCTATCTTCACGTCTTCCGAATCCCCCCAAATTGGATTTAGACCATCACCCATTTTTCCCGCGAAATCCTTTTCTTCCCCCACGAAAGCATCTTACTCCCCGATTGCCTTTAGGCATTTTGCCTTCTAATCGACGCCGTCGTTTGGACAGTCTCTTTTCTTATCTTTGGTACCCGCCAGTTTTTACCCGGCGCAGGCCCTTTGAACGGCACCTCGTCTACCGCCCTCTTTCCCAATGTCACCTATTCCGAGTCTGGTTCTCCACATCCGGCACTTCCCATTCCCTTTAATGTTTATCCATCCTTTTTTCGGCAGTTTTACCGGTCATTGGATCCTCTTCTAGATCGCGCTGTATAGTTAAGCCTCCCGAAGGGGTGTGTGTAATTTTCACGCCGTGTCTCCGGTGCCCTCGGTCCCTTCCCCTTCACCACCACACCAAAATTGATCTGCGCTGGATCATGACACCCCCCGTTCCTCCCCCGCGGCCCCCTCCGTTTACAACAAGTCCGATAACGACCAGAAAGATCCGAGGTATGTTTGATTTCCCTTTCCTGGCGATGCACTGTGTCCTCCAGACCCACCAAGCTGATTTTTTTTGTGTGGGTTTTGGTTGGTTTGTGTTTTGGTTTTTTTTTTTTTTTTTTTGGGGCATGCAAGGTGTTTTTGTGGGCGAACGGGGTTTTTTTTTTTTTTTCATTTGGTCAGTTTTTTTTTTTTGGGGGGGTGTGGTTGGGTGCGTTTGGGCGGGCCCGGTTTGGTTTGTTGGTGAGGGAGTGGTTTTTTTCTTTTGAGTGCGGGTGGGTTATTTTTTTTTCGGTGGGGCGGGTGGATGGGGGTTTTTTTTGTGGTGGTTTTGTAGTGGAGAGGTGGTTGGGTTTTTTTGGGTTGTTGGGTTTGGTTGGGGGTTGTTTTTGCGTGGTGGTTTTTTTTTTTTTTTTTTTGTTTGTTCGTTGTTGGTGGGGGTGTGGTTGTTTTTGGCGGTGTTGCGCGATCAGCTCCTTTGGAACCCACCTCGAGCAAGCCTCCCCACATTTTTTTCTGCGAGTGGTGCTTGCACAAGTAAATGTTTTGCCCCTTCCCTCATCTCAAGGCAGTGGCTGATCCTCGGATTTGGTGGTTGGGGCGGTGCCCCTATTTCTCCGCCCCCCTTCACACCCTTTTGTAATAAAGCGCATTTCTGCCTGCTGGCTGAAGCTCTTTCGTTCTCTTTTTTGTTGATCGACCCTCTCTATGTAAAACCCGTCGAATATTCCTTTCTTGTTTTGTCTTTGCCCTTTCCCGACCCACTGAGAACCCTACCGACCCCGGCGCCTCCCGGCTCGCCATATCGACCCCTATCACTTCCCGCCCGGCCGGATCCCCCTCAGAAATTATTATTCGTTTGAGGAGTCACTACTGGATGCCGCCTCTCATTGGATGTGTCTTCTCGAAAAATTCGCTGATAGGTTTTTCCCCTCTCCCCTCCCCTATCCTCCAAATTTATAGGAGATAATCACCGTTTCCCCATGTTTCCCCCCTGCCCCATTCCTCGGCCAAACCTACCCAACGACTTATATTGTAGCCCCTATCGCGTCTTCTGTTCCAAAGATCATATATAATCCCCCCTTGTTTGTTTCTCTCAAACAGTAGCGTCAGAAGATAGATGGGACAACCGATTTGGGTCGGGATGTTTGGACCGGGGCCAAATGTTGACGGATTCCCTGGGTCCCTACTTTTGAGGACTATCCCCCTCTTTTTTCCCCGCCTGCGCTAGTAGATCCGAGTTATCATCAGCGGAATTTGTCATTCCCCTTCGATCCATCTGGCTTCCCAGAAGGGAGAAGTGTCTTCTTCCCTTCCGGGCACTTCTCACTCGCCCCTGGTGGTTCAATGTTCGAAACGGCAGTATTTTTTTCTGCGATTTTTAGTCCCTCCTGTCGGATGGCGGTTTTTTTTGCTTCCAGTGGGATAAGTTCCCTCCCCCTCAACATCTCCTTGTTTGAATGGAGACCGGCGTTTTTTGTCCCGAGGCGCTGAGAAATTTTTTAGGACTTCAACCCCAACCTGCGCCCGCGCTTCAGCTTCCCCATGTTCAACACGCGCTTTTACACAAAATTCCCTTGTTTCTTGCTGTCAGTTCAAACCAGACCCCCACCAAAAATTGCCTGGCCACAGAAAGAAAAGCCCTCTCTTCCCCTTGTGACACTATTGGAAAAACAAAGTGACCTCCCCGAAGGTTTTGGTTCCAAAGTGTGCACTTTATGCGGCATTTTTCCGTTTTCCAATCTGCCCTCATGTCCTATTTTTTTATAATTTTCGAAACCTTTTTCCTCTCCTGACCACCCCCCCACCGACTGTTCTTTTTTTCGTATATGAAAGTTTGGTTTTTTTTTCTGCTTTTGCCTTTTCGTGTCTCCTTGTCAGTGGATCACCGCCTTTTTTTTTTTCCCAGGTGTTTTTCTTCATTTAAGGAAGCTGGAGAGGCACCCTTGACAGGCCCGTCAATAACAACGCTCCCTACATTCGGCCGCTGTTTCACATCCCGACAATCTCCGTCCATCCTTTCGGTGGATTCCTCCCCATTAGAACGTTTACCAACATGCCCCTCAGATTTTCTAAAAATTTTCTTTTCATGTCGTTTACTGTTTTTTCTCTCTTTCCTCCTCTTGATGATCCCCGTGATTGATCCTTGGATCCTAGTCGGCGGATTCTCTTGGTGAATTCGGCCGTGCAGAAAGGTCTTTCCCTGCCCCTCCTGCGTCCCCTTCTCATCTGCCCTTGGGAGGACAAGATATGCACCCTTTCAAAGATCTGCCCCCCCCTCCCCTGGAGCTTTCTCGTCAATTCCCGGCCCCCCTCCAGCTACGCTTTCTTTCGTCTCCCATGACCAGAAACTTTTTTTTCGCTTTGAATTTGCGCCGATGGGTCCCCAAGGTTGGATTTCGAAGAAGTTTCTCGACTCTTATGGCCACTTTTTCTTTTTAATGATTTGCCGCGACCAGCGCCTTCCCCACCTCATCCTCGCCGCGGCCTCCCTCTACATTCGTCTCCAGACTCCAATGTTCCATATTTGCGGCCTTTGCCACCCTGTGCTTCATTTATAGCTGAACCCTTTCTGCCTTTATCTGCATTCCACTTTTTGTGGTTGATGCGGTACTTAAAGAAGCCTCCTACGAGAATCCCCTGCTGTTACCCCCCCCCATTGATGACACTCCGCCTCGTGAAGGTCTCGTCATCAATCCCCCTTTTCTCGCGCGCCCAACTCCTTCTCTTTCCGTCTTCCTCAATGACCTTATGAATTGCCTCTCAGATCGCACTGAAACACCCTTCCCCAATCAGTACCCCCTGGTTCATGCAACCCGCTTATTTGAAAGGACCCCCCCCCTAAGTCGTCATGGCAATCGTCTCGTTTGCAATCGCTCTGTCCGCAAAAGAGGCTGTGTATGCAGCCTTCCCTTCCAGGAACCTCTGTTTCCACTTCACCTTTTCGATCTTTCTCCCCCAGGCTGAGTTCTCACTCCGCGCCGGCTTGTGCGCGTCCGACCGATTTCTTTTGATGACGCCGCTGTTTTTTGCACGGAGAAAGCCCGTCCCCTCCGCCCCAATATTCCATTGCCCACAGGATTCCTGTAGGGTCAATGGATACCAAGACCACCCCTCTTTTTTCTCCCTACTCCGTTTTTCGAGCGATTATAGCGGCTTCTCTTCGACTTGCCTTCTTTTTGGGTGAATCGTTCACCCCGGGTCTGTTCGCGTAAGAAGCCCGTCTGCGGGGGTGGAGTGATCACCGAACATCGTATTGCCCGCCACCCCGGAGCGGATGAAATTTTTTTCTGAAATCCTTGCCGTTGGATTTTTTTTTCCCCTCCTACAGAAAAACGTTCCTGAAGGACCCCATGTTACTGTTAAGTACGGGTCCTGACTCCCGCCCGATTTTTTCCCCCTCGTCGCCAATGTTGTTTCCTCAGATGGGA
>Ga0179593_1411666_pt1 | contig 11210 bp, 9 predicted proteins | sample CZODoug2_1_08_16_FD_185931 | JGI IMG/M metagenome (GOLD analysis project Ga0179593, IMG submission 185931) | Vadose zone soil fungal communities from Angelo Coast Range Reserve, California, USA - CZODoug2_1_08_16fungal (PacBio error correction) | ecosystem: Environmental > Terrestrial > Soil >... | reverse complement strand
TCCTCCATGCTTATCGTAATTTTTTTTAGATGGTTTCTCATCGTCTGTGCTTGCAGTCCACTCCGGTTCCCCTTTTTTTACGTCTGGCTCGTTGCTGTTTATTTCCCTGCGGCTGGTCTAGTTCTTCTGACACTCAAGTGAACTAGCATAGTTGCTCGGCGTCCGTTTTCCCTGTCGGTTAGTTTTTCCAATGCGCTGGCGCGTCACCCTTCTCCAGGTATTTTCTTTGCCGGCAATTTTGAAATCCACTAAACTGTGGTTTCCAACCTCCCCAACCGCCCACGCGCGATGAGTATCTGACCAATGGCGTCCCCCTCTGCGTTTTCAAGTTGTTCCTTTTTTTAGCCTCTCAATCGAGGGAAGGGATGCCGAATTGCGCCGGTCTGTGAAATCTTTAACGTTGTATTCGAGATTTGTTTCCTCAACCATGCTTTCGCTCTCGTTCTCAAATATCCTTCCTCAAGCCCCCCCCGCAACCGACCAAGGATCGCGGGCAATCCGCCTTCCCTCTTTGACGACCTCTATTATCTCCTTTTTTTCACAACCCCCCGATTTACAGAATGATTGAGACACTTCTTTCCCCCGCTTTCGTCCCCTTTTCTTTCTCCTTTCCCCCAGCTCATCTTAGCTGCCCCCTCTCGCTGGGGATTTCGATCGTGCATTCGCGTCCCGTCCGGATTTGTTTCTCCCGCCTATATCATCCCCTTTCCTTTATTTTCTACAACTTAATTTGAGCTTTCGTTTCTTTTTTGTATAGTTTTGGCGTCCTTGGGCTGTCGAGGTTTTTTTTTTTACGCACATGATTCCACCAACACCTCTTGCGGGCCGCCGGTATCACAACCGACGGGTATGGTTCGTTTTTTTGGCTTTGAAGTTAGCCTCTGCCCGACTTGCCCTCTTTTCTCTTGATGACATCACCTTTATTTGTCCCTTTACGCAACGCCCACGTATCTTTTCCCCCGATCTTTTCTTTTTCAATCATTCTTAAAACTCGATTCGCCCCAGGTTATTCGTACGCTAAGGGCCCTCTTCGATTCCAATGTTGCAGTGGGGTGTTTGTGCCCGTGTTTTCCCCAGAGTGTGCCGCCCTTCCTGCCTTGTTTGCTTTTTTTTTTTTTTTCGTTCAGCACGCTTTTTCGAGTTTTCTTTAGGGGTCCCGCGCAGACATGCTCCCCCTTCCTTTTTATCTGTACTGATCCGTTTTGTTCTCGCCAGGACTCCGCTGTTGTGCACTCCCTTGCGGCCACGCATTTTTTTCCTTTTTCTCGGCCACTTAGGCCCCCGTTTTTTTTTTCGTCACGTAATTGGGATGCCTTCTATGATTCCCCAAGCAACCTCACTCCCCTCCTCGACATTCTTTTACCATCATAGGGGTCCCGATGGTTTCTTTTTCACCTTCCTTTCACCTTCCCTTTCTTCGACTCCCCCCTTGTGTCTCGCCTCGTCCTTTAGGCGTGTGTTATTAGTCGTCACGACTCTCACAGTTCCCCCGCAACGCCGATCTCGCTCACTCCCTTCGTTTCCGCGAGTAACCGGCATTGTACCCGTCCTTTTTCTCCCGAGACAAACATAAAACCTGGCTCTCTTTTATCCCCCTCCCCCCCCCCACGCCCCCGCTGTCCTCTGATTTCCAGAGTGTGTATTTTGCATTCTCGTTTTTGGGCTTTATAAGGCCTTCGATTTTCCCCCCTCGCCTTTCCCCATTTGTCCTCCAAGGACCATTGGTCCTCTGTTTGCTCCAGGTATATCGATGGCATTATTTGTAGTGTACGTATGCACGGTTCGAGAGCAATTCATTTCTGAAGATTATATTGTTTCCCCGCCGGTATTGGATGGAAAGTTTCCCATTCCTTTTTCCCGGGATTTTTTTCAACAAACTGCTCGGTTCTCTCCCCAGCCATGGTATACATCTTTCCCTGATGCACCGCCGGCAATCCTGGGTTCAACAAACGGCGACTCCACCACACCCCACTTAGGGGGATTTTGTCGCGAACATCTTTTTGGCAACCTTGGGCCCTTCTTCACTGACCTTTCGTGTACCTGATAGATCCGTTTGGTTTGTCTGCTGAGTCCCAACGGTCTCCGTCACCCCCCCCTCTGCATCCGGAATACGCCCGTCAAGATAATCGCACTTCATCCTGATCTTGGAAGATGGCTGCTTGAGTCAGCATTTTTCCAGATCTAATTTGACCCTTCGCGGAGATTTCCGGAGACGTTTCTCCTGTCGATGCTGCCATTTCTCGGTCACGGCTCCCTCTTCGAAAGTCCAAACTTTTTCCCCCGTGGAATACATGGTGCTCATGTTTCGATCCTATTACCCTTCATTACCGACGCTCTTTTGATCAGCCTACAGCTTTCGGCGAGGTGTCGTTTTCCCTCTGCTTTCGATTGTATGGCCGATTCCCGGCGGATGGGAGCATCGACTTTTCTTTCTCGACCTGAGACGGCGATGTGTGGCATTTGAGGACTCTCCTTTCGATGCGTTTTGGTTTAGCGCTAGCCGACCCGCACGGTCTTTCCTGAACTGCGCGCAAGAACACCCCCCCGAATTGTATTTATCGTCCCCAATCCAATACTTCCCTTGTTCCTCTGACTCTCGCACTCCCGATTACCGGCTCTTTTAGAGGCGATGATCTGGTGGCAGAGGTCCTTTTTCTCCTTTGCGGACTCCTGGAATGCCGCTCTATTTCCCAATCTTTGATCTGACCATATCACGTTCCTTGTGCTTTACTCATGACACCCTCCTTCACGTATCGATCAGCCGGAATACCCCCCTCCTAGATCCTCCCTGCCCGAGCCGCCTTTCTGGGTTTGCAAAAAGCGCCGTCGCGGAGTGTTCTTCGGCCTTTTCTTTCCTCATCCTTCTTGATGTCCTCTTGCGGGCCCCGAGAGCCTCGATGCGCGACCGATTTTTTCATGGTTTTCTCGATGAGTCCCTTTTTCCAGTTGCAAGGACCTCGTCCCAAGAGCCACTATACGATCCATGCTTTCGGTCGCTCTCGCGCTCTATTAGTAGTTTCGACTTAGAGAATTCCTGCGCTCCCCTCCGGCGCGCTCATCTCTCTTTTTTAAATCTCCTCCTTGTCTTTCTTCTTTAGTTTACGCCCAGGCTTTCCTCATGTCCTGCGACTGTTCTAAGCAGAAATCATCTGCCGCGCTCTGGTCCGTGAGCCGAAGAACTTATAGCTCGTTTCAGGCTTGTGCCCACCGCCCCTTTCCCCCCCATTAGATTCTTTCCGTGGTCACGATTGATCTTTTTTTTTGCCGGCGACCAAGACGTTTCTTTTTTTTCTGCGCCGCCCCTCCTTCGTTTGGCACGCCGAGGGTCCTTTTACTCCTCTGTCGCTTGCTTCCCTCGGCTGATTAATATTTAGAGAATCGCATTATTTTCTTCGACCGCTTTGAATTTTGCTCGATTTAATCTAGGACTTATGATTGGGTCTTCACGGAGAGTTCCCCTTCCAGTAAATTTTTCTCGTACCTCTCGTTCGTTTCCTGTCCACTATTCGTGGCGATACGGAGGCTGCGCTTTTCGTTTTACGCGCAAGACCATGCCGGTCTGATTTTTGCTGCAGTAAAATGCCGTTTGTATTTTTTCGGCGGAGACCAACCCCCATTACGGAATAGATCCGCTCCCTTACCAATTCCCCCCCCCTCTCTTCGCCTTCAGTGCGCAGTCTGTAGACTAGCAGCTCCATAGGACATCTACTTCCTTTTCCGTACCAACTCTCTCTCTCGGAGGTCAGTAGCTAAGCTAGTCTCTGACCCCCCCCCCCCCCCCAAACACCCCCCACATTTTTCAATTCCATGAGACACGATGTCTTTTTTTAGGCTACTCCCTCCTTGCGATTGTTCCTCATCGCGCATTTGCCATACTTCTTGCCTCCCTTTCCCCCCCTCTTCCAGTATCCCCACATTGGGTCGACCTTTTGTCGTTTCTATGACGCCCCCTCCCCTGACCCCGCTCCTCGATACGGGCTCGATTCTGTCTTGAGGTCGTTTCATGTTCAGTTCTGATCCGTTTCGACCCTTTGCCCGGCTTATCCCTTATTTTCCCCTTGGTATTTAAACTCCCCACCTTCTTGAGCTTTTCAACCCGATTGTGAGCCAGACCGTCCCGTCTTTTCTTTCGTTTCCGGTTTTAAACAGTATCAATTGTGCCGCCTTTTAACCAGTCGGTAGACTTTTTCGGTGTCGCGAACCCCAGTAGAAGTTTTCTCGTTCGCGACTGCTTCCTGCCTTTTTTTTTTTGAAACGTCCCGGTTCGCGCGTAACTGCCCTCGATACTCGCTCGACCGGGTCAAGTAGCTCTCGCCCACCTGCGCTGCCTCGCCCCGTACAATATAGTTTAGGTTTAGATATAAGGGCAACGACGCTGCCCATTCCTTGGAGGACGGAGGGACGCCTTTTCCCTCCGATTTGCCGCGGATTTTTCCTGACCTCCCAGGCTAACCTTTCCCCCCACTTTGGGACAGCTTTTTTTTTGAGATAAGCATGGCTTTTCTCCCTTCTGAATGCCCTTTTTTAGTACTTTCCCTTTCAGCGATAGGTCCGTCTTGTTTTTTTCCGGCCCACGTTCCCCCTTCCTTCTGCTTCCTCTTCTTTCCCTGTGTATAAATGCGCGAGTTTCTTTTCCGGCAGCTCTTGGCCCAAGTCTTCTAGTAGACAAGTTTAAAATGTTTCTTGGTTCCACCGCCCTCTAGGCACCCCTCTTGTCTCTTAGATTCAGAGCGCGTCTTTGTGTTTGTTTTCGATACATAATCGACTAGCCTCAAAGGAGGTGTTTTTCCCCTTACCAAGCTCCTGCGTCCCGCTACTGCCGGCTCTAACACGTCTGTACGCGCTGCGATGCCCTCGCCCCTTGACTCTTAAGGGGGTTGTGCTCGCGCCCTGCCCCTTACCACGCAGCCTGTGCTGCTGCCCGACAGTACTCTCGTTTTTCCCGCCCTTGGAAGCATCAACAGGCGCATACCGCGAAAAACTCCCTGATTCTACTAATCCCTTCATCTTCGTTGTGTCCCTGCTTAGAGCCCCGCTCTTCCCCAGTCTAGTTCGCACCCCGTCCCAGAGATTTTCGCATTTTTTCTCTCTATAGTTTCCTTTTTCTATTTCTCCTTCGCCCGCCCTGGGCCTGCCCCCCTCCCCCTTTCCTCCACTATGTAATGCTTGGTGCCTTTTCCCGGTGTTTGTAATGTTTAAATTCCCCGCCCGCTCACGTCAAACAGACCCGATTTTGTTTTACTCTAGTTCTGGGGTGGTAACCTAGTCCCAAGGCTGAGGCTAGCTTCACCTCTTCCTACTCCCCACTCTTCTCGGAATTGTTCCGTCCTCACACCGGCGCGGGAGACTTTTGCGCAACAGCTTCCGTTGCCCTCTTCCTCTCCGTCTGTTTTCGTTACAAGCTCTTTCTGTGCTATCCTTTTAGGGTTCTATCTTCTTTCTCTCTAAATTTCCTATTTCTTTAGTCAAACACCCCTTAGGAGACACTTGTTTTTATCCTCACTCGAAGTTTCCCCCGTGACAACCTCGTCCTCCAATCCTTCCTGAGCCCCCTTCTTTCTCCACCAAGCCGATGTGAAGACCCATTTTCAAACATAGACTTCCGATCGTCGTTTTTGTTGCCGTTTGCTCTTTTTTTCACTCTTTCCAGGCCACTTTACGTCCCCCTCCCCCTTGGCCCGCTACGCGTACGTTGCAGAATAGACTTCGCGCCCCTTTTAGGTTAGAGAAATTAGACTCTCAGTGCACGCCTCCGACTATTCCTGCCACGTATAGTGGCGCTGCAGAACCTGCGTCTCGATTATCCCATCGATCGATAGCTGGATTCCCTCCTCCGTTTGTGAGAGAGTCCCTATCTTTAGCTGGCCCTCTCTCCTCCGCTAGACGAGACCCGAAACGGCCTTCCCCCTTCGGCGGCTTGATGCGGCTCTATGCCGATTTTGCGCGTCCCCCCCCCTCACTACCTCGCAAGATTTTCGCGCCTTGTTTGCCGCGGCGCTTCCGCAAGGCCGGGCGTACCTCTCAAGGATTTCCGGGCCCCCCTTTAGTTCATTTCACCATCCAAACGGTTGGCAAACGCACTCCCCTTCTATGTCTTGACCCCCCATGGCGTCACTCGGCTCAGTGGTAGGCAAGGTTCCTCGATGATTGGGCTTTTATGTACGACTCTTTTTTGTTCTTCCCCCCTTCGAGTGATCTTTCCCCCCTTCTGCTTGTTGAATGAAACCGGCTGCGTCGTCCATTCTCTTCTCGCAAGACCCCCTTCTGTATTTCAATTGACCGTGACTCCCGGACGACCCTCTAGGCGTCAGCTTCTTCCGGCGTTTCTTGATGCACACGGCTCTGCGCCTTTCTTTGACCAGCGAGAGCCTGCGATTTCGTTTTTCTCTCGGATTTTTTTTTCGCCGTCATCTTGAGTTTGCTATGTTCCCCCGCCAAGACCCCCCCTAGGATCTTTCCCCTCGGTATTTTTTTCTTTTTAGGAGGCGGCGACTGGCTTTTTCGTCGTGCAGCCTTCCACCAACACCAGTCACTTTTTTCCTCCGGCATTCCACCGACGGGAGTTTGTGGTGGCTTCCCGAGGAATACACTTTTTTTAGATGCCCTATGATATGACTCTGCCCTTTCCCCCCCCTCTTGGGACGTGTTTTCCAAGACACGCTCCCGACCCCTATCCTGATGGAATACTCCCAGGAGGCGAGCTTACGTTATTCGTCCTTTACCATGTTTGTCTTCTCGAGGAGCTGTTTCTTTTTCTTTGAGGCTATTTGTTACTATTGTGTTTTCAAAGATGTTCTGCATCCGCAGCCATGGCTTCTGAGTGTCCCTCCGTCAGTGTCCTGCCTGCGCAGGTTAGACTCCTGACGATTTCTCTCTTCCCAAAGGCTGTGACTCTTTCCTCTACGTAGCGGGCCTCTGCCCAGGCGTTCGTGGTCTTAGTACGATTTCTCTTTGATTTGCTATCGAGGTGTCAAACAGCCCACCCAATCCCCAAGATGCAGAAATTCGTTCCCCGGTTGTCCCGCGATTCTTCGAACCTTTTTCATACATTCCCCTCTTGGATTAGGTTTCCTTGGTTTTCCCGCATATATTCTCCAGTAAGGACCCCGTCCGCATTTTCCTTTTTCTCCCCCACCCTCAGCCTCATAGCCACCTTTTGCGTTCCCACTCTTCATCCGTTCCACTATCGGGAAGGACCAAGCGACCCCTTTTCCTGGAGAAAACAGCTTGCCCCCTCTTCCCTTGCTTAAGAGGGCCGTGCGGCTTTCTGCCATGAACCCGAACTCTCTCCCCCATATTAAGGGTCCCAAGTCCGCACTGAATGCCCGCGTCGTGGACTCTATATCTTTCCCTGCCTCTCTCTTGGTGAGCTTCCTCTTATAGATTTCCCCCGTTGACGATTTATCTGCTTTTTTTTCCCGGGTCCTGGAAGATTTACATTACTTACAGCCGGCTGCTTCGATTTTTTTTCCCCACGTTCTCTTGTCTTGGACACCCCATGAGTTTACCCCGTCCCCGCCCTTCGGCACCGAGCGGTCACAAGGTATTCAAGCCCCCCACTGTGCGTTGGCGTCCCCCTTGCGACACCATCTTTTCACGTAATCGAGAGTTTTCTCCCTGATTTTCTCACTCTAGAGACGTCTCCCGGTTCAAGGGAGCGTTCCACCCCAAACTGACATCCCCCCCTCCCATACTCCCCCTCTCCATCGTCGAAAGATATAGTTGGGTTTGACGCTGTTGATTAAGCCAGCCTCCCGGATTCCTTGCGAACACACCCTTTCGCCCTGTCTCTCTCCCCCTTCTCCGGTAGTCCCGGCTTTAGTGACTAATAGTTTCCTGCCGCGATGATCTACACTCCCGGCTTTCTTGAGAGATATAACCCCCGGTTGCTCCTGTGGTCGACTCAGCACCTTCGCCCCCTCAGTCCGCGCCTTGATCACCGTCTTCGTCTCCTTCTACCCTGATATGACGAGTTGCACGGCCCGGGCGGCTCGAACGCCTCCGCCGGAGAATTCGGGACTTTTGTCCTTTTTTTTTTTTGAGAGTCCCTTCTTCCTCGATTCGACCAGCAGTTTGTTTGGTTTCTACGTCCATCTGCACGTCGAGCCATCCTGACATGGTTTTTGCGGTTCACCTGAATCAAGCGAAGGGTCAGCCGCACCCCTCCGATTTCCCGGACCTTTCTCCCGCGTCGACTCTTTCAGAGAACCCTTCTTGATGAGTCAAACTTCTTTTTCCCTTGAGTCTCAGCGCGTTTCCAGTCTCTATAACGTCGCCCGTGACAGGCGGTCCTCCCTCCCTCCACTCTGGACCGTCTAATCTATCCTTCTCTGATCAGCCTAAGGAAACAGCTTCCTTCTTTCGGCTCTCCCTTTTTTTGTTTTTGCAAAAAGCGCCTCCTCCGGTTTGCCTTCGGAGGGCACGATTCTTTCTTGAACCCTTCCTCGTTCCGAGATCTCTTAGCCCGCGTCCTCCTTGGATAGATTAGGTTTTTAAGTTTTTTCCCGGCAATGTCTTCAGCCTTTTCGACATGCTTGGAGCCCCCCCCCGGCTTAATTGCGACGCTGCTGATTAGCTTCGACCCGCAAGCACTAGCGACGCCGTCGCTTTTCCTCTCTTTTTCTTTTCCTCTTTTTTTTTGTTAGAGGATGAGTTGATTTTTCTTCCCTCTTCGACTGCTGAGAATGCATCGAAATCATCGTTGCGATTATGACTTCTCCTCCTATCCGAAATAGTCTTTGTGCGGATGTCCTTCCCCGCTCACCTTTCCCTTTCATGCGAGACCACTTTTAGTTTCTCCTTTCGAGTTGCCCAGAGCTGCTGACCATTCAAAGACGGATTTCTCTCCTTCCCGCTACGGCACTCCGCGACTTCGCGACAGAAGGGTTATAGAAGTACTCTGGTCTTCCTGTTCCGGCTGATCGCTTAAGGGAATAGATTAGAGCACCTGCAAGTCTAGATGGTCGGACCCTCCTTTCCCCGTGGTTTCGTGATCGCGATCACGATGCCCTTCTTGGAACTAGAGCGCTGCGCTCAATTTTTCTCTTTGCAAACCTTCGGGTCGTCCCTCGGCAAGGTCTTTCCATGTTGTTTCGATCTGCTGCTACTTCTCTTTTTTTCCGTATGAAAGCCAGGTCCATCCTTTCTTGCGTCATTTTCCCGAAATATTTTCGTTGGTTAGTCGGCTTCTACAAAGATTAGGCCTCTTACTAGCATCACCTTCAATTCCCAAAGTAGAAGTAGAAACCGCTGCATTCACGAAGTGCCTTTTAGTAGCTAGAAACAGAGACTTAAACTCTTCCCCTCTAGTTTCATGTAGATTGGGTCGAAGTTCCCCCCCTTGATCGCGAAGTGAGGCGGTCTCCCTCTCTTTTTGCTATTGCATCTGACCGCCCAATGATTCCCCCCCCACAACAAATTGATCTGTCCTTCCCGCCGTTGAGATGGTAGATGCTATCTAGTCCTTTGGACCTCATCCTGCCCAGCTGAATTTAGTCTTGCGACAGGGTTCGACCTTACTCTTTTCTGCTGAATCGTCAGAGTCTATGATCTCTTTCGATTTTCTTTTTCGGGGGGGGTAAGGTGCTCCTTTTGTGAATTATCCGTTCTCACCTCGACCCCCCCATGGCTCCTACTCCGTGAACTCCTTCCGTTAATCGCCCGCAGAGTCCCCCCGATGCGAGATACCAGCCCTCATCCCTGTTGTGCCCGTTGTTTTCAACCGCCCCCTTGTTCAGGTGATCCCAGTCGGTCTTCCACGCTTATTTTCGCAACCAAGACGCTTTTTTCTTTACGCCTAGAGCGCTTATTCCGGCTTACTGTATTGACCTCGTACAGAGTTCTGCTCCGCTGTGCTACCCCGTCCGCTTACTTGCCGCGAAACCTTCCTCCTGCGAGTCAAAATATCTGATGCAGTTCTCGACTGGTGCGCCCCTCCTTGTTTCTTATATTTGCAGTGGAGCGCCGGCGGTTTTTCTTTTGTTAAACTGGTTTATAGCTCCCCGGATTTTTTTTCATGCCTTCCCCACCAGCTCCATCTATTTTTCATTCGACTCTGCGCCGTCATGGTCTTTTCCATTTGCGACAGTTTTTTTTCTTTCCTTCCGCTACCCTTTTCCTAGTAGATGTAAGCCCCCACTTCTCTCCCCCCCCGATTTCTTCTGGTCGGGGCCCCAATGCGCTTTGAGACTTTGATTTCCAACGGAGGCCGTGTCCGTGGCATAGACCCCTGGCGAGACAAGCTTTACCTGTCTTGAGTTTTGGTTTTTTTTTTGTTCACCATGTTCTCCATCTTTTCGGCCTGACCCCCAAGTACTTTTGGTCTCCTCGTTAGTTGATGTTGTATTGGTTGTTTTTGCTACACCTCATCGCGATAATTGCCAAAGTGGGCCTTCCTAATTGCCCCCACTGTTTTCAAAACCAGCCGGTGCCTTGTACGGCTTTTACGTGCTTGTTTTCTAAGAACTTCTTTTCCCGTGCTTGTTCAAGTTATTACCACGGCTCTTCTCCGACAGCCTTCCTGTGTCGCAGTCACTTGTCCCAGTCACGTAAGCTGTGCTATTTAGTCATTTTTTTCCTGCGCTTTCATTCGTTCCACCTACCTCGCCCAGTTTCAGTGAGCACCTTCCCCTCTTTTTTTTCAATGACACATACCTCGATCACACCGCCCCTGCATTTCGTTACGAATTTCTATCTTTCCGTTTTTTCCGTTGGAATCTGTAAGAAGCTCGTCACCACTTCTTTTTTCGAGTTTCGGTTCTCGATGGGATGTGACATCTCCTACTGTCTATTATGTTTAGGCCTCATTGGTTTTTTTCCCTCCTTTTCCTTGTTGATTTCCACTTTTCATGCCTCTCCCAGTAATTCCCATTTTCCTGACCCCTTAGTTAGAATTTATTTCTCGCGCCGTGTATCCTGTTTTTTTCGCTTCATGGGCCATGTCCAGTCCCGTCACGTTCAAAGCCTTTATATTCGTAACAAACCGAGTCTCCTTCAGAGCATCACCGTGTTACCCGATATGTCCGGTCTGCTTATTTGTGATGGTTCATATCTATCCCTTTTCTAACGTTTTTTTTTTTTACGATCGTGAGATTTACGTATTTCCCTCCCTCTTGTATATAGTATTGTGTGCTTTGCCGCTCCCCCAAATGCTCTGTTGAGCTGTTGTTTTTGCTCAGCCTAAATATTGTTGGCACGACGATGGATCGTCT
>Ga0179593_1427467_pt1 | contig 11211 bp, 11 predicted proteins | sample CZODoug2_1_08_16_FD_185931 | JGI IMG/M metagenome (GOLD analysis project Ga0179593, IMG submission 185931) | Vadose zone soil fungal communities from Angelo Coast Range Reserve, California, USA - CZODoug2_1_08_16fungal (PacBio error correction) | ecosystem: Environmental > Terrestrial > Soil >... | reverse complement strand
GGGGCCTTTTCCACACCTTTCATGTTGTCCGAACAGTGTTTTTTGATCCGGTGCCCCCCCTTCCTTCTTCCCCTCACCAGTCGATTGTGGCCTACGCCTTTTGCGCTTTTGCTGAAATGTTTCCCTTTCCGGTTCCTTCCCACGGACGTTATTTCCGTCTTTGCTTTGCCCCACACCCGGACACCAAAAAGCCTCTTTAGCTTTGGATTTTTTTTCAACGATTTTTTTCCACGGCGCGCGACCCTCCAGAGACTTCTTTTCCCTTCCCCTCCCGTCTCTTCCTTTCGGTTCTTTCGTCGTTTCCAGCCTGCCCGTCACGGAAAAGTTTCTCCGCTGATTTGACCTTGCTCTGACCTTTCTCGGCCTGGTTTTTTTCCCTGGTTTTTTTTCATCATTTTCTATCCCCTTTTGCGGAAAACGCAAACCAAAAACCCTCTGAAAACCTCAAATACAAACAAATCTTTTTCCCCCGTTTCCCTGCCCTTTTTTTCACTCCGGACGTTTTTGTTTTTTACCCCAGGACAAGCCCTTGATAGAACTGCCCATGCCTTGGCTTGGGAGAGCGGACTTAGGCCGAATTAAACTTTTCGTTCGGTTCCCCGGGGTAATTCTTTCTCACCTCTCCAAAGTCCCTACCGCGGCTGATTTACCTCTCTTCCTTCGACGCCTCTGGGTCGCTTTTTCCCGCGTGCGATGATGAGTTGTTTGCAGAGTTCCCCATCATTCTTCCCTTCTTTTACTTTTTTTCTCGGTCCTCTCGTACGTCTTTCCTACCAACTTTGATCGAACTTATATTTCGCGCCCTGATTTTGCTCCCCTCCGTGAACTCCCGAGCTTCCGTTCCCCCCCCTCTTCTTTCCTCGCCCCCTCGTGCCAATTTTCCCCCCCCCCCCCTCCCTGGTGTCGAGGGTCGGGGTTGCTTTGGGCGAGCAAACATAATTTTGATGTCTTGCCGCACTACCCCTCGTGGAAATCCCCTTTCCGGCTTTCTTTCATTTTGAGACCAGTTTTTTCCCTTTTTTCTGTCCTCCCCCTACCCCAAGTTAGATTTCTTTTAAACCGTCCGTGGCGACTTTTTTTTAAGTTTTGCAAAATCTTGAAGGCTCCAGGAGTTTTACCTCGGAAGGATGGACTTCCCTTTTTCCATTTCTTCCGTCGCTTTGAGGCTCTGAGCCTCCCTATTTCTTCCTCCAGAACGTGTTTTTTTTAGCTTAACCGCCCAGCCCTTCCCCCTACGCAATTAAGAGCCATTCACCTTCTGGGAAACTCCCTCTCCCTCTTTTTTTATTTCATTCGAAACATCCTTCCGAGCCCCCCCCCAGTGAGAACCTGTTTATTGGCTTACGCCCCCATGTACAAACATTGTCTCAACCCCTTCGTGAAATCCCGCAGTTTACGTTTTTTACTTTCCCTTTATTGGTCCTGAGGGCGGTAATACCCCCCCCTCCAACCCCCCCCCCCCCCCCCCCTAATCAACCCTCCGTCTCCGCCTACCCCCCTCCCCTATCCCCGGCCAGCCGCACCGAGTGAAAATTTGGAGGTTTTCTCATTCCTTTCATCGTTCCCTTCCCCTCTCTGCGGCCCCGTCTGCGCAAATCAGGCCCCTGATCTTAGTTCGATCTTAATCTGAATCCCCCCCTTTTTACCGGATTCTTACCTCTCAAGTTCTCCCTTTGCACGCATTCTCGTGCTTTCCCCCTCGAAATAAATTCCTTTCCCCGTTTTTTTCCGTCCACGTCTCGTTCATGCCGCTTTCCCTTTCCGTTTGTGCGTTCGACCTAAATCCTCCCGACCTCCCCCCACGTTTCTCCTGACGTCTCGCTCCCCACATGCCAGGGCTGTTTTTTTTTTAGAGAGTCTTCATCCGTTGGGTCTTGTAAACGGACGCGCAGGTTTGACGAGCCACCTTTATCGGTCTCCCCTTTGGTTCTTTTGGTTTCTTTTTTTTTTGTTGGTGCCCCAGTTTTTCCGCCTTGCCCCAAGAGTTCGTTTTCATACGGGCCCACTGTCCTCCTGGTCAGCCTCCTTGGTTTTTTCTTCTATTTTCCCCCATCGTCTTTTTTGACACGCATGGTCTTCCCCCTCTGAACGGGCAACCCTCTTCCTTGCGGAAGTTGACCCTTTTCGTACTGTGCGCTCCTTGTTTTTCCAAAAATTCGTCTCGGCTCCGGTTTTTGTTTTTACCACGGGTTTTCTATTAAATCCCTGTCCTTTCCCCTTCGTTCTTCCAATTCCAAAGTTCCCCCCAAGGCTGAATTGTTACGTCCCCACTCCCTTCCCTTTTTTTTCCCTTTTTCATCCCTGGATCTTCCCTTTACTGAGTGATCGGCTCCACTGTACGTCGACCCCTTCGTAAGGTTTGTAACTCCACCCCCCCCCAATGCGCCCCTTTTTAAATATCCGACCAAGCTCCCTGCCTGCCCTTTCTGCTTTGCCCCTCTTTGATGCAAGCCGGGTGTCCGGATTTCGCCCCCCCCCGCCGGTCATGCCGCTGCCGCTTTGCCCCCGTTGACACTAAACCCTCAGTCTCCAACTAAGATTTCAATTAAGTCCCCAGTTTTTTTTCTTCTCTTGATCTTTTTTTTTGTTTTTGTTGGGCCCGGTCCTGCGACGGCTAAAATTCTTTTATTTCAAGCCTTCAACTCCCCACCGTCCCCCCCCCAAACTGACTTTAATACCCATCGCTGCCGGTAGCACCCGCAGATGGTTTGATTTTTCCTTCCACTTGGTTTTGCCACCATTTTGTCGCTGAATCATTTTCTCCGACCCCCCCCTTGCTCCTTCTAACCAGCCCCCGCTGCCATTTTTTTTTGCGATTGGCGCGGCTCGTTTTCTCCCCCCCTCCCCTCCCTTCATCTCACTCCCTGTGAAACTTCTTTTTTTCCGAAATTCACGGCTACCGTTCTCCCCTTCCCATTTGCCTTTCATCGGAATTCCTGTTCCTTTTGCCTCATCAGACGGTCACTCCCCCCTTTCTCCCTCCCGCGCCGCATTGTTGCCTTGAACCCGTCGGGCCCCCCTCTTTTCTGTACAACTGCAACATTTCGTTGCTTTTCCACCATTTGTGCCCCACCATCCCCCTGGGCTGAGTCTTGCGTGTTTGCTTTTTTCCTTCGTGGCCTCCTAAGCGCAAATAAAGAAGCCCCCAGGAGGCAATGTAGCTTCTTCAGTTTGTATCCACCCTGTCCACGTTTTGGTGGGTTCTCCACGGGTAAAGCCCATGTTGTTCCCTCCTTTTTTCTTGTCAAGGGGTGCCGGCCCCTTTTTTTTCTCTTCATCTCGTGACAAGTCGCTTGGTAATGTGGATGCCCTTTTTCCTTTCCCCCAGTATATCTGTTTTTGTTTCGGGATTTGTTCGATTCGCGCCGGTGCTCCCTACGCGCGTGTTGCTTGGCGAGAGCCTTAGTCCCAGGGACTTTTCCCCCACTCCCTTTCCCCCCTTGCCGCATACGGCTGAACCCCCGATACGTGTGAACCCGCTTTTGCCGCAGCTGTTCCCTCTAAGTGACGCAAAGCACATTTTTTCCTGTCTCCCCCTTTCCCCCCCGCCTCCTTTCTGATTCTTTCGCGGCGTCTTTTTTTCCTTTCTCCCAGGAGTTTGCGTTTGCTTTCCCCATCTTTTTTTTTTTCCTCCCTTTCCGTTTTTTGTTTTTTCGAGAGATGCTTTTTTTAATTCGCAACTTCTTCCCCAACGCCGCGGCCGCACTCCCTCCCATGCCCTTAATCCCGCAGGTGTGATTTCTGGCCCGTGCTATGACAAGAGTGGCGACAGTTGTTTTGGTGTATTGGCACGTTTTCTTTCCTTCGGCGAGATTCCATCGGTTTTTTTTTCCTCCTTTTTTTTTCCCCTTTTCACTCCTTTTGCCCTTCTTGTGTCTTTTTCCTTTCCTGTACGTCCCTCCAGGACCACCCGGTCGAGCCGTTTTTCGATCGGCCTCTCAACTTGGCCACTCCCGAACCCGACCTCGCTACTTGCCGTAAGGTGCAACCCTTCCCCGAGCACTGTAGATGACTTTCCTCTCTCTTGTCCTTCCTACGCCCAAGACGCTGTCAGCCCTATTTTTCTCAAGACATAACAGCCCCTTTTACTTCCACCACCCTTTACGGTGTTTTACAAATGGCGCCTGACCTTTTTTGGCGGGGCCTTCTTTCTTTTGTTTGACGGGCAGCAAATCACCCCCCGCAAGCTATTCTTCCGCCACGCCCCTTTCCTGTTTTGCCCCCCCCCCCCCCCCGGTGATCCAGCCGAGAAGTTGTTTCCCAGTTTTTACTCCTTGGTTCCCTTGTTTTTTCCTGCATGCAACTGCTGCTTTTGCGTTGTGAGAACATTTTCCCTGACGTCTGCTTTGTGGCCCCCCCCAGGGAACAACTTAAAGTCCCCGTTTCCCCTTCCTTTGCGTTGCTCCTTTTTTGTCGGGCCCACACCCCCGCTTTCACCTTCGTGCCGGATTCCGATTTTTTAGTTCAAGACGCTTCCCGCGCCGCGCAACCCCTCCAAGGGCGCTTCTTCAATGCTTCCGTGTTTTTCGCTCCCCTTGTTTTTGCTCCCCCCCCTTTTTGGCCTCCTAAACCTGTTTTGGCAGCCCCTCCCAGTTTTAAGACATCCAGCCAATTTTTGGCCAGGCATTTGTAGGTATTCCGCATTTGTTTGACGTGGTTTTTTATTTTTTGACCCTATCTTGCTTTCCCACGATTATCGAGCGCTGCGGGTACCAACACCCCCCCCCCCCTGCCGGGAGGAGAACATTATGGAGAAGTTTCAATTCGGCGTGGAGTCCTGGTTAGCGTTTTTAGGGTTCCCCTGGCCGCAACATCTTTGACGGGGTGTCCGGTCCACCCCCCCCAGATATGTTTATAAACCTTCGGGGGCACTCTCCCCTTTTCTGATCCAGGTATTGGTCGAGCTTGTTTGGTCTTACCCCCAATAATGTTTTAGAACCAAGTTTGAGTACTCCCTAGTTCCCCTTCTCCCCTGGATCCCGAACTGGGCGCTTTTGTCCCTCTTTTCACCTTAAGCTTGTGGACCTTTGGAACTTTTTTTTGCCGCCCTTACTTGGCTACGTTCTCCTTTGTGCATCGGGATTAGTTGAGCCCCCCCCCGTACCTTACCATCTACCCTGACCCTTCTTTTCGGTGGCTTGACACACGATTTCAAAGGCGCGCCGTAATCTCCCTTGTGCTCCTTTTTCCTTAGTAGTTGCCTGTTCCCCTTATTGGTTTTTTTTTTTCCAGAACAAGTCATAAGGTTTTCGACAGTGCTATGACACTGGTTCCAGCAGGTTGTCCGTCGTTCAACCCATTTGCGAGCCTCGGTTTTGGCAAACTGTTCCCCCCCCCCCAAACACACAGCAGACAACTATGAAAAATAACCCCAACTTTTTGCTCCCCCTCATCTTATCATGGCGCTTTTCCCCCTTCCCTTGAGAGCCGTGTTAACCCCCCCCCCCTCCCACGTCTTCTTTCCCTACGATCTTAAGCCTGGCGTTGGGCGCGCGTGATCAGTCCGCTTTAAACCGGTGGAAGGTCGGCTCCTTTCCTTTTTTTTTCTCTCCCACCTTAACGCTTCACGCTGCCAATGTCCTTCCCTCGCTTGCTTCGTTATCTTGGCCTCCCTTTTCCGCGTCTTCCCCTGCTGAGGTTGTGCCTGGCACTAAATTATGCAGCGAACTTTTCTCGGTCATGCTAGATTCAGTCACCCGCTCGACAGCCCTTGACTCCTCGTTTACCCCCCTTTCGAGCTGGGATTCATCCCGATAGGGAAACTTAATCAACCGTCCAGTTCACCCTCGGGTAGTCCTTTCGGTTGTTAGGGGCGAGTGTCCCCCCCCCCCTCCGTATGCCCGACCAGACCGTGAAATTCAGTTTGGCGGGATTTTCCATCCTGCGAAATCTGGCTTTCACGCCATAAAAACAGTTCGGACAAGTGGTCTGCAACAGTTTTTTTCAAGGAAAGCTCTCTTTTCCCCCTTGGTTTTGGCCATTTTTATTGATAGTATACTTGTTGCCCCCTATGCCTTTTTTTTGGCTTTGATCTCTGAGTTCTCTGGGTTTTGTTTGTTGATTGAGATTCAGCGCCGCCTCCCCCTGTCCTGGAAGACTTTGTTACTCACTCCCTCTCCTTCGATTTTTCCCCCCTCTCGGATAGAGAATTTCATTCTCCCAACGGTAGCATCCCTTTCCGAGTTTTATTGCTCTTTTTCCCTCTCCGGAAAACCCATTCAATTTTTTTTTTTTACCATCACTCCCCCCCCCTTGCCGCTCTTAACGGGGGTGTCTCCTAACTTATCCCTTTTTTCTTTTTTACCCGCTCGGTCCGCACCCCGCCCTCGCCCCCTGGGAGGGTGACACTTTGGCCCCTTACGGACGTTACTACTCTTTCTCCCCCCTTGAAAGGTTTCACGTATGAGCCAGTTTCTTCCCCTTTTCGAGTATATGTCCATCTTTAACTTTTCGATAGGATTTGGCCTCTTCCTAACCGTTCCCCCTTGAGAATTTCTTTTCCTCTGCCCCCCCCTATGAACTGGAGAAGCCCCAGGTTTTGAGTCGCCTTAATGATGGCGCGGAATCTGCCGCTCTTCCCTCGTTGCAGGGTTTAGCCGTTTAGAAGACCATCGCTCCCCCGACACGCTTTTGGCCCCCTGAACCCCCCTCCCAACGCCCTTGTCTGGGCTCTTCGGCTTTTAACCGTTGCGGTGTTTTTACCCCCTTCTCCTCCCCTTTAGTTTCCCTTCCTATATGATGGATAGTTTTCTTTTTTTTAATGTCATATGTTGTTCTGCGTTTTTTTGGGGGTGGTGAACTTTTTTCCCTCCGCTTTCCCTCTTCGCAAATTTTTCACCCCCATGTATCCGGTTCCCTTTATCCCTGGCTTCTGATTTTCTTTCGTCTTTTTGAAAACGAATGCTAACAATTCCCTCCCGGGCACACTCCCCTAGCAAAAGGTCGGTTTCCTAGCCGGCCCCTTTTTTTACCCCCTTCATCCCCGCTTTTTCCCGTACTTCCGGTTCCTTTCTGATTTTAAAAAAGTTTACGGGTTTTGCTAACCACTTCCCTCATATAAAAGTTATTAATTTCTCCCACTTTCTTTCCCCCAACAGGGACACAAACGATTTTCATGAGAGAACCATCGCTGTTTTCGGCCTTCCTTTCGGAAGGCTTAAAGTTTTTACGTATCCCACTCTTCGGAATTTCCAGGTTTGTAACGCACCGTTTGCGCCAGGCCCTCTCGTCAAGAGCCGTCCTCAGACTTCTCGTCTTGGTTTCCTCTTTTGGGGGGTCTTGTGAAGGCTTTTTTCTCCACCCCCCGGAATTGGCAGAAAACTGCCCCCTGTGCGACAGTCCCAGAACCTATCCAGTCTTTCCCAGACGCTTGAAATAATGCCGTTTTTCAGCGGCCGACGTATTTGTGTTTGGGTTGTTAAAGGGAATGGTAGAGAGGATACACTTATTCTGCGATCTTTTCCCACTCCTCCTCCAAAGGCAACCCTTTCATTTCCTTAGAAAATAAGACCCATACATTAGTTCCTCCCCCCCACCTTTTCCATTATAGTTCTGGCTGCTGTCAAAGGGATGGGTCACCCACCAGGTTTTCCTATGGCCAAAATTCGTTTTGCGCCCTGTAATCCAGGATACGACCGTTGAACTTGGTTGTTTGCTTTCTTTTTATCGCCGATCTTACACCCCCCAAGTTTTTTTTTTTTTTTTTAATACGAAATACGTTGTGAAACTCCTTTTTTGGTTTTGCACCGTACCGCCAGGCGTCCCAGCCAGTTGAAGAGCAGTGCCGTTCCCCCCTGCCCCCTCTTTACGCTGGGTCCCCCCCCCTTTTTCCCCCCACGATCTTTCAGTTTTTTGCAGGGCCAAACCCCGTCGTGACCCTTCGGAACCCTGTTAAACCTTTCTCTGCTTTGTTGGCCCTTTACACAGTTTGTTTTAGGGGCTCCCTCTTTCTTTGGTGCCTTTTTTTTTTGTTTTGTTCTTTCTGGTCCTTCCTCCGCAGACTCCGAAGCCATTTCATGCCCGCCCCCTGCGCCTTTGCTCCAACGTAATTGGGTTTTTTTCACCCTCCGTCTTTTAAGTTCTTAGTTTCCTCCTAGTTACAGGCGGGTTCTTATTGGTGACGACGATCTCTTCCCTTTCCACTACCATTTTTTCGGCCTTCAGTCTTCCTTTTTGTATTGTATTTTCGAGGTTTTAAGATCTTCGGGTCCGTTTTGCTTTGGCGATGAGGACGTAAAGGGTCACGTCACTCAAACCTCCCCGTAAACCCCTGCCAAATTAAGTACACTTATACCTCTTGAGACTTTTTCCGCCGATTCGATGTGCGTTCATTGACCTCCCACACTCCCTCCCAAGCTTTCATAGCACGGTTTCCCATTCCAGGGCGGCTTTTTTCGTCCCCTAAGTTTATGACTGAGTGCTTGTTTTTCAATTTTCCCCCACCCCTCTCTATTTTCCTTCCATAGTTGTTGTTGTTTCTGCTTTTTGTCCAATTCTTCCAACGAAAAGCAACGCCCTCCCTTGTCGAAATTACAGGCTTGGGCCCGCTCTTCCTTTCCCTTTGCCCCCTTGTCCTTTCGAGTGGCTCCCCTTTGCAGCGTCACTCCTTGAAATTTTTGGTTGCGGGATTCTGCGCTTCAACATTTACCATCGGTCTTTTGGTCTCTCTGGCTTGGTCCCTCCTTCGGTGATTACGTCTTTCCTAGCTGCGCATCGACCTTCCCCGCGATCGGCCGTTCCCCTTCAAATTGACCCCCGCTCGCACTTTTCCTCTAATTCCTCCACACTCCGCGAGGTCGATGACTTAATGCTTCTTTTCCTTTTCCGCACATGTTTCAATCCCTATTACTACTCATTCCCTTCCTTTCCCCTTTCTTGTTAAGCCCCCACGGTCCCCTTTTGATTCAACCCACTGCGCAGTGATTGCAGCCTGCCATTTCTTAGTGATTCTGCATTTCCATCAGCCCCCCCCAAGAAACAAAGAAGCTCTCTCTAAAGCCCCATTTTTTGTAATGGGTGGCCACCCATGGTCCCTCCGATGACGGTTCCCAGTTGTTACACGAGGGTCTTACGGGTTTTTCCTTCTCCTCTTGCGTTGCTTTGGAGTAAAATGTTTTTCTGCCCTTGCCCTTTAGGGCCCGGGTGACCCAACTTCCCCGGCGATTCCTTCCCCCTGGTGTGCGCTTCCTTTGGTCGCAACACACCTATCCGTATTTTGATTCCTCTTTTGGTCAGGAGTCCTTTTTTTTCTTTCCCCCCCGCTCGCGCACACCCAACAACTGCATCGGGGAGTTTTCATTTGATCGAAGGGGCGTTTCACGTTTAGTCCAGGGTCTTCATCGCCCCAACACCACCCAAACACATACACCCACACCCCCCCCCAACCACACCTTGTTAGCCTGCAAAGGTGACACTCATCACTTCCCCTCTTTGGAGTGGGATGATACAGTCCAATGGAGTTTCCTCCCCTTGATCTTTATGAGGAGGTTCCCCTCCCCCGATTACCCAGATTGTAGACTCTCTAAAGGACGGTCCAACACCCCCACCCCACCCCTCCGTGCCTAAATTTTGTCGATTATTTCAGCGGCTTTTTCGTTTTCCGTTTTAGTTCTTGAGCCGAGGGCCTATTGCGGCTTTCCCTTGCGGGGTGAGCGAATAAGGAAATCCCACCCCCCTGATCTTCTTGACTCACCCCAATTTTTTTCCCCTTTCCAACCCTTCTCTTTTTTATCTGGCTGTTCCCTGGTGAGGTACCCCAATGAAGACTTTGCTGTCTTTGACCCCATTTCTCTTTCTCCTTCCACGGAAGTCGATTTCCCAGGCGGACCTCACACCCTTTGATTTTGGAACCTTCCGGAAGTTCTTTTTACGGAAATGGAGACGGTGTTAAGGATCTTTTTCCTATCCCTTTTAGGCTTGGGTATCTGAGTTCTCTCTCCCCCCACTTTTCACTTTCTCCGTAACTGCTCTTTAGCGGTATGTCAACGATTTGGACCCCACCTTCGCGACCCGTCTCCTCCCCCCCCTGCCTGAAGGCGCTTTCAAGTTCCTTTCATTTGGTCTCTCTCTCCGATCTCACCCTTTCCTAATGTTGCTAGAACAATTTTCTGACGTATTCCTTTTTAGGTATGCCATAATTGTAATGCGTTGTGAACCCCCTTTACCCCCCCCCCACCCCCTTCCCGAACAAATCTTCTTCACCATTACACCCAAAGCTTATTTTCCCCTTTCTCTCCTTCTCCCAGTGCGCGCAATTTTCCCCCGACCAACCCTTTCTTCCCAGCACTTCTTATCCGACTTTCCTTTTGATTTTTTTACTCCCCCTGCCGCGCTTTGTGACTTGTAGGTGCTTTTCACCCCGCTCTACAAGTTTCCCTTGTCTGCCCCGGTCTCTTCCTCCCCTTCTGCGACCTTCTTTTTTTCTCCTTTCTCCGCGTCCGGGCTTTGTGTGTTGAGCTTGGCAATACCCATCCTCACTTTGTTTACTCTGTCCCCTATGCAGATTGACCTAAACGCGCGACTAAACTCTCTCGCTTTTTTTTGCTCAGCTTGACCCTTTCCGAGAGTTTCTATGTCCGATTTGCAACTTTTTTTTACCCGTAACCCCTTCCCCATCCCTTGGGGACTTCTGGGCGGTTTTTCTTGTGGTCTTTTGCATGAGTATTCTTCTTCCCCCCCTCCCCTCCCCTCTTGAAATTCAAGTCCGTTGTTTAACTCATTTGTTCCTGGTTCCCCCTTTGCTTTCACAGTTTTGTGGTGTACCGTCTGTTTCGACGGAAATCCCCTCCTTTTCACGCGTCCCCCTTCGTTACCTCGTTATGCCGTTCGCATTGCCTTCTTGCCCCGCTGTTCGGTTTTTTTTTCCTTTTTTTTCCTCTTTTGTTTTTGTCCCTTGCGTTAGCAAGGCCCTTAATTTTGCATGACGACGTCGCCTTCCACTTTGTTAAACTGAGTTTATTTTTTTTTTCCTGATTTCATCGCCCACCTACGGTTACGACCCGTTCGCCTTTGTTTCGATTCGAAGAATTTTCTCCCCTGTCTTTATGCAAAATCACTCCCTGAAGTTTTGAATTTCAATTTTGTTTGCACCCTCCCCCCTCTTTTTTTCCTTAGTTTCCGATAGACAAACCCGCCCCCTACAACTGGTATCGTTTTCACACTTTGGCTTTTTTACGATGTTCACCTCCCCTTTTCATCCCCTCGCTCGGTCAA
>Ga0179593_1611217_pt1 | contig 11212 bp, 8 predicted proteins | sample CZODoug2_1_08_16_FD_185931 | JGI IMG/M metagenome (GOLD analysis project Ga0179593, IMG submission 185931) | Vadose zone soil fungal communities from Angelo Coast Range Reserve, California, USA - CZODoug2_1_08_16fungal (PacBio error correction) | ecosystem: Environmental > Terrestrial > Soil >... | reverse complement strand
GCTGGCGAGGCCTCGCGCAGCAGCTCCCGGGCGGGAATCCGTGTGTCCTTTTCGTGAAAAGGAGAATCCCCCCCTCCTTTTAGACGGGAGAGGCACCCCATTGAGGCTGTCACCGCTTAGCGTCCTCGCGTTATGGCCCACCGTCCAGCCGAAAGATCCGATATCTCCCGGCGCCGCAGAATTTGCATCATAGGCGCTGTAGGTTTCGGCCGAGCCGCTCCCTTCCGGCGGGCAGCGCCCAGAAGAGCTTTGCGGGTTTAACGTTTGTGGTTTGTGGGTGAAGCGGAGAACTGGTAGTTGGGATATAGCCCAGCCCCGGTGTTGCCCCAGGTCGTCCACCAGGCCGAGTCCTGAGGGGGAGGCATGTTGCCGGGTCGTATTCCGTTTTCCAGAAGTTCTCCTTTGCAATTGTGTATTGTGACAGTCTCTACCGGCCATGAAACATCATGAATGTCGTACAGCGCTGTTGAAGGCGCCCAGCCATTCCGATTCTCCCTTTCCCGACACTGCCTCAGCTTCTCGTTGAGCCCCCACGGGATACCCTTCCAAGAGGTCACTTGCCCATCCGCTGGCTACGTAGTTTATTAGCTCGCTCTTTTTTCTCATTCAGGAGAACGGCAACCCTCGTTCTTGGCAGACAACCGGCCACTTGGGATTGATCTGGCACTTCAGCTTCATGCCTCCGGTTGTCTCGCCAAATGGGGTTTCACCGTCATTTGATCTTGTTCAACCAGGCAAATCGCCGCCCAGCTCCCATGGAAATTGGCTCTTTTCTTCATATGCCGGCAACTGATTCATTCCTGGGTCGGCCGTACGTTAGGACTGAGATGAGAAGTCTCATTGTCCCGCTCGTTTTAAAGAGGATATGCAGTAGATCTTTTGTGGTCGTCTTCGTCTCTTAGGTTATCTGCGAAAACTCCAGAATGGCCCCCTCCTTTTTTGTTTTGACAGGATCCCCTCCCCCTATGGAGTAAGAGGCACTCTGAGAAGCCATGGCCTGGGCCCAGGGCATCGACACGACGCTCCAGTATCAGAGGGCTGCTTCCCCTAACGGTTTTGCCGAACAATGATGGATCGCACACCTCGCCACACCACCAGTTCTGCCGGGTTCGCCTTGCCATTGCCCTGGAAACCGCATGCATCGCCCCGTTCCGCCCGGCCTCCCCGTTCCTCCCCCTCCCCGCGGCCTTCTCCCGATCATCTCTCCGCTGCCCGCCGATTCCGCCCGTCCCCGCCTGCCTGCCCCTTCATGATTGAGCATCTCCCGCGGACGAACAATCTTCCCCTCCCTTTTCTGCTGGGGGGGGGGGGTCTGTCCGTGCTGAACCACAGCGAGTCTCCCGCGCATTGTGAGCAAAGTTCCCCAGTTATGGTCGCATGGTGACGCCTTCCCCCAGTAAGATTTTTCTTCGCGCGGCCTCCTCGGTAACGGTTGAAGCTGCATTGCCATGCCTCGGCTGAGAAAGGGCGACCGAGCCTCGTCCACTCCAACGGGGTGAATCGACATGCAGTTCAGTGAGGTCCCCTCCCCCCCCGCAGCGCTCAGTGCCTCCTTGGTTCAAGGCCGCCACGGATTGATAACTGACCTCCAATCCTTCTCAGGACTTGCCCTTCCGCGATGCTTCGCCGATTAATGGTCCGCGACCCTTTTTTTTAGGAGCATATCTTGTGCACCACGTTTCAGATCCCAGGTAATTGCGGACCAGGAACTCCACGCTCCCCCTGGCAAGGACTTGCAAGGGCCCCGTACCTTTCAGAGTACGCCAGACGAGAAACCCCCTGGAGTTGTACCTTTCGTGGTTCCTTTGATTGCGGAAAGAGTCGCTCAGCCCGGCCACGGGGAGCCGTTAGTAGACCCTACCCTCCGTACGGTCCAGGTGCCCTCCGTAACTCCTTGGAACATCGTCCGAGCGCGCCGGCATGGTTCGGAGTTCTGCTTTTCCAGAGCGATTACTTCCCCTGCCGCTCCAGCCGCCACCCACGTTCCTCCTCTTCGTAGCGGTTTTTCCGCTGCCTCACCAGTCCGGCAGCGATTAACTTGGCCATGCTGAGAGGGGCGGTGCCTCCGCAGGGGGCTTTAAAGAGAGCAAAGCCAAAGCTCCTACCTACTTCTTTCCACAGAAGCAGTTCGCGGCGGGAGGGCATGCGTAGGTGCGCGGTCGCCTCATGGTTTATTTTTAGTCAGGTCTCGTTGTCCGGTCATGGGGCCGCAGCCCCGCAGTTCAGTGTGGCCAGATTTACGAGCATGCAGTCTCAATTTGGCCACGGAGCGTCGGCCTGGTACACAGGAATTTGCCAAGGTAGGGTCCTCACCCGACCCCCTTTTCTTAGCTCTTGGGCGATCGCCGGTCCCGATGCCCCCCGCTTTATTCATCAGTTCGCCGGAGACTGGCAGTCTTCATCGTCAGGCCGACATTTAGTTCGCGGGGACCCAGCTCGCCCTTCGGTGTAATTCATGTCGCCTCGCAAGGCTCCGGCCCGAGATTTCCCCGTGGCTGAACGTCGAGGATTCCCCCTCAGAGCAAGTATGACCGTAGGTGGCCCCCCTTCAGTGATATGATCTCTCCCAGCTAGAGCTCAGCCGGCGAGACCAGCCCGTCATGCTCAAGGGCTGCGGTCATGCTGTCTTACCCGACGGCCCTTCCCTTAATTTTGCTCGACATCTATTGACCCAATTACAAATAAAAATGGTCCGTACACATTGATACGTTCCATCTCTAAAACTTGGGTAGGGGTGATTCTCTAATACTCCATCCTCCGTTGTTAGAGAGACCCCCTTTTGAACCCCTGTAGCTATAGTTGAATAACGACTTTTCAAAGTACGGAATGGCAAAGTTTTGACATTGTAACCCTGTGCTGTAAAGAGTTCGAGACACGTCATCCCCCCCCCGTGAGGATGAGGAAAGTAAGCACCCTTAGTCAGAATGAATGCGATTTATAGCCCATCCGCCACCCTAGGCGCGCCTAGATCCCACCTCAATGAACCTGGCGGTGCAAACCCATGTTCTCCGGCTGTTCCCGTCTCCCCCGAGATACTGGTTAGGGGACGGCTAATTCGGCGCCCTGCCTTACACCGCGACTGCCTCGCCGGTTTCCTAACTTTTTTCCGGAGGGATCGCTTAGTTTTTAAGCTTTGCCAGTTTTACAGGCACCAAGGTGCATAGAATGAATGAGCTCAAGAGCTATGTCTCCCCCCGTTAGTGATCTTCCCCCAACCTTACCGTGTCCCCCCCGTCCAATCGTTCGTTGGGTAACCGCCGACCGGCGTTCAAAGACGCGACTGTCCTTCCGTCGACTTTGCTCGCAAGAATGCGCCGGCGGGCTCCTTCCCAATCGTTGGTAAGTGACCCCCACCTGCCTGGTGAGCAACTTCCCCCCCTTGACTTTCCGGAATGGCCGCAGCACGGTACGACTCTGTTGGGATTCTGCGAACTTTCGCTGGCTTGGCGCTCTTTTTCCACGACCCCGAGCTTCTCCCGCCCCGATAAGCCCTGGCCAGCCTTTGTGTCGCCGCGCGAGTGTGTCCTGCGGCAAAGGCTCGAATTCTCTTTGGTGCGTGGGGACTGGGCGTCAGGACCTTTTTAGACCAGGCTCGTCCACCTCAGACACGTTCTCTGGCGCTCGGCCAGATGTTCGGGTAGTCGGCCCCTCTGACGCAGGAGATCTCTGTCGCGGGAGCTCTACGCCATCCGCGGGCCGGTGCTGTCCCTCAGGCGCTGTTTTTTCGTCCCCCATTGCGAGACATTACGGCGGGGCGGGTTATCTTTGGCTGCCCGCACGGCGTCAGACCCGGTCCTCTGCGGCCAGGGCCGCCTTTCCCTGGCCTCTACGGCTTGGCACGCAGATGCCTACTCCGTTTCGCTGACCCATTTCTCTCGACGAGTGGATTCAAGATTTCCTGAGGCATGAGCGGTTTTCTTTCAGTGATACAGCGTTTTTTTCCTCTTACTTCCCACAGCAACCCACGGAGGCGGTGTGAGCCGGCGTTCGGGCCGTGAATAATCGACCCTGTGGATCTGAACTTCTATTCCGGTAAGGATGAGTTCGACCTCGTCAGTTCGGCCCGCCGAGGCGCCAGCTCACGTGCCCCGAGAAAGCCCCCGCTTGATCGGGGACGGCGGTTCAACCGACCTTTCCCGGGGACGTGCGTTACCTTCTCCCTTTTCTCAGTAGAGGTTCGTGCCCGTTCCTGGGAGCTCGAAGACTGACCGCCTGGAGTCGACTTTTGGCCCGCGGAGATCCTGAACTCGCTTCGGAAGGGAGAAGCTCCTTTCTGGAGAAAGGGTTGCCAGGGTGTGAGCAGATTCGGCCCCCGGCGGTTCGTTAGATGGAGGGCTGGCCGGGTGAGGGGATCTCCGGTGGGTACCCTCTAGGTCAATAGCCGCCCCAGATTGGGGAGGAGTGGCGATCGCGCCTCACTGCATAACTGGATGAGCTGGAGGCCAGCCGTTCTTGTAACGTCTATTCCCTATTTGTCTCTCCATGACGTAACTGGACGTTTCCGAGCCCGGAGGACCGATTTCTTCGCTGCCGAGACATCGGGGAACATACTGTCCCCAAACCAGCCAGGCGGCCCCTTCCAGGACCGTGTCAGTGACAATCCTTTACGACATGACAAACCTGACTAGAGCAGTTTTCCTCTTTCCCTTTTCCCCCCCTGCCGCCAACCTGCGTGAAGGAGCTGCGTCTTTTACCCAACCCCCCCCACGACCGACTCACCGGAAACGGCCCTCCTTCCTGTTTTGGACACAGGTCCTGCTCAGCCTAGCAAAGGACCTTCATATTGTTTCTCTTTTATCCTTGTTTTTCCCGCGTCAAAAATAGGGTTCAAACCGACCGAGTGGAAACCCCCCTGCCGCCCGTCGTCTCCCTAGGAGTTAGGAAAAGCGGTCTCCCCCGCTTGGCCGGTTAGTTCCTCGGGCCCGCCCTCAGGGCCACGCGCGATTCCCTCACGTTTGCCGTCATCGACTTGGCGGATGCTAGGGGTCATCTGGCGGATGTGCTTGTGTCTTGGTAACAGAGGTCTTTGTCGGGCATTGCTTTTCAATACTGGCAAGTTTCGCAGGAACCGCGTCCTTTGCATCGACTTTTATGGCTTCTGGACTGGGCACTCAGGGGCCTCAGGGTCTTCTGCGCGAGGAAGTCTACACCCGGGGCCATTTCCGCTCAAGGAGCCTGTGGCACTGCTGTTCAACACCGGCCTGGGATAGGCTATCAAAACTCAAAGACCCAGCTCCAAAAACTTGTTAACAGGAACGGAATCGGCGCGCTGCCCGCCGAATGTTTAGGTTTACAGCGCTCGACGGACCCCGCCGGAAAGAGAGCCCTGATGCACACGGTGGCGGTGTTTTCTTTCGTGGTAGCTGTGTAGAGGGGGTCCAGTCGCACCCCCCCCCCCCCCCCCCCCTTCCCCCCACCCCCCCCCCCACTCTCGGGTGTCCCCCCATAAATTAGGTGTTTGCAAAAGTAGTGATCTCCTGTCATACCCCGGGCCGGACCAGCGATGAGAGTGGAGGCCTATCCCCCATCACCCCGACTATTTCTTCCCTAAGGGAGCGAGATGGTGATTCTCGCCTATCATTCCTTCGTGTAATACGGGCCGGTCCAGTCGATCACGTATTTCTTTCGACGCAGTCCCCTGAGGCTGTTCTAGGAGCCGATGCGACCGTGTCGCACGCGCTTCATGTAACTCTACAGTCCTCACGCCCAATGATGTTCAGCCTTCTTTCGCCGTTAAGGAGAACCGGCCCGCTTTCAGCAACTAGACGAGCCTGTTCTTTTTTGGACTCTTTGTTGAGAAACGGGTAGGACTTTCTGAAACCGGGTGTTGAGTTTTTCTAGCGAGGAAAGTTTTTGCCCAGCGCATTTTCACATCCCAGGTCACTTTCGTTCGAGGGAAAGTAAGGATTGGCTCTTCCGCAGGGTAGACTTTTCCCTCGTACCTGTGCTTTTTGCCATGCACCAGCCCAATAGCGACAAAGTGCTAGCCCTTGTGAATGCGCCCACACCTTTCCCTCTGTGAGCAGTTCCCTGCCATACTCGCTGTCGCGGTTCTCCTCCACAAAAAGTTCCGCCTCTCTTAATTAATGCCGTCGTCCACGGTCCTCTAGACGAAAGTGAGGGGATTACGGTGGCTTGCGGTACGTAGGCCTTGCCCACCTAGTCGCTCCCTCCCTGCAAACATGACTTGGGGCAGAGGGCCGACGGCGGGAAATGAAGCCGTCGCTTCTTTTCTTTATCCCTTCCCGGTTTTTTCTTGAAGAAAATATTGACTGTTACCAGAACCCTCGTCCTCCATCTACCAGGCAAGATTTTCTCCTGTGCTGTTCCCCTGATGATTTTAAGGGTAGCCGACAGAAAAAGCGTGTTGATACCCTCTCCCTCTTCTTGCCTTCAGGTTTGGGCCGCAGGGAAAGAGGATAGTCAGTCTTGGTCTTTGTCGGTTTTTTTGCAAGTAGCTCAGTCCCCTCTTGCCCAAGGAAGGGTAGGTCAAGAGTGTTGACCAGGATGTCATTTACTAGGCTTTTGTTCCCCCAAGATAGCGAACTCCGTCCCCCTGCCTGAATCTTGACTCCCGAGAGAGATCTTCGTACCCTTTACCCCTCTAACTTTCCTCCCCTCCAGCTCATAAGGTGCGAGCAGATACACACGCGCCCCAAGTTCTTGGACAATGCCCCTATGAAATTAGAAAGAAGATAGAACGCCCCTTCATCCACTGTCCATCTAGCACAGACGGGCGAAGGCCCTCCTCCCTCAAACTTCCAAGGCCTTAGACAGAACCGGCAGGAGGAATAAGAGCTTTTTTTATCTTTTTTCTAAGCTGCGGGAAGAACAAGTATATACATCCCTTGTTGATGTACTTTTTCCCCGTGAGACTCAGGAGCCAGCGTGAGTTTTTGGAACCGTTTTACCCTTTTTCAATTTCCCAGCCGTCCCGCAAGTCCGATCGGTTTTCTTTTAACAGTCCAGTCGGTCGACTTTTAGACATGCCTCGTTCCCCCCTAGGAACCGGCTTACCGAAGATGGAAGGACCCCCGGGGTATCGAGATTCAAGTTCTCTTACAACAAGCTGCCCGTGCCTCCGTGTATTTTCTCATAGCCAATCCCGTTCTTCCTTTCACTTCCCATCAAGCCGGTATTAAGACTAGCGATCCGCGAGGCCTTTCGATGAGATGTTTTTTTTCCTTTCCCAACAAAACTAGGTCAGGTTGATGAGTCCTTCATACCTGACCCCCCCCCCCCCCCCCCCCCCCCCCCCCCCAAACACCCCCCCCCCCCCCCCCCCCCCCCCCCCCCCCCCCCCCCCCCCCCCCAAGGCTGAGTGAGTCCCTGAGGTACTTTTCCGGCATCTTGACCTTTGACAAACAGTGCTGAACGTCCGGGGATCTATACCCTGTCCCCCCGTTGTTTTTCTGTAATGAATTAGTGTGGGTTAAGAGCCTTCTTCCTACCGCACGGAAATGCTTAGAGTCCGCCCTCTACCTAACGACTTTAGTGCCGGCGCTTATCTCGAAAATCTTCCCCTGAGCGCGCCCGTTCCCTTTTTCGGAGTTATGATTGGGAGTCTTTCTACCTGCTCCGTCCCCTGCCTCCAACACCAGCCCCATTGAAGAAGATTTCAGACGGTGACGCCTGCAGCTTTCCGTCGCGGCGCGACCCCCTCTTCTGGCCAGTGATGAGAGGTAGGGCGCGAAGCGGGCTCGGGGAAACCACTCGCCGCCACCCCAAGCCCTCCTTCGAGACCCGAAAAGATCCCAGAGGGCCGCATTCGGTCGTACTTTTTGGTTCTGCGACAGGACGGTGGTTCTTTAGTCAGGGAGCTAAACCCTCCTTTTGCCCACTCCCCCCCCTCCGGCAGCGGAGGAATCCAGCAGCCTCCGTCATGGGCAACGCCATTCCTGGTACCCCCCTACAGAAATGATGACGCAGTTAGGTGGGAGGCCTCCAAACTTTGACACTTTTCCCGGGGCCTCCATCTCCCTCTTTCCCCCTGCAGCAATGGTGGCTTTTAATCAGTTCGCCAGGCCTGGATTTCTTCCGTCCCCCCCAGTGTGCCCTTCCCCAGCTCTTCCAACCGGAGAAGGTTTTTCCTGGGTTACGAAGGCGACGCGGCCATCCCCTCTCGCCGGCACGATCTCCCCCTGCTACGGTGCGGCCCCCTTCGCCGGTACGGGCCTTGAACGTGTGAGTCTTTTCCCTTCCATGCGATTCTGAGGTACGCCCGCTCGAGGGTGGTGTGTCCGCTGGCTTCCAGCGCTCCGTTGATCAAGGGCGCGGCTGTGCATTCCGACCGCCGCGTGATCTCCTCTTCTCCAGCACCTTACACCCCTTTCAACCAAATCGTGGACAGTCCGCTTATATACGTTGTTCAAATTTACCACCCCTTTTTGTTCACGGGCAGCTCTCCCCCCTTCCTGTTGGTTTGTTCATCTCTGTGCCGTGAGTGAACCAGACGTATCCATGTAATTTATGGCCCCCCTCCTTTTCCCATGTCCTTTTCATAGAGGAGAGAAAAGTAAGGCCGGTGGAGAGGGAAGGCACATTCCCGTCTTTTTATGCATCATTTTTCTCTCTCTCTGACCCAAACCCCGGTCGGAGAGATCCGCCATCAGAGCCTGGCTTTCACCTCCTTTTTCACCCCTTTTTCTAGGCCCGGAAACACCGACATGCTGCAATGGGGATCGAGCCGGCTTTCTTCTCCGGATTTCAGCCCTTTCCCCCTGTACCCACCGAATGATCTCCGGTTCCCTAGTGCCGCGCCTGGATCGTCTTTACGGACCGTTCCATGCTCGGCGATGATTTGATCAACAAGACGGTTTTCCTCTCCTTGCATGCCCTTCCTCTCCTCTGATCCGGCACGGTCGTTGTGCGAGCCACCTAACTGGGCGTCTTCATTTCTTTTCCGTGTTTACAGGCCGACGTGGACGTTCCCTGGGAGACTACTGTCCTTGCGCGCGATCCACTGTAGCGGTCCGTGTGCTCGGCTTACACGATCCCCTACCCCCGAACCCCACCGTTTTTCCTATGACTCCAGACGGCGCCACCGAAATGGTCCTGGTCCCTTTCTACGGCCCTTGAGGATCTTTCGTACCCGCTTTTTTGTTTCCCCCGACCCCCGTTCTCCGCCCCCCCTCTCCTCCACTGGCCCTTTGGCGCTCCTCGGAAGTGGTGAAAGGCGGGCACCGGCCCGAGTTCTCTTCCTTTTTCGGCTGGGGATGGTCCGTCCAGGAGGTCCCCATAGGGTTTGTGGTAGACACCCTCACACTGACACTTTTCTCGGACGCGTTTCCGATGATCTGTCGGAGCCCTGTTTGACCGTTAAGTTCGAGTCTACGTTCCGTTTTTCTTCTTACCCCTCCTTTCCCCCTTTGGCGAACAGGACGGCACGAAAGGGTCTCCACGTGTTCCTGTTTTACAGTTCCTCCCGGGAAGGGCGGGGGCCATTTGCGGCGGCCGGACCAGTGGACTAATTGCATTGCCGCACGTTCCCCCCTGGCGATGACCGGGGCCGAAGATCCGGTTTGAATACAGCCTTTTATTCGGACCTCTCCTTAAGTTACTTTCCTTTTTCGAGGTTGCGGTTGGCGCTGAGCGATTGCATGCGGCCAGCACCCTTCCTTCCTTTCCTGCGCCCCCGTCTGGGTAGCGCTCGTGGACCGATCACCATTTTTTGGCTTTTCCTTTCCCCGGTTCCGGTCATAGTTCCATGGACTCACTTAGTTCAGTTTCGAGCCCCTGAGACTTTTCCTCGTTTTTAACCCTCTTTCCTGTGCTCTTTTTTATTCCGCGAGGTACTTCGAATTTGACGGGGACGGGCAATCTCCTTTTATACTTCTCGGTCTTTATCCCCTTTACAGAAAGATCCTGAGGACGCCCCTTGACTTTTTTTCTTTTTTCTTCCCTCAGAGTTTTTCATAAGGAATCAGATCGGAGGCCGCAGAACGGGTTGGTTTTCTCATCTTTCCGTTGGAGGCACGGCTTGACGCCGTGTATGGATGTGGTGCTTCTTGCGGCTTTCGTCTTTTTTTCCTTCCCAGGGCGTAGGATCCTGGCGATCGCCCTCCCCTCATCTGGCAGTTTTTGTTCCCCCTTTGGAGGCTCTTGAGATGGCTGGAGGATCCGGCCTTTCTTTGGTACCTCCTCTGCCATCATGAGTAGAATAGGTTTTTTCAGGGTATCCCCCCTTTTCTCCTTGCCCCTCGTCCGCAGGAAACCTGATTCGTCGAACGGGGCAGCACCTATGCTGTGGAAATTAATAGTCCCCAGGCGGTCCAGGCCCTTCCCCTGGGCCTCCTGACCTCCGGGCCCCAAAAGATCAGTTCTATAGCAAGTCGAGTAAGCTCAAACTTCGCTTATCACTTTCTCTGGTTTAATCCCCATCCCTCCTGAGAGGAGAGGACGGCCTTTCCTCGACATAGTGTGAACCCCCCGTGTGGACAGGATCCTTTCCAAGGACAATGAGGATATTGGGCTCCAATACAGAAGTGGGCGCCACTCCTCCGACTAGACGTTCCTCCCTCGATAGTTCTTCGGCCAAGATAGCCCGATGGAGTGGTACCTTTGGCCGGTTTCGGTCGTCGCGCTTTTTCCTTTTTCTCCTTATGGAAAATCCCAACCGAGAGCATCCCTCCTGGAGTTCTTCCACTTTGACGGGCGCATGGGCATACCTCTAGGCGGCATTTTTCCCCCGTCTGATTTCTTCTAAAGCGAAAAGGTCATTGGCGGGCGCTCCCCAGTAATTTCTTCGCTCCTCTTTGAATTTACATTCTCTATGGATGTGTCATCCCGAGTACGACGGCAAGTTACGCAAGTCCTGCCCCTCTCTTCAAGATCCGTATACTCCCCTTTTGCAAACGTCTCAGGTCTTCCCCTTCTATGCTTGGAAAAAGGGGGACTTCTATCCCCAACTACCACCCCTCCTGCACCTACAACGCACAAGGTCTCTTCCCCCCGTCATGGTCTGATCGGCGAGTTGCTGCCAGCCGTTTGACGCTTCTCTCGGACCGAAAGAAAGATCTCTACCCCCCTTTTTTTTCTGCCCCCCCTTGGAGGATGGAATGTCTGCCCTCGTCTCAAGGGGGGAATAGCAGTAGCTCCTATCCTTTTCACAGCCTTTCACGAGGTGCTGCCTCTAGCGGTCCCCCGGTACTTTCTCTCATGGCCCTCCCCGTACCGGTCCTTGTCTGAGGCGAGTTTGACCGCCAGAACCCCG
>Ga0179593_1485629_pt1 | contig 11212 bp, 10 predicted proteins | sample CZODoug2_1_08_16_FD_185931 | JGI IMG/M metagenome (GOLD analysis project Ga0179593, IMG submission 185931) | Vadose zone soil fungal communities from Angelo Coast Range Reserve, California, USA - CZODoug2_1_08_16fungal (PacBio error correction) | ecosystem: Environmental > Terrestrial > Soil >... | reverse complement strand
TCCTTTTAGTGTTTGCCACGAAAAGGGTTGACTCGCTTCGAGTACTGCTTCCTTTCTCCCCAGTAAGGCCCCTTCTTTTCCGACTTACCCTTTTGAGGGATCCCTTTTCCTCAGGGAAGAGGACATCGCTGCGTCGGTGTTTTTTTGAGGTGTTTGGATCCTAATTCTTGTTTTTCGACTTCTCTACTAATCACCGAGCGCTCGGCAAGAAGTTTTTTTTCTCGACTTTGGACCCCTTTCTTCTTCCCCCCCTTTTGATGAGGTTTTTTTTTTATCTTGACAGCGTGGTACGTTTACGGTAACCCATGCTTGCGACCATGGCCCTTCGCTTCGGACACCGTTTTCACGATTTTTGCATTTCGTCTTTTTCCGACTTTTTGCACTTCGCTTCCCCCCCGTGCCCTTCTGGCTCTGCTCGAGGAACACGACAAAAGTCAGATAGTTTTCTCATACTCGGGCTGCTCTGGTACTTTTCCTTGTCTTGGTTTTTTTGAAGGTTTCCCCCCCTTTGAACCCCAAAGCACCTAACCTTGAATTGAGACGTTATGCGCCCCGATTTTGTGCATTGATGCCATTCGTTTCTCTCGCCCTTTACAACCTGTGAGGGTTTCTTTCCTCTAGCTCGAACCCGGCTTCAATAGACGGAAAGCCTGGTGCCCCCCCCAGGAGCTTTTCGCTGTGGGCCTACAGAAGGCTTCTTCTTCCCCTTCCTATTCCCCCATCTTCCCCAAGTTTTCTCTCTCCGACGGACCCCAAGTGGCGGCTCGCCCCGCGAATGCACCGTGCATGAGCGAGGTTCGGTGCCTTTTTTTTCGTTTTTCTCCGTCCCAACAGGCTGGTGTTTTTTTTTCTGGCCCTTTGGCCTTTGTCCCTAGAACTCCCCCTTCTCTCGTACAACAAGGGCGAGAAGGCTCAAACCAAGTTAACGGCATCTTTTTTGGTTTCCTCTGACGCTTTATTTCCTTTCTTTTTTCCAATTCCGACCCCCTGTTCCGCTGCCCCGGCCGGGCGTAATGATTTCGGGAACGCTTGTCTCCTTGCCGAATTGGCTTTCCTTTTAATCTTTTTTTTGGCTGGTCCGGGATTCGGACTCTTTGTGCTTCTTTATCGCTTTTCCCTTTTTTTTCGGATCTTTTTCTCCGTTTTTGAGCGGGGCCATGGAGAGCATTTTTCCTTTCTGGTACCGTGCAACGGTGGTCCCTTGAGAGGCGTGGGTCCCTTCGAGAGAAGGGCTCTGTTCCTTCCCTTTCCACCCGCACAGATGGTGGCTCCGTCCAGAGAGACGCGCTTAATAAAGACATCTCTTCATTATCGTGTCCTTTCTCAATTTTTTCCTTCGATCCAAGTTTTTTCCTCTAGGATGCCATACGGAGGCCGGGCCCACCTGTTCGTATGTCCGCTGACCTGGACTTCTTTAAACTGTCCCAGGAAGCCTCCAGGTCCTCTTCCCTTCAAGTAGGTTTTTTCAAAGGGAGGCCGTCGGTCTGAAAGTCTACTTAAGACGTCCTACAACCCTTTCCGATTCTCCCGATTTTATTTGGACATTAAAGCAAGTGTTGGAAAGTTTTGCTTGCCTCCGTATCCAAAATTTCTATCTCTCCTGATAACTGTTTGCAAGTCGCCATTCAGGGGTATTTTTATCACGAGTTCTTTCCCGCTCACCCCCTCCCCTCCTCATTCGGCGCGTGTCTTTTTATTTTCCATGCGTGATGCTTGCAATGCTTGATGGCCGCGCTCAGCTTCGCCCGGCTGACCCCCCCATTCTTCCTCCACTTGTTTTTCCTTTAACCTTCTGGGTGATTCCTATTCCTGGCCAGGCGACACCGTGGGGCAAAGACCAGTTTGCCCCCTTAAGTCCTCAAACCCCCTCCCTTCTTCTTCTTCCCCGTATAGGCGTTTTAAGGGATGGTAACAGACCATGGGTGATTGATCGAGTTAGGATCTGGGGATCTTCGGCGGCCCCCCCCCCTTCTTTCATCGTGCTCACCTCTCACTTTTCCAATTCTTTTTTTCAAGTACCGTGCGCGTTCGGAGATGTTTTTTGCGTATCAAGAGTCATCGTCCTTTTTGGGGTTCTTCATTCAGACCCCCTTTCCCTCTCTTGTGTCTCCATCCCGAAGTCCGGCTTTTTTGATTTTTTCCTTCAGATCTACCTTCGCAAGAAAACACATCTACATCGGAGACGTCCTTGCAAGCTTTCGCCCCACCTTTCCTGGATACATTTTTCGTCCCCAGTTTCTTTCATAATACCTTGTTGTTGTTGTAGAGATCTATCCGGGGAAAACAAGGGATAGGTTTGCCGGCCCATGGACTTTACACGGTTTTGGCGAATTTCTCTCCAGGGCCCTTTTCGTTCAGTCGATGTGCTTTCTTTGGGCTCTCTTCCGTTCACAGTACTTTCCTCCTCTTCTCAGGCCCCGATCGGCATGTTGATGTATCACCCACCGAACGGACATGTTGTGAAGAATTCCTCAATCCTTTCACCTTTCTCTTTCTCCTAAGAAAGAGCTCCCGTCTTTTTTTACTTCCCTTCTGAGTTTTCCTGTCCCTCTTCCTTTTTAGTCCACCTAGGAAGACGTCCAGATAAATTGCCCGAGAGGCCCCGTTTCCCGCCGCCTAAAGGACCCCCACTCGAGCCGATCTCTATCTTTTGGTGCTTCCTTTTAATTTCTACTTTACTGGTAGCCAGTGCCCACAAATGGGTTTTCTCTTTCCATTTTTAGCTCTCGGATGTTTTCCCCCCTTAGGTGACTGTGAGTCCCTTTACCCTTTCGGGGTGGTTGGTGTCCTATGGTATGGTTCGAGGCCAGAGAAGAATTAAGCGCGATTTGACTCATTTTGCCCCGGCGCGGTGTTTTTTAATCTGCCTTCCTTTACCTCCAAACCCTTCCTGCACCCACTCTCTTTATCCTGGTGACTGGTTGGTAAGGTGAGGATTTGCTGGTATTGGCGTTCCCTCTCCTCACTGGAAGTTCTTTTTCTGTTTGCTCCTTTCTCTTTGGTTCCCGTATAGTTTTTTTCTGATTGACGAGCCGGTCCGTGGACCAAGACCTCGGATACGTTTTTCGTCGGGGACTTCTGGTCTTCCTAGTTTCTCCATCTAGTTTCGAATTTTTTTCCCTGGTGGGCTTGCCGCCCCTCTGTACTTCTTTTCGTGTAGACAACCTGGTGTCGGAGAGTCCAGTAGCCCGCTTCCTTTGACCCGTCATCAGTTTTTTTTTTTTTCCCCTTTCCATCTCTTTCTGAGTCTTTAAGACTTTTTTTCATCCCCGCTTGTTCGTCTTTGCATTCTTCCGGAAGTGAAACGTCTTGGTGGCAGCTTTCCCGTGAAGAGCTACTCTTACCGTCCCTTTCTTACGCGTGCGCCTTTTGGCTTTCCCTCTCCCAAGCTCCTCTCTTTCTCACCCGCCTACCACCAGCCCCTGGTAGTAGCGCACCAGCTCATCCCCCTGGTACACCTCTTTAGCTATTCTCTCCCCCCTTGACAAGGATTGCCACATTTTCCCGTTTTCCGTTGCTTCCAGGTTTCCTGGCCCTCCGGCGGCGGTAAGACCGCAGCCCTTGACGATGTGATCGATCTACACCGTGCCACAAGCCGCCGAATTTCCTTTGGTGGCCATGCTCCCTTTCTTGTTCTTTCCCTCTTTTTGTGAGGTTTTCCTCCCCTTTCCTAGTCTAACCTTGCCGAGCTCCCAAAGGCAGGTGTAGTCGGATCAAACCCTTTGTTTTCAGACCTTGCGCGCATTCCCCGTTCTTGCGAGGCTTGTTCCCTTGGAAGTTCTCTCCCCCCACTGTTGGACTTTCCAGCACACAGCTAAGGCGACTTCTGGCTGCAGCACGGTCTAGCGGATTTTGAACTGATTTAGTTGAATAGGCTTCTCACTATTAGCGTCGCTGTTTCCTTTATCGCCTCTTTTTCCCTTATAACCTACCGCGGCGCAGCAGGGCTCTCGAGGCCGGAAGCCCCAAACCCCGCTATTGCGTTGCACTATTCAGTTCTTTGGTGGGTGCACATTGGTTGGATTCCTCCGGTCACTTCCCCCCCTCCTGTGTGAAAAGACCAGTTTTCCGAGGGTTTTTAAGACCTCCTTCTTAGCCCCTTTTTTCTAATTAGTTACCCTTTATTCTCATGGCTTCCTAGCCTTCTCTGACACGGCTGACCCATTCCCATGTGCCGGCCTCGAACTAGAAAATGGGTTTTTTGACATTTTGTTTCCCTTCTCATACGGAACGTTTTCCTCTTGGTTCCCCCTTTTGTGCTCGTCTATCCAGATTTTCGACCAGACCCATAGCGTCCGCGTTTTTTGAGGGGCCCCCTTTGCAGCGGGTCCCAAACCTCCACACGTTTCTCTTCCGGTTCCCCTTCTCGAAGAGGTAAAAGCCTTCGCCCCTTCTTCCATCCGCCGCCATTTTGACTTTCTCCTCCCTCTCTTTCCGGACTACCGAAGTACGCCCAGCGACCGATCTCAGTTCCGTCAGGTGTCCCCTCTTAGCCTTATTCCGGGACTTTATCATTACTCGTAGCGGTAACCCTCTTGCGTGGCCATGCCCTAACGGCACTAATCGGATCTCTTTCTTTTCTCTGTTGTTCTGATCTTTTAAGCCTTTTCTCCAATGTCCCCCTACGCGTTGACTCGCTGTAAGAGTAATGCTACTCCGCCATTCGTACCCTCCCCTGCTTTTCCTACAACGTCTCCTTTTGCGATTTTTTCCGGTTCGGGTAATTTCAGGCCACGAGGAATTTCTTTCGGTCTCGTTTGTTTGTGGCTTTTCTTCCCATTCTTCCTTTTAGGTTGACCTGAATCATCCGGCGAACGGAGCTTCCCGTGTTTTTACTCCTTTTCGTTCTTTCACTTTTCGTGATGGCCCATAAAACCTCGCTGAGGTTGGCGTGATATACGCGGGCACGAGGTGGGACGCCAATGATTTTTTTCTTCTGAATTTCTTCCGCTTCGTACCCCGGAGAACGGGCCGATGAACCGTTGGTCCCATTTCTGCTTCGAATCTGGGCTCTTTTTTTACCCCCTTTTTCTCTCGCGCTCTTCGGTGATTGAACCGTCCTTTCCTCAAAGCGGTCAATCTGGGCTGATTAGTTTTTTTACCTTTTGTATTTGGGGTCGAATCCGGATTTCGATGAACCTTGCAAATACCTTTCACCTTTCCCGTTATGGCCCGTTTTTGTCCTTTTTATCGTTTCTTTTCTTCCTTTTTACCGCTGCAGGGGGATCGTCGGGACCGAGCGGTTCTCCCCAGACACTTCTCCTTTCAGCGGGTGCTTTACTTTTCTCCTCGTCCCAGTTCTACCCCCTTATGCTTCAAGAAGTCCGACGTCCTTTGAGTGCGGGCCTTCCCTCTTATACTTCCCGACAGGACCCCCCTTTCCCGGTCTCCCCCTGCACCGGTCAATCTTTGCTTTCTTTTTTTGAAAAACCCTGGTGGTTCCCCTTCCCTACACCGGTGGCACGGATCGGCACTTTGGACGACCTCAAGGCTAAGACTAAACACGGCTCCGCTGTACACCTACAATGCGCTCCCGTCCCAGTGTTTCTTTTTGCGCCCTTTTTTCCAATATTTTCTATTCTGCACCCCTCTTCGGCGGGATGTTACCCCAGTCCGCAGGAGTCCCCCGCGGTCTTTGACGGAAGGGGAACGCTTATTTTCCCTTGCGAATTGGAGAGACTACGTATTCAGCGGTCTCTTCGCTGGTTTCTTCCTACTAGAAGATTTTCTTGGGTTAGTCCGGGTTACTCTCCGGCGGAGGGCCCTTTGAGTGGTAGTAATTCCGCGTCGGGTATCGTCCTAGGCGCCGGCGTTTTCCCGTTTCCCGCAATTGTGCCCCCCAGAGTTCCTTCCACTGACCTTCCCCCCCAGACAGAAACCCCCTTGGTTGGATATCCGAGAGGCACGGTTCTCCATCGTCAGAACCTTCTATCTAGTGCAGAAGTCCGCCGTTTTTGCTTTTCCCCACCCCTGTTCCTCCAATTTCTTTGAAAAGAAGTCCTCACCATGCTTGGAGAATGCGCCGCTTATGGTACGGCCACGGGAACCCCCTTCGTAAGCACTTTGGCCATTTTCTTGTTAAAATTTTGCCGGATTCATCCACCTTCACTTCCTCGCTTACCTGTCTCAGCGCGGGGGGTGGCTAGATGCCCTTTTCCCCTTAAAGGAAATTTTTTTGGCCCCTTTGGTCCCCGCTGTCCTCAGCGAAATCAGCACCTCCCCAGAATAGATCCCGGCTCACCTGGTCTGCCTTGGGTATCCCGCGTTCGTGCCCAGGCCGCTGCCAGCACTTGAGTTTTTCCTGCGCTTTTGTCATGCTGATGCCGAGCAAGACCATCGTCAACAACCCTATTCCGCGCCTGGGGGCTGTCAACGTCCTGGGTGATCCCTGTCCCCTCCGACTCCCGTTTTTTCAGCCTTTTTTCCCCAAGTATCCGAAAGTACCTTTACAGATCGTGCTCTTGAGGGCTTCTCTGTCCAGTCTCTTCTCGTCGTTCCTTCTCTCCAGGGATCGTTGGCGGCGGAACTCAGTGACTACCATTTCGTTCATGTCCTTCCCTCGAGCGGTAGTACCAGGGCGCGCCTTCCCCGTCCTTCCATCTTCTTTTGTCTTCGTTCGACCCCTTTTTTTTGGTGGGTGTCCATCAACATGCCTCTCGGGCCGTTCGCTCGTTTACTGGTTCCGGACCGCTCTCCCGCAAGAACACCATCTCCCTTCCGCCTTTTCGCTTTTTTGGCTCGCCGTTATTTAGGCACCACCTACCGACTGGGGTCCTGAGATATATATCTTCCTTTTCCTTTTTTTGAGCGAGATATCTTTTGCCAGGGATAGGTTTTTCTGACTCTCTCCGTGGTGCCTTTCTTCGCCTCTCTTCTCTTTTTTTGTTGCTTGCGCTTTGTCCGCGCTGGCCGGCTTTTTGCAACAACGGTCCCCCCCTGCTGCCCTGATCGGAAGGTGATGTAGACACACCCACCTTTTCCCTTGTTTCTAAGAACTCTGGGCCTCTTTCTTTCTACGCCCCCGACAGCGCCGAACCTCCCCTGCGTACTTGCCACGCTCGTCCCTGCTCTGCTGTCGCCACGATGGCCTGTGAGCACTTCAGACCCTCTTTCCCTTGACAGCTCGCGGACGGATCTCTAACCAATGGTCTTGCCGAGTCTTTCGGAAGATCACGATTTCCATGAACAGGTACCTCTGGCGCCCCGGTGTTGTTCCCCTCTCTAGTGTTTATCCCCAGGACAGGTTTTACCAGGTCGCTGGATGTTTTTTTTCAGCGCTGTGGTTTCTTTTGTTTTCCGAGCGCACTCATCAGGGCCGTCTATAAGCGCGTCTTTCTACTCCTATCGGACGGGCTGTGCAGCGGCCTGCTTAAGACACTTCTACAACTCGGCCTCCCCCCTTTCTACGTGAAAGGGGGGTGGTGCGGATGTCAGCTGGATTCCTGCTGACACCCGCAGACGCGCCTCCGTTACACCCCGGATTTCTCTCCTTTAGGGGGGGAGGTTTTTTTCCCGTTCGTATGTGTTTTCTCGCTTTCGCCCCGTGACGAAAATGGCCCTTCCCGTCTGTTTTGACTTCCTGTTCTCCGTGGACGGTATCCCCTCGCGGAGCAGGCGCTCTCTGCAGGTGGGCTGCATCCCTTTTTTTACTGTTGGTAGCCACCTGGTTTGTGGGTTGCCCGTCTCTCAAATCCGATTTCCTTTATTCGGGATGATGTTTTCCTCCCTCTCTCGGAGCGGAGCCCCCGACTGCTGCTTTTTGGACTTCTGGACGCCCCTCCATTGGCTTTCACGGCCTCGCGATGACTGTCGCCCTCTTTTGCGCGTCCCTCTTTCCATTCCTCCCCCTCCGCGGATTCCCGAAGTTTCAGATTTCAACAGACGACCCTGCTTCTCTACGCGGATCGAGGTAGCCGCGGCCCATCCTGTTCCAATCGCCGTTCCCGGCCTTTTCCTTTCCGCACCGGCCTTGGACGATGTCATCGGCGTCCTTAAGAAGCCCGACGATGTTATCTCGGCATCTGGAACGCGCTTTACCGTGTTTTTTTTTGCGCCTCTTTTTCCCTTGGCTGACTTTAGGTGACTGCCTTGAAGCGGGTAGACCACCTCTTTTGTGCCCAGGCTTTTTTCAGGGCCCATTGGCTTGAACTTTCCCCTTGCAGTTTCTCCCTCCATTGGTATTTTTCGTAAGCGTAGACTCCTAGTGGACAGGGCCATCACTAATCTGGCGGCTTCTGGCGCAGACCTCTTTACCACCCCCCTGATAGCGATTTTTTAGTCCCGTCCTCTTTTTCATTTGTAGAACTGAAGATGATAAATCTGATAAAAAGAACACTGAGAGCGGAGATAAAAGAGGACGGCAGTTGCCTGAAACAATTCATACTATTAATAATTGGGTGAAAATGTTAAAATTTTTTAGAATAATGCATCTTGTTGTTGGTGTTTGGTCTTTTTTTTTTCTTTTTTTTTCTTTTCTTTTGTTTTTCGGGTTTTACCCCCCTTCCGTTTTTAGTTGTGTTTTTTTGTTTGTTTTTTTTTTTTTTTTTTTTCTGCTTTTTTTTTTCTTTTTTTTGTTGTGTGTGTTTTTTTGGGGTTTTTTTTTTTTGCCCCTTACAATACGCCGGAAACCCAGACTGCCTTTTCCCCGCGCTTTTCCTCTCTTATTACGGGTCATTTCCCGAGACATTGAGAGACACGCTACGATAGTCGAGCCTGTTTAGAACAGCTCGAAATGACCACTTCCGGACTCCTCTGCCCCTGATCCACGCCTTTCGCAGAGATCCAGGTCCCTAGGCCATCGGCCTTTTTGTATCCCCAATGCAGCGCGTACGCGCTGATGGGCACCATCTAACTGCGTCGGCAACCTCTCTTTTTTTTTTTTGGCGCCCCTTCTAGGATTAACGGGCAGGTACATTCCCGTAGCCTTCTCCCTCCTTCGCCTGGTGAGCACCGACAGCAGCGACATGCCTAGTCCATGCGTGAAGTACACCGGTAGTTAGAGCTTGTCGCCGGTCGTCCTGGCGAATGCTGACGGCGGTCCAGCGTTTACTGTTTCGACTCGTTGCGAGTACTCCTGAAATTTCCCGATCCGGATCCTCTCTATCTTTTCCACCTCCCTAACCAGTTGTGTTGTTTTATTCTGATGCGGCCGGACGTTCTTGTGCCCTTTCCCTTCGAGCTGTAATTTCTTACATTTTTGCTCCCTTCCCCTTTCCTTCTACGGTACGCAGGATACGGCGTTGTGAGTTTTTAAAGTTTTCACCTTTTCCTTCATGTCTCGGGATAGGAGTGGAGTGTTATCGCCCCCTGATTCGTGTCCGGGGACTGCCGTTCGATCCCCCGTCTGACCGGAGGCGGGACAGTGTTCGCTTTTCTGTTTTTTTTCCTTTTTGGAGGTGCACCCACGAGGATGAGGAGGGGGCCTCGATCGCTCGACAGCACGGGACAATGGGGCAAATTTTTTTTGCCCAGTTTTTCGCGCCGGGACATAGGCAGGCGCCTCTCCCGTGGCTTTTCGCTTTTTCGAAGGCAGGCCCCCTGCCTTCCTTCTGTACCCGTCTCTCGCTCTGCTAAACCTTTCCCTTTTCCGTCAGATAACTACAGCTCTTCCTAAGAAGCCGCGTTTCCACCGGCAGTCTTCTTTCCACTTCTCTTTGCGTATTGGGAACGGGGTCGCACCCCCAAGCCCACTTAACTGATTAGTCGTTATGCTACTCTGTTTTCGTTCTGCCGGCCCTCGGTTCGCTAGTGCTTGACCGAGTGCGACCTTTCTTTGTTTAACCGGCCACGAAATCGTTGCTAAGACGGGTCTCCCAGACATAGCTGGTGGACCTACAGCCAGCTATCGTGAGGTCCCTTTCCCGTCCGTTTTGTCCTGGGTTCTGCCATTTCCTTTTTCGTTTTTCACGAAAAGGCCCAAGGGCGGCTCGCCGGCCTTAGTTATGGCTTCGGCTGTGTTTATTGCAGCCCGTTTGTTCGCCCGGCCGACACCTTGTTGGCACGCTTTTGTGTTGCCCAGCCCCGGCCCGCCGCTGTAAACCGAAAGGGCCGACAGGCCGATTTCTTTACCGGCATCGGAGGAGTGTGGGTTTCAAGATGTCCCGCTCTCATCGCTTTTTTTTTTTTATGACGAGGTGCGTCCCCGGGCAGTGTAACTGGACCGTAGTGTCTCCTTGAGAATTGGACCGAACTGCGGTTCCTCGGCTCTTCCCTTCATACGATGGTTTTCTTACTAGACTGTGCGTTTCGGCTTTTTTCCCTCGTCCCCCTCGGGATCCCGCCTCGAGGCCGCCTTTCTCTCTCGGCTTCTTTCCCCTCTGTGGCCGCCCAAGAGAGCCTTTGGCGTCCAGGCCCAAGAGCCCCTCCGCTCCCCCCCCGTGCGGCTTTTACAGTCAATCCCCCTCCCCTGTAATCGTGAGAAGTACAGACGTTGTCTTGGCTTCCTCTTCCACACTTTTCCAAGTACATTTTAAGCCCCTTTCTGATGACGAGCTTCCTCCGTTAGGTGCACTCCCCACATTGAGGTCCCGCCGACTTCTTTTTCGTTTTAGATCCCTAAGAAGGCCTCGGATACCTGCTACAATGCTTCCTCCGCTTCCGGTGGACCGGACGCCAGGGCGTTGTCTGGATCCAGGCCCGCCCGCGTCTGCTCACATGGGATCGCGTGGTAGGAGGCTAGTGACTTCCAGGCCGTTACCCGTCCTGCGCTTTTTTGTTTCCGCGCGTTCTTTGGCGCGCTGGCCAAACCCACCGAACACCCCCGCGCTGCCCCAACCCCTTTCAGCGACCGTTGTCTTGGTGATCCTCCTATGGCCACACGTCGGACGAAACAGGGGTGTCAACCTAGAGTGCCCCAGTACGCCGCACTTTTTTGGTGCATCACCGCGCCTTGATTTTTCCTGATCTTTTTTGTTCCTTCCCACCTCCTGTCAGCTCTTCCAAAGGATAGGACGGCGGACCTCATTAACCAGGCCATCTTGTCATCGTCCCGCCTCGACGATTCTTACTTTTGGCTTCCTGCGTTCCTCGGCCCCCTTCTTGGGCTTTTCGTCGACCACCTAGTCATGCGGTTTGACTTCTGGGCGTTCGAGAACTCCTTTCATTACCGTCAGCGTTTCGGCCAGCTCGACCCTTTCCCACATCCCTGTCCCGCACCCCCCTGTTGCCCGCCTACGTCATTCGTCGGACACACCTATACCTGTTTTCTTGAGAG
>Ga0179593_1453100_pt1 | contig 11212 bp, 20 predicted proteins | sample CZODoug2_1_08_16_FD_185931 | JGI IMG/M metagenome (GOLD analysis project Ga0179593, IMG submission 185931) | Vadose zone soil fungal communities from Angelo Coast Range Reserve, California, USA - CZODoug2_1_08_16fungal (PacBio error correction) | ecosystem: Environmental > Terrestrial > Soil >... | reverse complement strand
GGTCCCGGTTGAGTCTTTCTCCCCCCCTAGCTCTTTGATGCGGAAGACCTGAGTTCTCCCCCCTTCTAATTTACATCACTTTTCCCCCCCCCCTCACCTCAATCTCAAACTTTAGGAGCCCTCCCCCCCCCCGAATTAAGTCTTTTCCCCCCCAACTATTCCCTCCTTGCAACTCTATACCCGTCCTTTCCATCGAGTTGAAATCTTCTTGAAAATTTCCAGCAAACCCAGAATCCTCCCCTCTCTTCATCCGGCATAGTTGAGACGTCTCAGAAAAGTCTCCTGGGCCGCTTCATTCCCACCAACAGTCTCTCTCCCCCTCCGTCTCGCTATTCCAGTTTTTATTAGGATCAACATCGGCCCCCGTTACGTTAGGGCATACTTCACCCTTTCTTCTTCAAGAGCCCATACCCCACATTTCCCACCAAAAAAAAACTTCCCCCTGCCTCTTCGCATGAATCTTCCCCCCTACCCCATCCCCCGATATTCCTCCCCAACCCTTATCTTCAAACTACCGGCCTTATTCGCTTCACCCATAATTTTGTAATTGTGGAGCCCTCCTTTTGGATGTTGGTGTCTTAGTACCCCCCCCTTTTCTTTTTCATGAACTCTCTCTCTATTTGGTATTTCCCCGTGTATGCTTTTTGGCGGTACCCACCTCATTTGTTCATGCGATTTCAATTCTCTTTGTCTGTACCACACTTTTCCACGCTTGCCAAGAACGACCTTTTCCAAGCCGTCCCTTTCCAGCTTTCCTGTCTGCGGCCTACATTTATTAGGATAACTTCTTTTTTTTTCATGTTCCCTTGCCCAACCTGCCTCTTATCCTAGAAATACCTCTCTCCCTGTTCCCATCCTGGATCGTCTTTTTTTTTGGCATTCCACAATTTCATATTCAATTGATAAGGAGAACTCGGCATCCCTTAGGATTGATCAGTTGGCTTTTTCACCAGCCGTCACCTCCCTTTTTGTTTCCACTTTTGCATACAAGTCTACTACAACTTCTTTGATGCACTTTCTTCCCTTTCCCCACGTCTAACCTTTTACCTTTTACACTTTGCCCTCCTGCATTCTCCAGAACTCCACTGACCAACCCCTCTTTCCGGGCCCACACCCATGGGTCTGCGTTTAGTATAGTTTCCCTTACTTCATGTTTAAGTTCCTTTTTCCAGTCACCCCCAGTTTGGTGATTCCATACCCCCCCTTTCATTCATTAATGGCATGGAGATCTTGGCTCCCTTCCCCTCTGACTGTTTTTCTCTTAGTTCCTTTTGTCCCAATGGATTTACTCCCTCCCATTATTCCGAACTTTTCCCAAATGACTCCAAAGGAATGCCTCTCTCCCTTCAGTTCAGCAGTGGCGTAATACCCCCGTCACACGTAAGCTTCGGTATTTGGCACCATTACATGCAACTTCTCCTCCCATTGAATGAGTTTGACAGGATTTGTACTCCGTTGGGGTGGTGGTTTTGTTGAGGGCTTGGGACTCGTCGCCGACCTACGTTTGTTCTGTTTCCTTCACCGATTTTCCTAAGTTACTTTGAGTCTCCCCTACTTTCATGACAGATACTCTTTGTCCCTGCCATCAGCCTCTTATTTTTTTCTACTGTTGTTTTTGAGCGGTGATTGCCAGTCTGCTTAAAGTTGTTTGTTCCCTTCCTCTCCTTGCTTACCACCTTTTTTAGGGATCCGCCCCCTCGTGCCTAGTTGGCTAATACCAATTTTTTTTGGTTTTTTTTTTTTTTGTTTTTTCCCATCTCCCTTGCCCCCACCAAAATAAAAACAAACTATCCCCCTCATGGCTAATTTGTAGGTCTCCCCCCGCATCATTTTTCCTTTGACAGGGTTCTTCCGTAACCCTCAATGACATTTTCCTTGTTTCCCCTTGAGTGCTGTCTATACACTGATGATGGATTCCTCTTTTCATTATCATTTTTGATAATCTTAGACCCCTCCTCCGTTATCCCTCTTCTAAAAGCGCTTCCCAAACCCTTCTTGCCCCCTTTTCGCTCTATCTTCGGGTTCCCTCTGTTTTCCTCTGTGATTTGTTTTTAAGTTGACTACAAAGATTTTGGAGTTTTCCCTTTTCTGATTCACCATCCCTCCTAGGCCCCTACCTATTCCAAAATATGTGTCCGGTACCACTTCCCCGATTGTTGGTTCCGGGGTAGTTTCCTTTCTTCCTACCTTGCACTCCTTTTCTCCCCCCTTTTTCCATTGACCTTTGCGCCTTGTCACCCCGTAGAACATTGCTCATGTCAATGGCAGGCCTTCTTACGCACAAATGACCCTTTTCCGAATGGTTTCTCGTCCACCTTTTCCTTCTCTATTCATGGGGGTTCTCTCTGTCTCCTTTTCTGGCCGCACTTATCACTTTATATTGCTGACATGCTGCTCCCCTGACTTGTTCCCCCCCCCGACTATGCTGAGGCCTCCTCTCAGATCCCGAAGAAAGCCAACAATGATCTGGCCCCTTTTCCTTTTGTCAGGATAGTTGGTTACCGATGAACGTGTGTACCACCCTCCCCATGTCTATTCAACTTTTCTTCTTTTTTTTTTCCCCCCGACCCCCCCGTATCCTACCCCTTCCCCTAGCCCCGCTTTCGTTCCTTTTAACCAGAAAATCTTCTTTATCCCCTAAGCATTTCCCCCTTTCCTGTACTCTCACCCCTATAAAGGACCTTTTGCCACCTGAGCTCCTTTGGATCCCGTATTCCTTTTCTTTACTACCCCCCCATTGTCTGGATTGTGACATAGTGCGGCATGCGTCTCCTTTGCGTGCACTCTTATTCCGTTGTGGTTTCTTTTAATTTTATAAATGTCACCCTTTTTTTTTTTTTGCTCTTTCATTGCTCTCTGTTGTCCCTTAATGGACCTTGTACCACCGTTGAGCCTCCTCAGGGCTTGCTCTGCTTTTTTTTTTCCTATCCCCTTTCTTGTCGGATGTGGGTACTCCCATTGAGGTTCCTTTCCCCGTCTAACTTTGCATCGATCTCCCATATCCTTTTTTACCCTCCCCTTTTATTCTCTTGATGCCCAAGTGCCTCTGAGTCTCTTCGTTTAAAATATTTTTCCCAATTTTCGTCGAGTGGGGCCCCTGGAAGAGTGGGTTCTTTCCCCCCTTTCAGTTGGGAGAAGGGAAATTGAAGTTGGGAGAGTGGTCGGAGATGCCCAACCACTACCAAGCGAAAGAAGAAGACTCGCTCCCCACACCCCTTTTTTTCTACTGCTTTACCCTCTTATTCGCTTATTCCCATTTCTTTCCCTATTACACTTCTCCTCCCCTGCGCCCGGTTTTCCTACGTGAACCTAGCCAACTGCTTCCTCCCCCTCCTTTAACTGTTTGTGGCACGCCTTGGGGCTTTTGTTGCTCCTATAGCGCATCTAGAAATTGACCGCTTCGCTATTTTAATTGACCCCAGTGGGTTTGCCTTCGGTCCCTGAGAGCCTCAAAATCGAGTCATTCTCCCCCCTTCCCTTTTTTTGGTTTCTCTCGGTCCTGCTGGGATCCCATGGATCGGATGGTCCGGATGATTATCTTCCAATAATATAGCGGTTTTTATAGAGCTAATCATTTTCCCTCCGACTCCTGCATAATCTCCTTCCCCTAATAACTACCCCCCCCTTCCTCCGGCTAAACCAACTCCTTTTTGAGGAGAACCTTTTTCCGTCCCCCATTGCATACAGACTTCACCCCCCCATTTAAGCTTTATCCTTTTTTGCCCCGATTTCCCCCCTTTTGACACAACCTTCTCTTCATTGACCTATTTGCTTTTCTTTCTGCTCCTGCGAGCTTTTTGTTTCCAAGCTGTCGGAATCCTCTCCTATTTCTCTCCCTCTTTATCATTTTCTACCCCCAGATGAAGTTCCAACCAACTTAAATGCGGACCCCCGCATTCACAACGTCTTCCAACTATCAAACCACCCCTTTCTTGTTCCCCCGGATGTAACCCCATTTTGTCCCTTTTGGCAACTTTCTCCCCCCCTGCAACATTCCTACTTGAAGTAGATGCGCGTTCTCTATTACTTGAAGGACGATTATCATGGGTTATCATGTTTTCTTCCGCATGTCCCCCCATCCCCCTTTGGATCGACTCGTCCAGAGAGCCTTTCCGCTCTTTTTTCCAAGACTCCCCTAACCTCCCCAATTATGGTTACTCCTTTTAATACCCCACCCCCCTTCCCCCCCCACAAACCACTTTCCTCCCCTGAGAAAACTTAGTCCTTTGTTCCTTCCCATTTCCCTCCCCCCCCTTCCACGCAGAATTACCTATCTACCTTATAAAGTTTCCTGAGGTTCCCCTGCATCCCAACCTTTTTAGTGAATCCTCCTTTTTTCTCTACACTAGGGTTTCATGCTGATATGTCTTTGTGGTCCTTCCTTGCTGGCTTACTTTCTGATTTTATGCAGACAGAGTGGTTCCTTATGTAATACGTGTGTGTGCCCTTGCCCTGTTCCCACACCCTATATTGTTCCTTTTTTCACGGGATATTGGCATTAGTACACCCTAATGTTCCCAGAATACATATGTATCTCCCACCTCGTGATGTCCCAAGCAGTTTTTGCATTTTCCCTTTTTGGTGGCCCCCCCGTATTTTCATCCCTCCCCTTTGCACCAAATCTGGGTCAAGTCAATTTAGGCCCAACATCTTATATGCTCTGTGAAAAAGTGATTTCCCCCCCCAGATTCCCCACCATGGACCTTTTCCCCCCTCTTCCCCGATCCCTTACCTTCCTTTTTCCCCTTCCCGTTATTCAGTGCTGAGGGATGGTTATTTTTTTGTCTTGTTTACACCCCATGTGGACTGTATACAAAACAATGGTTTCTTCCCAGAGGGGAGGGAGGGAGTGCACAAACTTTTATCCCCCATCATGTAACTTTCCTCCCTTGGATGAACTCCCAGCTAAAGGCACCGACAAAAACTACCAGTTGATGTACTCCCCCCCCTTCTGCTTTAAAGTTTCTTATTTTTCTTCTCCATCAAGGCATTTTTTTCCCCTGTTGATTAAAAAGTCCCCCCCCCACGCGTTCTCTTTCCCCTACAAAGGTATTTCACCCCCCACATTCTTTTCTGGAGATATCCATCTTTTCATTCCAGAGCCCTTTTTTTTCTCGTAGTTCAATTTCCCATGGCTGTGATAAGATTTGCGTCTATCACCCGATCCAAACAAAGCCCCAAGTGAGAAGCCCCTTTCGCTTCCCCCCTTGTCTCTTTCCCCCCCCCCCTCCCCCTTATCGGCATTCTGGTTGTCTTCCTCCCTTTAAAGTCCTTTCTCGGCAACTTCGATTCCAAGGAAATTTTTTTTCCCTAGCATTGGGTTTTTTGGTTTGGTTGCAGTTTTACTTAGTCCGAATCCTTTGCTGTTTTAGACAGTCCCCCTCTTTTTTTCCCTTTTCTCTCGTTAACTTCCACGCCAGGAGAGTATTCTCCCCCTTCCATTTTCCCTACTCTGTACTTCCCACCCTCCCTATCAGCTTTTACGACTTGTTTTTTTCTCGATGAAGAGAGATGTCGTTAGTTTTCCCCCCCCTTCCAGAGTATTGTTCAATTTGCGGTTCTTTGCAAAGAAGATTTTCCCTCTTGCGATACCTAAACCCTGGTTTTTGAACCTATTCTTGATCCCCTCCCCCCCTCACTTCGGTTCTTCCCCGTATCCCCCCCCTAAACCAACCAAGATCAAACCCCCCCATGGCCCTTCTTTCAGGAGTAGATTTGCCTCTAATGTCCTTTTTTTCCTATTTTAAATTGAAGGGACACCTTATTCCCTCCCCTTTTGGAAGCCCCTGTATTTTTATACAATAGAGCTTTTTTCTGGCATTTGTCATTGTTTTTTGATAAGTTTCTCATATCTTTCCCTTCCCTCGTGCTTCTCCCCCCTCTTTCTTCCAACTACGCTCCAAACTCCTTGCTACAGAATTGTGTGTCATGAATTTGTGTGTGAGTAATCTTTGCCCCCCCTATTTGGCTGGGAATTCTACTTGAACCCTTCCCGAGGTGATATTTTTCATGCCAACTCCCCAGAAGTGGTCGTACACAAGTTAATAGCAGTGGCTTTCACAAATGGAAATTTAGACCCCATTTACACCTTCTTTTTTTCCCCCCTCCTTCCCCACTCTTTGTCGTGATTTGTGATTTCCCCTTTTCACAAACCGTAATCCCCCTCCGATATTTTACCACTCCACAAAAAACTTGATAAAATCTCCCCACTTGGAGTTCACTTTCTCTGATTTTTCCGAATGTGACTGCTTTTTTTTGGTTAATTACTTGATGCTAGACCCTTCTGGCCGGCTAGCATATTATTCCCATTTGACTCTGGTCCCTGATGCTTTCTCATTCTTTTTCTTCAAGACTCTGATGCTCATGTCCCCTCGCGTCTTGACCATGGCCAGCAGCCCAACCTTATGATGGACTCATGTGTGTCCCTTCCCCTTATTCTTTGGTAACCTCTGTACACACGTTGCTCCCACTGCCACTTTTTCGTGCTCTAACAATTGAGTACCCCCTCCATGCCACCAATGTACCCCCCTGCCCCTTTTCACCGACTCTCTTCTTTCATTCTACAGCAATATTTTTTCCCTCCCCCCCCTCCTCCCCTGCACCTCTCACAATTTATGCATAATCCTGCCCTGTTCAAACAAGAAGAGTCCTTGTTCTTTCCCCTTCCTGAATTATTGGTTTGAATCCATAGCTCATGTCTTTTTTGATTCACCTGTCGAGCATAATGTGCTTTTAAGTTGTTGGTCTTTATTCCCTTTTCCTTTGCCACCAGAATAACGATTTTCTGACTATGGGTTCTGTCAAAGCTCACTGCCATAGGGAGTCTGATGTTGACGATTACCAATGGCCCTGCCTTCTTTTGATTAAGCCGACTTTTTCATCTATCCTTTGTCTTTCCCTCGATGATCCTTCTATTTCTCTTTTGATTGCCGAAATTCCCTCCCTGGTGATCTTACGTACCAAACCCTGTCTTCCCCTTTATGGTGTGGGGAAGGCCCTAAAGGGTCCCTAGGGTGTGCTTTCCCCTTGTTGTTTTTATTCCTGTTGTTATATGGGATATATCCCCCCTTGTTCGCACTTCCTTCCCTTCTTTCCTAACCCTTGAAGCCACAACCTCTTCTTTTTTCCCTTTCCCAACTCCCTTGCCGCTTAGCCAAGAGTGAAGCGGGCTGGCTCTGCAATTTCCTTTGCTTCGAACAAGAAGCTGTCCTCTTTCGCTATTCTCTTAAAGGTCTCCCCCTTTTTTCATGTCGCCCGTTCCCCCCTCTTTTCTCAACACTTGTGGAGACAGCTTGCCAGTTGTGGGCTGTTTTTTTTTTTTTTTTTTTTTTAGAGAGGGAGTTGATGCAATGATCTTTAAAACCTGAGGCGTGCTTCTTTCTTTGTCCTTCTTTTTTTTTCTTCTGCGACCATCCTCATCCCCCCCCCCCCTTCCTCCTCTCATCCTCTACCCCCCCTTCTTTCGATCACAATACAAACTTTGTCTTGAACTCTTCGCCTGACTTCACCCTACGCTCTAGCCTCCTCTACAGCAATTTCAAATTTTTTTTTTTCTTCCAGAAGGTGCCCCCCTTTCCCCTCCTCTTCCCGGTTCACATTCACCTCTCCTGTGACCTTTCTTTCTGTATGTTTAGCAAAGGCTTTTGTTGCCCCAATTCGGCTGGCCCTTGTATATGAGTATAACCCTTTTCGTTTGATTCTCCCCAAAGGACTTTCCTCCCCTCCTATCCCAAGTAACTGAATCACCCACGATTCCACTTTACCCCACCATACCGTCACGACTTCCTCTGAGTCTTGCCGTGTTTTGCAACTTCTCCAGTCCCCCCACTGCCCCTTTTGTTTTTTAAAAGGGAGTATGGGAGCCTTATGACTTTCTATCTGATTATTACCCCTGTTTGACGTTGTCCCACCCCTTTTGGCTTTCCCTACCTTTACCCAGTATCCTTCTCCCCCATTCGTTCTTTATCTTTGATTGGTCCCCCCTATTTCTTTCCCGACTGTCGCTTATTATGGTGGAAGTCCATAACCTTCCCCAACTTTCATCCCAAATTTCCTGTCCTTCCCCCTCCCCCTTCCAACATCCTCCCATTGTCATTCTCTCCTTTCCCCCCTCCCTTCACTCATTCTTCCCACCTTCTTCCTCTTTATTTCAAGGGAGTCAAATTCTATTTCTCTAATTGTGGATTAAACGGTTTATTTTTTTTTAATAATTCTTCCTTGTTAAGATGAAAGCCGCTATTCGATCTTTTCTTTTTATGAATTCTGCTTGCGTGTACCCTAAGCAATTTCCCCCTGAGACTTTATGCCCACAAGGTGGTGTGGAAGTTTTGCCCCCTCCTTTTAAACTATGCCCTCACATGCTTTCATTTCTCCTTTCTTGGGCACTGTTTCTGGAGGGAAATTTTTTGCAGCATATCGCATAACCCCTATGTGAGACTCGGACCCATTTCCCCCCTAACTCCACTGATAATATGCGCTCCCTCCCGGATCTTTTTTTACTCATAACCAATACCCCACCATTAGGATCATATCAGGTCAAGACTTCACTCCCCCGTCTTCTGCGGTGTTTTTCCACTAGAATTCCCTCCCTTTCTGACATGTGGACATGGGAGCAGAACTTTCTTCCTCTTATGCTACCTTCCCCCACTTGCCCACCCCCTTTGTACCACAATTAAGTGTCTTTCCGAATACCCCCTCACCACTCCCTGAACCCCCCCATTAGTAACTTTCTTCATCATTCCTTTGTCAACACTGCTTTTTTTCAGTAGATGCCCATCCCCCCTCCCTTTTGTTCCTTAACATCAAAAAGTCATTTTCCCCCCCTTTCCTTTAGTACTCTTTCCTTAAGGCAGGTGTTTAGTGACATGTTGTTTTGACTCCTTCCTTTTTTTTCCCCCAAGGGACATGATCCACCGTACCCTTATAAGCCCAGTTCTGCATAAAAGAAACCCCTTTGATGTCACCTCCCAACCTGTTTTAGGTGTCTTAACATTTCTTCACTCATTCCACTCGGTTCCCTTTCCCTAATAAGAAACGATAATTTCGTGTACCTGGGTTGGATGGTGGTGTTGGTCCGCGGCCCTGCTGGAGTCCCCAGAGTATTTGTCTAGACCCTGTTAAATTTTCCCCCCCCTTTTTATTTCAATGTTTTGAGAGTATTGGAGCAACCACCCATTTGCACAGGTCTGTCCTTGCCCCCCCCCTAGCTTTCTATTATATTTTGTGTGTTGAGAGAGATGTTTTTTTTCAGGCTTAAGGTCCCCTTTTTTCTGAATCTAATTGTCTTTTAACCCTTTTTTTTTCTGATCAGGACGTGTGAACATATCTTGCCCTTCCCTCCCATGCTCACCAGCCCCAAAAACACCCAACCCCCTCAGTATACAGCCAACCCTCCTTCCCGCCCTTTTTAGTCTTCTTCCCTCCATATTGTCCTCCCATGTGCAACGACCCTGTCCTGTCTTTCATCCTGTGTGCTGGTCCCTTTGCTGTTGCCCAATCATTGATAATTTTTTTAACACCTCCTTCCCCCTTTCCACCTGGGAGGATTCCCCCTCCAATTTCATTAAACACAGTTTCGCTTACTTACATCTCCATAGACATGACGTGATAAATTTTTCTTTTCAGCTTCTTGGGAATGTTGGCTGCCTTAAAACTCTTTCTTTGATTTTATGCCAATCCCACCCCCCCCCAAAAACAAAACCCAAATAATGTTACACAGTTTTCTTGGTGTTTTTGGGTTGTTTGGATAGGCTTGATAAACATTTCCTTTCCCTTGATACAGGCTTTGGGACATGTGTTGCCTTCAATCCTCCCTCATAGCCCCCTTTGCTGCAATTCAAACCCCTCCCGATTACTCATCTCACCTCTCAGCACTGGAATCATTTCTCTGCTCTGATTCTTCCTCTTGCCCTTTTTTTTTTGGGGAATATTCTTCTGTATTCCCTACCTCTTTTGCCCCCTGAGAGGCAATCTGGGCCCTTTTTCTTTTGCATTTCTGACTGGATCCCTACATGTTCGGCCTCTTGCTTTATTTCTCCCCATGTATTCGCCCCTCCCCTTTCCCCAAAGAAACTGCTTCTGCCCCTTTTGTCGGACAACTCTTTTTTGGAACCCCTTCCCCGCGACCCCTCCCTGACAGGACATGGTGCTTTGTTCCCACGTGCAACCTACCCACTTGCCCTACCCACCTCCCTTTTTTGCTCCATACTTAAGCCTCCCCTTTCTCCTTTTTACTTCCTCTCCTGTGCCCGGGATGTCCTGCCCCATATAATCCTTGCCTTCCCAATTCCGGCACTCGTAACACTTATTCTCCCCCTTTTGTCTTTGGTTGCCTTGTCGTAAGCTAGTCCCCTGTGTCTGGATGGTAAATGCGGTCCTCCTGTTTGACTTTTGGTAATTTTTTCGTTCATCCAGAACCTCTCTTTTTTCCTTAACTTCTTTTGGTAACCGTTCCCCCCCATCAGGCCTCCTTCCTGTCACATTTTTTTTTTCCCTGATGTTCCGATAATCCTTCTGTCACAACACATGGCTCATGCCCTTTTTTTCTTCCTTACCTAACCCTCTTCCTGTCTTCTTTCTTGCTTGTCCCCCGACCCTTTCATGTCCTTCTCTTTTCCCCAATAATGAGTTGCTTTATTTTTTGTTGGGTTCCCTGACTTTTGCCTTCGTGGGTGAGAGTCCCTTACTTTTTTTTTTTTTGCTCTTGAACTGTTTCTTATTACCCAAATCCCCCCGGGTTCGGATAGCTTGCCTTTCACTTTCCGCACCCACAAGGCTAGCCGTGCCTGCTTCCGTTCTCCTAGGGGACGCCGCCGCAGGTGAATGTCATTGGACTCGATTTTCTTTTCCCCCCCATGGACCAATTCTCCTGGAAAGCCTATTCCTCTTGCACTGTGGAGGAACTTCTTGCGAACTGTTTCAGTTCTCCCCTTCCTTTCGATTCCTCATAGGAAGCGGGCTTCTGATGATGCGGCGGATGTTTTCCCCCCCCCTTCTTCTCCTCTCTTTTTATAATCCTAAGTTGTGTTTTCGATATGCTTCCCATCCCCCTATTGTCATCTATCCTTTCCACTTTTCCATCTATCTCGCCCTCCATTGTGATTATCCCCTCGGAAAATTACACACTTTTCCTCCCCCTTCTACCGTCATATCCTCCAGAATCTCATTTTTTCTTCCATGAAGCTTCACCCAAGATCTTCTTCCATGGCTCTAC
>Ga0179593_1418853_pt1 | contig 11212 bp, 13 predicted proteins | sample CZODoug2_1_08_16_FD_185931 | JGI IMG/M metagenome (GOLD analysis project Ga0179593, IMG submission 185931) | Vadose zone soil fungal communities from Angelo Coast Range Reserve, California, USA - CZODoug2_1_08_16fungal (PacBio error correction) | ecosystem: Environmental > Terrestrial > Soil >... | reverse complement strand
TTTTCTAGACAGATTTGACAGCTCGTTTGTCTTTTCCGCTTCGGGTTCCCAATTTTCAAATGTGCGCACAATTTTTTCCTGTTTTCCGTCCCGATTGGGATTGTCGATCGTCACTCATTGCTCTCTTTCTTCCCCCCCCCAATAGACTTCCCCAAACTCTCCTCTTTTAGATCATGGGCGGTCCTCTCTACTGCCACTATTGTTCTTTTCCCCCCTCACATACCCAATCCTGGATTTCTTTGTTTGATATGTCCAACCCCCCCCATCCTGCGCCGGCCCCTTAATAACTATTTGGTCAAGGAGCCGTGACCCCCCCCCCCCTCCGTCTTTTTTGGCCTATACTATATAACCTCCCGTCTTCTCTGCACTGGAAACGTCCTATACCGGAACCCTTTTTTTTTTGCCGGCTGTCTTTTTTTCTTTTTTTTTGCTCCTTATTGCTGAGACGGATTCGTTGTTCCCTTTTCCAATTTCTTTCCCCAAACCTAGACCTTTCTCTCCCTTGCTGGCGAGCTGTTTACCATCTCCGGTCCCTTTGAGCCCTCTTTTTAGTTCAGTTTACAAATTGATTCCTATGTGAGAAGACCCATTAGCATGAGAGAGTCTTTTTCTTTTTGGAAGGTTCTGGGATTTTTGCTTTTCTTTTTTATTTTTACTGCGGCTTCCCCAGATCTTTTATTCGGGGATCCTCCGACAGACAAGGATACCGTTTCCCTTTACTCTTTTTTATGGACTTTACTTTCGTTTTGAGTTTCAGCTGGTACGGTACTTCCTACTATCCTTGCCTCCCAATCCGTGGGATTTGCTTTTTAGCAGTTCTGGGAGACGTTTGACCTGTCGATCTCTGATCCACTTTTCTTTTTTTGGGTGTGAGTGAACCTTTTTGAGTAGCCGGTCATCGCCCCCTCTCGGGATCTGGGTTCCTCCCTCCGTTATCTTTTGCGGGCCAAGGCGCTGATCTCCCATCCCTCCAGGACTCTTCTCCGAGTCGGTCTTCTTTGGTTTTCTTGATCGTCTTTTTACCTCTCTCTTCTCTCATTAGTCTGATGCAGGTTTGAGTGCCCACTCATCGGGGTTATGCTACAGATTAGAAGACTTCCTCACTAGGAGGTAGTTGCGGGCTGCCTATATTTACTCCTTGGCAATTCAGTGGCCAGATCCTTTGCCTCCCGGTTCCACTCCCATGATCAAATTTTCCCCTTTTAGCGCTCCCGTGTCCACTATTCACTCGGTCAGGCCCCACCCCCCTTTCCTTTCGCATACCTTTCTGACCGGCACAGAGTGTTATTTTTTCACTCTATGACCTCCCCTTTTTTCCTCCCCTTGCGTGATCGCGCGAAAGTAAACTTTGCAGACACTTTTTCTTCTTTGATCAATCAATAGTTTTACGGGCTCTTGTCGCCGCCCGGTCGCCTATTTTCCACACTGATCAGTTCCCCCCCCTTTTTCCATAAAGAAAACAGTTCACCTTAGTTCCCCCGAAGTAGTAGATTTTTCTCACCCTGATCAGAAATTCCCGACCCCGGCTTAGAAAGTAGTTAGGCGCGTTTTTCCTTTTTGTAGATTGAGTCCAGCCTGGACCCAGGCATTTCTGCCTCTTTCGGATCGCCCTTTTCTCTTCGCTTCCCTTTTTGCACATTTTTGAAAGAGTCTTGGACCCCTTTCTTTCCTGGTTAACCTGGCAGGATTTCCGTGGCGATTCTGCCGCCTCTTTCGAATATGAATCATGTTAACTTTTTTTTTTTTGCTAAGATGCTCTTTTATTTTTTTTATGCGTTGGTCGATGGCACCTTTCTCTTTGTGACTATTCTCTTTTCTTTTCCTCCTCCTCTTTGTTGTTTTTTTTCTCTCTATGAAAGGTTAACCCCCCCCCCTTTTCCCCGCCATCCCGTTCGACCTTTCTGCGTTCACCATTCTTCAGAGCTATGACAGATTTAACTTCCTCAGTTTTTTTTTTTTTTTTTTTGGATTAATCGCCCATTTTTTTTTCACTGTTCATTTTCCCTCGAAAGTTTCAAACTCGTCACTATGTGACCGCCCCCTTCCCGCAATCCTATTATCTTTTCTCTTTTTTCGATCGGCCTTAGGTGCCTGGGTGGTTTCTCAGAAAAACGGTACAGACCAATCCTTCAAGACTGGTTGAGAATTTTGCTCTTGAGACCTTTTCCTACCTTAGGTAATCTCTCTCCTTATATGTTGCACATCTTTGGAGCAGCTCTTTTCCTTTTTTCCCTCTTTAGATTTCCCGGTCTGGCGACTCGAGTTTTTGTTCAGATTCTTAAAATGCCTCTTTTTTTTTACTTTCTGGCCTCTCCAACGTCCTTTCCCCTTTTTTTCTTCCATTTTTAGAACACTCTGGGCGTTTCTCTGAAGTTCTCCTCTATCTGCTGTGGCGCGTGCACTGGCCTAGAGTTTCCTCTCCCTCTTTCTGGTCGGTGTCTTTTCCCCTTCACTCCCCCTCCGGTTTGACGTTTCTCAACCTTTACTGATCTTGAAGATTTGCCCACTACGATTTATTTCTTTCTTTCCTTCCTTTAGATGTCTGCGCGCCCGATTTCTTGGCACAGCTCCTTCTTCTTCTCCTCTACTGTTGAGAGGCGTTTGCGCTGCTGACACCTTCTGATGCTACGCTCGATAATTGTCTTTGGAGGAGTCAGCGCTCCCTCGCCCTTCCTCGGGCTGGCCGCACCGATCCCTTTTATTGGGCGTTCCCCTTTCTTCCTCCACCAACCTTTTTCCACTCCCCCCCCCTCCCCTTTTTGATCTCAATCTGATCCGTTCTTATAGCGCAGTCTTCCTCAGCCCCGGCTTATCATTTTTTACTTTGCGCGTACATTTCGTTTTCTTTCCAGATTCTACCCCGCCCCCCCTGACGATACTTGCGGTCTCCTGTTTCTGATCGTCTATCTTTTCCCCCCTCTAAAAGATTACTACCTCACCTCAGGTGTTTTCAACAGTGCTTCTCCAAGTCCCTTCCCCCCTCCCAGTTCCTTTTATCCCATCGCTTGCTCCTGAGAAAAGGTTTTCCTAGCTTAAGTGGCAACGGACGACCCCGTTTCCCTTTTCCCTAGGCTCTTTGTGTCGGAAATCCCTTTCGATCAAGTTCTATTAATTGTTTCCTTTTCTCCAGTTCCCAGCCTGATCCAGTTTTTCTATAGAAATTCTTTATCAGACGAACCACTTTCGCGATGTCGGTCCAGTTCTCTCTTTTCGTTCGTGCCATTGCTGTTATTTAGGCTCCCCACTCTCTTTTTGGTAGTGGATACTTCCAATATTCGCTTTTTTTTCCTTGTATTTTTCATAGCCTCACAGCCAGTCTAAGCCGTTGTCGGCGGGGACACCGCACTTTCGTCTATTCTTCCCTCCCATTGTGAGCGCGGTGCGAGTTTTGCATTTTCTTTTTTGTTTCCTACCCAGATAGCCGCCGTGAGTGCCTATTTTTTACACCACATTTAGTGAAAGTTTCACTTTTTATTTTTTGCTGACCATTTTTCCCTGGTTTTTACCTTCTCGCCGCCCGATCCTTTCCCCCCCCATTCCTAGAGAAAAAAGTTTAGGACACCCACCACGTTGCGTCTTCCTGTTATAGCTCTCTCTTTTCCTTTCCCCCAGTTTAAGTGAAATAACCCCGCCTTGACTTCCTTCCCTGCCTCTTTTGTTTTTTTTTTTTTTTTTTTTTCCTCCCCTCACATCGAGCATATACCTTCTTTTTCATTTTCCTCACTTGGGACTGGTTTTCCCCCTAAGGTATTCTTCCTTTTAGTGCTCTCAGCTGCCTCTACTGGGCCTCCTTGTGTATCAGTTTGTGACAGGCGGTCACCCCCGCCGTGCCGCAGGCAATCAGTTTCCTCCGGAAATATATTTGGTGCCCATTTTCTCTTTTACTCCCCCCAATAATCGACTGCCTTCCTAATTTTAGGAAGTAGGGGTTGTATGAGAAGAATGTCCGGGTGTGTCCACTTACTGTGAAATTTGTTTTTTTGAAGCCCAACAGGCGTTCCCCCCTTTTTACAAGGCCTTTTAAATATTGCGCCAATTTTTCCGTCTTGTGTCGCAAGTCTCGAGGATCCCTTACCTTTTGGTTTTTAGCAGGGGGAATCGCCACTCTCTTCTAGGTTCTCCCTTTTTTCCGTTTGTTGGTTTAGACGCTCGGCTATGCTTACCCATTGTCTGGACACACCTCCCCCCTTTTTTCGCGCTCGTTTTGCTGAGAGTGCGCCCTTTTCCCCTTCACTTGTTCTCACTATTTTTTCTTTTTAAATCCGGTTGCCGTCCCCCCCCACTTTTCTTTGCGTCGACCTTTTTTGCTGCCCACGCCATTCCCCCGGTATTTTCACAAAACCCTTTTCCTTTTCCACTCTTCCCAGCCAGCCCCTTCCTGCCGGATTCACTGCCTGTCCTTGCTTTTCGGGGATTTTAATCCTTTCCCTACCCTATGTCCCAATTCTGGGTGATCTGATCCTTCCCAAATTCGTGCTGCACTTTCTTGGGACCGCTTGTGCAGCTACCTCTCAGTCCCCTCTCTTTCCCCTTTCACCCGGAAAGCCCCCGATAACTGCCGTCGAGTACCGCGCTTTTTCCCCTCTGCACCGACAAAACTCGCAGTGTTCCTATTCGATGGGACTTTTGATCCAATCCTTGGCTTCTCATTACTTTGGACGATTTTTTTCTTCACGTATTGACCCTGGAAAGAGATCATGATCTGACCCCAATTTTTTTTTAATTGGTTGTCCTATTTGTTTGTTCTTCTTTCCCCCCCCTCTTTCAGTCTTTCCTTGCCTACCGGGTTTCCCCCAATTTCCCCTTTTTCTACCCCAACCTTGTTTTCCACCTGTTGTCACCGTGGTCTTTCTTTTTCCCCTATGTCACTCCCCCTTTATCATCGTTAGCGTCCCCCCCCATCCCTTACCCCCCTCCTCAGCAGTCCAATTTTTTAGGTCCTCGACCCTACTAAGATCCCTTTTTATTTCCTCCTAAAAATCCTGACGTCGTTCTTTCTTTTTGCTTCCCCTTCGGTCCCCCCTCTACAATGCGTGTTCAATTTTAAGCCTTTTTCCCTCCTCCGCATCTCCACACGATTTGTTTCTCTATCCTGCATGGCGGATTTTCCGCGCACTTGTGAAATTCTATTTCTGGTGACAATAAGACCATCTTTTGTTCGGCTGCTTTTTCTTCAGTTGACTAAGTTCTAGTGAGGACTGATTGTACTTCTTTCCCTTTCCCCCGACGGTTTTATTCACCCTTGACCCTCCATGATCGAACTTGTTCTTTCGACAAGAGTACGACTTCTTTATTTCGTAAGTTTCCCCTTTTCCTCTTTCTGATGACTCCCTTTTTTCTTGATCGGCTGGGATCATCCCTCTGTTTAGGCTCTGCGTTTATTCTGAGCATTTTTAAACTCTTTTTGATTAGACTCTTTTTTGTGGTTTGGCTTATCTCTCCAACAAGTTGACGGGGCAGTATCGGTGGTCTCTCTTTTTTATAGTCTTTTTTTATTGAGGTCCAACTCTACTTTCCGCAAAGTCCTTTGCTTCTTTCAGAATGCCGAGAGCATTGTTTTTGACATGTCGTTTTCCATGTTGTTTTGGTTTGCGTATTTTTTTTATATGAAGGGTTCAATCGCCACAGCTCTTCTTTTCTTTCCTTCCATGTCCTTTTCCTGGTGCTGGTGTCTTTTTTTTATTACCCAGTTCGCCGGCTATTCAGACTTCCCTTTTCCCTGGGCTGGAGCAGGCGTTCTTTACCAGCTTATCGCATCCGTCCCTTCGCGCAGGAGGAGCTCCAAGTCTGTTCTCTTTTTTTACCTTTTACCCGATGACTAGAATCCGCATCTTCGTGCGCTCACCCCCCGATCCGTTTCGCGTCCCAATGCTTCCTATTCAGTGGCCGCCGTCGGGGTTTTTTCTTCCATTCTCTCGGCCCACCTAATCTTTTTCTTCCCCCCCTTTCCGGTCCGTGCCCCGCGGCGGCCACCCCCCTCCCATTTTGTTTTCACAGAGTGTTTTGGATAACGTATCTGGGACCTCCACTGTTTTTTGCTGCGGATCGGCGCGAATGCCCCTTCGTTCAGACAATTTTTATTCTAACTTGTTCGCGGCGATCGCGTCCGTCCCCCCCCCCCTTCTTCTCTTTTTTGCCCCGGCGTCAGCGTTCTCTCACAAACTATGTTCACCCAAGAACCCCGTTCGATATATTAGGTCCCTCTTTTTGAGTGTCTCCATCTCCGAACTTTCCGTGTCCCCCGTTTTATCCTTATGCGAGAAGTGTTTTTTTTTCGCTCTCTGACCCCTTAAAATGGAATCTGTCCATTTTTCGCCGAACCCCCCTGATCATTTTTTTCGTGCTTTTCTGTCGGCAACATCGTGGAAACTCGTTCTGGACCACTTCGTCTTCACGTGGGGACTTGCCTTTGTATTCCTTTTTTTCTCTTTTTCCAGCCCCCATCTACCTCTCTGCCAGCGTGTTGTTTGAAAGTACGCCTATTGCGGATTGTCGCTGTCCTGAGCAAGGGTAGTGGCCTGGCACCTTTTCTCTATCTCTCCCCTTTTTTTGTTCGTCTCGTCCCTTCCCCCGGTTCCATTTGCCTTTCCTTCTCGTCCTTCCTCTGCCATCGGCGACTACTTTCCCAACGTATAGGCGGGTGGTCGGCATCATTCGACAAAAATTCCCTTTCCTCTTTTGTTCTTTGCACCCGCGCTCTTCACGTTTCCACTTCCCTCTGTCACCTCTGTTGAGCCAACGACCCGCACTCTGCGCAGGGCTATCTGTTCGTCTTCGTTTCCCTGTGACTGCTTGCGCTCTCAAACCCACGGTACCCTCCCCTACTCCTTGTTTGCGATTTCGCTTCCCTCACTTAGACCCTTCTTTACTATAGCCTTTTTTTTTTATTTTGAACCTTTTTCGCATCTTTGCGCATGGTTGTTCAATTCTTTGATTGCCTTTGCGTATTCCCTGCGCCGACGATACTTTTTCGAAGCCCCTTCTTCCCTCGAGTTTAATTTTCTTTTCCTTTTTTTTCCCCCTCCCTCTCCCTCCCTCGTACCTGGTTTTCTCTTTCGTATCATGAACCCCCTTTGTCGTTTTCGCAGTTAGAAGAGAGATTCCCGGTGTTTAGCGTATTTCGTTTTTTGATTTCTCCAGCTCGTGGTCCCTGGCCTATGGGAGTGACCGCTGACCCGACGGCGTCTTGCCATTGCCGGCTGTGTCTGCTCCTTTCTTCGATGAAGCTGCATTTCGAGTTTTTTCTTCTTTCTTTTTCATACGGTATTTTCTCCTGTAGAAGAGCCCTTGCGCGGCCTCCTGAGAGCTCATAGTGCCGCTTCCTTTTTTTTCACCGCGGATGATATTTCCGCTTTCCTTCTCCGGCGGTTGCAAGGCGAAGCGGCCTCCTCCGTCCCCCGTACCCAATTAACGTTCCTTCGCAACTGAGCTGGTCCTCGTTGGACATTGCTTATCCTTTCCCACTTCGAAAACCAATTCCCCGACTAATCGAAAGGTCAACGTCTCCCCTTCTGTGCGAAGCGTATCCTCCTTCTTTGCTTCTGTTCTTGCGCCGTACCGTCCCCCCCCCTCTCCCACCTATCTCCACATAAAGACCAGACGAGACTTTTTTCCTGTTCTGCCTCGCTCCTCAGAATCCCCCTTTTCTCCTCCCAGCCGGTGCCCCGTGCTCCCTCCCCTTCTCCTCCTAATCGTTTTTGATACCCATCTCGATTTACGCCTTTATTAATCAGCAAATATCGATGGCACCTTCGAAAGTTTTTCCCCCCTCAATTTCTCCCGCTGGTTTACCTCTTGCCCTTTAAATTTTCTATATTTGATAACTTTTTCTTGGTCTTCTGCGCTTCCTACGTCTACTTCGACTTAGCGCTCAAGCTGACGTTCAAATCCTCCCTTCCCCCAGCGTAGTCTTAGTGGTTGACCCCCCTTTAGAGTTCTCTCCCTAAATTGCGGTTATAGACTATGCCCCCCCTTTTTTTTGCCTTCTTGCCAAAAATTTGCCGCTGCTGTGCAGTGTATCTTTTTTCAATCTCTCACGCCACGGCGACCGTTTTTCTTTTTTCTTTGGCTTTCCCCCGCATAGTAGGAGTACGATTCTTCTATCGCAGTGCTCTTTCTCGTTTGATTCTATTTTGGTCGACTCCCCTCTAGTGAGTTGACCCAGATCGACATCCCAGGTTTCCCCCTTGTTTCCCCCCTTTCCTTGTTTTTCCCCCATTGAAATGGGACCCGTTTTTGTCTCCTCCCCTCTTTCCACATAGGTAAATATATCCCCCCCCAGTTTTTTCCCCAGTTCTTCTGTTCTGAGCATATCCTTTCTTTCTTTCCAGTGTCCCGAACCCAATTTTACTTTTCCCTGCCCCCCCCTTCTTTTTCATAACATCACATCGTAGATCGATCCCCCCTCCCCTTTTTTCCCTTTTTGCAATTTTTCTTGTATTTTTATGGCGTATCCCTTCTTCTGCTTCCTACTAATGTTGACCTAGCTGGATCAGGTGCTTTGGTACAACGCCTTTCCCTCAGGCTCCTTTGCGATCTCGTTGCACCCCATCTTGGGCCCCTAGTTCTGATCTTTTTTCACATACCAATCCTCCCCCTTTGACCGCATGTCTCTTTCCTTGAGTCTTTCTGAAGATGACTTCCGACAGGACCAGGTGTTTTTTTCACTTTTCCTGGCTTTTTTTTGCCTCCCAACCTGGCGCCGCCTTATCCTTTCCAAAAACTGTGAATTTTTATATTTTACCATGACTTTTATTTGCTCACGTCTGAGAGGATATCCTTCCCCCTAGTTGTCCCATCTCTGTATCATTTCGCCCCTCTTTATTTCTCTCCTTTTTTTTTTGATCTATCTCTTTTCTTTGACACCATTCTTGTCAGCTGTAGAGAGCTAGAGAAGTTTAAACACTCTTTGTTCGTCAGGGGTTTTTCTGCCCTCTTTTCCTTTTAACTTTTTTACCGGCCAATACTTTTCTGCCCTTTTTGGTATTCCACATCCCGGTTTCAGTTGTTAACCACCATGTCTTCTTCTTTCACCCTCAAATCTTCATTAACGCCTGCGTAGCTCCGCCCTTGTTTTTACTCTCCCTCCACTGATGTGTCCCCCAATACTTGGTTCCCCTATAATCAGTACCCTTTTTCTTTTTAAGGATGAACGGCGTTGGACATTTCAGGCCTGATCCCCGGGCCATTAGTAGGTAATCTCTACCTTCCCTCCACTGATCATCCTTACGAGAACTTCCCCACTTTCTTCATTGCACACATCCCCCCTGATCGAATCTCTCTGCTTGTGACATGTTGGCCCCTCAGTTGGCTGCTCGGCCTTTCATTTCTTTTGGTTCTTTCCCTTGACCCTCTGAAAGGTGGCAGAGATGTCTCTATCCCCCCGTAAGTCGCCACCGTGGTTCCTAAGCCTTTTTTCTTTTCCCCCATTTACGATTTGTTTTCTGCTTTTCGATCCTTTTTCCACCCACTTTCTAGGCGCAATGTTTCCCCCTTTTTCCCCTTTCCGATTGTGGATGTCGTATGTACCCCTTAACCCCTGGCGCACGGTTCTCCAAAACCTCCGGACTTCAACCCCCTTCTCAGGAGATCATGGATATGACACCCTCCTACTTGTTTATCCCTCCTCAAAACTTCCTGGACGTAGCAGGGGGCGGGCGTTTCTCTTGGAAAAAACTTTCGACGCCTGGCGCCCGGCCACATAATATTTGCAATTCCCGCCCTGATCAACCTTGTCTTTTGTTGATCTCTCCCACGTACCATGCTTCTACACGGGAAAGTACACCCTAGCCTCGCTTGCCTTCTGTTCGTCAGTATTGAGCCGCTATTCTCTCTTATCCTTCTCCAGTCCTGGTGAAATTGATAATCTTTGTGTCCCCAAAATAGTCGATACAATTGATAGTCTTTATGGAACCATGATCGGAAGAGGACTTTTTTTTTTCCACCCCTTTTTTTTCCATTGCCAATTCTATATGTGCTTTTTTACCCCCCCCTTTTTTCTTCTCTCAGAGAGAGCTTTTTGATAGTTTTGATCTTGTTCTTTCTGTGCTTTTTTTTTCAATCTACCTGTTTCACAGGATTGATTCTACCTTTTGGTTTTTGTTTGCATTCTTATCGCACAAGGAGACCGGCAAGTCTGTCTTGTTTTTTTGACTTGTTGTGGTAGATTTTTTTTTCTTTCTCTTTACGGCTTCCCTCCGGTTCACTTTTGACTCCCCTCCGTTGATCTGTCATAGCAGACCTCCCTCTTTGTCTCCTGTGACTGTCGTATCGATAGGGCGTTGTTCCCTTTTTTTGGATGAACTCCTGCCCACTCCCCCCTTCCTTTTTTGTGCGACATTCCGTGCTTGTACGGTTAGTTTCCCTGAGATTTCTCTCCTTTAGACTCTTCCTCTGAATCGAGCGGACCCTTTCTCTGTGATGAGTCCCCCTTCTCCACCCAGCGCGACTCAGATCGATCCTTTCTGACGTGAGGAGATTGCCCAAGATTTTTCCTTTTGGACGCCGAGCCTACGCGACAGCCTTATCCTTAGTCCAATCAGGATTTCCTCGCATCGCCTCACCAAGGGACCCCTTTCAACCCCCAGGGCAGCCCCGTCTTGGTCGCTGTCTCCAATCGCATTCCCTCCTCGGCTGGATCACTCGCCGGCCTTTTACCTCGTCCGGCCCACCCTGCCAATATCCTCTTTCTATCGGCGCCCGTTCGTCTGTTTATACCGTTTGACCCAAGTTGCCCTCTTTTCTTTTATCTTAGCGACCGCCGCGAGGCAGGAAACTTTTTGCGCTCAACTTTTTTTCTCGCTAGAAGTCCGGGCCGCTCCTATTGATCCCTCCGCCCTCTTTCTCCCCCCCCCTATTTCAACTTAAAGGAAAACATATATAGGAACCTCCTTATTCCTCCTGTTAAGAGCAATCCCTCAACCCAGGATGGATGCAAGCGAGTATTCCCTCTTTTTTCCCCAAGTTTCGAGGCTTCGCCTGCCCCTTTTTCACCTGACAGCTGCCACGCGGTCTAGCCCACTTTCCTATCGTTCGTGTTGGCTCCCCTTTCCCTCTTCTTTCTTCCCAAGTAGATTTTAGGTGTTTCCCCTTTTTGTTGTTGTTTCTTTTTTTCTGCAACTATCCTCCTCCACCGTCCAATATCATTTTTTTTTCCCTGAGGGATTGGTCGATGCTGCGCCGGTTTTTTTTTGCTTTTCCCCCCTTTTTCCTT
>Ga0179593_1409493_pt1 | contig 11212 bp, 11 predicted proteins | sample CZODoug2_1_08_16_FD_185931 | JGI IMG/M metagenome (GOLD analysis project Ga0179593, IMG submission 185931) | Vadose zone soil fungal communities from Angelo Coast Range Reserve, California, USA - CZODoug2_1_08_16fungal (PacBio error correction) | ecosystem: Environmental > Terrestrial > Soil >... | reverse complement strand
CCCCCAACAGACTGACCCCTTCGTGCCCCCTCGCCACTGAAACGGCTGCCCTGAAACTAGCATTTTTCCCTTCCCCAGACACCTTTCTTTTCTCATGGCTCCCCCCCCCCCAACCTCTCCGCCCCATTGCTAGTGCGGACCCCAAACTGTCTGAAAGACCTATTATGCCCATCATGTTTAGAAGGTTTTTTTTCTTTGGAACCATTAGGTGCTGGGAAGGAGAGTTTGGTTCTTCCCCTTCCTTTTAGTGATTTTTTTTTCGACGGTTTCGAGGTGTTCCACCCAACACCCTTCTGCCTTGGATTTTCCCCTTTTCTAGTGCTCCCCGCTCCTTGTCATTGGACTGCGTTTCCCAAAACCTCTAAGAGAACCTTCCCTCCCCCCCGCCGCCCACCTCCGTCTAGTGTCCGCTGATTAAGCCTTGAACTGACCACTCAATAGAATGTCGTTTCCTCTTTTCCGGAATCATTTTCAAATCCCCCTCCCGCCTTTTTTTTCCCCGGGCCCCCCTTACTAGGGTAATTGCGCCCCCCGCTTGCTTTTGCCTGGGAAGTCACGAAGTCGAGGCCTGGCTGCCTGCTCAGCATCCTGGCGGCTTCATGCTTATAGCAAGAATTCGCTTTTTTGTGTTCTTTCTTCCGGACCCCTCCGGCGCCCGGTCTTCGCTCATACTAAAGATTGAAAGGTAGTTTGTCCCCTTCCTACCCCCTCCATACTTACCGACCCAACCTCTACGCCTAGAGTTTCAGCCTTAGAGTGAAAGCACCCCCCCCCAGCGCCTCCCTCTTTTCCTCTTTAACTGGTGCGAGGCTTGAGCCTCGAATTCCCCAGGTATACAGCACATAACGGTCAGCCCCCCCCCCCGTGCGTTCTTTGTTTCCCCCCTCGTTTCCCCTCCCGGGGAAGCCCACCACCTCGTACAGGCACCCAGGGCTCCACCTCAACGCGCTCGCGCAAATTCTGTCCCCTTATGATCCTTTGTCCACAAACTCCCCTGGCCGTTCCTTCTCAGGATCAGCTTTTTTTTGGTTTTCCTTTAAGATGGACGCCTCCCCTTTGTTCCCTTTTAAGTGTTCAAGACCCTCTGCAACCGGACCTGTGATACCCCTCCTAGCGTGTGTGGGGCCCTCTCCCTCCCTCTTCTTTGCCTTCTTTTGTTTTTTCCCTCGTGCAGCTCATGTCTGTCCCCCCGACCTAAGTGAGGGGTAACTCATGTCTCCGGCGGATGTTTTATCGCGCTTTTTCCCTCCTAGACTGTTCGCGCTTCAGTTTTTTACGAAAGAAGAAGTCCTTCGAAGTCCGACAAGCGCTTGTGCTTTTGCTTTTTTTTTTCTTTTGTTTTCCCCCCGGCATTTAATCAACGTGTATGAACTTCCCCTTCCAATCGTCGGATTCAACCCGCCCGTTAATTTTCATTTTCTCCCTTCTTTGTCCCCTCCGATGTGATCTCAAGGAGCCCCCTCTTTTCAGTTTTCCTTCTTTCCTGCCCCCCTCGCCTTTTTGAACGTGTGCCCTGAACTATGCCATGAGAGTCGCCCCCATTTCGCGTCACCCATTCCCCCAGTTCGTACCGGACTTTTTACTAGCCTTTTTCCTTTACCGTATTGCCTTTCAGGCTGGGGGCCCCCAAGTCGGCTCCCACTTTCTCCCCTGCGTCTTTTTTGTTTTTCCACAATCTTTTTCTTTTTTATTCCAGGGTGTGTAAAATCATGTGGGGTTTTCTATCCTTCTTTTTTTTCGAAAAAGTTGTCCCCACTTCCCTTCCAATATCTCTTTTTTCCCCTTGTTGTTCTATCGACACTTGGCCTTGCCCTTTCGACACCGCTTCTAAACAAAAACACGCATTCACCTCCTTTTTCCCTTGCTCCCTTCCCTCCACTTTTATCCCTCCAACGCGGTATTGCAAGTGGGGCCGCGCGTTGCTGCCTTCTTGAGAGTGAATCAGTTAAAGCGCCAAACTTTCAACTCTCCTCCCTCTAAGAAACAATTTGTTTTTCCTTTTCCCTTCAATTGGTGTGACTCTTTTCGCAGTCTTTTCCTTTTGCCGGGCGATGGACCGTTCTTAGAAAGCTGTTGAGGGAGTTTTTCCGCGCCCCGTCAAGCTTTTTCTTTTTCCCTATCATCTAGGCAAGGCAAATGAATTTGTAGGCTCCCCCTGCTATTTCCTTGTCGTTTCGAGAATTTTTCCCTTGTCCCCTTTTCCCCTTACCGTCAGTGTTTCCGTTTTTCTTACCTGAACTCCCCCTCACTACGCGCTCGCTCCTCTTTTGAGTGGAGAATTAGAGAGACCTCTCCCTTTTTCTGTCTCCCTCGCTAAAACCCCTTTTCCCCCTGATCCCCCTTCCACCTTATTCTCGGTAAGCGCTGCCAGCTCAATGAAAGTTTTTTCCCGAATACCACCCCATAGCAGAGTTTTTTTTCGGAACGTGCAGTTACTTTGTCCCAGTCCTTGAGTCTTGCAATTTTTGAGCCCCCCCCCCCCCCCCCCCCCCCCCCCCCCCCCACCCACCACACCAACAAACCCCCCCCCCCCCCCCCCCCCCCCCACCCCCCCCCCCCCCCCCCCCCCACTCTTTCGGCGGCTCTTGTCCCTCCCCAAAACACCCGAACCGGCAAGAGAGTAAGGCCGCTTGTGGCACCCATGCCTCCCTAAGTATCGGCTTTCAGACTGCGGTCTTTCTAGGGCGAGGGAAAGAAAACTTAGGTTTTCCACCCCCCCCCCCCTCAGTTCTTTAGTTTTGATTTGACTTCCCGTATGCCCTTTCTTCCTCCCTCCGAGTCATGCTTGATATCCCGACACTTTGCTCTAGACTCCTTTTTTCAGACTTTTTTTTTTGTCGTAATTGTTTCTCTGACATTGACATCCCCCCTTTTCCCAATCCTCCCCCCTCTCCAGAGTTGGCGGCTAGGTGGTCTTTGTTAAAAATAGCCTTTTCCTCTTCTTTCTGGTCCTGTGGAGTACCCAGTCTCTCATTTTTTTCTCCGACCCCAACCTCCACATCTTTAGGTTTGTACGTCGCCGCTCCTCCTCCCCCTTCTCCGTCGTCGTCCCCCCTGTGCGCGTTTGTTGTCTTACCGCTCGTTCGCCCAAAAGCCATCCTTTTCTTTGACTTCCCCGGTTAACTTTCTTTCCCCTTTTTTTTTCTATATTGCACGACTTGCTTCCGCCCTCTGCGTCCAGATTAGTATCCATTTTCCCCCCCCTTCCCCGGTCCAATCCCGCCTTATATGCGCCTCCCTCCGGATTGGGCGGCCTGAATTTCGAAGGTTTGCACGTCCGGACAGTATGAAATTTCTCCCCTTTATTACTTTCCCGGACCTTCCACTTTTATGGTACGTCACCGCCTCCGAGGTTCATGCCCATAATGCCACAAATCCCCGGAATGGCACTCCCCCCCAGATATCCAGCTTTCACACAAGTTCAACTTTTTTTTCCTCCCGCCAACTCTGCTAATAGTCTTGACGTATTCCTTCATTAGTGTGTTCTGATTTTTTTTCTTCGTTACTTGTTCCTCTTTGCGGGAAACTTACGGAGCCTCCCATGTCCGTTTTCATTGTGAGTAACCCCCCCTCCGAGGGTTTCTTTCTAGTTTGAGGAACTTTTGCTTGTACTTTTGGGGTATGCAGTTTAAAAACTGGCTTTTCTGCCGACACAACCCACCTTTCCAGCTGATACCTTTTAGTTTATCGTTCCTCCTTTTTTTTTTTTTCTTGCCAAGAAGAAGTTGTTGTGAGTATATTCACCTCCCGATTCCTACTGTTTTGCCACCACGTTTTTCTAGATTGCCCAATTAACTCTGCTCCCCCCAACGACCATTGTTGAAACCCCGCCGTGTCCGTCCCACGGGTCTAACTGACACCGCAGCCTGAGCTCCTGCCCAACCTCTTTCCTCCTGCACCGCCCTACTCTTGCTCTTAGATAAGGACCAATCCGAGATGTCCAAACAAAATATTCCTTCTTATCCACATATTTCCGAAGACGATATCCACCTTTCCTTCAGTCTTTCCCCCTGGAGTTCATCTGTGAGAGCTTGGGAGGAGTAAGTGAGGAGGGCTGTTTTTTCATTTCCTTCCCCCCGGTTTCTCGGTGCTGGTCCCTAACCCCTCTTGCATGTGATTTTGCCTCCCAACAACTTTCCGTGGGCGTTGGCCCGCAGCTCGCACTCAACATTTCCCTGAATCTTCCTGCCCGCGTGCCTGCCCATGATTGGGAAGCCCTTCCTTCATCTCGGCCCCCTCCCGGGCATTCACCAGGATCAGATTTCAATCCACGAACGAGCCCACAGGGTCCCCCTCGTTTTTTGCCGCGTTCCTTTTGGATGACGAGGCGGCATTTTAATAATAAATCAAAGTCTTTTTTGAAGACCCTACCGTTTTGTCCACTTCAGCAGTACTTCAATCCCTATGAAATTTGTAGTTTTTTATTCGCAATTTCCAAGGCTTTCGAGAACCAGGAACCTCCGTCTTTTTTCCTTCTCGTTGGCCCCCCCCGCCACGTCCCACTCCCCAACCCTTTCGCTGTGATTTTCGTTTATCTCGAATAGCCTGCCTGCCAGCAAACCCAACCCGAGGTTTTTTAAGTGTTAATATGAGTTTCTTGTGGGGCCCCCTCCTGTGCGTATCGCCATCCCCCCCCTTTCTTACGATTTGTTTTTTTTCACCCCCCCTCTGTTTTCATTCACCCCCCCCCTCGTACCACCCCCCTCCTCCTCCTGTGCACCGGGTTGAACGGACAAAGAGACTCCGTTGAAAACTTTGACCTTGTCCGTTCTGTTCCACAACAACGCTTCCTTTTCCCTTCCGTTGCCGCGTTTTTTTGTGGATGAACGATAGGCCTTCCCCTCTCCCCCCCCATTTCCTTTGCAGTCTTCCGCTTTCTCTTTTCAGCTCGATCCACACACCTGCGATCTGTGTTGGCCGACTATTCGAGAAGGCTGTTTTGACTTTATTCTTTCTTCTTTTCATCTTTTCCACCTCGCACAGTCTGTTTTAACTCAGTTCTCCGCTGGGTTTCCCTGAAAACTCACTCCTTCTCCCCTTTCTCGCTCTGTTTGGCTCCAAGCCCAATTTTTCCCCCCTCCCCCGACCTCCATCGCTCGGTTGGTTTGTGGCCGTCCATCAACGCCACTGAAGAAAGTGCTTTCCCCTTTCCTTCCCCCCTAATCTTCTCGGTCAATTGGAGAAGATTCCAATCGCCTGTTATTCCCCCATCTTTTTCTCCGCAGATTCTCCGCAAGCTGACCTGTGTCTCCGCCCATTCAGCAATTCAGGCCTCACCGTTCTAGAGCCGGCCATTACTCCTGGCGAGTCGCCCCCCCCGGTTACCAAATTCGTAAATCCTGAGTGAATCGTCTGTTCTTCTTTTCCTCGATCAGGCGCCTGGTGTCTACTCTGTCGGCGCCCCACTGTGCGTAGATTTTTTTGCTTTTTTTTTCTATTTTTGATGGTGGGAATGTCGTGAGTGTGTGGGCTTTTCTTCCCAGGGTGGGGACATGTTTTTTTACGAAGGTTGTCGCAACCCGGGCCCTGCAGGTTCACCTCTCCTTGTCCTCCGTTTGTTTCCGTGATACTCTCGCCCCCTGCAAGGTGCGAAAAATTTCATTTTCCCCAACACCTGCCTTCAGTGTCCCACCTTTCCCCCCTAGCCAGCCCCTTCTTTCGTTCCTCAAACCGCGGTATTGCAAGTGGGGCTCGAGTTCCGAAAGCAGAGCCTTAATTCTAGAGCAATGCCACCATTTGCTTTTCCACGCCGCTTTCGGGCCACTTTTTGTCCCTTTAAGTGGGGTGCCCCCGACTGGCACTTATCTTGACGGCTTTTCTGGACCCCGGGTTCCCTTTTTGCCAGACCTGCTCCTTTTTTTTCGGTCGCCCGTTCAGTCGTTCCCGTGATTTCATCGCACGGACCATAACTTTTTTCTCTCCCTTTCGTTCTTTCCGGTTCGCCCTCGTTTATCTTTCACTACGCTTCGCAGTGGGTGGAAGGACCCTTCACCTTCCACAACACCTCTGAGTTCTTTTGTCGATTTCTTCTGGCGCCAACCTTTTCTTTTCTGCCTTTTGCCTAGTTGAAAGCAGTTTCTTCAAACATTCTTTTTCTGAGAAGCGTAAACCCTTCTCCCCGAGTCAACTCCGCCATCTTCACGAATTAAAAAAAAAGCATTATCTCAGATTCGGCTCTTCCCCACGTTCTTCCTCCTTTGTGTTGATCCGCGTTCTTGCGCGTCTGCCCCGGCGGGGAAAATTGCCTCTTTTGAAGCCCCCTAGAGTTACACTCAACCCCCACCTCCTCTTTCTCCGGTTACGGAGATGTCCCCCGGTTTTTCCTCAGTTGGCTTGGGAGACTTGTTGGCTTGGTGCACTGGAGTGCGGGTTAAGGGAACAGCCCATTTTTAAAACTTTGTGTCACCCCCCCCCCCTTTCCCTGGCGGTACCTTTTCTTCTTTTATCCCTGAGGCCGGATTCATGTCGGCCGATTCAATCCGACCTAAGGAAGTCGATCTTTGCGACCCTTTTTGCTGGTTCTTCCTTTCTATCTTCTTAACACCCCTCCGAGGCATTTGGCGCTTCGGTTTTCGGATTGGGCAAGTCCGTGCAGAAAATGTCCCTTACCGGTCGCGTCACGTTCGTCCCCTCCTTGGAGGTTAAAACAAATCCCAGTTCGTTCTTTTTTTCTTACATTCTTTTTTGAAAGAAACCCTTCCCAATTTTTTCTTCCGACTGCTCGCAGTGGGAGTCTTAAGGTGCAATAGCCGTCCCAAGGCTTATGACGAGGTCCTAATCTGGATTCTCTAGTGGCGAAAATGTATCAGTATGCCTCTAGGGTTCTGAGTTTTTCGTTTTACGGCTCGATCAAGGATTCCTTCCTTTTTTAGTGGTTTTCTGCATTGTTCGGCCCCGATTTCGGGTGACCTTTTTCGAGGTGCAACTAGGTTCCATGAGTCCACTTAATTATTTATGGCCCCCGGGAGGCCCTGCTTTGATTTTCCACAATAACCCACTCTCCTCCCACGGTGCCTCCCTTTTCCAGCCCCTCTCCCACTGCGCCCGCCCCCCCATATTAAAAAAGGAACACCGTCTCCCCCCTCCCAGACCCCTCCCGCGGCCACTCGTTGGGGATAAGTCTCCTTTCATTATTTGTGATAAGAACTCACATTTTTTTTTACATAAGTTTTTTATGTTATAGCTCACTTTTTCATTGCATTAGCTCAATCCGAGCCGGCTGGAGCAGAGGAGGGTTTCTGGCCCTTTTCCTTCATTTTTTGTCCATAGGTTTTGTTGTTTTTTCCTCGCTTAATTTGCCCGAACACCGTGACGGCTCGATCCCATTGAGGATATAGCCTTCAATCTTCTCTCTTTCCTTCCCCCCCTCCCTTTGTTTTCTTTTTTGTTTCTAGTCTCCTTGACCTATCCCTTTCCTTCCTAGCCCCTTCCCTTCTCTAGATTGGCCCACGCAGGTACCAAACGAACTATTTGCCCCATATGGCCCTCCCAACTTCCCTTTCCCACTTTTCCTTTTTTCCTCACGCCACTGAATCGTGACATTTCGCCCTGTGCCTCACACTCGCTTTCTCAGTCTAAAGGCCACCCCATTTCCCCCTCGCTGTCTGTACCAACCCTTCTTTCCTTTCTTCGTACCCATTACATACTTCAAGACTACCGAACCAGTTCTTACGGGAGGTATGACAAGGGGAACCTTTTCCTTCTTTTCCTTTTTTTTGTTGTAGGTTACTGTAGTAGCTGTTGATTCATGGTAAGGAACCACAGGTTTCCTGATGTTTAATGTTTCCCTCAACCACCATTAGTGCCCCCGTCCGTTGCGTCAAAACTGCTCCTTCACTTTTTCCTGACTCGTCAACGAAGCGCCATTCTGACGGATAGACACCGTTTTCTTTTTTGTTTCCTTTAGCTGTCTATAGTGCAGCCTTATCCGAACTGCCCTGCAGCCACCGAATGGAGGTCCGCATTCAGTTGATCTGGCAAGCCGCCTCCCCCGGAGCCCCCACCTCTTTCCCTAGTTGGCCTGTCCTAAGGTTTTTTGGAGTCAAGAGCGCTTCCATTTTTACTCCCCACTGCTTCCTTCGACATTTCCGGTGTTCCAGGGACGTAGGAAACAACTTGTGGTGGTTTTCATTCTTACAATTCACATGTCGGACCTTTGCGCACATTCCACACGCTTAGGTTGCCCAAGTGCCCATATCCAGCAAAACATGGACTCTTTTTCCTTTTTTTTTTTGATTCGTCAATGAGGATTACCGTTTTACGCCTCCCCCCCCCAACCAGTTTCAGCCCACGCCTGTTCTTTTCGACCATGAATCGAGGTTTTCTTTTCGTTTCTTTCCTCCTTCCGTCTCCGCAATAAAGGTTACCGCCCCCCTTCTTTTCCACATTCTTCATTTCCCTCGCGAATCACATCCGCCGTGCCCATTTTCCCCCCCCCCGGCAACCTTCCCCCGCGATTCCTTTTTCCACGGCGACGGATGACCTTTGCCCAACGGCGGGAATCGTTCCTTTATCCCCCAGGGTGCCGCTTTTTGGGGTGTTTTGAGGTTTTTTTGATGGCACGATCGCGGGCACACTCTCCCCTTTACTGCGAATGTTATTTTCCCCGCCCAGCCGATCAACCACCAATCGCCAGGTGGCCGAGCTCCCGCCGTCCGCTAAAGTTTCTGACAGGGATGTCGGCTTTCATGGCCACCTGAATAGTTTGGGACTTTGAACTCTATTTCTCAGCGGCTGTTTTTTCGCTCTCTTTTCCCAACCTTTTCTTCGGTCACCGTCTCTGGCCACGCCACATCCTATTCGACATTCTCACGCGCTGTTTATTTGTGATGTCCTTTAGTTCCCCCCCCCTTCCTTTCCCCTTTTTTCTTGACCCGTTCCCCCTAAGGAGGCGAGTTCTTTACGCGAAAACAGTGCTTTTCTTCCCCCCCTTGTTGGTCTCGCCCCCCCCCCCTCTTCCTAAAGGAAGCTCGGTTGCTGCTTCGTTTTCCCCTTTTTCGGGCGAACTCCCCGTTTCACGCGGGCAATAAGCCAGGCCCTCTCGGGTCCCAAACTCCGTTCCCACCAGTTCCCCCCAAGTTTGGAACATCCGGTTCCGCTTGGTCATGGAGTAGCTCTTTTCTCCCCTTATTGCCGCGGTCCCACTGTTCTTGCGCGAACTCTCGTACTTGTGGAACACCCTCCTTTGTGAGTGCTCTGGACACTTTCGTGAAACCAGGGATCACGGCCTCTCTATGTGTTTGCCAAGAGTCCCCCCCCCAGCCGAGCGACGTCCCCCAGTGAAACGATTTCGATATCGCTCCCGACCGCCCTTCCTTTTTGTCTTGTGGATTCTCTTGATATTCTTTGCCAACTTTTTCCCCAAAACTTTTTAGCCAACCCCCCCCCTCTTTACAACCAAATCCCGACAATATTTGCACCCCCTCAGCCACCCCCCCTCTTTATTTCCCTGCCCACCTTTTTCCTCTGTATTTCCTAAGTTGGGCGTTTGTTTGCTCCAGGGCCAAAAGCTTACGGACGAGACCCTTCCTTCCAAGGCTTTTCCCCCTTCTTCCAGATTTGTAAATTTGTAAAGTGACGCTTGCGAACAGACTTCTTCAATGCCTTCTTCTGCTGATACCGGCGTTCGCAGAGTGAGGGGCTGTCAGACGCAACTTTCTCTTTCAGTTTGATCCTGAGCACCACTTTTGGGCGATAACCCGTACGGTAGTTCAACCCCTCTACATTTATTGCAGGTGATTCCCAGTTGTCGTTTGGTGTTTCCCTGGTTCCCGGCAACCCCCCCCCCCATCACCGCTTGTCAATTTCGAATTTTTTTTCTTTCGTGAGACAACTGGTCTTTGCTATTCCCCCCTTTGATTTTTGAGGAGTTAAAGACCCACCCTGAATGGTTTCCCACCTTACAGTTTTTTTCCGCGATGAACGGCACTTTAATTCACACCAACTCACTGAATGAGGTCCTTTCCACACCAAGTTTTCGCGAGTTTTTTGTTTGTTGATAGAGTCCCCCCGGCGCGGTATGACCCTTCGTCCCTCACGTGGTCACTGTTGAGATTGCTAATTCAGTTACACCCCACCCCCCCACACCCCTTTTTTTATCGGGCCGTAGGAAGTCCCTTTGTGGAACCCCAAGTAGCATCCCTACTAACCGGCTCCGCTGCGGCGTTCACGGGACGTCGGGGAATGTTGCCTTCTGAGGGTCATGGAAAACCTCTGTGTCCCCCCCCAACTTCACTTTTTCTTCCCGTGGATGTTCCCGTTTTTCTTCGTACGGCTACCGCGTGTTGCTTGCGATTCCGTCCACCTATTTCGTGATCTTTTGACGACGCTTTTGCGGCTTACTTTTTTTCCCGGTATATTCGCCCTCATTTCCCAGCCCCGAAAATCCCTTTTGCAGTCGGTTTTTCTGTTTTGGGGCTGTCGGACACCTAGCTCTCGGGAAGGACCTGTTTTCTCCCTCTTCGTGATGTGCGTCCTCCACCCCCTTCTGGCTTTCAGTTTCGCGCTGACCCGTTCCGCCCCACGTAAATGAAGAAATGCGGAGCATTTAGGAGTAAATGAGCCCCTTCTTCCTTCCCCCCCCCGCGTCCAAACTCATCCGAGAGGAATTCAGTAAGTGACCCGGTTGGGATTCGTTTAGTAGAGCGGTCTTATCCTGCAGCAATTATGGATTCTGTCCGCCGTAAATGTCACCCCCCCCAGATGAAGAGGCCTGGTAACCCGAGCTCCCAGGTTTTTCTTCCTGGAGCGTAGTGAGAGAGGTGAAAAGCCTGCGGTGAATTACGTTTTTTGTGGGAGAAAGTAGGAAGTACATGGCGGGAGTGGTGCAAAGCCTACCCCCTAATTTCGGACACACTTAATGCCCTCCGAAAGATGAGTTTTAGCCGCACAAAACTCCCAGATCCAACCCAAATCTCAACTTTCCATCCGGCAACTGATTTTTGAAAGTTTGTCCCCCTTTTTCCATATTCTTTGGCCCTCACACCTATTCCCCTGTTGTTAAAGTTGTTATAGTCCTTGAGCGGCGAAAGCTCTTACGGTGTAGTTTCATGTAGATCCCCCACTTTTATTTCAGTGGGACCGCGGGGGGTTCAGTAGTGTGCGTCCGGCCATAGGTCGGTTGTTTGCCCGGTGTGGGTTGTCTGCATGCTTTACTTTGGCCACTCTAGGAAACTCCGTGCCTTTGATCGGAGATAACCCCTGAGGATTCTGG
>Ga0179593_1378933_pt1 | contig 11212 bp, 14 predicted proteins | sample CZODoug2_1_08_16_FD_185931 | JGI IMG/M metagenome (GOLD analysis project Ga0179593, IMG submission 185931) | Vadose zone soil fungal communities from Angelo Coast Range Reserve, California, USA - CZODoug2_1_08_16fungal (PacBio error correction) | ecosystem: Environmental > Terrestrial > Soil >... | reverse complement strand
TATCGGTGACGGCAACGCCCGAACGCCCTGCCGGGAAGTCCGGGCCCCTCGATTCTCCCCCTCTTTCAACTGTGGGCCACACCCGCAATCCCTCGTTAGTCTTTTTTTTTTTCTCTGCCGATTTTTTACCCCTTTTTTCTTCTTGTCCTTCTCAAGGCGGTAGCTTTCTTTCTCCCTGGATCCCGTTCTGCTCTTCTCCTATCGTGGGCCATCCTTTTTGTGCCATCTTCTTCAAGCCGATTTCAACCCGACTGCTATTTCGTTCTCCCCTCCTCCCCCCCTGGATTAAGGCTGTTTAAACATTCTCAGTACTGAGCTTTTGGAGGCCCATCCTTTTCAAAGACTCCATTCTTTCAAACCCCCCCCATTCCCCTTCTGCAGAGGGTCCCCCTGTACTGTACATTGCAACAGAATTGTCCCCAGCCGTCCGCCCCTGGTTCCCCCCTACTCTCTTGTCTGGTTCTGCCTACCTTCTGGGTTTCTTTCCAAGACTTGAAGGCCCAGGAAGAAACGGTTTAGCCCCCTTCTTTGTAAACCCTTTTCGAAAGTGATCTTCCTTTTCTAATCTCGTCTTTAAGCTCGGTTCACCGTAAGTGCCGGCTCCCCTAGAGGACTTTTCCCCGCAAAGGATCCGGAAATTCTCCATCTATTGTCAACAAAGTTTACGTTAGCCGCTCTGGATTCAACACCCCCCTTTCCTCGCACCCCCACTATCACCAAGATGTTTTATCTCTGCTACTACTCTCCTCCCTTGCCCGAATCTACCGTCTCCTCCCCCAATCTTCTTCCCACCACAATCTCCACTCTCTTCCCCCTCCCCGCGGCCCATTTCCCCCCCCCCGTTTCCTCACACCCTCCCCCCACACTACTTACCCTCTTCCTTCTCTCATCTTCACTATCCCCCTCTTATCCCATTCGGACTCCCCGCCCCCCATCCTAACACTCATCTGCCCAAAACCCCGCCCGGTAATCCTACCTTCTGCCTAACCTACCTGTCCCTCTCATCCACCTTCTCCCCTCCTTCTCCCTCCCCTCGCCCTACTCACCTTTCCGCTAATCTCTCACTCTACTGGCCCCATACACCCTCCTCATATTCCCCCATTTCCACCCACTACGTATCCCTTGCCACCCCCTCCTTCCCCCCGTACCCCACCCCTACTTCCCACTCCCCCTGCAACCACACAGCCCTCCGCACCTCTCTCCTCAACCCTTCCCGCCCCCTCCTTCCGCTTTCACCCTTTCTTTTTCTTCCTTTACCCCCCCCTTCCACCCTCTAATCTCCCCCCCTTGTTCCCGTTTAACCCTCTTCAACCGCCCATCTTCTCAACTTTTCCCTCTCCTCCTTCCCCCAACATGCCGTCCTCAACCCTATCCTCCCCACCACTCCCTCCCCGATCCCCTGCCCTTACATACCTGATTGCCATCCTTCTCGCGCTATACTTTACTCCCAACCCCCCCCCCCCCCACCCCTTCCCAAACCCCCCTCCTGTCCCCCGCCCCACCCTACCCCATTATCTCCGACCATTTCCTCTCGTACCTCCGCCGCCCCTACACTCTCGTCCCCCCTATTCTACCTCGACTATTCCGCCCACCCACCCCCGATACACACCTATTCTCTACTCACACTCCACTACTCCTACATGTACTTCCCCTTACGTTATGTTTCACAGATCGACCTGCTCCGGACCAAAGGGCGAAATCCTCTTCCTGGATGTCGGGATAATCCCTCCTGGCCCCTTTTTCGTTTTAATTACATATTTTGCCTTTCCTCGGCCACGTTTCTACCTTTCCTCGAGAACATAGCGCAATTCCAACCTCGTTTCGTTACTGGTGGTTTGGCGCTTCAGCTCCTCCCCCGTTTCAAGAAGATGTCAGATTGTTCCACCTCGTTTTTACGCCACTTTCTCCCCCCCTTTCACAGCCAATTTCCATCGTTTCGGTCTGTCAGTCCAGAATCTTGGGACCCAGATCGTCGTTAAATGCAACCGTGTGAGCGGGGCCAGATCCAGAAATACAAGACTGTGGGTTTACCTCTCTTCCCCCCCCCTCCTCGAAACGATGACTTTGCTGTCCCTTCACTATGCTCTTACTCCCGTTCGCGGTTCTAAATCACACCTTTAAAGGATGAGCGATTTTTTTTTCCCCCCCACCCGGAGTAGGGGACTAAGTTTGTCGCTTTCTTTCGACCAAAACTTTCCTCCCCTTTTCTGTTCCATCTCTGTCGTAGGCCCATGAATTGGTTTTTACCACCCCAAGAGAAGAACTCCAATCGACAGTTTTGTTCTACTCGTCGACCACTTCTGTTGATTTATTTTCTACCTTCGCCTTCGGGGTCATCCCCTTCTGATTGTTGCCCAGAGGACGAATCCCCCTGTTCCCCTTTCTAACCTTTTTGTTATGGCAGGTTTTGCGGGGAAGTCAAAACTCTCTGGTTAGTTACTTCCCACATTTCCAGCATCTTTCCCATTCTTTCCTTCTTATCGTTCTTCTCCTGGTTGATTTTTTCTCACCTTTTCAACAGGGAGTGAAGTAGATAGGGATCAATAGCCTCCTCTCTTGAGTTTCCCCCTATAGGGTTGCGCCCCCAGTGGTCTTCTCCATCTGGAACCTTCTGTGATAATAGGTGGCAGAGGACGCCAGTTCTTTCGATGAATCTCTTTCCCCTTCCCGCCCCCGGCATTCTTTCAGTATTGATATGCGCTTAGTGGAAAAAGTTTCCATGCAACTTTCTTTGGTTTTTGAAACTTCCCAGCATCCCCTCCCCACAGCTCGCCGATCCATTTTCTCTGTCTGGGTCGCTGTCTTTCGCTCTCCAGTACCCAGTAGAGGGCTCCCAGCGCCAGTTTTTTAATCAGTCAGCTTCTTTTTGTCTTCAAAGGCCTTTCGGAAACTTCCATCCTCTGCCGCTCCTTCTTTTTAATCCCCCAAGATACCGTTACAACACGTTTTTCATGTGGGCTCTACGCGGATGCGTAGGTCGTCTTATCTTTTTAGATATCGTCCTCCTTGTTCAGAAAGGCCGCCCTCAGTAAGCAAGGTTGCGGGCCGTTCAAATCACTCTTCCGTCCCCGGTTTTCTCTTTTGCTGAATCTGTACACCCCCTCGATCTCTGTCCTCGAGTCCGATGGAACTTCTGCCCTTTTTCCCCCTCATCGCTGGCAGTCCTTTGGGGCGCCGCCGTGGATATTCGAAAGTCTGTACCCCCCACTCGCTTGCCGCTTTTTTCTATTTCTCTCATTTTAAGCCCTCCCCATTTTTGCTCCATTGAGGTTTGGATGATGCCCTGCCATAATTTTCACTGTTTTTACACCCCACTGAGCATGGCCCTTCTCCCCTCCCCATATCCCCCCTTTTTAACGTGCCAAAGAATTAAAGCTCGTCCCTTTTCTTATGCATCGGCTCCGTTGCCAGTTTTTTTAACCCCAATCCTCTTAAGGATTGACCCCGGTTTCTTTTCCATCACTCTACGGATCTTTTTTTCACACGAATTTTCTTCAGTCCCCAGATCTCCAGCTTTTTTCTTTTTTTTATTTTAATAACTTCCCCTCGTTTTTTTTTTTACTCTCGATTTTCTGCACCCGGTCCCATCCCAGGATCCGTTACTTTATGATGTCCTTTTCCCCCCTCCCGGTCAATAAGTAAGCCGATTTGTCCCCCCCAACGAGGCACCCTATTGCATCCGTCCCGCGTATAGGGTAGGAGGTCCTCTTTCCCCACCTGGCTATGGTTTTTACCATTCGGCATCTCTTTTCTGGCGATTCCCATGAGTTTTCAGTCCTCACTCGCGAGCGGGGGCTTTTTTATGCTCCCCCAAACTGATCCTCCTCTCTCTCTCGCTGGACCTGTTCGTCCCCGGCTCTCCCTCACGGACAGCCCACTATTTTTACGTGTTTTTTTATTCCTCCTGCCAATCGTGATTCTTCCGCTCTCTCTCGGGACTCCGGCATGCCCCCAAAAACCAATCTGTCCGCCCTTGTTGAGGATTGCTGTCCCCGGACATATCGACTTTCCTCCTTTTGATTCTTGCATCCCTCCTCCACCTCTTCCCCGCCCTAAGACCCCTGTCGCTTCGCCAGTTTTGGAGAACATTTTCTTTTTAGGCTTTTTTTCTTCCTGGCTTCGCCTTCTTCTCCTTTCTGCGAAGACCTGGGGCTTGGCCGATCGCGGCCAACCGCCGGCGTCTGGGAGATTCTCCCTCGACCCTTCCTCCTCCCGATTTCCTCTGGCGATCGTTGTGACGGGCTTCGTTCGTTCCGTGAACCCTCAGGCACTATTCCTTCCCTGGACGTGGACCTCTCCTTTTCCGTCTTCCAGTCGTCCCTCGGTCTTACTTGGTTTCCCTGTACTCCTGATTCCCCCTTAGTGCCTGAATTTGAGACCCAATCGGTCCCAAAGTCTTCTTTCATCCGCTCTGCTGGTGTTGGCGGACAACGCTATCTCCCGCGGCCTTTTCGCCTAAGCCCACCTCTTCCTTTACGATAACGTCAAGACCTTTCCCCCTGGCCTCTTGTTGATGAGGCTCCCTAGAGTTGGTTTCCCCATCCCTTTTTTTTTGTTAACATAAGGAGTCCCAACTGGAGTACGTCCACCCTCCTGAACGGCACAACCGGACTTCCCCTTTTGTCCCCCCTAAGAAATGAGTCCCTTTTTTTTCCCAATACCTCCGCAGGTTTTAATGATTTGAGCCCTTCATCTGTCTTCCGCGTCCCTTCGATTGGGTTTTTTGACCCATCCCAGCCCCGTGGCCGGACGATTCTGGAGCAGTGTGGGATCAGTCGAAAGTTCTCGACCCCCACACTCCTTTTTCCGCCGAGGGGTTTGTTTCGGATCCCTTCACAAGCTGTGAATATGGAATAAAATTTCTCGTAGGTTACGCATCGTCTTAACTCACATTAACCCCGCCCCTTGAGGAGATTTTGCATGTTCCCTGATCTTAACAACTTTTTACAGCTGTGATTTCGGATCTGAATTCACTCCGGTTATGCTGTTTCCTTCTTGAATTTTTTTTCGCCTTCGCGGACGTTGGCTTTTCCGTTCCTTTTCCTCACTCTTAACAGAGATTTCCAGCCTCCAGATCTGGAGCAGACCCCTTTTGCTTCCCTCTCAACCCACGGTCCCCCCGACTAGGTTCCCCCTTTCAGAGTGTCCGATCGGCGACATGGTCAATCTGTCCCCTCGAAGGTTACAGACATACCTTCTTTAACCCATTTTCTATTGTTATAACCTCCCTCCCTCCCCATTCCATGATTTCGTCCCACCATGATGTTACTCTATTTTTAGGTTTCGTACGGGTTACGCCGGTTCTGTGAGGAACTCCTTTTAGTTTTCATCCTCCTTCGCTGTCGGTAAACTTTTTGACCACTTTCCGTCATGGAATGGAACCGTTTTCGGTTTCATGAAGCCGATCCGGAACGTTGACCTCGTGTCCTTCCCGCTACTTCCCTTACTTTTTTCCTTGTCTTTGGCTTAACCCTTGCTTCACTTTCACCTTTTCGGAGTTATTTGGTAGTCCTTTCCCACAATCAGTCGGACTTTTAGGTCTTCCGTTCGTGGCAATTTCTTCTTCCTTTTTTTCAGGGAGGTCCCTTTCCTTCCCCTGTGTAACCCGTTCACAAGGTTAGCTGGGATGGCGGGTTCCCCGACTGGCGTGAGAACTTTAGGCACATAACCACGCCCGTTATTTTGCGACTGGTACCCCAACCTTCTGTCAGAAATTAGGGGTTAGTCGTTTGTGGAAAGTTCGTTCTCCTCTGGGGCGCTGGTAACTTCTTCCAGTATCTTCTCCTTAATCCCCCCAAAACCGGGAAGCACAAGAGACGCCTTTGGGCCTATTGTCGCCTTTCAGTTCGGGAGCACACCTGGGGGGACTTCCCCTATGAATTTCCGGTTTTCCCCCCCCCCATTTCCACTTCGGAATTTTCGGGACCTTTCTTTTCGGCCCTTTCTTCCCTTCCTCTTTCCGCATCATTTGGTTGTTGTTGAGCCTATTTTCGACCAACTCCCCCCCCAGACGACCCCTTTTCAAGGGCACGTCGACTTTTTTAATTGTGGGCACCACACCTCTTCATCCCCCCCGTGTCCCCTCTTCTTGTTCTATTTCCCCAGTCGAATTACCGTGCCCTCCGGCGGTTCTCCTTCATGTGTTGGTTAGTTTTCACGATCGTGGACAGTCCTGCTGCCCACTTTTAGTCCATCCTTTCCCCCAGACTCATCCCTCCCTCATTTATCCTGCTGATATTTTTTGGTAAAGTCGCAGTCCTAGCTGGAGATGTGTTCTAGGAAAGCCTTTTTCTTCTCCTTCTAAGCAGGGGTCCCACAAGGCGCGTATGTTTTAACAGATATGGAAGAATACTCAGCCTCATCCCCTAACTAGAATCTCATTCCGTCGTTTACTTTGTTTCATTCCTGGTGTGTGGGTTGTGTTGGTTTGTGGTTTTGTTCTTTTGGGGGGGGGGTGGTTGTGTTTTGTGTTTTGTTTGGGTGGGGGGGGTTTTGGGGTGTTTGGTGGTTGTTGGGCTACCCGATCTTGTCTACGGAAGTCCAAGTGCCTCCCTCTGCCAGAAAAAGACTGTCAAATTCGCCGGAGCCTGGATCTTTGATCTCTAGTCCTTACGAATAGGTACCGTCTAAGCGGCCGTGCGAAACTCGTTGCCCCTGGAAAACACCCACCTTTGCCAGGCAAGGAAAGGCCTGTCTTTTCCCCCAGTTTCGGCAATCGACGGTTCACCCCGCCATTTTGACCTACCCCCAGTTTTGACTAATCCTGCACCTTTCCCCCTCACCCCCCTTCCTCCCTCCCCCCTTCCTCCCTCCCGTACTCCTAATCCTCCCTACCCCCCTCCTCGTCCTTCTATTCCCCTTCTACCTCTCCCCTCCTCCTCCTCGCCCCGTTTAAGCATAGTTCTCTCCCCCCTCCCCCCCCCCCTATCCTCTCTCTCGTTCCGCCCTTCCTCCCGTCCCCTTCTGCCCTCCGACTCCCCCTTCTTCTTCCCCGCCCTTCACGACCCCATCTACTCTCTCCCCACTCACCAGCTCACTCGTTCCCCTTGCCCCCAGCCCACGCCTCCCTTTCCCCCTCTACTCCCACATCTTCCCGAATCCCCCCACCCTAGTCTGCACCACCCCACTCCACCCAATTTCCTCCCTCTCCCGTACCGCCCCCCCTCCTCCTTTCCACTCCCCCCCACTTGCGTCACATCCCTCTCCTCTTCCTTCTGCCATCCCCCCCCCCCTTGCCGTCCCCCCTTCACCTCCTCCCCTTCCTACCCCCTACTCCAACTTCCCTATACTCTCTTTCCCCCCACCTTTACCCTCTCCGCCTCCCCCATCCCTCCCTCCTCTCCCTCTCCAGCTTACATCCCCCCCCCCCCGACCCTCTTTCTTCCCTTTCCACCTCCCCGTTATCCCTTTAGCACAGTCCCCTGCACTCTTCCTTGTAATAAAACTTTCAGTCTCACCACACCGCCTTCTCATCCTTTCCTTCCAAACGTGGTCCCCCACATGAGGGTGTTTTGACTTCTAGTGGTTTACCCGACTTTCTGTGTCGCGTACTCGTTTCCACTCTTCCCCGGGTCCGTGCCATTTCTCATTGCAACTCTCCAAGCCTCCTTTGGTTTGCAATAGTGGTTTTTGCGTTTGCTCGAACTAGGAACTGACGATCCTCGGTTTCTCATCTTCAGCTCCAGACGTATCTCCTTGACCCCCATCAGACCGTTTTCGTCATTAGCCCGTCCACAGTTCCGTAAGGGCTTTTGGATCTTTTTAGATCTCGAATAGATTCGGTCCCTGCTGACCCCCCCTTCCAACAGGGCCTTTAGGGGATGTCTTGCCACTATGGAAGCCGCGGCGCGTTGTTTCTACTGAAGAAAGATGAGTTAGCTCCCCCCCAACACAACTCCCCCCGGCATTAACCCCCCCCCCCCTTTGTTGTCGTCTATGCCAAAAGCAAAGCATTTTACAACGCTCCGTGCCACAGGGCTTGATGCCACATCTCGAATCGAATCGTATAATTACTAACTCCTGATATTTGCTTCCGAATGAGGCTGGGTACGGATTCGGTGACGATTTCAGCCCCTTGTCCCAATGTCGGTCTTATTGGCCCGTTTTTTGTCAACCAGTAGGTTATTGAGTAAAACTATGCAGATTTGACTTAAGAGGTAGGGCTTTAGGTTTCCTTTCCCCCCATTTTTAATACTGGCGATCGGTTGTACACTCCCCCCCGTTTTTGACTTTGCCCTATCGGTGCCTATTTTCATCCGTGGACCACATCTTGTCTCCTAGGGAGGTTTTTTTGATCCTCCCCCGTAAAGCCCTTGTCCCTCTCCCCCGTCCTATGTCTTCTTCCTATGCTCGGTTCACCAGTGTGCCATTTCCGACCCCCAACCCTTCAAGTAACACAGTCCACCTTGCTTCCATGGTCGTCTGCGATTCGATCTAATGCCTCTTGGCTCGGGCGTCGTCAGCAGGTTTTGTAGCCGACTTTTTTTTTTTTGCGCACGCGGTAGTCTCATCCGTGTCCGCCGCATCATCCCCCCTCCTCATTACAGCCTTCTCTTGGCGAGCAGCCCGGACCACACCCCCCCCCCCCCCGACCGCTTGAGGGTTCTCTATCTCATTTTTCCCTCGCCCGGGCACTATAGTTGCCTTCGGTGCTGGCTTTTCCCCTCGATTCCCCGCCCCGGTCGGACAGATTTTTGCTGCCCGATTTGTATTTTCTAAGGCAGCCAGATTTCCTTCTTTTCCCAACGATCATTGCGATCCCTGTTGTTCGCGCTTTTCTCCCCCCCGTTCAACGTAAGAGCTGCTCGCTGCGCAGGTGTTTTCTCGGGAGAGGTGAGACATTTTCCCCTTCGTCGCTGCGTATTCTCCCTACTTGCGATCGCCCCTTACCCTTTTTTAGCCTTCGGCTCTCTCTCCCCTTTTATATTTCCCCCCCCCTGTTTTCTACAGATTACTTCGATCATCGCTTGACAGTTACACCCCCATTTATTGGGATTCGACATCCTTCCGTCAGCTTTGGTAACGATGTCGGCATCCCCCTCTATAGATGATTTTCATATCCGTTTTTTTTTTTTCTCTCCTCTCTTTGTTGTGTTCCCCACTCGTCCCCTTTCTTTTTGTTTACACACAGCCAGGGCTCTTCTTTACACCAACGGAAAGCCGATGTAATCCAGAAAGTGATTTCTGGCACGGTTATTTAAATGGTATTACAGGTCCTTCCTATGTGAGTTCTTGATCAGAACAAGGGTCAGCTCAGCACGAGAGAGTTCTCTGGGGATGTTTTGAATGTCCTCCCTCGACCAACTGCCCAAATTCGATTTGTTCGTTGTTCCCTATTTCGTTTTAACGTTTTCTTCACCACCGAGATGCCCCCGCTGATGCTGGACTGTGATTTAAACTCCTCGACGCCTATTTTCCGCGTAGACACCCTCTTCCGAGGTTTGGACCATTTGACCGTCCCAACGTCACCCTGTGGCTTTAAGGCTTCTCCAGTCATCTCCCCCTCCGCTTTTCCTCCCGCACTCTGAGCCCAGAGGATATGTTGAGTGGAACTGTCGCTTGTCTTATATGCGGCCAGCCGGCTGTTCCCGTTCTTTTCGCCCCCTAACTGGCTTAATTTCCCACGTTGTCTGGTTTCCCCTAGCCTCGCCCTCGTTTTCGAATAGCCCTTTACTGATTTATTAGTCTTCAGCTGTGTGAGCTGTATTCTTGAAATGCTGGACCCCGTTCCACACGGAGTAATCTACATTGTTGCCCTCGTGGGAGGCAAGCCGTAATCGGCGGTTCGTTACTTTTTCGCGAGGAGACCGATCCCTTTTTGATAAGACGCGGACGTGGGTCAGGACCCTCAGGGTTGGCCATCCGCCTGCAGCCTTGGAAACTTTTTCGCCTCTCCACCGTTTGCACCTCCTATAACGTACATGGACCACCCCTTTCCACCTTGGGATTGACGGCCCTTACACCCGACGATGGTGGTTTCCCCCAATTCATGAGAACTATGCTTTTGGCCCCCCCCCTTTCGCTCCCGCCGCTACCCTCCTACATTCGAAGGTTCCAACCCGCTGTGAGGACGCCCCTCGTAGTTCTTCCCCGTCTGATTCGCCCTAGATGGTGTGTTCAGCCCGCTTCTTTTGCCTCAATGGATTCTTTTTTTCCAGTGCCGTGCCACAGTTCTTCCCCCCGAGATGGGGGATTTGGCGTTTCCTTCAAGCCGTGCTGCCTTTTCGAGACATTTACGCCTTGGTCACGGCGAACAGGCCTCCAATTCGGGTTGCGCTGTGGGTATGGCCAGTTGGAAGACCCTTTGATTATCGCTTAAATCTTTAAACAACCGGTGACCAGCAGAAGACTGTTGAAGTATGGCTTTTTTACCGTCGTTTGACTTGGGTTGATTTAAGGAGTATCTGTTACGACCAGATATTTCCCTCCCTCCCTTGCTGGCCTTGCAGCTGTTCAACCACGTTTGTGCCACGATTTTGCTTTTTTCTGAGTTTTCTGCCGATGAGACCGGTCTTAGGGGATCCGTGCCCCCTTTCCATAGTTACTCCAAATCACATGTGTTCTACCTTCTTCTCATTTCCCCTTGAACTGTTTCCGGTTTTGTTCCTTTTCAGCCCGGCTTTTTGGACCGTCTGGCGTGGTCCTTTTCTTTTTTCCGGCGGTAAAGTACCACCGAGGCATTCGCTGGAGGTTTCTGCGAGAGGGTAGCCCCCCCGGCAACTTTTCTCGTGACAGGCGTCGTACTTACGATTTTAGGCCTCCCGACGGCTTACGGTCTTTGGCTAACCCTATTGGTTCTTATAGTAGATTTTCGTTCTTCTAAGTCCACAAGACAGCCGGAATCTTCTTGACCGTTTCGGCGCCGGCGGGGCAAGTGCTTCTGAGGTTCTGTTTGCCCATTGCCAGCCCTTTTCCCCAGTCTCTACCGGCGTTTTTGAGTTCGTTTTTCTCTGCGGCTTCGTATTTTTCCCTCACCCAGCCGCTAGGATCGATTGGACAAAAACCCCTGGTAACCTTTATAAGGTGCTTTGCCTTCTTTGGTTTCGGATTTTCCCTCCATGTTGCCCACTGGAACTATCGTCTCGTCCTCAGCCCACCCCAAAGTTGACCGATTTAGGCTTTTCTTTCCACATTCCGCATTAAGGTCGGCGGCGAAAAAACCCGCCTTGCCGTCTTTTGTTGGCCCCCCTCCTGCGTTCCTTTGCCTCTACGG
>Ga0179593_1276230_pt1 | contig 11212 bp, 9 predicted proteins | sample CZODoug2_1_08_16_FD_185931 | JGI IMG/M metagenome (GOLD analysis project Ga0179593, IMG submission 185931) | Vadose zone soil fungal communities from Angelo Coast Range Reserve, California, USA - CZODoug2_1_08_16fungal (PacBio error correction) | ecosystem: Environmental > Terrestrial > Soil >... | reverse complement strand
GTCCTTTCCGGCCTTCTTTCCCCCGCCCTTGACAAGATTCTCTCGTTTTTCTTTAGCATTCTCTGTCCGTGTCCTTTCTTCAGCTTTAGTCCCATTTTTTTCCATTAGGAACCTCGTGTGTTTGACTCTCTTTCCTGGACCCCCCCTTCAAGCCAGATGATTGTAGTCTTTGGTTTTTTAGACCTGGGAGCCGGTTCAGCTGCCCTTCCCCCCCCCTGCTTTTCATCATTTTTTATGTGCCGTCACCTTCCCTCCAGAGTTATCGGCATACCTTTGCTGTCATCGGCTTTTCCAACTGTGGGGGCCGCGCGCGTCCCGACTTTTGGCCTCGGGCAAAGAGTTTTTTTTTTCTCCGGCCCGTTTTGCTCGCAAGTACCGAGACAGGGCCCGGCATGTTTCCTGACCTTTTTCTTTTTTTGACGGTTCTCTTCGCCTTTCAAGACGGCCTCCTCCGTCGAGACCTTGAGTTTTTCGCGTCTTACACCCCTTCCCCCCCTTTCTCGGCGCGACGGAGTTTTCTGACAAACCTACCTCTTTTCCCCCCCGCTCAATCAATGCTTTGGGCCGCCCTCCTTTCCAGTCCAGATTCATCAATTCCTCCTTATCGCGCTATTAGTGCCCAATCCCCCTCTGAAGCGTCTTTTCGTCTGGTTAGAATTAGCCTTCCCCCTTTGTAGCTATTTTCGCGCGTTTGACTATTTCCCCTTGCTCTACAGAAATCAACCCCCCCCCCCCGCCCCCCCCTTCCCTGAGTGGGTTATTTATTTTCCGGATACGGGAGACGATTTCGCTCATGCTCGCGTCATTCCAATTCTTGCCCCTCACCAACCTGTCGCCAGTTGATGGATCTACGAACCGATTACTTGTACTTGTATACGCCTTTCGTTTCCCCCCTGCGTTTCACTTCTCCAAATCGCAAGACACGGTACGGAGTCAGCCTTTACCTTTCCTCCTTCCCTCTCACGAAACAGCCCCCCCAATTTTCCCCCCGGTACGAAGATGCTAATAGTTTGAGTGCTAGCTGAGTGCATACATTCCACCTTTTAGTAGTGAGAGCCCCCCCAAACGTCGATATTTTCCTCCGAGACCCTGAACCTCCCGCATCGCCCCTCATTTGCGCGACGAGCGCCTTCTGTTTTGAGAGTCTTTTTTCCCCAGCGTTTCTCAGCCAAGAGTCGAGCCTCCAACATCCCAGTTTATTGTTCCACTTCACCCGATTGCTCTATCCCTCCATGCCATCCTTGGTTTCAGTTTTACTTCAACCCACCCCCTTGATTCGCGAGTCTAGAGCAAACGCCGCCGTTGTCATTCCTTTTCCGTATCAGCCCCTTCCTCGCCCGTTTTTCTAGCCCTTTTTTCGTGACAATCTGCCTTCGGTCTCCTCTTTTGCCGATCCCTTCGACGTTGAGCTTCCTCAGAGTGCTCGGCTTCCCAGTCTCTTCTCATCGTTTTTTTCTGCGTTTGGCAATGGCAGGTGCTTAGTCCCCCGAACCCCGTTCTTGGTCGGCCAGCCCATATCGTAGCACGTATTCGCTCTTCCTGATGTCCTCCCTTCTTCCCTGCCCCACTCTCTCGAGCATCGGTTTCCCTTACCCCCCTTCGGCGTTCCCCCGTTATGTACCCTTTACAAAATGAGTTGCCTTTGTGAAATGACTTCCTCACCGTTTCTAAATGTGGTCTTCCGCGCCCTTCGCCCCTTTTCGCCAACTATGATATCCCCCTTTTTAGGACCTTTAATTGTTCTAGGATTGACTGCCAGTACAGAGTCCCCCACGATTCCATCTTTCCACTTACGGATACCCCCACTTTTTTCAGTGGCTTCTGTGTCACCCCCTGCTTCCCGGGTGTTCGTTTTACCCCTGGGGCCCCTTTTTCTTGTGCTGTCTTTTTGGGCGCCCGTCTAGCATAAGGAAGTCACATTTTCTGGTTTAGTCTCTTTCGCCCTTTTTCATTTGCAAAAAGAGGTCTACTTGCCCCTAGTTTCCCATCCCCTCTTTTATTTCCCCCCCATGGTTTACCTCTGCCCCTTTCGACTATTTCTCTCTCTCCCTCCTACGTTGTTGGTTTTTGCCGATTTCACTTCCAGGCTAACTTCATAGAACGATTTTCCTCTCCAAGTCGTTCCTACTCACCTCGCCGGGGGGGCGTTTGTAGATTTTTCCGGTTGCCCCGGCTTGTCCCCCCTCTCTAAAAATTGACCCGTTACTGTCTTATAGACATGGCCACAACCATACATAACATCCACACAAGTTGCCCTTGCACCTACCCCCTTTTGCTCCGGTGTCTTTCTTCGGAATCCCCAAGACATCACCTGAATGAACGATGCCCTCTTCGAGCCAATGTAGCTTTCTTTTTTCAGGCCCTAAGACCCCGTCCGGCCACCTCCCGTTTGAAGATGATTACCCGTACCGGCCCTCTCCCGCAGTCCTGTCCACGTCTTTTCGTCCTTTGATTACAGGAAATCGACCCTCCTTTTGTGTCCCTCTTGGAGTGTTGGTGCTGGGGTTTTTTTTAATTTCCGGAAAGTGCGTGCTCTTGTTCTTCTTCCTTTTTTTTTTTCAGGCGGCGCAAATGAACCCTTGCCTTTTTTGGGCTCCGTTTCCCGACGGACTTCTTTTTTTTTGAAGCCGAGAAGTTGCTCATGGTCGGTTTCTGCTACTCTGGCTCCCCTTTCGGCGCCCCGAATCTTCAATTAGCCCTTTGGTGACCCGCGAGGCCTCTTTGTTACGACCTTCCCTCTCCTGCCCCCCATATCGATTGATTTTGGGCCTGTAAGGATGCTCGGCGACATTCCGTGGTGCTGGACTCGTCAGCCGATCTTCCTCTGGCTTGGCCTCGGTGATAACCCTGTTCTTCTTCATTCCCACGATTACAAGGTCCCTTTCGCCGCTATAGCTCTTCTTCCCCCCCTCCGACGGGGCCCGTTGGTCCCCCTCTCGGTCTTTTTTGATATTCCTTCCTTATCGCCCATTTTTACCTACGATAGTCTCCCTTCCAGCAACTTTGCCCTGCGGCCCCGGCACTCATCCTCGCGGTCCGTCTTCCTCTTGTCTGAGAAGCACCTCCGACAACGGTTGGCATGTTTATGTTTCCCCCTCCTGCACTTCCGATCTCCCCTGCGTAAGTTTCTCCCCTTTTGTATTTTGCGACGCGGTCTCAAGACGTCCTCTTTTCCCCGTTCCTGTTTGTCGTGATTATTTGCGTCTTTTTTTTGAGAGGAAGTCTCTTACTCTTTTTTTTACCCTGCGTCCCACTCCGCCTTCGGTCCCGACCCCAATAACGGTCCCTCTTTTTTCCTTCGGGCCACGACCGGTGAAGGACGGGTTTTATGATGTCCCCCGACGAGTTGCCTTTCACGTTGACTCCCCCTTGGGTCGTGGGCGACCGCCGCTGTTTTCTTTCACGCCCCTTGTTTCCCTGGCCCCGTCCGCTTTTGGCACCTCCAGCCCCCGCGTTGTCTTGATCCCGCCCCTCTTTACCGCCGCTGACCCGCGCTGCAACTCTGTTTCCTCCCCTTTTCTTCCTTCCACGGCTGCTCTGTTGGGAACGAGACTGTAAGGTGTTTGTCGCGCAATCCGAGTCGGCAGCCGAAGCTTTCCCCGGATTCGATACTCGAGACCGTTCTACCTCCTATCTTCTGTCGGCCGTCTTCTGACCATTCCCCCTTCCAGCACCTGTGGCTTTTTCTTTCTGCCTCCTCCTCTCCCTCTCGCTTCAGGGAATTCAAGCCCCTAACTGTGCTACGATCCTTCCGAGCTTTTTCCCTCCCGCCCCCCATAAATCCATCGGTTCCGGTCTCTTAGCGGCTTTCACACTACCCTTTTGTCTCTTGCCTTCAGGCTTCGCGAAGCATCCACAACCGGTCACCTCATTGTGCGGTGACTTTCCGGTTGATTTTCCTTTACCTGAGCTACCCTGGCCTCAGTACTCTTCTTCTGCTTAGATTACGATGATGCCCTCTCACTGTGACCTGCTATCGCGGCAAGGGGTCATCTGCCGGCCAGTCATTCTCCTTTCCTCTCCCCCCTCCGTTTTTGATAGATCTTCCCGTTACCTGGAGTCACAAACTCATTCCTCCGTATATCGATTTGAGACGTAAGTATCATCATTTCTCGCTCAAGCCTGCTGCAGCTCCTGATTAGGAATTGAGTCATTTCCCGATTCCCTCTCTCGTAACTCAAAGCAAGTGTCGAAGTTTTGTTGTTCAGATTACTTTCGAATGTAGCGCCCTGCAATGCGCATCATGGTCGGTTTGAAAGCCTCGACTTCCCTCCCGCTCCCCTCTCTTGAATATGCTTTGGGGTTCTTCTCTCGGGTGGGCACCGTGAGAGCGGCCTTAATCTTTTCCCCCCCACCCCGGTCGTTTTTCTCTTTACTACCGGGCCATTTGGTCTAGCTAGGACTCTCTCCTATATTCTGACGTAAAGACTGCTGACGGTAGTGTCACTTCCGAGAAATCTGACGTCGTTCGGTTCGAGAGTATCCAGCCATTTGTCGATGACTGTGGATACACCCGAGACACTCCGTTCCCCCAGGCTATCCATTTTTTGGCACGGAGAATAGTTGTTAAACCCTTTTTCCCATCCGCAGTTACGTCTTCCCCCTTTTTTGGTGTAAACCGAATCCAGACCGCCTCGATCCTGATGCGACGGCGTTGTAACGTCTATGCTGATCTTTTTTCGAAGGACGGATAGAATAACCTTTAAACGAAAAATGCAGTCCTCCGCTGGTTGGAGTGATGCCCCGTCTGTCGCATGACTCTTCCTCAAAAGGTAGTGCGTCACTTTTTTTCTTTTCCCCCTCCCAGTGAAGAGCTCACCTTTGTGTTCCGTCCCCATACGTCAGATCGCGTCCCCGCTCTCAAGTCAGGCACATCGTTGTCTGACCCCCCCCCCCACCTCGCCTGCCCCTCCAGAGATCGAGACTCCTCTCCTCACCCCTCTCATGACATATGCTTCTGTCGTTTGCTTTAGTGCCATCATGAAGTTTTCGTCGTCTGCCGCACCCCCTTCTTTCTTTCTTGGGACCGAGACATCGCCCGCCTCATGCGTACAGCATTTCTCGTTTCATATGTCCGGCCGACTGCGATATCTACCTAGACGAGGGCAATTTGCCCCCCCGTCGGATGTTTCAACCTCCCCCCCCCCTCTTCGGGCTTGACTCAAGAACCCCCCGTTGTCATTCTTACTCTTTCAGTAACCTGGGGCCTGATGATCGAGCCCACTTGCCATTGAGCCCCCCCTCTCCCTCCACTTCCATCGTCTACTTCGTAATCATTTGACAATCTTCACCCGAGAGATTTTTCTATTACGGCGACGAAGCTGGCTTTTCCCTCAACTGCTGATTCTATTAGAATTCTGTTGCTCCCGTCTTTCCGCGGCCGGTCAGTAGCCTGCACGACTCTGCACATTTTCCTGACGTTCACTTATCCTCCCTTCTTCTTCCGTTGCCGCCTTGACTACATATGAAGACGCTCTGCTTTTTAACCACCAGACTGACCCCCATGCTTCACCTCTGTTTCCTTAGTCCGCGTCAGCGGCCAGCCCCGCTACAGCTCTGGTCCCTGTACCTCGAAGCCGTACCTCTAATGATGAAGCACCTATCATTCTTATTATGGTCAGCATCTACAGATAGTTCTCCCCAGAAGTGCCCCCCTCAGGATATGAAGGTGCTTTCGTAGCGATCCTCCAAGAGGTTCATTTTTCAAAAACTCTCAATTGTATGTTGTTTTCCTAGTCGCAATAAGTCTGCCCTTCCTTGTTTTTTTTTTTGTTTCCAAATTCCCGAGGTGAATTCACCGTCGCTTCAATATACTGCCAAAGACGGTTCTCCCTTAAAGTAATGGGCCGACCTTCGTCTATTACCTCTGTTATATTATATTGAGGACACTTCCTCTTTTTTGTCTATATCTGTTTATCATCTAAGTATCTCCCTTTTCATAAGATCTAGAAAAGATGGTCATATAACTCGTCTGATCTCTCCTTTTTGCCAATGGTCGGCGATTTTCCATGAGTAATGCAATGAACTATGGAAGTTCCACCCGTGCCCATTTCCCTTCTATCTGACAATGGATGACACATCCGCCCCAGCCCAATTTTTCCCCCCTTCCTTCCACCCGTTCTTGAGGGCTCCTTCGTCCCTCCTCCTGAAGCCATCACCCTTCTTACTGAAAAGCGAATCGCGTCCTCGCTTTAAGGAAGAACCCTTCTTCACACTGACGTCCCTCTTTGCTCTCTCGGTCCACCCTCTTTTTTAGAACTTTTTGTGGGGAATCCGCATCGTCCCTCCTGTTTTTTTGCTGTCTCGGGAAACTCCGGTCAAAGACGACGATGTTGAGCTTGTCGTACGTCTCCCAGATCCTCTTCTCCCTATCCAAGTGAGAGCGATAGTCCACAGCCCGGCGGCCGATGTCGGTTCTCCCTCACTCTTGAGCCAGCCCGTCTTTAAGAGATCTATTGAAAGTAGCATCGTATGATCGTACTTCTCTCCGGACTTGCCCTGGCTTTCCCTATCTGATTCTCTCCTCTCTTGAATCTTTATCATTCTTGACCGATTCTCGATAGGATAACTCTTGTGGTCCGTCAGTGTTAACTATTATAGGTCTTGCTCCTCTCACTAATTTGTTTATGATACTACTTCCAGTTCCTCAGAATATTACTTTGTAGATCTAGAGCTTTATCTCCATAGGAAAGTCTAAGAGTATCCTTTTTACGATGAGGCTCCTGACCTTTTCCCGTTCTTGGTTTGCTCAAAGGTACTAAACCGTGTCTGGTGGAACCCTCTAACCATATCCTATTTCCGAGGCTAACGGTCTTGTTTCCCCTTCTCTGTCTTCTCGTTATAAGCCTGTTGCGGTAGCTGACTTCCTGTTCACGAGGTCGAGTATCTGGCGCGGCGTATGACCACTTTCCCCCTCCCGCCCCGTTTCGTCGGCTCCCCCTTTAAGACCTAGTGACCTTTTCTTCCGGACATGCCTCGTTCATTGTGATCCGTATCCGACTTCGTCTTCCGTTCCCCGCCTTCCCCATTTTGCGTTCTTTTCTTCGATCCGGCGCTTTCTGAGACACCGCTCGCCTAAGCGACCCTCTTTACCTGTCGCCAACGCCCGCATCATTGCACTCGCCCGGCGGATGCTCCCCACTCGATGGTCGATCGGATCCAGTGACCGGAGTTTCGGCCGAGTCCGGCCAGCTCAATGGCTTTATCGGGGACCGAGGCGGGGACGGGTGTGCCGCAATCACCCCCCCTGGCTCTGCGATTGAGGGTCTAGACTCGAATCCGCGACCTTCTGACGACGCGATCGTCTGCCGATCGACTTAGTACACACGGCTCTTTACGTTGGAATCCGCCGCTCTCGTAGAGCGGGCCGCAGCGCTCCATGGACGGAAAAGTACTAACCTTTCTTTCCATCTCCGGAAACTTTGTTGCCCCCCCCGGATCATGAGCCGACCCGCTGGCCGACCGCGGCCTTTGTTTAATCTTCCTTACAAATTTCACTTCCGGCTTCCGACACCCCCTCCCAATATGGAGTTTGAACTAAGAGTAGATCAGGTCACCTGAGTTAACCTATGAATATTGATACCTGTGATCTTCAGCTACTATGATTCATATATCCTGCTCGACGACAATCAGATGTGCATATGGTTAATGACCTTAACCTGCCTATAGATATTTAACTTTTTTTGAGATCGAGAAAATTCATGTCTGTAACCATCGCTCTTTCCAGGGTACCCCCCCTTGTGCCCCCTATTCCATCTTTCTTTCTCGCATCAAGCAGATGCATTCAACCTCTTCCCTTTAGGGACTTTTGATTTCTCAGCTATCTTCACTTACTTCAAGCAAGAGTGTTGATTTTCCTCGAAGGAGCCTGTAGCGCAGAAATCTCCTGTTTGGAAATCGAGTCAGTCCAGTCTTCCGAGTAGGCCTCGAGTTTCTGATCTTGGATTAATATAATTCCCGCGTCATCTTAATTAGGAACAAGACTTGTTGCTGTCAGCCCATGGGTCCAAGGAAGGATCTGGGCTTGATGCCACTTTTCGGTCTGTTCAGACTCCAAACCTCTCGAGGTCTCGTAGGTTATCTCTTTCGGACACAGCAATCTCTCTTCTTCTCTCTTACTTCGCGACCAAACCAGAGTAAATCCTTTTCCATCCTGCCGGATGTCAGGCTCCCGAGTTCCCGAAACGATTGCTTCCTACCGCCAATGTCAGCCACGGACGGCGCCAGCGTCTCTTGGCCTCCGTCTAACGTGAGTGCATGTTGCTAAGTAACCCTGGTTGCTGAGCCGCGTCGCGATGCGCTGGCCTCCCCTCCCTTGATACCTCCCCTACCCCAATCTCCTGGGTATTTAGATGACTCGGACGGATTCCCATGCTTCATAGACCGTCATTCACCAGGTCGTTCCTAAAAACATTTTATTTTCCAAGTAACGACCCGTCTGTTTGGACGTCCGCCGACCTGCGTAAGACCTACCCCATCTCCTCAAATAGATATCCTGACACAGGGACGGCCTTCTAAACGGCTGTCTTCGACGTAGCTCTCACCTCCATACGGTTAGAAGAATGATGACTGGATCTGAAGTTTTTTTCCTCAATCGTTTTCGTCTTTCTTCTACGCCACAAGTTTAATCTGGTACATAGTAATGGCATTCTCCGATTATGCTCTCCGCGAGAATAGAGACTTTGGCCGGGATACCAAATTTTACAATCCTGATTCGTAAAAAGGTGCCAGTCGTATTTTTTACACCTCCACATCTCGGGAGATGAAGGCCAGACTTCTTCACCCCCCTAATGTCTACTCGGTTCCTAGGAACAACTCCCCGGTCGTAGGCTGACTCTCTTCCACCATCTTCCTGGAGAGCAGACGGTCTTTGCTCAGCCACGCCGGCCTTGCTACGTATCCCATCTTAGCCGATATTTCTGAATTCCTTTAGGCCAGCGGAGGTGTCGGCTCCACTGAGTGAGCAGACCGGACTGAACCCGTCACTTGCTCGATTTACTTCTCGCACTTGACGAGGCTAACTTGCTTTCAATGTGAGACGCCTGAAGACCCCACCCAAGAGATCATCTCGGGTTATTTGACCGTCTTTCACAGCCCCCACACCTCTTCAACCTGCTTGCGGCTTAAAGCCCCCTCGACGCTAGTGGAAGAGGCCTTCGGTTTTCTTGACCACCGAGAAATTTTTTGTATGAGGCAATTACCGCCACTGTCTTTCGCGTTGTTTTAAGTACGGCTGTCATTCGCTTCCGATTCTTGAAGGCTCCACTTTTGTTCAGGTTGCAACAAATGGGCTTTGGGTTGCTGGTGCTGGTTGGTTTGCAGCAATTTAAGTACGCTACGGAAAATTGTAAAGCGGGTGAACCCTTCTGCGTACATTCCTGAAACCCTCTTGAGAAGTCTTCTCCTCAGCATTTTTCTCTTACCAATCTTTTCTATTGTTTCGAGATCGTTATCCTATTTTCTTTCCTCCTCCCTTTGTTTTGAGATCCCTTAAGCAGATAATTTCTCACCGATGGTCCTAACGCTTTCTGCTCTCCTGCCAATTCTCTAGTTCCTTTAAGAAGATGAATCTCCATGTCTTCCATTTCCCCGCATGGCTACTCTCTTGATGCCACACCCTCGCCCACCCCTGTTGCCCATGCCCCTGAAACCACGTATTTGTACCACATCTCCAGTCATAATTGAAAAGTACATCGAGTCGAACTACCTCTGTCAGATTGCTCCTACCAGCAGGGCCCCCATTTCTTCATGTCTTAGTACCGGCCGATTAGAGGAAGTGAACAAGCTTTTTAGCTGTGGCTTCTTCCTACATGCACCTGTTGCAGCCGAGTGGTCTGAATAGGGACCCCCCGTTAATCAAGCTCCTTCATATGAGATTGTTAATTCTGGCTCACCCCATCAGTTTCTTCTCCTAGCCAGTCCCGAGCATCGAGACTTGCGACCCTTCGGATATGTCTGATCATACGCAACTCCGCTAAATTGCGTCCTAAAGCCATTCTCAGAGCCTTGGTGCCAAGAGATATGTCTGCTCACCTTTCTCTCAGGCATCTCGCCAAGTGGCCGATTTGGAGGACCTGCGATCCCGACTCTTGCCAGCGGCGTTCGTTTCCCCCGCTTCGTGGAGTGTTTCTCGCGAGTGTCCCCGTCGTGGTGGCCAGCCGGCGTCTCCCTCTTTCTGCCTTAGCTTGTGGAACTTTTAACACAGCTCGTTCTTCTTCTTCTGTCTCATGCGCTTAAGGGACTCTTACCAGCCTCGCTCTCCTCCAATGATGGAAGATTAGGTTCAAGTTCTCTCCGACAAGCTTTTAGAATTTTTTTTCTGCGCAGTCCACCGATGACCCCGGTGGATTGATAGGAATCCGACCTTCCTATCTCCAGCCGTCAAATCTTCTCTTCCAGTATTTGTTGGAGCAGCGGCTGTCTACTAAGCGGTCGTCCGGCCGTCATTGTCGATATATAGCTGATATCCGAGATTTCGTTTGACGTTTAAAGATTTTTCGGTCTGATTGTCCCATTCAAAAGTGGGTTGTCCATTTCTGCAACTAATCTGTAGTGACTGAGTATAACACGCCCTGTAACTGAGTCAAGTCCAATAACCGAGCGACTTTTCCATTTTGAGCAGTGTTCGGCTCTCAACCCTCCTCTCCCGAGGCAGCGCCGGCCAGCCATCCCCTTCCGTAGAAACAGAAAAGCATTTTATGCTTCTACTCTTCTATGCCTTTATACCACGAGCGCTGCGTTCGATGCCTCTTTCCTGAGTGCCGGACACATGACGACTATTTTCGGGGGCACTCGTACTGTTTTTCGCGCACTCATCGCCCGCCGCAAGCGATTATTCCCTATAATTCCCTACCGTCGCTACCCGCTCCCGTACTTATCGTCAACCCCACCTTTCCCGGGGCTTTTAATTACTTCATCGAATCTTTACTAAGCCATTGGTCCGGCAGGATCACTTCCGATTGCCGTTAAGCGAGCCCCCTGCGCGTCACACCTGACGTACCTGAAAACGCATTCCTACTCGGGTTCTACCGCGAGGTCTCCACAACTCCCTATCCCTTGTGGATTACAGTTTGCCGGCGAGCGGCCAAAACTCTCCATATGAGTTGATGGTGTACGAGAGCTCGCACTGTCACCGGCGTTCACTTGGTGAGGAGCCATTGCTCTCAGATCTATGAGATTCCTCGCTCAACGCTATAGCCGGCGCGGCTGTTCC
>Ga0179593_1128387_pt1 | contig 11212 bp, 10 predicted proteins | sample CZODoug2_1_08_16_FD_185931 | JGI IMG/M metagenome (GOLD analysis project Ga0179593, IMG submission 185931) | Vadose zone soil fungal communities from Angelo Coast Range Reserve, California, USA - CZODoug2_1_08_16fungal (PacBio error correction) | ecosystem: Environmental > Terrestrial > Soil >... | reverse complement strand
CGGTCAGTACGCCCTTCCTTTTTAGTTTTCCTTTCACTTTTTCTTTAGTCCGATGCCGGAAGAATATAGATTTTCCGGCCAGTTTTCCGGTTTTACAATAGCCACCCTCCAGGAGGTGTTAATGGGGTCAAGTTTTTCCTCCTGCTGACCCTCTTTACCATCTTCCTTCTCGCGACCCTACCCCTTCTCCTCCCCCCACGCGCAGTCGTTTTAGACGATCTGAGCCGAAAAACATGGTGTTCCAAGTTGAATAAAGATTCCCCTCTTTTTTCCAAGATCTCCGTTTTAGTTTTTACGAGTCGGCCCTTTGTCTGTAGCGCAGTGGCAGTCTTTAATGCGGATAGTCCCGCTCCGAAAAAGGTTGATAAAAATCGTCCGCTTCCTCGCGCCCTGGTGAAGGTTGTTGAAATCTTTTCTTTTTTCTCTTTGCCGATAATAAGTTTTTTTTGTTTCGAGATTCTCAGCCTTCCCCCCCCCCAACCCCCCTCCCCAGGGAGGTCTTTCTGAAAAGACTTCTCGGCTTTGCACCGTGTCGGATAGTCGCTTCCGATAAGGACATGAACACCTTTCCATCCTCCAAGTGATTCGGACGCATAGTGCTACCTCTTTCAGATGAAGGAACGATTCTGATTTGATCTCCCTTTTTCAGGTTTTCCCATACTCCCTTCCTGTGCCACGCCTTTCGTGAGAGCGCGCAGTTAGTATACGGCAGATATACTTTTCTCGATCATCCCGTCTACCTAGAGTCCCCTGGGCGAACCTCACCCCCCTGCCTTTTCTTTTATGAATTTTCCCACTAGAATTACGGATTCATAAGACCTCTCCTCTCCTTCCTTCGCTTTTGGGGACATTTGTCTCCCCCATTTTCTCTTCGCATTTTTCTGGTTCCGTTCTTTTAATCCTAGATTTTTCGTCTGATAGTTATTCCGTACACTAGCTTTTAGTCTGAGAGGTGGTTGTTTTTCTACTTGCTAGGCCACCTAGACCCTTGCCCTAAGCCTCTCCCAACCATATAAACCACAGTACTCTGCTCCATTATTAGTTTTTCCAAGATAGTTCGACTTTAAGATATTGTTCAACCCATGCTGCCTTTCTGTGTCATTCGGACTTTCCCTTTAAACTAATGCTCTTTTTGATTCCCCCTGCCCCTCTACTCATATAACTATTGATCGGATACCTTGCCTCAATTAATGAGCTAATCCCTCTTGGAGACCCTCCCCCCCCACGTTTTACATGGTGAAACCTAAAACAAAAATTAGACCTTTGTTGCAGGTACTATGAGTTTTCTGCATTAACTTTGGCGACTCTTCGATCGTGATTGCTATATTGCAGACTGACTTCTCCAATTTTTGCGATTTTCTCCTCGTATACCACTGTTGCATCGGGAGAGCCCCCTGGCAACTTCTCATTACAATTCAGTATCCGGGCAAAACACCAACGTTGTACGAGCATCCCACACCTTCCCAGTTTTTATAACGGGGACTCCATCAGCCCACATTCTACACCCTCTTCCCTTTCCATGCACATTGCCCCGGACCCTTTGCCCACTGGCCTAGACATCTGCTTTCCAACTAAGTCCAATGGCCCAGGTTCCTATAAATCCTTTCTTTTCCCCCTTGCGCTTCTATACACACCTGCCTATGTTGGTATTTTTTACCCTTATCAGTAACGAACTTCTCCCCTCTCACTGTTTTAGCTGACATTAGGCATTCTTCTTCGTGGCTACCCAAAGGGAGACACGCTTGCCAAGAACCGGATCCTTGACTCATTTCCACCGCCGTACTTCGAAAACCTTCGCCAGCGCACCTTCTTTTTAAGACGTAATCTTTCAGTTAATTTTTCCACTAACCACGCTCCGTCCCCTCCGGTCGCGGATTCACCTCTTGTCTCTCCTTCAACCCGGAAAAACTATTTAACTTTTTCACACCTGGAATTCCTCGTGTTATAGTTTTCAGTCTTCCCTCCCTACGACCCCCCTGGAACTCCTCAAATACAATTCTCACATCCCGTTTCTTTCCCGGTTTTGCCCTCAGGCCGTTGCGAGCGGATATATCAGTTGCTTCTGGGACCAGTCATTCCACAAGTCGATCGTTTGAAACTGTAGGTAGCCGACGATGCTAAAGCTTTTCTACGCTCCTGATGGCCAACCAGAAGATCTCCTCCCGCGGGCGTTCCAAGTTATCCTTCTAGAATTACTGAACCGCGCGCCCTTCCCCGTTTTTTTTTTGATCTTTTTTTTTTCGTTCGACGATTGATGCTTGTCCTGGTCAACGACTCCGCCTATTTTACGCTCTCGGATACCATCTCTGATTTCGCCGTAGCCGGCCATCTGACCTCGAAGGTTACTTATAAAACGTTTTGATTTTGAAGGTTTTCATTTATCGACATTTCCCGTAGGCATCTGTCTGGTCGGGTTTGACTTATACCCCCCGTTTGCGTTCGCCCCTCTGGCTTTTATTGCTAACTCCCCTTTGAGAGACTTCCCCTAAGCCGTGACTATGTTCCGTATACCTTAAGGCACTGTTAGACGCTGTATTCTTCCTTAATGTTCCTGAACCCCCCACGCCATGCGTTCTTAGGCTTCCCGTCTCCAGATTCCAAGTCCCCTACTACCCCGCACTCTTGTTGCATGTTTTTATCCGGTTAAGAAGTTTTTTCCTTTTACTTAGATGCGGAGAGAGTAAGTACCGTTTTTCTTTGGTGATGGACCCGGTCTGAACCCTCTTTTTCCCTCGTTGTGTTCTTCGATGATCCCGACGGATTCCAAGAACCAACAAGACACTTTTTTTATGATCCCTCCTCCCTGATAGTTACGGTGTGGCCAAACGTCGGCCTCTACCCTACCCGAGAATCGCCTGGCGGCTTCTTTTTATCTTTATTTTCCTCTTTAATATCCCAGTAAAGATCGCCTTTTGACCCCGCTTCGTGTTTCTGAGCAAATGCTCCCCCCCCCCTTCTTTTTTTTATCAGCCCCCTATTGTCCATTTTTTTGAGAAACTCGCCGCTTCACTTCCCCATTAGTCAGGAGAGTCTCTCTTTGTCAGCGGCACATTTTTTTGCCCCCCTTTCTTCATTGTTGGGTCAAGACCACAGCACAAGACCTTCACTCCAGTACTCCCTTCTTCTTTACATTGGTCCCCTCCTTCTATTCTTATCTTTTGACCGGCGCAGTAGAACCTCGTGTGAGTGGATCTCGTTTTCATATGCGGCTCTCTCGCTGACTCAGCTCCCGTAGTGTCACTTCCCTCCCCTCCCATCACATTCCTCCTTTTTTTCTCATACGTCATACTTTAGTTCCCCTTCTCCGTTTTCCTAAGACTCGTCTCTCCTTTTTTTGATGGTTTGCATCGGTTAAGAGTCTACTTTCAGTGATGGCTCCTACTCATTTCCTCCCGTCCATCGTTGCTACCGTTCACAGACCTACCCTGAAGCCCCTAGAACGTCTGCCTTAGTTTTTTTCGTACCCCTCTTTTGGAACGATCATGGTTTGGAACTGTTGATCTTCCCCGGGTTCTTCCTTGACCTCCACAAGCTTTCCCCCATCGGCCAGTTGCGCGCTCCCTTTTTTTGGGCTTTTTTTTTTTGCGTTCTTGCGCAATCTATCTGGTCTTCCGCACGCGAGAAAGGATTCCGAATTACTGAATCTGCTTCTCCCTATAGTCGTATTCTCTTTTCAAATTTTACGTGTTCTTCCCTGCTTCAATGAGCTCCTGGTTGATGGCATCTTGTGAAATTAGATATCCTGGCATAGATGTCCTTCCCCCACAAACTTTTTCTTCCCGTCTTTTGCTGACCAATGTCCCCCCCCCCACCGCCGGTCTTTCCTTTGGCACTCAGAAGTAGTTTGATGACACCTGCTTAGTAAGAGTGCTTTTTTTTCTTTTTTCGATGTTGCGGCTTCCATTTTTCTTCGGAATTTCTGAATGATTTGACCGTTCCTCGCTTCCCCTTCCTGGGTCGCCTGATCCCAAATGCAATCTGAATGACTCGATACGCGGAAGAAGTAAAAGAAGGCGCGCGAACCTTTTCTCCCAGCTCCACAACAGATATTGCGTCTCCCCCCCCACTCTTATTACCTCCCTTGAAGTTCGACCTGGTGGTTTTTTTCAAATGTCCCGGTACAGGGGGTTTCTTTCCACTTCTGGCGAGCATCTTCTCAGGCGCGCGAGCCCTGTCTTTCTTTTTCCGTCTGCCGGCGTAGAAGGCCCAGACACACATGCGTTTTTTTTTATTTTCACGATACTTTTATTCGGAAACCGCAATGCGGGCTCGTGTGAAACCAGTGTCCACAGCTCCTTCTCCTTTCCCCCCCTACTTATGCATTACTATTTTAGGAGGGTTTCATCTCTTCGTTTCTGTTAAAGACTGATCTGCTGGAATGGCCCACCACCCCCAAACCCCCTGAAAGTTTTATTTTTTTGTTTTACCATGATTCTCTTCCCCCTCTCTTCTTTACATTCTTTCCCTCTTATGTTCCTTTTTTTGAGTCATGTTTCTAAAGGTTAAACATTTCCTTAAGTCATCGTCGTCCATTCGAAACTCTCCTTGTTTCTCGCTGCCCTTCCCCCATTAATGTTCTGTGGTTTCTTTGTTCCAGACTTTCTAAGAGTTAGACCGTGCGCCAGATTATATATAGAAGTGACCCGTCTTCCTCCTCCGTCTTATTCTGTTCGAATTAGCGTTTTACAAACCGGAGCCCTGACTATTTCCTCTCTTAACTGTCTAGTTCTATTCTTGAGTAAGATTTTTTGCCTTTCCTTGGATTAGGAGTTTCTTCTGCCGGGGTTGTACAGCTCATATTTTCACCCCGTGTTTCTGAAGGTTTTTTTCCTCCCCTGCCATTTGCCGGTGTCATATATATATTTACTCAATCGTTTTTTGTGTTGTGAGTGCGATTCCCTTAAACTGGATGATATGCCCTCTGTAACTCTTCGATTTTATCAATTTTTCGGATCTAGCTTCTCTCCCCTGCATGAAGCTTCAACTCTTAACCTTCTCTCCGACTAGTACCTGCGCCCTTGACACTCTGTACCTAGTGAGCTGACTGTCTTCGAGTTGGGTGTCCCCGAACGGACTGATGAAACGCCTCTTTTGGGATTCTTTTCCGGCAATTGAGATTCCCCCTTCTTTCTTTGATCGACTAAGTCTATTTTGCTTTCAGGCTGTCCCTAATTCACACCAGTTGATCCTTTTTTAGATTTTTCCCCGAGACTCTGACTGGTAACGTTTACCTCGACCTAACTCTCTTTTTTCGCAGACCTTCCCCCTGTTCAGGAGATCTCTAAGCATTGCCTTCTCCCCCTGATGTAATAATCAGTTGCTCTGCCTAGTAGTCCTAAAAGGCCAGACTTTTCTTTTTTTTGTTTTTTGCTTGACATTCCCTATCGACCTCTTTGCACTTTCCCGCTCTTCAACGCATAATAGTTCAAGCGTCCATCTAGTGGCAAAGAGCTATAGATTTCTATTTGTCAACGCTCTCCTGGGGTTAGAATAGTCTGATCTTGAACCCACTAAACCCTTCTTTTTCTTAATAATTCAATAGTCCTCAGCTCTCGTTCGCCTGAGACCGCAAGACGAGAATGTGTTGAGGCACGCTCCCCCCCCTTTACCGGAGGTGAAATTTAAACAAAGGGCGGCCCTTCTTCCTTTTCCCTAATTCTTTTTTTGTTCCGCGAGTTGACAGAGTCCCTTTTTTTGGGTGGGAGCCCTTCTTTTACTCACATGACGCTTTGCTCTCCGAGTGATCTTCTTCTTGGCCATGGGATCCGGCGACCGAAGATTCATCGCTTCCCACGTCGCTCCTCCTCGAAAATCCGTTTTTTGAATGAGACCCTTTCAACGAGCCGCATACCTCGTCAAACTCGATTTCCTGCAGAGCCGACTCTCTGTTTCAATCCCTTTTATAATGCCATTTATGCTGACTCGGTCTTTGCCTTAGTGAGAAGTGGTTCGCGGAAGTCCTTGGTGGAGTTTTCAATATGCCTGATCCCTGGGGATACCAAGGGCACGGGACCCCCCTCCATTTTTTCCCCTTGTCCCCCTAAGGGAACATCCCGTATCTTGGACCCCAAGAACTTTTTTTCTGGAATAGAGGTGACTGCCTTCCCTATTCAAGTAATTTTCTGTCCACTCCCCTAACGTAAAAATGATCCTCCCTTTCGCGGCACTTAGATTATGAGCCAACCCCCCGGAAACACATAAAGCGACTCAGGCACTTGACGCTTTTATAGTTCTTTCCTTGCCATGCTCTCCCGTTCATTTCTTCGTCGCCTTTTAGCACGGTCTCCTCGTTTTCTAGTGTCGGCTTTATGTTAACCGGAATTCTTATTTTTCTGACGCTTCAGTTTCTTTGCTTATCCAGGACTCCTTCAAAGAGGAACCCCCACCCCTCAAATTTGTAGGTGGCTTCGCTTTAGAATGGTGAGCCTGCCCTAACGACCTTACCTTACTGTCAATGTCTCTTTTTCTTTCTCTTCTCAGGTTCCCTCCTCGTGAGAGTTTTCCTGAAGTAATCATCGAAGATCTTCCATAATTAAAGCTCTCCATTCCGCATTTGGACTTCACAGGCTCCTCCCCCTTCTCTGCTTTTGCGTGAGACTCTACCAGGTTCGACCTGTCCCGTGAGCTCCTTCTAGGTATCGGTCTGGCCGTTATGCTGTTGCGTTCGCCCACAACCGTGTGCTCGGCTCTTTTGTAGTAAGGCCTGCTAGGCCGAGCAATGACGAATTTTTGCCTTGGGCGTCCCGCTTAATCAGGTTGTTCGGTACTGTGACTCTTCTTCGGACTGTTAAAGCTCACCCGCGCATTATCTCTTCAGTCAGAAGCTGTTCACGCTTCCTAGAAGGTGAAATCTCAAACGCCCGCCGTTGAAGTCTCCTCATCAGGCTTCACGAAGTTTTTAGCTCTGTAGAGGTAAGCCCCGGATGGTTATCTATTTCTCATTTTGATCTGAGGTCATCATCCTTTTCCTTAATTTGATGTTGAGAGTTCCGATGTCCATCCCTGTCACCCAATCACCTTTCTTGTGACACATTCACATTTCCTCCACTGTCCAAAAGTCGGCCGCTTTTTGATATCGCTGAAGGAGACTTCGGCGTTTGTTTTAGGAGCGTTGAAAAGTTTTTAATTCTGACCCTAGCTGCACTTCGTCAGGGACTGGAGGCTATCTACCAGGTAACCTTTTCCTTGCAGTACAATCAGTCCGCCTACGGTAAGTACGTCCTTTTGAGGCAAATAACTCTGATTTTTTAAGGCTTGCTATGCCACAGACCACATCTCGCTGAAGCAGGATCCACAGATCTTTTACAGAGGTGGGATAAGAACCCGGCAAGATCTCACTAGTCCCCAGTAACGGAGATCGTGACCTACCTAGGTCGGACTTTAAACTTAGAATGCTTGACTTCCCCTTCTTCGACAGCCTACCCCCCCACCCTAGTAGATGGTGCGAGCTTGATCCTTCCCCAATAGTCATTTTGTAGCTCCTTCTGACCGGGCACCCTCCACCGTCCTCTTCCAGCCGATTCACCCTCCACCATAAGTAGCTTTTCAAAGTCAGTAACTTCGATAATGTCCCAGTTTAAGAACGCGTACCGGTTCGGTTTGTTTTTGTACTACGGTGAATATTCTCTAATTGAATACTCCGGGAATTTCCTCTTGGCGAAGCTTCAATTCCAGAACGACCCTAGAACCGAGGCAGTCCGTTTATTATATTTTTCCCCCTCTTTTGCTACAGATGGAAAAAGTGACTCTTTTGGGCTGCCAACCCTCCCCGAACATCAGTGAGGATTCTGCCCCTGGGTGTCCTTGTTGCCCATCATTTATTTTTTCCCCCCCTTGACTTCTCAGGAGCTTCTCTTTCATTGAGGAGTTTCCTATTCAGGCCCGTCCCTTCCCTTTAATATTAGTCGAGCTCGGTTAATCTTTTTCCAGCTCGTTCTCTAATTTCTCTCGGTCCCTGAGTTGTTGGCACGGGGCCTTGTTGTTTCCCCACTGCCTGATAATGCACCCTAAGATGCTACAAACGTCCACCTCGCTCAATTGCCGCCGTTGGTAACTCCTTTATGGATTTCAGTCACGTCGTCGTTGCCAGGTTCCAAACAGGCCGTCGGAAGCGTTTTGCTGCGTCATGCCGGTTTTTCCTCAGGTGCTTCATGCTTATGTGATGGTTATGATTGAACCGTTCTTTTAGCGGATTATGCGTGACGTTGTCAACAATTACGAGTTTTTCTTTCACTCTTCGCGAAGCTCCCGAGCAAAAATTTGTCCATTACCGGATCTATCGGCTCTTCAAGCGTTGCTCTTCGCAATCATTTGCACCAATCTTCCCAATACGATGACTGAATCTTCACCGGCTGCCCCCTTCGTGATACTCCTCTCGCCTTGTCACATTTTTCCCCAAGAGGATACTCCTTTTTGAGCTTTTCTTGTTTGTAACCTTCTTTCGTTATCAGGTTGCTCCTTCGCGCCTCCGAGCAGATTCAGAAGAGTACTATTATTTCTTTTTTTTCTAGGGATTTAGTTTCACGATAACTCCTCTGACCCGCCTTCCGGCAGTTCATGTCTCCCCAAAGTGGACCCCCAAATATATCTCCTCTATTTCAATCCCTGCTCTTTTATGCATTGGGGAATAGCTTTTGGTTCTTGTCAACGAGCGTCCGATGAGGGACTGGAAAGTCCCACCTTCCCCACCCAAATCCTTCCACTTTGGCCTGGGGAAGAGGACCGAGATCTCCTGCTGTATTACAGTTTCGAATGAAGTCTTTTTCTATCTTCAGGTCCTTTCTTCCTGGGACAGATTCCCCTTTAAAATCGTCGTATTATGTCCAAAAGTAGAAGTAATATTCCCTCGAACAATTTGTTGGAACCCCCGCCCTTGTGCATTGCTTCAAGTAAGGGAGTCCCCTAGAGTTGATTATCCCTGGATAATTCCTTCATTCTTTCTTCGATTCCCCCACGAGAATTTTTTCTCTAGAGTTTTTGACCAACCTGTGCTTTCGTCCAATCGATTCATTTTGCAGCACTATTCGTCCCTCCCTTAGAGCGGCATTCCCCCTGGACTCTGTGTTTAGGGTGGAAGAGGTATGCAGGGATCATGCTCGATCTCCCCTAGGTGAAATACAATCTGCCGCTTTCTTCACAGGAACCTCCCGTTGTTTTTGTTTTGACTCCTCTCCCTCCTCCCTTCTGTGTTGAAGATCTCCAACCTCACCGGGATTCCTCCGACTGTTTTTCATGCGCTTTATTAACAGCCGCGGGCCATTGATCGAGATGAGATACATGACTTCAACTAATAAATCACGAGCTCCCTGGGCCTTCCGTTCTGACAGTCCTTCCTTGCTCCTGCACCATTTTCACTGTTTTTTTATCTCTTATTTTTTCTCCCGGTTTTCACCCAGTGAAGCTGATGCTAAACTCATTTATTGTTCCCGTATCCTTTTCCGTGATACTGACCCTACGCTTCGCACCTTCTCCCGCATCCAATAGGAAACTGGCCAATTGTTCCGTAGAGGTACCTCTTCAGATATCTTATTGCTTTTATCCATCGAGCGATTCTCTTTCGGTGAAATTGATCACAGTTTCCCTTTCTTTCCCGACAATACATCTTCGTTTTGAAGTGATTACTCTCGTCTTCGATGATGTTAGTTCAGGCCAGTTCCGTTGATGCTTGTGTTGGTTTTTCCTTTTTTTCTTTAGCGCAAATATTCCCGCTCTCAGACCCTAGTAATAGCCCGCCCTCAGTTTGAATCCTTGTAGATTCTTTTTTTTTACAGATTGTAACCTGATTCCTTCATGTCGGCGCACCGGTTTCCGACCTATTGGCCGATCTTTAAATACCTTTTTTTTAAGCTTTTCTCATAGTATTATTGCATGGCCTCTTCTTCATGCGTACGAAGGTGCGCTCGCTGCCCAATGCTGTACCGCAATTTGACTAACACAAAAGTCTTTTTCTTTTACTTCGGTCACTAAGGATTTCTCCTCTTTTTCAGACTCTGTTGGGGTTTTTTTTACTTTGATTACCCCCCCAGGCTCTCTTTTTATTCCTCGTCGTTAACTAATGGGTGACAATGGTGCCTGCTTGCGTCCCCTCCGCTTCTTTCCCCCCTGAGTGGTTTAACCTTTTCTCTTTTCTATACCAAGATCGGTTTGACAGTTCCACCACTTCCACCCAGCCGCATCCACCTACGCCCCCTCAGGAAATCCCCGTCTGCATAATTTGTTTCATAAAATAAGTCGAATGCCCAGTTTTTTTTTCTATCAATCCGGCTTTTCCCTTTAGTTCCATGTGCGGTCTGGGCCATGTCACAGTTTGAGATCTATGATTTGCCATTCTATGGCCCGGCCCTTCCCCTCCCAGGACCTCCTTGAATCTTGTCAAAGAGTCTTGAACAAGATTTTTCCGTCAATATTAAAGAAGGGCCGTAATTGTGGCCCCCCACTTTACACAATCGAGATCTGGCGCGCGTTTTTCCTCTCTTTAAAAGGCCCCCACCACGTCCCTAGCACTTCTGGATTTGATCTGTTTTAAATTGAAAACTGTCGCTAAGTTCCATATTCGCCAAGGATTTCCTACCCCGGAACTCTTCTTCGGGCCCTTTAATAGTGATGGCATTGTTGACAACGTTTTTATAGACTCGACTGCTCTGGATTTTTACCGGCTCATATACTTTAACATTTTCAGCGGACAACAAATCCGATCATCCCGAGTATTGCACATAGTTGAGAGTTCACACTCAGTATGCCTTTTCACTCCTATTGTCTGCTATTTCTGTAGCTGCCGGTAGCTTTTGGCCTGATTACAGAGGACGCCCCTTTCTGTACTTCCCAAAGATTTTTTTCCTTTCTTGCCGGCCATTCCCTTTCTTGAAGAATCCCCCGGGTTTTCGAATTTTAGTCTTTTTTCCCCAGATGTTAGACCCCGTTGCGGTTTGTATTCCCCACAAAGTGATAGGAGGCTGTGTATCCTGCTTCCGCGTTTCAACTAGAAGGAGACTGCGTGCTTTTTTTGCTCTCTTCTGCAAGTATTAATTTCCTCTTTTTACTGTTGTCACTCCTGGTCCCTTTTCAAGACTTAAAAAGCCTATCTTCCATTCTTAGAGGTTTTTGCCCCCCTCTTCCTGAACTACCAGATCCTCATGCTCGAACAGGCCGATTTTCCTCGATGGGCAGCTCCGCAGTCCTGGTAGCTTTTTAATTTAATCCCGGTAGCTCTAAT
>Ga0179593_1720417_pt1 | contig 11213 bp, 11 predicted proteins | sample CZODoug2_1_08_16_FD_185931 | JGI IMG/M metagenome (GOLD analysis project Ga0179593, IMG submission 185931) | Vadose zone soil fungal communities from Angelo Coast Range Reserve, California, USA - CZODoug2_1_08_16fungal (PacBio error correction) | ecosystem: Environmental > Terrestrial > Soil >... | reverse complement strand
TCTGGAGCCCCCTATCCCCCTCAGGCTTTCTCCCCCTTTTTCTTTTGCAGCCAAGTGTTTAGCATACCTCCAGTACACACCCTCAACTTTCACAGTATTTGCCGGAATTGGCAGTTTCTGGTACGCGACTGGCACTGGAATACACTTCCCCTCATTGGTTGCAAATAGTATGTGTTTCTTCGGCGTCTCTCGGTTAATTGGTTCCCAATCTTAGATACTCTCATGGCGCTCGGCGGACCTATCTGCCGTCATGTCTTTTCCCCCCTCCCTTTATCTCTCCCCATATATTCTCGGTCGTGCACAACTAAAAGAGGATTGTAGGCCGGACTCTTCTCCTCCCAGCGATAATTTACCTTTTTTAAAGTACGTTTCCCTTGATAGCCTCCCTTTTCTTCTTGCGATTCCCCTTTTTTTCACTAGTAAGACCAGTTTTCCGTACAGGATTACTTTCATGCGGATGCTTGCCACTGGGAAGTGTTTACACAACTATTTAGCACATCCCTTCCCCCCCCCTGTTTCCCCCCCCGGAAACTGTAGAAGGATAAATGTCTTCCCGAATAGACTCCAAATCTTATCTTTTTTTTTTGTCCCTTTTCGCCCCGGACTGTCTACGGTTCACTCAGTTTTTTCTCCTCGTACTGTCCAGTTCAATCTCTGTTACGTGCCACGCATTCATTTTTCCTAATCTTTGGTCACGTGTTTTCTCCAGCCTGCATTATCCCCCTCCAGGATTCCTCAGCCCAGCCTTTCCCCAATGGGAGAAACCCCCGTTCCCCAAGGTTCCTTCCTCGACTTTTTCCCCGATGTCATCTTCCTGAGGACACCCTATTCCCAATGAATTACCGGAAGGGATCAGTTCCCACCACCCCCTATCCCGCTTTGTATTTCCCCCCCCCATATTTAGACGGTATGTTTAACTGTATAAGAAGTGGAATTCCGACCACGCTTCCGGAATCCCCTCACCCCACCACCTAAACTTCCCTCGGTCTTCCTGAAAATTTTACCTCCTTAGGCTTATTTCGCTCCTTCAGGCATCTTTCTGACTCCGGCCCGTGACCACCTTATAAGATACGGCAAACTCTTGGCCATAGGACCTATCTTTCGTTTTTTCCTCCCCTTTTAGTTAAAAGCAGTTTCTCCTGAGCTCATTGTTTGGGTTTTGGCCCTAAAAATGCGGCTCTGTCCTTTAAGCAGGAATCATTTTCTTTTTCCCCTTACCGTTGACTTTGACCTTACCTCTTCCCTTCCTGTACGTAAGTCCTTCCTCCGATTAGTAGTTGCCCACATACTAAGCCCTCCAACCAAATCCTTCTTTGCCATAGTTTTGGAAAAAGTCCTTTAATAACTTTGCTCCCATCCGCCCTCAGCTCTACCTCATCTTTCCTTTCGTACCTCCAGGTAGGCCACATCTCTTCTATTCCAGCCACCTCTTTTCTGAGTGTTATTCCCAAACCCCCCCCCCTTAAGCTACCACATCTCCCGTGCCCCCCCCGCTCGCCCTCGGGGCCATTCCTCTTTCCCTGCTTAGGCATCCGTCCTTCCCACGTTCAAAACCCTGTCTTCTCCCCCCCGATTCCTTTGTCTACCCTCCAAGCTATCCTGGACATTCAAACGGCGAGCCTCCCCTTACCCCAACCCAGATCCACATGTCAGTCGCACTTAAATCTTCGTAAAGAGTTCTAATCCTTTTCTCACGATTTTGGTCCCCCCCTGTGCGCCTCTCTTTCACTTAACAGCAGTCCTTTCCGCCCCGTAGTGGATCGTTGAGCCTGGGACTAATCGCCGTGGTTGGGGTCAGCATCCCTCATAACTATCCTCCTTCCAGTAGTGTTCTCTCTTTTCCTTCGCTTAGTGGCTTGTTGCGCCTCTGGTAGGAGTTCTAGTTCCTGGACCCCCCCCCCCTCCTTAACGGCGCTGACCAGTCCTTTCGAAACTCGTCCTTTCGCGTTACAGTCATGAACTCGCTGGACCGCAACATATCTTGACAAAGATACCCCACCCTTCGCCTATTCTACGAGTTCGCTTTTGCTGGAAAGGTTTGTAATCTCCGGTTTTCCTTTCTGTGTTTTTCTCCCCAGAAAAATAATTTTTTCTTTTCTCTTGTCCCTTTTTCGCAGGAGGCTCCTAGGCAGTGGACAGCTTGCCTTTCTCTGTTTAATCAGGTCGTCCCCATGGCAATGTTTTTCTAGGGTTCCCTTTTAGCCGTACCTCCTTCAGACCTTACCCCCCCCCGATTCTTCTTAGGGAATATCCAATGAATCGCGATTTTTACGTACCTGAGCCGGGCAGGATGTCTTTTGTAATAAGGTAAGCTGCGTGGACTTCCTCTGTCGGTTGAGCAGGACCCTGACTCCCCCCTTCCCTCTTTGATGTTGTTTGGATTATTTCTCCTGTATGGTCAAACCCCACCAGGGCGTGCGCGCTCCCCTTTAACGGTTTTCTCCTGGTAATGCCATCGTCACAGGTATCTCTAGATTCCTCCCTGCTGATCAATTTTTTCCGCTCTTTCCTTTTGCCACCCAAACCATGCAAACGCCCCTCATGGATGTGCTTTCCCAGAAGGCAGAACCCGACAATTCTTGCCCCCCTGGCCCCCCCAGCTTTCTATCGTAGAGGGTGTCACTTTTCTTCGCTGGTATTCCTCCGCCGCCGTCTATTTTTACCTAACATGAGGAGTTTTTTGTTGCCGTCCGCAGGCTTCGGATTTTCCCTTTCTTCTCCCACTTCAAATACGTTCGAAATCCCTTCTTTTGAATCCCCCCTCTTATTTTTTCTTTCAGGGGTGCGTGCCCATTCTATTCCCATTGATCTTTGGTTTTAGGAAGAATGAATGCACCTTGTCAAGACATCTCCCCTTTTCTTAACATATTCCGCGCCCTCATTCTCCATTGTGTATATTTTCTGTTTGCATCGGTTTCGTGGTAGTTTTTGCTGTCCCCTCCTCCCCAACTCTCACGTCAGGCAACCATGGCGGATTCCGTTCTTCAGCGACGAATTGCATTTCCTTTTAAGTCATTTTTTCCCTCCACGGCGTGGCTGCCCTCACTTCTTCCGAATGGCACAACTCCCTGAGATGTCTTTCCTAGCTGACGTTGGCCCAGGTTAGCGCCCTGTTTACGAGGCTGTTGCAAACCGATGTTTGCGGCCCTTCTCGCACGTTCCCCCCTAGTTGCAGTACCTCAAAATAGTAATCTCGGCCCGCTCTCCCCCCCTTTCTACTAAACCGTTAACTCACTTAGTTCAAGAACTTTTATCTTCTTGAGATTGACTTTACCTGACTTCTACATCCTTCAGGCAACCGCGACAACCTTTCCTTGTTAACAGTTTCCCGCATTCTGCTTTTGTCGGAGGGCTTATTTCATTCCGAATTTATCCCCCGGAATAGAACTCCTCCGTATCTACTCGCTACTCATGAACAATGCCCTCGACGCTCAGCTCCCACAATTTCATTGGTAACCCCCGTTCTCTTGGATAATTTATTACCCCTCCGCGTTTCGCCGGGTTACCCCAATTCGCATTCCCTATTTTTGTGACTTGGATAGTTTTTAGGTTAGAAGAGTATGCGAAACACTTACCCCCCCCCTGGCACCCTCCTCGTGGGTCTTCCAGCCTCCACTTTTTTTAATATGTCCTTCTCCAAACCTCCTCCCCCCTTCCCTGTTGTTTTTTTGATCGCGATTGGAGTAACCTCGGAGTCCAGCTTCACGTTTAGTTTTCTCCTCAATACTCCCCTGTTTTTATGAGACAAGTTTTTTTCCCCTCTCCTCCCCACCACACTATAAATCCAAAGCCTTGCTGCGAATGGCCCACGGTACACCCCGTCTGACGCTTCAGGAAGGTACTCCTTTAGACCTCAAGGATGTGGCCCCCAATAGAGCGTGTTCCCGTCCTCTCTTTCTTATTCTGCGCCTCCCCTGCGACATATTCTCTGCGCTTTTGATCTTCTGACCATATCATAAGCACCTCCTGTTGCCCCCCTGCATCTCTTGTCTTGCCCCCGGTCCCTAACTTCAGGTGCTCCCCCGGTTTCGTTCTTCTTCCGTAACTTCGTCTGAATCATATTTCCTACAGGCTTGAAATCTCTCCGATTCCCCCGTTGCTTCGGGCGTCTCGGTTTTGCCGTCCCTATTAATATTTATTTCTCTCTCCCCTAAGTGTGGCAAGCGTCTCACTAGGAGCGTACCGCCTAAAAAACCCCCCCCCAAATCCTCCCGTACCCTTTCGCATGTACGAGAGCACCGTCCATCGAACCTCTTTTTTAAAGTATCTTGGAACTCCATGTAAGGGCATTTTCCGATTTGTTCTCGAGATCCCCCCCACTGGCCCCTTTGCATCCGTTGAACTTACCGTCTGAATGTTCTGACTTTGCTCTTTTTCCCCGGAGCAGCCATCCCCACTTACAGACGGAGAGCGCTCCCCCTCACTTCAATAACCCCCGAAACTCTCGTTCTCGGAAAGGGTTCCGACTTGCTGCGCTCCCACTTGCTCTCCTTTTCCCCTCACACCCCCCCTTCATTGACTGATCCGGCCTCGCATTTCAGGGGACTGGTCCCCACCCCCGCTCCCCTCAGGCTTTACGGACAGATCTTTTTCCTATTCTGGGAACCTACCAGAAGGGGACCCATCCTCCCCCTTTCCATTTCTCGGTACCCCCCCAATCAACTCTCAGGGTTTTTTCCCCTGCAACTCTGGAGGCTGGCTCGTGCGCCCCTCGAATCGACCATGTGCCCACCTTTCTACGAACGTTGGCCTTCAAATACTTTTCCCCTTCCATTTTTTGCATTGCGAGTTAAAGTAAGATAAATTGTAGCGTATGATGGTTTGGGTCCTCATGGCACGTCAATCGGCTGTCATAAGCCATGTGCATGTAATTCTTTTCCTTCGGGCATACCTTTCCGAACGAATATTTCCGTGAATTCCCTCAGGGAGCCCCCTTCCCTCTTTTCTCCTTTCCCCTCATCCTCCCGTCATCAAAATCCTTTCCCTTGCTCATCTGTGAAAATACGTCTTTGCAGCCACGAGGCCTCTTTCCGCGCCGTCCCTCCTATGAAAGGATTACCTTGACCTTCACTGGTCTTTTTGGATCTCTTTTTTTCTATTGCAACACCTTCTCCCCTTCTGGTTTTTTCCATTTCTTTTACCCCCCAAAGTCGACGGTCCCCCCCGAGCAGGTCGTGTACACCACAGCAGCAGGCATGGCTTCCTAGCGGGCCATCCCCTTCAGCTGCTCGGCGCCTCCGGCTCTTTTTTCCCACCCCCCCATGGCCCCCGCCTTCTTTGTCCGTACCTCCGTCTAGGGAAAACCGTTGTCCTCATGTAAAACCTTCCCCACGATTAACCCTCTTCTACACCTTCTCAATATTGTTCAAAAGCGTTTGTGATTGTCGACCTCTCTTTCAGAGTCACCAGGTTGTTCTGAATTTTCCCCTCTCTTTTTTTCCCCGGGCGCGAGATTTCTTTTAAAACTGGAGAGTCTTTTCAGGGGAATACGTCTACTATTTTGGTAAGAATCCAATTAACTTCCGGACCCCTTTTCTGATCTCTTTTTTCTTCATTCCTCTGTCTGTGTTTGTATCTCCTTCATTTTCTTTCAGTACCCGATCTTATGCGGAAACCCCAACCTCTTAAATCGCCTTTCCGAAGACTTCATTCCCTTCACCTTCTCGCAGCATGTTCTGCGTTACAAGTCCCAACTGCGCCTGGGACTTCCCCCCCTCTGGGGCGACACAGATCCCACGTCCTTCCCCCTATTCCCACTTTGGCTCCTGTGACTATGTGGATGTTGGAAGGTTTTTCTCTTTGTCCTGGTTTTTTCCTTACTCCTTTCTCCCAGCCCTTGCATGTACGTCCCTTTTTTCCACTTTCTCCGTCTTCCGAGCCAGAGTCTAGTCCTGCCCTCTCTTACTAAGAGATGATTTCTTACAATGGTGTTAAGACCCCTTCTTTGTAGAGTTATTCCCATTTGTTTTGGCCTCCCCTTCCCCCAACAGGTGTCATGGCCGTTACTATCCACCAGGAGCTTTTTATGTGGTCTTCCTTTGCCCAGTATCGATGGTCATTTCAAGGTCTGCGGCGCGGCCCCTAGATTCTGGTGGGCCCGTCTGGTCCATTGCTCTTCAACTTTCCTCAATAGCCCCCTTTCTCTGCCCTGTTCTGCTTTATTATGTTCTACTACTCGTCTCCCGCCCTTACTTTCCACTGGTTTTCCTAATTAGTCGCTCAACCGAATCGTGAAATTCCCCTCTTTCTCCTCCCCTGCCTGCCCTGGTGACTGGGCCAAACAAAACCCTCCTCAAAGACCTTATCTCTTACCTCGTCCTAGAAAAGCAGATGACCACCTAGAGGGCCAACCTCCCATCCTTCTTTTTTTTCCAGTTCACTTGGTATATTCACTATTTGAAGTTGAGAACAGGATCAGAAGCTGTCTTCCCCGGGCCGACATCCTGTAGGTTTGTTTATGCCGGACTCAATCGTCTGCGTAGCCCATCTTAGGCCATATTCACGTCCTCTAAATCTTTTTTAATTACAAATCCTATTTTTATAGGGAGGTGGTGATCCCAATATAAAGGCCTCTCCTGATTCAAATTATTGTGCTTCTTTCTCGCCTGTCCCAATTGCATCAGTGTCAGGTCCTGAACTTCTTCCCATTTTCCGAGAAACGAGAGGTTTTTCTCTTGTGGGTATTTGATTCGATGCTAGGCCGGCCGTCGTTTTTCTTGAGGAGCCGTGTCCCCTCACTCAGCCCCTGCAATGCTTGTTTTTTTTCAATAGACTTTCCCCTTCAGGAACAGGTGGTTCAGAGACACCCTATGCACAAGTCCCCTCTGGACGCGAAATTTCCAATTATGCTTGACTTTTCTTTTTCCCCTGATTCTTCTCTTTCCAACAATGCTTTTTCCCTTTTTTTTTTTTCTTTTTCTTTTTTTTGCCCTTTGTTTGGAGGATGGCCCCCCCTCTTATCTCCCTCTTGCCCGTGATATTATCCGGCCCAATAATATTAATCTCCCTTCAGGACGCTTTCTCCCCCCCTGACTTCCCCCTTGGCATTCCCCTAATTTCAAGCCCTCGAATATTATGAGACGACTCTCGACTTCTCATCCCTCGCCAGAGAGCCACATGTTTTGTTTCCCGTTTTCCCCGAAGGCTATGTCGTTCAACCTCTTCCTCCTTCGGGGCAACTCATCCGGAAAGATATCTGTCGTCCTGGGCTAATTCTCCACATGCCTCCCTTTCCGCCGCTGCTAGACACCTATATTGGTTCCCATTCCCTTGATGGATCCATTCCGGCGATTCTTTCACTCCAATTTGCCGTCATCTTTGATTGTCTTTTTTGCGTCCCCCTTATTCCAACTTTTTGCATCTCCAATGGAGTCTTATAAGAAGTGTAAACACTGCGGGAGTTGACTATGATCGGGTCTTCCCGATAGAGGGGTTAGGATGTTGGTTTCGGAGAGATTGGTCAAAAACTCTTTGTTTCAGTAAAATGAAGGGGAGTTTCTTTATCCCCAAACTTTGGTGATGGACGTCCTTCCAAGGGGGTAGCATCCTATCATTACCCACACCCTCTTTAAATACTTTAGTTGACTGCGCCCCTGTCCGGTACCAGTCTACTCGTAAGGACCCCATATCCACTTCCTTTTGTTGGCCCCCCTCTTGTATATGCTAGGTTCTCGACATCATTCTCATTGTTCAGAGTCCTTCAGTTCTTTTCCGTGACTCCTAGGGCCGCGTCTTAGACAGAATATCCACTCATCTTTCTCGACCTCCTCCCCTAGCTTATTCTCCCCTTTCTTCACTTGTTTGCTTTTTCATCGGGAGTGCTCTGTAGAAGTCGTTCTTTCTTTCGTCGTTCTCCCCTCCTTTCTCCAGACAGCTTTATTGAAATAGGCCTTCCCCAACCGTTTATACTCGGGAGTCGTACCCTCCCGTGATGGCACCCCCCTTCGAATACTTTTAATTGAGAGCTCCCTGATAAGGTGTTTCAGCGTTCTCTCGGCGGGCCACCATTTCACCCCTTACACTTCCTCCCCCGAAGCCCTCAGCAGGGACCTTGGGGAGAAACGCCCCCTAAATAACTCCACCTCTCTCACATTCCCCATTCTCTGTTTCCGTTTTCCCCTGGTCCCCTCTCTTCCGGCAGGGGCAAATCTCGTTTGAGAAAGGTAAAGGCCTCCCCCCTTTTAAGTGACTTTCTTTTTTTGCGCAGCCAGCCCCCCCATAACGAAGGAGCCTCCTCTCTCTCCTTCCATAATTTCACCCCCCCCCCCCTCTCCGAAATTTAATAAGACTGCTGAATGTATGCCCCACCGTGATGCTAATTGGCTTCCTCCCCCCAAAAGATCAAAGGCATTGATCTCCCTGGAACCTGCCTGGTCGTACCACCCAACGATACCCCTCTATTTTGTTTTTTCCCCCAACTATTTTTTGACATTTGTGCTAAGAGGGGTTGCATTTCTTTTCCCCACTCTTGCGCCTATCAACACACAATATTCTCAGGAGCGGACCTCCCTTCCCGGCCACTTGGCTTTTGATATTCGTCTACCCATCTCGAATAACGCAGCCGTGACCAAACATCCTCTACGGCGCACCTCCTCCATATTGCCTAATTTTTTCTTTGCATGAGATTTATCCATAGCTGCCCTTTTTTTCTGACCTGTTTTGGGAACCAGTACAACTCCCTTATCGTCAATTGGCTTCATTGGAATCAGTTTTCTCTCTTGACATTATACCTGTGTCCCCCCCTTAGTCAGCGCTTGAAAGTAATTTTCCTTCCCGTTGCGAGTTGAAATAAACTAATAACCACGGACTCAACCAAATCCTGCTTTTCTGACCCATATTTTGCCAAAGTACTGTCTTCCCCAGTTCTCCAGTGCAAGCGCAGCCTCTTCCCTCTCAGCCTTCCCGGTCCCCATTTAACCCGTTTCCCCAAAATCTAATGGTTTATCTTCTACAATGTCTGCAGGGTGGTTGTCCCCAACTGTCTTCCTGTACCCCCCGAGCTTTCCTCCCCCTTTTCCAGGCGCGAGTATTAAAATAGTCCTTTTGAGAAAGATGTCGGCTCCCGGGACGAAAGTTCCCCCTTTCGTCTCCTTTTATTGTCGACATAATCTTACCAAACCGGCTTTGCGCGAGCCTCCCCCTTCCCCCCCCCCCCCCCCCAGTACTATTAAGGATTTCGAACCTTTTTCTGTTCCCGCGTTTTTTTTTCCTCTGTGTCGACACAGCGCTTTTTCACGCCCCGGGGCCGCCCATTTTCATTGTAATTCGCACGATCCTGAGATTCGGCATGCAGTCTTCCCTCATGGTTTGACTTCCAGCTCTTTTTTGTCGCAAAAGAGAAACTTCCTCTTCCTGTATCTCCTTGCCTCTCCTCCGTTTTTGTTGTCTGGATCTCCTTCATTGTTCTTCTTTAGAGCTTTTATGTCGGCCCCACCTCCATACTGATTACATCTCCTTCCCCTTCCGGTTCCTTTCCTGGTCCTCAGCGTTACAGTTCATGAAAATGCGCCCCTGGGTACCCCCTCTTCCCCTTGAGGGGCGACACGCCTCCTGCCCACACTCTTTACGCATCTTTACGGTGCGCCTGACTATTTCTTGTGTTTACGTTTTATTCGCTCGTCCCTGTTCTTTTTTGATCCCGAAATAACTTTCAGACTAGGTTCTTGCACTTCCGAAGGGCTTAGCCCTGCTTTCCATTGAATGTCCCGCGCGCGACGTCCCTGCCTTCCTGGGTGGTCATCCTCCCTTTCGTACTGACGGTTGTGGAGAGCCCCCTACCACCCCGTTGTCTACTATTTTTGGAATCTCCCCCGGATTTGCGCCTCAGGGCCTGTCTGATGAGTCCCCCTTTCCTTCTTCCTGTGCAGGAATCTGGCTCTGTGATGCTGCGGTCTTCAACTATGGCATCAATTCAATGATTTGGTTGAGTCTTTTATGAGTATGTTGACACCCCCCTCACCTTTCCTCCCCCCCCTAACGTGGCTGGAATACATTCAGTCGTTTCTTATTCCGGAAGATCCTCAATTATTAAATCTAGCCGCATCTCCCTTTTCAAACAACCTCCCCCCTCCTGAGCACCTCCCACTGGTCCTCTTCCCTCCCTCCCGTCCTAATGAAGATGCCAATTATAAATTTTATTCCCACGTGGGCCGTATAGTATCTTCATTTGGTCCACCGGTTTAGTGATTGAGCTTCTTCCCCCGATCAGATGCAGGCTATTGGGCGCCGACTGAGCTCTTTGTTACTTCCCCCAGCAAGTGCTTTCCCAGTGAATATTACCTTCTTCTCCCCCTCCTAAGTAGAAAGATTCCTTTTCCAAGCTTATTTTTATCGGTTGGGTTCTTTTTCATTTCTCCCTCGCGTCAATTAATCTATTTGGTTTTCTCGGAAGGGGGCCCCAGCAATCATGTAAGACCATTCCGGCCTTCATTCCGAGAACCTGAGTTTATCAATCTTATGGAAGCTGGTTTTTTCTCCGCGGTAGTTTCGCTTTTTGTGAACAAAGATCCCGTCCTCCCATTCCCATGTCGGTGTATAAACAAGCCTACCCTTTTTTCCCCCTAACGCCTTACTCTCGAGGAACACGTTCCCGTAGGAATCCTTTCTGCAGCGAATGCGTCCCATCGTGTGCTCTGAGAGTTTTCCTCCCTGCCCCCAGTTGCTCGCCCGGTCCTCTTTCAGCGGATTCGCCATTTTTTTCCTCTGATGCCCGCCTTTGACGACCTCTTCCAAATTGCGTTCTCAGACAATGAACCCTAGTCATCTGTCCGTGCCAGATTTTTCCCCCTGTTTCCCACCCTTTCCCATGTGCTCGTTTCCAATGAAACCTTTCTAGAATATTCAGATACTCAGAACGCTCCATCACTACGTCCACCCCTCTCCCCCTGTCCTTTCCCCCTGGTAGACAGAAAGTACGTTCTCCTAGACCTTCGGCTTATCTAGTAGGGAACTCATCCGCAGCGAATACTCCGGTCTCGCTACGAATACTTCTTTTACCCTTCCCTGTACTCTAGTAGAAAAATATATTGCCCCAAATCCTTGATGGCTTTATTCCTTCACGGCTCCTCTTTTAACTGACAATTCCCTTCCTGATTCCTTTTTCGCCACTTTTCTATTTTTCAATGGCGATTTACGACCAAATGGGAGGCCTCCATGAGTCTTGCGAGAAGTGCCACTCAAATGAATGAGTTTGGGACTCTCCCTGTTCTTCCCCT
>Ga0179593_1280333_pt1 | contig 11213 bp, 10 predicted proteins | sample CZODoug2_1_08_16_FD_185931 | JGI IMG/M metagenome (GOLD analysis project Ga0179593, IMG submission 185931) | Vadose zone soil fungal communities from Angelo Coast Range Reserve, California, USA - CZODoug2_1_08_16fungal (PacBio error correction) | ecosystem: Environmental > Terrestrial > Soil >... | reverse complement strand
AGCGACCATGTTTCCTCTCAGCAGGGGGGTCTACGCCGTGACAATCTCACCCCCCCCTTCCATCAAGTTAATTACTGTTTTTTTTTTTTTTTCTCAACCAATATTCCACACTTTTTTTTTGAAAAGTCCTGCTCCCCCCCAAAAATCGCCTGTACGTTTTCGCCTCCGGACAGATTGGCTCCTCCCTTTTCTTTTTTTAGTCCTTCTGCCTCTGGTCCCCCGGAAGCAACCTTGTCTCCCTCTTTTCCTCCCGCCAAGTCCCCCTGGAGTGGTGGGATTGAGTTTAGATCATTTTTTCCTTTTTGTGGTTCCGAACTGGCGCCCTTGGAAAGCGATTTTGCTTGAAAAGCAAGGGAGAGACCATCTGTACTCCTTCCGGCTCCGTGACAGCGATTTGCTCTGTGGATTGTGGATTTATTGTTTTTTACATTGTTGTGACCTTGGTAAGGGAACCACCCGTTGCACCACCCTTTCTTCCGTGAGGTAGATCATTTTCCTTCCCCCCTTTGCGGCGGTCCTTAACCCCGGCCCCTGTTTGTGAGATGCCCCCCCTTCTGCGGTTTTTCGTTTTTTCCGGTGCTTTTCGCCGTTCCTTTGTATCGTCCCTTCCCTTCGTGCCCGTCGAAAAGAGAAACACAAGGGGGAGTTTTGTTAGCCCTTTTCTTTTTTTATTCCCCCCCGTTAGACTTTGGGCCCCCGGCTCTTCGGAGCGTTCTGATTGGGGGAGCCCCCCCCAGGTCGGTCCGAAGGAAGATTTCTGCAGTTTTTTATGGAGGAGGTGAAACCCCAAGGGAAATCTGGTCCCCCAGTCGTGCTGGCAGTAGGTTGACCGGTCCGGGTCACCTTCTAGGTTGCGGGTCCCCACCCCATGTAAGCAAGGCGCACCCCCAAGCTCGCCTTCCCACTTTCGTCTTTACCCAGGCACCATTTGCCAATTTCCGTCACCGAAAGCCGAGGTGTGAACTTTGAGGGAACCACTTTTGGCCCCCCGTCCCTTGGCAGGGCGACGGAAGTTGGTCTATTGTGGTGAGTTCTGGGAAAGGAGGTTTTTGGTAGGGTTATCACTTTTCGATATTTCCTTGGGCACTTTTCTTTAACCCCCCAGGATCCTGAGCAAACGGTTGTTGTTATCCCCCCACGTCTTTTTTATCGATCACTGTTTTTTGCATCCCAAAACCCTTTAATAGATGGTACTTTTTAAATCGTGCCCTTTCATGGTTTCCCCCCGAAGAAAATGATAGGTTTTTTAGTTCCCCCCCGCCTGTGGGCCATGTTATGCTCCTCGAATGCGGTGCTGTGTTCTTGGTTTTATATAAGCACATCAGGATACCGATGCAGCAAAAAACCCCCGCTTATGCACCGGAATTTTTTCCCAACCAGCCCTGACCTTCCCTGGACTCTTTCATGAGGACTTTTTTTTTCACTAGCCTGGCGCTTTCTTTCTCTCCGTCACGCCTCTTCCAAAAGAGACCGAGGATTGGATTTTTTGAATTGTGACCTTTGTGTCCGGTGGTTTCCCTTGCTTTGGAAACAAGGTTCTTTGTACTCCCCTTTCCGGCGGCGGTGGAGGTTTTACCGTAGAGTTACACCCTTCCCAATGCAGTTTTAGAACAGTACGTGGCAGATTTCGCGGGTCCCGCTGTTCAGGGTTTCCGAGCAAGGGTTTTCTTCTTGGTCCGTTAACGGAGGCCGGTTGGTCGAGGAAAGGGCCCCGGCGACAGGACCAGGCGAGAGTGCTCCCATGCGGACCCACTGGCCAGAAAGGCTTGTCGTCCTTTACCAGTTCTTCGACTGCTTTAACGTTCATTGGTCGGGTAATCTTATCAACGGTGTGCAGTCATTTTTTCTAACCTCGCGAAAATCCCAAGGAGAGGGGAGCTATTTTTTCCAGGCAGACGGACCCGGCCCCCCATCCAAGGCCCCCGGAGACCTTTGGGTTTTTTTAACCGATTTACTTGCTTGTTTGGTCTTTCGTGCAGGTTCACGCCCAACAACATTTCCGTTGGTCAACGATGTTGGCGCTAGACGATTTCGGGGTGCCGGCTTTTTTCCTACACCGCTTTTGTGACGGTTTTCGACAAGGCGCTGAAATGCGGTTTGTTATTGATATTTCCAACAGCGCCCCAGTTTATAAGGCTGGCCCATCTCGTTCCCTCTTTCTTCAGTCATTATGTATGGCTAGCGTTCGGTTTTTTCCTTTCCATTTTTTTTTTGTCCCCTTTTTTTCATTTTTGGTCCTCCGGTGTGGTATGCTTGTTCTGGAAATTCGCGAACCCTTCACATGGCACTAGTGCGTTTGTCCCCCCCCGGCCCCATTCTCTTGTCGTAGTTCTTTTTTTTTAACTTTGAACCGAAAAACCCACATCCGGTGAAGTATCTGTTTCTTGTCGTTTTTTATCTTTTGTTTTTTGTTTTACGTTTGCACGGCAGAACTGGCCCATCCCTTTCGGTTTTATTGTCGTCTTCTCGGGTATCCCCATTTGGCCTGGTTCTTTTCCGGCGGTTGGTTCCCTGACTCCCATCTGAACTTGTAGATTTGATTAGACCGGGGATTTAGGCCGAAGAGTTTTTGCCGATGGTAAGGACCTGAGGATATTCAGCCAAATGCCCTTCTGTATTTTTGGTTTTGTAGGCGGCAGTATTACTCGCTTTTTTTTCCGGGATTCCTGCGCTGTACTACGATTTTCTTTCGCGGGCAGGATTGCGCTTGGTTTTCACGTTTGACGTCCTGGTCCCGGACAATCTCGGCCTCCGGTAACCCCTTTATGGACCCCCACCAGATTCCCTCTTCGGCTAACACCCCCTCTGGGTCCTTTATGAGCTCGATCTTTCTTATCATCTATGAAACCCAATGACTATTACCTTTCAAATTCCGACCCATACCCACCAGTTCACCCTCGTTAATTCTGATTGAGCCATCTTCCTGAAAGCGTTGCCCCGGACGAGATAACAAGTATGTTGTCCGAGACCTAATCGCATCCCTATAACTACCCAGACCCCAAGTTATCTAAACGACGATGTCGGGCTGATTCCCCCCCCCCACCCTCCCAAAAATGTTTCCACTCTTCCCCCCTGCATCCTTGTTCTTTCAACTTTGAATCTTTGGCTCAAAAGGCTACACCCCCCCCCCCCGGAAAAGCCGGCTCCGGCTGTGTTCTGCGTGGTTACAGCAACGGCGTTATGGCTTTTAGGAGGTCACACTCAGGTCCCTCTAAAGGATGGCTCCCTCTGCCCCAATCCACTTGTTGCTTTGGGATTTCCCACAGCTCCAGACGTTTTTGTTTTTGCCGCGGTTGCCCCTTGACATCGCAATTGTCAGGAGGTTTTACCCAAAGTTAACTATGGCCCGTTTTCTTTTTTTCAGTTTGACGGTTGTGTTTACTTGACTTTTCGCACCCAAGATTATCTTTGATTTGGGCCTTCCTAAGCCGGGTCCCCCCGTCGGTATTTGCCAGAAGAAGTATCTCAATTAATTTTGTTTCCCTCGGCTTTTCAAATTTTGATTCATCGGCAAAGCGTTTTTTCCAGACTGGAGTCTGGATGCTTTCCCCCCCCAAGTTTCCTCGCTCTGCCAGTCGTCCCCTGAGTCCTCGTGTCTCGGTTCCCCTCTGCGGTTCCCCAGCCTTCCCTTCCTTCCCCCGATCACACTGTTGGGGTAAAGAAGGAAGAGGGCCCGTTCGAGGGACCACCCACTGCGCCCCGCGTTTGCCGCCCGTCCCGATTAGATTCTCCCCCCTCCTCCGGCGGCACAGCTTTTAACGTGGAAAAAGTCGGACCCAATCTGACGGGTTCTGTCTGCGGTCTTCGCATTACCTACATTCGGTTGGAATAGGTTTGGTCTTACCTGGCCGGGCTTCTCCCCTGGCCGAATTTTCCGTGACAAGTACTGTTGGAGTGTTTGCGAAGTCCCGCTTCTTTTTGCTATTTTCCCCTCTTTTTCTTTCCTGTCCCTGTTCGACGTCCCCCCGTCTTTCAACGTTTCTGACCAATTACCATCGAAAACCCGAGTCCTTGGCGCAAATTTTCTGTGGGTGGTCGCGACATCCTCTGCCAGGTTTTTTTTAAGGGCGGAATGTTTAATTCCCCTTTTTCCTTTTGTTTTTTTTGTTTTTCCTGAGCCCCTGCGGCTTGTAGTAACCCCTTGTTTGAGTCGAGGAACTTTCGAGGACCCCCACCCTTTTACCCAGTTCGGTTTTTTTTTTCTTTCTATTTGCGAATTTTCCTGGTCTACTTTGACCCCGGCTTCGGCTTATAAGTACTTTTTATTAGAAACCCCCACACCCGTTTCCGTTGCCGGCATCTTTTGTTTTCCGGTGAGGCCTCCTGTCGCGGTCGTGAGCAACCCCGAATGGCCCGATTACCATTCCCGCCCGTTTAGTCTCGTCCATGGTGCTTCCGTGCCTTTTTTTTAAGTTAATCAATCGCCCACGTTGGTTTTTTCGAGGTGAGTCGTAAAGGGTGGGTTTTGGTGATTCTCATCACTTCCCCTTTTCCTTCCCTGCCTGCTTTCCCGGGTTTCTGTGTATAATTGCCTTCCTCCTAAACCCGGGTTCGGGTTGCGAGTCTTTTTTTTCCGAGGTCACCTCGAGTCTGGGTGGTCCTCCTTCCGAGGCGCGGGGTTGGAAATACGCCGTGGTTTTTTTCCGCCACGCCCTCTCGCCGTCGCCAGCGTATCAAAGCACCCCGGGAATCAGTGGGCTCCACACCCTCCGGGCCGATCTTCTGACCCCCTTCTTCACCCCCTTGCGGACTGGCCTTCGTGGGTAGACCCAACGTTTTCCAGGATCTAATATTTTATGCTGCTCCCGCCCCCGTTGCGTTTGCCCCCCCCCTTTCATGCCTCACCCTTATTTCTCCTCTTTAAATTGCACGGTCCTCCCCGCCGTTAGTTTTCCTTTTATTGAGGTCAAACACCCCCCCCCCGGTATTCATTTCGGGAAGAAAATGTAAATTTCCCTTCCTCTTTTTCTTTTCCTTCTGCCCCCGCTTCCTTCTAGGGAACTTGAACCTCCCCTATACTCACCTTTCTTCTCACCTTTTTCCCTTAATCCGAACCAGCCCTTAGCTTTTTGTTGACATCTGGTTTTGATTTGGGAACATTCCTGCAGTTCTTCAGTTTGATCATTTTATTGCGGTTTGAAATTGGGGATCTTGCAGTCATTCGCGATCGCTTGTAATACCATCTGTAGTTCTTAGGGATTCTTGTCTCTTCCTTTCTTTCAATTCTTCGTGCTTGTAGCGCTCTTAAAAGCTTGCTCTAGTAATAAAGGGTAGCGGGTTCTTTTTTGAAAGTCCGGTTTGACCGAATTCGATTTGGTGGTACGAGTCTTGACGGTGCTGTGTCAATCCCGTTCCGCGCAAAGGTATATTCCACTTCCTGACTTCCCCCGTGACAATTCTGGCCTCGGGCAGCACATGGCAGCCCTTTTTACTTTTTGAGATAAATACGGCCTCCTCACCATGTTCGGCCCCCCGGGGAAAGAAGGCGAGAAGGGCACCACTGGCACGCCCTCCCGGATCCTTTATCATCACTCCCGACTCAGGTCGACCGTAACGATACAACCAGCTGCCTCTTCGCCGAATTTTGGACACTGCTTCCGACCCTCCTTTAAGAACTTTGATGCCACCTGATCGGGGAAACTTAAGCGTCATCTTTAAACTTTCCACTTTTTTCTTTTTGTTTTTTTTTGCAAGACCCTCCCGACCCCTGGGTTGGCGCCGGGGCAAAACTAATATATGGCTTCCAAGGTTCGCCTGCGCTTTCCCCCATTCTTGCCGGTGACGTTTCACGGACCGAAGAAATACCCTTCCTCTTGTCACCTCACCCTTCCTTGGATTTTTTTCCTGTTGGCAAACCTCTATTTCCCTCTCTACTGGGAGCCTTTTTCCCCCCTTTTATGCACCCCCCCCGGTGCCCCGACTCCCTTCTTTTTTTCCCCCCGGCCTCGACCACTTTAACCGTTTTCGTTTGCCCTTTCCGCCCTTTGTGTTGTGTCGGGTTCCAAATTTCGTAAGTTTCATGTATTTTCTTTTTTCACTTCCGCCTGAACACCTGCACCAAATAGAAACTTCCCGCTTTCATCGGCGGTAGGAGGTTGGCGATTACTTCGCTTTTCTTCTTTCCCTGATTCGGTGATTTTAGAGAGGATTCCAACATATCACCGCCTACGTCCGTTCTTTTAACTGAGTTCAGGCACCCCACAACATGTCGTTGCCCCAGTCTGCCGTGGACTCCATCCCTTTTCCTGCCCTTTCCATCGCGAAAGCCGGCCACTTTCCGGCCCGTAAAAACGGTTCCTCTACCGAGGAAAGTGGGCCCCGGTTTCCCACCCCTTTCTCTTTTTAAATTTTCCCCGCTCCTACCCAATTGGCTGCCCCTGCTTTTTGTGTCTTGCCTCAAGCGGTGCAGCACCATTTGGCCCCAACCACCCCCCCCCCCCTTCCTTAAACTTACGGCTCCGTCTTGCCGGCCTTGGATACGGAACTTAAGCAGTGGCTTCTGCCTTCTGTTCACTTTCCCTTTAGACGTTTCGCGTTTTCTCCCTTCGTTCCGTCCGTTTTTCGGTAGTTTGGAGGCCGCGACTTTTGTCGACGATGTATTATCGCGCCACCCCCCAGCTTTCGAATTATGAGCAGACGCCCCAATAAAATGCGTGTGGCATAGCCATCTGTTCTCCCCCCTAACCGCGATTAAATTTGTGCCAGCCCCTTTTTTTCTGGCCTGTGAGAACAGACTGTTTTGTGGATCCACCCCCTCCTTCGATTCCTTATAGTTTTCGGGGGACGTTCCTCCCCCTTTTCTTCTGATGAAGTAGGTTCAGTTTCCCAAAACTTCTGATCAACCCCCGCCCCCCTCGTTCCCCCAACCTGCTCCCCCCCTCAAAGGGCGTTCCTGCACCGTTCTTCTTTTTTTTTTTTAACAGGAATCTGCAATTTGTGCTTCTTGTTAATTGTGAGTCCTTTCTTTCCCTCCTTTTTCGTGGACGGCGAAAGTTCCACCTTCCGGCTTACCAAAAACCGCCTTCTGCCTCTGGCAAGTTCTTTCTTTTTTTGGGGCAATCTGGGGGCTCTTCTCGCCCTGTGAGCATTATTAAGTTGACTTTTCTGATCCTGTTCCCCCATTTACTTTTTTTGGGCCTTGTCCCCTAACGGTTTAAAACCTTTAGTGTTCCTGTCCCCTTGCTCCAGAGTGCTCGTGATAAATCAACCACCAAAGGGACCACGGAGACTTGCCCCGAAACTACCATTACCAATTCAGCGTCGTAAGTTCGTCTTTTCGCACCCAAATCCGTTGAATCCCCCCCCTTTGGCCCCCAGAATCTTTTTTCACCCCGCCCATTTTTGGGACCTGCCGTAAACATCTCCCCTACAATCACCTTCAAAAAATCGGTCACCGGAGGCCGGACAGTATGCTACTATGCTTTTTTTTCCAGCATTTTCCTTTACGGCGCATTCTCGATCACCCCTTCTCTTTCCTTTCTTTAATAATATATTGTTGTGGAGGTTTCCTGTCTTTTAGCTGGAGAAGCCGATGGTTTTCTCCAACCAAACCACCTCACAGGTTTTTTCTTAAAGCAAATTTCGGTCGCTCCGGTTAACCAACCACCCCGTCCGCTTTGATCGGTCATTCTTGGTAAGTTTTTTTTTTTTTTGTTAGTCCACCCTTTCCCTTTTACACAGTGGACCTAGTGCAACGGGGGCAGTTTTTTTTCTCTTTTCCCCCGTTTGACCCCCAAAACCAACCGAGGCCCGATTCAGTTTTTTTTCGGTTATTATGCGTTCTCCGTGTCGTGGGGTTCGTTCCTGTTCCTGTGCATCTTAGTCCTTTCGCCGATCCTTTAACCGCTAAACACGCGTTTACGCCCTTTATTAGGCATCCCACCAACGAGTGACTTGGGACGGCACCAGGTCTAGTGAGAGCTTCAATGTTTCCCCAAACTCGATCGTTTCGGTGATGGAGTCCCGGGACTATGAGCTTTTACATAAAATGATCTGCCCTCGCGGGCCCTGGGATTTTGCCCCTTTTTGGTTCCCCTTCCCCCTTTTACTGGTTCACCTCGGCCGGGCGGCACAGGGGGATGCAGGGCTTTCGCCAACTGACCCAGTTGGCGCGCCCCCATTTTGGCCCCCTTCCCTTTCCGCAAATCCCAGGGTTTTTGACCCCAACCGTGCAACTCCCCTCCACCTTTGCCAGAGACTGGCATTTTGGCGTAGTCCCTGTGCGTCGAGTTTTTTTTCCCCTTCTGGTTTCTTTCCGTGGTGAAATGATGTCCGGATCCCCCTTGCCCCACTCCTCCTCACAGGCCAACCTTCTATTCCTTCCGAGGTGAATAAGAGTCTAGACCACCCCATTCTTTTTCAACCCCCCCTCCCTTCCCAACGCGAGCATAATCAGATGGTTCTTTAACGCCGATGAGGGTCCGTCACAAAGCTTTTGGTTGCATTGTTTTACCATTGTCTTTCCTGATGTCCCTGGGCGGATATGTGTTAGATGATTACGATCTTCATCTCGCTCTCCCAACCACCGCAAAAACGGTGGACGGATATTCCCCCGCGGCCAGAACTTTTACTTCCCTACCGTGGGGGGGCCGTATTCCACCGAGCCGCGAGCACTTGCATCTTCCTTTTTCCCCCCCCCCTCTCCTTCCTATGGAATTTGAACGGGCTGTTTTTCGAACCCTTTGTCCTTCCTCGTCGGTGATTTCGCCAGGAAGGAAAACTTGAGTGGCACGACCGCCCATTTTGGCCTGGCCGGTGATGAGGGGAAAAAGGTCGTTGTTAGCCGTGGCCTTTTTTTGCTTTTTCCTCCCGGTTTCGCGGGAACGCGTGGTTCCTTTTCCATGGGGCGGTCAACCGTCTTTCCCCCGGGTCCGGAGTCGGTCGGTGTCGCGGCCAACTTGGCAACGACCCCCTTTCTTTTTCTTCGGGCTTTCCGTTTTTTCTGCTTTCCGTTTTTTTTACTCCCGTGGTGCAGGACCCGTCAAAAGTTAAAAACAAATCATTCTTTTCTTCCCCTTTTTCAGCGCGTCCGGACCCGGAACGCCCTATGGCGGTCGAACTGTGCTTCCGGATTGTCGTTGGTTTGTCGAGGCGCTTAAAGTATTATTCGCTTTTGTTCCACCTTCCGTTTTTTTGTTCTCACCCCCCCCTCACTACGACCCCTTTGGATGGTGTTGAGGCGCCGACCGGCCTGGAGTGGATCGAATTGCAGAAGTTTTTTTCCCCACTGGTTTTGTCCGAAGACATAGAAAGTAAGCCTTCTTCCTGGCGGGCAACTGTCGAGGTGAACATTAATTCACCCCCATTTTCTTTAGGCGGCGGTTTTTTTCGTATTCGTGTGAACGCCCGTTTTTATCTTCCTTTAGACCATACATAGTTCCTGAACGAACAGGTCATCACCCCTTTTTTCCCAAACTCTCCTTTTTTTCTTTTTTTTTTTTTCCCCCCCCTTCTTCCCAACCTCTATGTCCGTTCTTGGGAAGAACGACCAACCCCCCATCCCGCCGGTTACTCTTTTTCTTTTCCTCTCCGTTTTGTATTTCCCCCAGAGCAAATTCCCCCTTTTCTAGCCGGGTATTCGCGACCGGTTCCCGGCTCCGGTCTCCACATTTTCGGCGATTTTCTGGAGGTGCAGGTTTTTTTTTGTATGTTTATGTTGGACCTTCTCTCGTCGAGATTGACGCGGATATTCTTGTGCGTGCCAGTTTCCGGTTCCGCGGTTCCCGGCACCGTCAAGATTTTTTTTTTTGTAGGCGGGAGATTTCTCGTTTACCGTTATTTGATCGGGATCACTTTGAGGCTGGCCCTCTTTTCTTTCTTCGGTTCCCTCAGATTGTACTTTGACGACCAGCGTGAGAATCTAACTTGGAAACCTGTTCCCCCCCCCCGTCCCAGCGGAGCGGAGGATTATCACTGACCCAATCGACCCCTTTTCCATGGCCCCTTTCATTCAGGAAACCGACAGTTTATTACGGCGCTGAGCTTGCAAATCCCTTTTCTGTCCTCCCCCCCCCCTGATGTCAATTAATCCCAACCCTAAAGACAATGTCTTAAAGATGTTGTCTGGCCTCTAAAAAATTCCCACTTGAAAAGATCCGAAAGCCCTGTTTTCGCGTTTTTCCCCGCGCCTCCGTGCTCACGTATCCGTGCGGGCAGGCCAACCAAAACCGGCTTTCACCACCCAACCCCCCCTTCCTCCCTTTCCCTTTTCGGATGCGGCTTGAGTCCAGGGGAATTTGTTCTTGAATCGTCGTCGTAAACTGATCATGTTCAGACCAGTTTTCCTTTTTTTTTTTTCCCTACGATGTCCCCCCCCATACCGGTAGGTAACACCAGTTCCAATTTTTTGTTGTTTTGGCGGGCCACAACCGCCCCCTTCCCCCCTCTTTCTTTCCCTTCTTTTGTCCAAGGGGTACCCCGTGACATTGATTTGGCGCCAAAGTAGGTGCAGGCTTTTTTTTTGTCCCTCTCTGGTCGCCAAGAGTAGCGGCGTGTTTCTACTCCGGCCAGGTCGCGAGGTTTTTCTTATTTCCTTTTTTCCGTCTCATCCCCCCTTTCACCGATGAATTTGTGGCGAGGTCGACGTGCTTTGAAGTTCCGCTTGGCAAGACGGAGATTGTGTTCGCCTTTCCGTGTCCCCCCAGGGCTCGCCATCTCCCTTTCCGCTCCCTTTCTCTCCTTTTTTTTGTTCCAGCGGCTTCTATAACGTGGAAAGGATACCCAATGAAAGAATGAGTTCTTGTACTTTCCTCTTTCCCCACCCCCATGCTCGAGCTTTGGCGCACCGACGAACCGATTTCGTTGGTAAGATTTTAATCCTTCCTTCTTGAGGTTTCGACTTTTTTCCATTTCTTCCCCCACCTTTTTCCTCCGATGATCGGATCGCGGCTCAAGGGGGGGGCTGAGTGGTGATACCCGGGTAGAAATGGAGGTACAGGTTCCTCCATGTTTTATTTCTTACTTTTTTTAATTTCATTCGGGGTTTGATGTTTTGAGAAGCCTAGGTATTTTTTTTTTATAGAAGTCTTCGGTTTCCCTTTTTTTCCCTCCCCCCTTCCCCCTTTTCCCCCCCAGAGGAAACAGGCAGCATAAACTAGAACACCCAGAGGGAGAAGGTATGTCTTTGGGGGTTGTGGGTGGTCTGGTTGCTCGTTACATCACTTTTTTTTTTTTTTCCCCCCCTTTGTTTTTTCTTTCTTTTTTACGCCTAGGTT
>Ga0179593_1519379_pt1 | contig 11214 bp, 17 predicted proteins | sample CZODoug2_1_08_16_FD_185931 | JGI IMG/M metagenome (GOLD analysis project Ga0179593, IMG submission 185931) | Vadose zone soil fungal communities from Angelo Coast Range Reserve, California, USA - CZODoug2_1_08_16fungal (PacBio error correction) | ecosystem: Environmental > Terrestrial > Soil >... | reverse complement strand
TATTACCTTGCATCCCCTAGATCCTGAGAGCTATCCCGAAATACCCTCACTTCCTTGATAAAATATGGTCCTCCGCCTTTTAATGGAATGACAGGTTTCCTCCGTGTTTTTTCTTGTCTGCTGAGATTAACGACGAATCCCCCCCTTTTTTTTTCTTTGGTCAGACCTTAGCTTCCCCGCCCCCGCCACGGCTTCATTCTAATATACCTAATTCTTGGATCCCATTTCTCTTTTCGCTTTTTCTGGACAGATTTTTTAATCTTCTTTTTCCACAAAATTTTTTCCTCTCCAGTTCCAGAACCCCCCCTTATGTCTTTTGGTCAATTTTAACGATTCATGGGCCCTCCTGCAGACTCGTCAAGCCCTTTCCTTTTTTCCCAGCCTTCACATTGGCCATGTTTTTTTTAAGCCCAAGTATCCCTCCCCGCTTCGAGTGTGGCCAAGCTTTCCTTCTTGATTTGTTTCCTTTTGTGCCCCCCCGTGGCTTGACTTTTTTGCTTCCCCCTATTGTCCCCCATAATTTTCCGCGGACGATGACCGGTTACCTTCTGACTTTTTCCCCCCCCGGCTTTTTCAGAGAAAAACGATCTCCCTTGGTCCCTTCCAATTTCCCCCCCTTTAGCGTCCTTTTTCCCTCCCCCAAATCAAACATTTCAGATGTTCCCTCCCTGATTGATCGGTTGCCCCCTTCCCGCTGCCCCCCCCCCAATAGAGGTTTCTCCTCACAACCGATAACCCCCCTCTCGTGTTTTTCTGGTGATTCATCCTTAACGCAGGGATTTCCCTCCCCCCCCTCTCCCCCCCCTTTCACCGTGAGAAGTTGACAAGGTGTTGGTACAAATTTTTTGTTGGGAGAGTTATGGACTGGAGAGTGTTTTTTGCGCGTGGCCTGTTTCCCCCGGCTCCTTTCGTCCTCCCCTTTTTTATACTTTTTTCGTTTTGACAATGCAGGAGGTTTATTTGAAACTAGACCCCAGTCCATTTAGCCCGAATTCCTTCCTCGACTGGGAAGCCTTTAAGGCCCCTCTCCTTCGTTTAAACACGATAAAAGTTCGGGGACCTGCCTTTTTTGGCTTTTGACGCGGACCGGTGAAAGTTTGTAAACCAATTGTTCTTTTTTTTTTTTGTTTGGGGAAGGACAAAAATTGGTTGCACCCCTTTTTCCCCGGCTCCCCCCCATTTACAACAACATTTTCCATTGATTCTCCCTTTGGACCCACATGACGAGGAGTTCATGCGTGCGTCTGTCATTCTTTTTCTTTTCTGTCGCTGGAATTGTTCTTTTTTGCGATGGGTGCTTTGTTGCTCTTTTTTGGTGTTTTTCTTAAGCCGTCGACCAAGGGTTTTCGCGATCTTTTGCAGTGGGAGCCTTCCTGACGTTTGATGATGGCTGGTTTACCCCTTGGTTGCTTCTTGATCCTCCTTTGGCTACGGGGAGTTTTGGAGCCCTTTTCGCTTAGAAATTTCTGTCATTGATCTCCGAGCGGGCCAAACTAGGCTGGGTTTTGTCCAAATGGTTTTCTATGGGAACGTTGTTTTTTCAGGGAAAAATAGGCTCGTTTTTCCCCCCCTCAGTTTATAAATCTTTCCCACTCGGTACAGATGGGGGTCCCCCCCATTTTCCCAATCACAGAGCAAACGGCTCGAACACCTTCAGCCCCCACTCGGTTCCAACAGACTGTTTATTTAACTTGCTTTTTTTTTTTTTCCTTTCTGACCTGAAGATGGACCTTTTTTTTTGCTTCGTTGTCTGGACTTTCTTCAGCACGGTGGGATCGTTCCCGACGCCCATTCTGGAGGGGAAACCGATTGCCATACGACAATAGTTTGGTGGGGGGTGTTCCCTTGCGGTTTTTTGCCCTTTTTTCCTATTTGCTTGGGCTGTTCATCCTGTACCGAGTTGTTTTTTGGACTCTCTTCCATTTCCTTCAGGAGTGGCTGTTGTCGCTTCTGTGGACCGTTTTTTTTTCTGGGCCAAGTGAGTTGGCTGCACGGAAACTAGGATGCCTTTTTATATTTCTCTTTGCTTTGTCCAGACTTCGAAGGCGGGTTGTGGTTTGAGTGGATGGGTGGGGTTTGATTTCAGCCCGGAGTTCCTTTTGTCCTTGATTTGCGGTTTTGGGGCTTTGGTCCGCGTTTTCCCTCTGGAGGTGGGGACTTACGCTGGCTAGCCGTTGTTTTTTGCTGAAGCCCGGCGGCCACTCTCTCTGGGACCTCCTCCGTGTTGTGCGAGATTGGGTAAGCAACCCTCCCCCCCCCTTAGAAGGTGTAAAGTCCCACAGACTCGTCTGACCCCCCAGATTCAAAGCCACACGCCATAGTTGTGTTGTGACATCAACTGACCTCCCAAGCAGAACCCTGCCCGCCTTACAGTCCGGCGGCACCTTTCGAATAGAGGAAGTCGTTATTCCCTCTTCCACCGGCCCCAGTCCCGAGACGTAGCCCCAGGTGGACGCATCATCCTTTTGCAACTTATCAGATCCCCCAGAACTCCTGTCGTTCTGATGCCCATCGCAGGCAGCGACTGGCCCAAGACCGCAACAACAGCTCCCCAGTTTTCCGATTTCTGGCAATCGGGCTAAGCATTCGGTTGCTCAACCCACTTGCTGGCTGTTTTTTTTCCCTTTCCCCCCCCCGAGTGCCCTAAAAAAGTCTTGCTCCGCCAACCGATCTTTTCTCCTCTTAAATCTTCCTCAATTTATCTCCGTAATTTGTTCGTTTTTGTCGATCAGTATTTTTTATACCCCGTTTTTATGTGCCCTACTAGTACGCATTGATCCCCCCCTTTTTCCCCCGCTCTCCCCGAGTTGGTTCCCCGTGATCACCCCCAACACTTCCCTTCCATAACCCGACATTTCCAGCACCGCCTGGTGCCTCTCGTCTCGACCTTCATCAAGAATTTTTCTGGCGCGGGTTTTTTTTTCTCCCCCCCATTGTTTATTAAAGTCTCATATCCGCGAAAGAAGCTCTTTCACCCCCTTCCCGTGGAACTGCACGATGCCGCCCTTTTTTCTTCTCCAATTGCAGCTTTTTCCCCCCAATCTCCCCGCTAACCCTCTAAAAAATACACCACCTTCCAGCCCCCCCCACATCCTCCTTTCCTAGTCTTGGTCCATAAAACCTTGGGAAAAAAAAATGTGGGTAACTGTGCTTTTCTTTTTCCAGGTGTTCAAAATAAAAGCGGCCAGTAACCATCACCGGCCTTTTTTTTCCCCCCCTTCGGCTTACGTCTTTCCTCCCCCCGTTATTTTTAAACTCCTCGTTTTTTTTGATTTCCCACTCCTGATGAGTCCCTGTTCGATGTTGGTATTTTTTTTTTTTGTCCTTCCCCACCCGACTTCACCGTCTCACCCCCCGCTGTTCTCCCCCCCCCCTTCGACCTCCCCACCACGCCAAAAACCTCCTTGATCCGGCCTCTATCTCATCCCCCCTCCCCCAAATCACCACATCAGTCCCTTCTTTGGCGTTTGACCCTGAGGAACCTAGCCTTTTTTTTAATTTCTACAGGGAACCACCCCCTACCCCTTTTTTTTTTTTTTTTTTGTTTTTTTCCTCTTTTTTTTTTTTGGTTTTTTCTTTTTTTGGTGGGTGTTGGGTTGGGGTGTGTTTTGGTTTTTTTGTTTTTTTTTTTGTTGGGGGGGACTGAGTTTCATTCCGACAAGCGCCCCCTTCCCTTTTTTGCCTCTCTCCCTCAATGGCGGTGCGACATGCTCGATAAAGAGTTGTATTTTTTTTGACCCCCCCTTTTTTGAAGTTTTTTTTTAAGCGCACCTTCGGCTTCTGTCCACATTTCCCCGCCCCCCCTTTTTGCGTTTCCTCTCACGAGGAACCATTTCTGGGAGGTCCCATGTCTCACGTGTTCAACGGGAATCCGTGTCAATCAAAAATTTTTCCTTTCTTGGCCCTTTTCTCCTTTTCGTTGATACTTTGAGGTTCTCACCACCTGGATTCTTGCAACCTGGTATTCTGCGATTCAGGATTGGACCCCCGGACCTTCAGAAAGTCAAGTTTCAAACCCAAAACCCCCTCTTTGCGGATTTGGCTAGAGTCCCCCAACTAAATCCTCCCAAGAATCAGAGCTAGACTTCTTGGTTCAAGTCCCTTAACCTTTCCACTCCCTTATGTTTATCCATTTAGTGGCCTATGAGGCTTTTCCTTCTCGCTACATAGTCTTTCTTACCCCCCCAAGATGGAGCTTCTTTCCGCGGTTTACTACCCGCCTCCCTTCCTTTTCCTTTCATAAAGCGTCGCCCTCAGTTTTATAAGACTTGATGTATTCGGAGATTCTAAAATCGTCCGATCCTGGCCTTCTTTCTATATGCACTCTAGGATCTTCCCCGCCGTGGTTGTTGGCGTCAGATCCCTCTCTCCTTGCTTCTACGTCCCCCGGATTCTCTCATCTCAGGGGCACCTTACCCTTCCCTTTCTAATAACCCGGATGTATCGACGTTTGACTTCCGATTTGTTTCCTTTTCTTTTTTTTCAACCGCCGAAATTTCCCATCGTGTTTTTTCAGGTTCACCTCGTAGAGATGCCTTGGACGCCCCCCTTGCGACAAACACTGTCTCCCTTTTATTACCTTCACTCCGATCTGAAGGCCCATTGTATCCTTCTTAATAGTGGTCGCTTTCCCCCCTTTGCCCCCTCAGTTACGAACACCCCAAATGTTTTTTCAAATTCGACGATTGGGCCACTGTCAGACTTCGGCCATTTTGCAATTTTTCCTTTTCGACGTCCATTTTTTTGTAGTCCCCGAAATGCCCGGTTAAATCAATTCCTTCCCGCCGAGATGGGTTTTTACCGAGGTGGTGGACCCTTTCCTCCATTTTCTCAACTGATTAGCATCATTTTCTTCCTTCCCCACTTCCCTTTTCCTGAGAATGAGCTACCCTTTTTTCAGCCAAAACGGGCCGTTTTTTCCAGTTCGTACCCCCTTCTCCTTTTTTTTGCGTCCCCCCCCATTCCCCCCCCCCTTTCCTTTCCCCGAAAAAATAAACTCGTCCTCCCTTTTAGCATTTCTCCCTTGCCTTGTCGATTTGCACAAATACATGCCGTCGATCATTTTCGGATGTCCCCCCCCCTCTTTTCACCCCACCGCATTTAATGGTTGGGTACTCTATCTTCCTCCTTGTTTCCAATCTCCCAACCTCCCCACGCAATTTGGACAGTGATGGGCGGTTGTCCCCCCCTTTGAGTTTTGAGAGTAGAAGTCGTGCTGGGGCTCCAATTTTTCCTTTTTTTTGGCTTTTTTGGCGTTCAAGCTTTCTCCCCGTCCGGTGTGATCCGGTGTTGCCGTAGTGTTTTTTCCCCCCCTTAGAAGGGTCTGTGAAGAAAACTAACTCCCTTGCCTGATACTCCCCATGTTGATTCCGCTCTTGGACACTTTCGTTAGAGCCCCGGTTTTTTCAAGATAAAGGGCCCGAGACTTTTGGGAAAGCGGGACTGTGGGAAAAGCTTTCCGTCCCCCCCAGGGGTCGTGGAATTTTTAACCCCAGTTTTCCACCCCTTTTTTCCAGTTTCTCTCAACTTTTTTCCCCCCCTACCCCTTTTTTTGTTTAGCCTTGGCCCACAATGCCGTGGTGGACGCGGTCTTTTGCGGTTCCGTTTATGCTTTTGGTGGTTCTGTTTGGGTCTGGTATAGGCTTCCTTTTTTTTCCCAAATTCTAGTTAGACGAACACGGGTTTGATGACTTTGGACCCTTCTTTTTCCCTGACAGTCCTCCCCTTTTCCGGGTGTTGTGATGGATGGACCTTCCTGAGAAGGACGGTGGCGACGGTTTTTTTTCCTGATTCCTTTTTTTTTTTGCCTTTTTGAAAGAACTTGGGGTAAGTGAGGATCCATGGTTTGGGTGGGGCACAGCTTTGCGTTCCCTTTTTTTTTTTCGTTTGACGACGGGGTCCTTTTGGTTCTTCCCCCCCCTTTTACACCCAAGCAGGCGCGGGCACGGGGAGGGTAATACTTCTACAGGGCGGTGCCTTGACTCGGGTCTTCCCCCACCCAATTTAAATCCCCCCCTCTCCCTTTCGCAAACTGCCCGATGTCACGGCCTCAGTAATGGAGGACAATGTTTCTTTGAATCCTGAGGATCCTTTTTTTTCTAAATCCCCGGTGACCTTTTCTCGCACGTGCCGTCGCGACGCCACCCCACTGTTTTTTTCCCACCCGATCAAGAACTCGTGTTTTTAAATGGTGGTTGGAGTGTCCCCCCGTTTTTTTTTTTTTGCGGACTTGTTGCGGCTTCTGGCTTCCTGTCCCCTTTCGGGTAAGCAGAACCTTTGTTTGTTTTTGGCGCCCTTTCACATTTCAATCTTTGTGGCTTGATTCTGCCGGCTCCCTATGAGCGCTGTACCGTTTCGGACCCCTTCTAGTGCATGTAAGCCTTCCCCCCCTTTCATGACCTTCGTCCCGTTCAGCTAATTTTTAGTCGTCTTTGCTTTGTTGATTTCAGGCACTGTTTCACTTTTTGAAACGATGGCTGCTTTTTTTCCTTCTCTACGTTCGGTTTTTTTGGGCGCTTTCTAGCCGGTTTTGTTAGGGATTCCTCCTTTTAATATCTTTCTTTCCTCCTACCCGTTGGTTGTATCCCTCCGGGTCCCGCCACCCCCGGTTTCTCCTCCTTTTGGTGTTTCCCACCTCCCTAGGAGTAAACCAACTTTCCCCCCCTCCCCCGCAAATTTTCCCGTCCCGGGATGTCTCCCTCCCCCCCGCGCCCCCTCCGCCGTCTCTGGGCCCAAATGAGAAATCGCCCTTTTTTTTCTCAGCCGACGTGCCCACGGGTCCCTTCCTTTCCTCGGACCTCCCGCCCCTTTCCATTCAGTTTTTCCGCACGTCGTGCTGATGACATCGGTGTTTTTCGGGGTGGCGGTTTGTGTGGGGGGGTTTTTGGGGTTTTGGCCATTATCCCCCAACTCTTTTTCGCCCCCCCACCAACCAAACGCGTCACCCCCCCCCTTTTTTTTTTTCCCCCCACCCGAGTTTCTTGGCACCTTACCCTTTTGTTGTTCTGGAGCGACCCATTGGCGCCCATTCCCCTCCCTGCGTGCGACACCGGATGCCACTTTTCTTTCCGGCCCCTCCGCTGGCTCGCAAAGGGGTCCCTGTCCCCATTTCTTCCCCCCTTGTTTTCGTTTCGTGGTCTTTCGTCTTTAAGTTTTTTTTTTTCCGCTCATCTATCTTGTCCCTTTGGATGAACTTTCTGTGTAATCCCGTTCCTATTTTTTCCCCAAGGGCAACTCATCCCCCCCCCCCCCTCCAATTTCCCGCGCACCTGCGTGTGCGTTTTCCCCATTAAAGAATGTCGGGCCTCCCGTCTCCCCCCCGTACTTTTCCCCACCGTTTTTATGCCCTCCCTGTCGCCTGACGTAATAAAATATCCTCAACACCCCTGCCAGTTTTCTCCCTGTTCTTGTTTTTTTCATAAGTGTTAGGAGTCGAACAATTTTTTTCCCACCACATGTCCCCTCCAACTCCCCCCCCCCCCTTTCCCTTCAAGTTGCATTTGCCAAAATCCCTCCTCGCTCTTTTTTTTTTCCCCGCGAAAAAAAACTTTTGACAATGGATGTTTCCTGAGGGTGGGGTGCCCCTTTGTTACACCCTCACGTTGCAGAACCTGGTTTTCGTTCACCCCTTTCACCATTTCCCCTTTTCAACTATAGTTTGCTTCTCCGCCAGTTTCCTTTTCCCCACATCCTTTGGAGTGGATGCGGCCCAGGGCTTAGTCCCATTCGGTATTCTTAGCTTCTTTTCTTATATTTTTAACTTCCATTCTCCTCCACCACCGCGGCACCACCGTATCACTGTCTTCCAGCGTTGTGAAGCAAACTCCAAACACCCGTCCCCCATGGTCTTTTCCGCCCTCTCTCACAACCCCTCCCCCCTTGCCCCTCATCCCCCGTGTAAATTGCTCTTTGTTTTTGCTTCTTGGTTTGCCCTCTCCCTCCCTTTTCTTTTCCCAGAACCACCCAAACCATAAATTGGACTTTTTGTTTTGACCCCCAGAACAAGTCGAAGCTCCAGCTTATTTTTTTCCTCTACTTTTCGCATTGCTTCCTTTTTTTATTAAGCTTTTGACCCCCCCCTTGTTTCATTGGGCTAGAACCATTATTATCCTTTTCCCCTGACACCCACGGCCCAGTTTTTGACGCTCTGACCTTTTCCCTCCCATTAGGGGGGAGGAATTTGATTTAATCAGTGTTCAATCCACTGTTAACACCCCCCCCAAGTTCACTCCAAGCGATTGTCTGACACTTCGAATCGGTTCTTATGCCTACTTTTTCCCTGGCTTTCGTCAAACAGGGGATTTGGGCAGACGGGCTTGGCATTTGGTCCTTAAGGGTTTTCCTGGTGTGACGCACCCCCATGGTGACCATTACCAAAAGACCCTAATGTTGTCGTCCTCGCTCGGACAACAATTCTTTGAATCAAGAATTAGCGACGACAGCGTCAAGCCGCTTCCTATTTTTATAAATCGAAAGTTGATGACCCCCTCGGTTTTTCACCTTATGCGTGTTTTCGCTCTTCCCATATCCTGCCCCTTCCCCAAACATTTCTTTTTTTGCTGTAGCGGTTTTCTCATCATCAGCTTGCAGGACCGTCAGCCCTAACAGGTGGCCCAGTTATCCCCTTAAGTTCTTTATTTCGATTCTCACCCTCGAGATTCTATCTCTCTTAATACCTTGTTTTTGAGAGATGCAATATCTTTCACTTTCCTAGCAGAGACCATTATTTTTGCCCCCGACCCACCCTTTTTGAACCCCACGGATGGTCCTCCTGACTTTGGTTGCGAATGCATTCCCCTAGTTTTCTTTTTCGACAATATCCCTCTTTTGTCCGATTCCCCCCCTCTCCACCACCCAAACCACAGACTCACCCCTCCCCCCACACCACCTTTTACCAAACCAATCCTTAACAACCAAACAACACTCCCCCCAAACCCCCCACCCCTCCTTACCTTATACCCTCCCCATACCCCCCCAGTAATCCCCCCACACCCCCCCACCCCCCCAAAACACACCCTCATTACACCAAAGACCTTTCCCACAAACCCACCCCCCCTCCACCCCACCCTCACAACCATCCCAACCCCCGACTCCACAAAACCCCCACCACGACACCCCCCATCCACCACACACCCACCACCGCCACCACCCCCCACCCAACACAACCCATCCCCTCCTACCACTCTCCCCTTCCCCCCTACCATACCCCCCTCCCTCCTCCCTAACCCCCCCCCTCCCCCTCCCCCCCACCCCTCACCATATAGAATGCAGCCAGAAGAACCTTCTCCCCAAAAATGTACCCTTAATTGTTCACAATTTTTTTTCCCTCCGAGTGAAGTTGCCACTTAGCTCTGGTCCACCTGATATTGTTCCTTATTCCCCCCTTTCAGATAAGTTCTCCCAACAGGCTTTGGGTCAATTGTCATTCCGATTCTCCCTTGGTCTTTCCACTCTTTAGGTTTTTTTTTTCGCCCCCCAAAGCCCTGTCCTTATCTTCCATTTTTTTAAGGTCCCTCCATTTCAATTCTTTCCGCGTCGAGTCTCGGGCAACCCCCATTGTGAGTGGCCCATTTTGGCTTCCTTTTCTTTTTGACCACCCCTCAATCATTTCCTCCCCCAATCACTTGCTTGGTCATATATGCTTTCCCCCCCCCCCCCCCCAATTTCTTATTTCTGCACCCCAAACTGTGGATCTTGAATGTGCCCCCCTTTGCCAATTCACAAGAGCGTGACGTCTTTCCCCAAACCATCTCCTCAAATTAAGCCTCTGCCCTCCTGTTCTCTCCCCCAATAGCTTTGCATCGATGTTGCTTTCCCCCCCGAAAAAACTCTTTACTTCTTTCTTTTTTTCTTTTTCCCCCCTTTATCTTCCCCCCTTGAGATTCTCCAAGATCAACCGCCAACGTTTCCCCTCAATTTGACATGGGGAGGGTTCTTTTTGGGGGGTGTTAATCTCTTTTTGTCTGGGATTTCATTGATCGGCCCTTCGGCCATCAACTTTTCTTTAGGTTTCTTTTCAACGCCGTGATTCCCCCTGGTGAGACTTGTTGCCCCGGCCGTGGTGTTGGAAGTTAGTACTTTTTTTCGTTGCCCCCCCCCATCCAGCTCTAGAATCCCTCTTTGGCACCCTCCCCCCCGATTCCCGGACCCTTGCGGAAGTTAAAACGGTGCTATACCTCCCCCAGGTGGGAACCTACTTCTCTTGCAAGTTAACTTTTCCACTTCGGTCTTTAACCCCTGGTTGGGAAGTCCCCAAATTGGTATTTTAACCTTTCCGATCTTGTTCAAATTTTCCCCCTTGTTTTTTTTCGCTTTTTCTCCCCCGATGGTCCCGATTTGGTCGGTTGTCTTGGCGGTACTGCGACTGGAATTTTACCTTGTTTTTTTGTAGGGAGGGGAGGCACTCTTCTTTTCTTGACCTTTCGGAGTCTTCCGTGCGTCCTGCGGATTTTACGAAGCAGGGCTGGTGATGATGGCGTGGATGTTCCACCTTCTCGTCCTTTCTTTTGACTGGATTTCGTTTTCTCACGCATTTTGGAGCCGACGGTAGCGCCAATCCACTTTTTTTCTCTTCTGCCCGGATCCAGAATACCCCGAAGCAGGGTGTGACTTTAGTTGCTGCGAAGGGACACGTTTTCTCCTAGGAGTCGGCCAGCATTTTTACTTCCAAGTTCGGTATGTAATGCGGCACCCCCCTTCACCTCCAACGTTTTAGAAAAACTCCCCCGCCACATCTTCGTTATGAGGACCCTTTTTCAATTTAGACTTAGAGAGTATGTAGTTCCATCCTTCGTTCGCACGTTCTTTTTTTTGGCCCCCTCCGCATGGGTAGAGAAACCCCCCGTTTCTTTACCAGCTTTCCCCACCTCAAATAGGTTTTTATGGGCTGTCTTTTCCCCTGAGGGTTTGGAGGCACCTCTTCCTTGATCTGAGGTACTGTAGCCGAAGATCTGGTGTGGCGCGGAATTTCCAGTTTTTGGCTGCTGGGCTGTGAGATGCTTTTCCCTTTCCTTTTCATGGAGACTCCTGCTCCGTCTTTACATTCTTGTCCTGATGGCTTTCCCTGATCGGGTGGAGATTGATTCCTTCCGGTTGGTTCTTTTTGGTTGATTCTTTCATACGGCGGATTCCTTGGTTACTTCCTTGGGGGGATATTTGGTTTCTTGGTGGTAAGCTGCGGTGTTCACCACTTTTTTTTGGGCTTTAAGAAGGCGG
>Ga0179593_1462697_pt1 | contig 11214 bp, 14 predicted proteins | sample CZODoug2_1_08_16_FD_185931 | JGI IMG/M metagenome (GOLD analysis project Ga0179593, IMG submission 185931) | Vadose zone soil fungal communities from Angelo Coast Range Reserve, California, USA - CZODoug2_1_08_16fungal (PacBio error correction) | ecosystem: Environmental > Terrestrial > Soil >... | reverse complement strand
ATTGTCGTCAATGACACCCCCTCTCACCAAGTTTAAGTGTCTTGATCTCTCGTCTCAATGTTGTGATCGTCTTTATTATTTTTCCCCCCGAGTATGGTAATCCGCCCTCCCTAGTCCTTTCAAATATCCGGCGAGAGCTTTCTGTAAATCCCAAGTCGCCGTCCGAGCACACTCCATGCCTTTACCGCAAGCAGGCCCCTTTTATTCATCCCCCTTTTGCTGCAGTCTCTCCCTGCCCCCTCTTCGCGTTTTTCGTTGTGGCCCCCCTCATTAGTCTTAGGCCTCGATCTCTTTACATGTCATGCCTTCATTATACTCTTCGAATACTTTCCTGCCCCCCTCACCAGTTCGCCGAATCGAATCTTTCCGCATCCTTTGATCCGTTATTTTTAAGTCTTTCCCTAAATTGCATCCTGCCCCCCTCACCATCTCCTCTTTTTCTTTCTCCGCAATTTTTCTGTGCCTTCGACCGGGGCCCCAAGTCTTTCTTTCCTTTTGTCAAAGACATCAGTATTTCTTCAAGACTCAAGAAACTTTACCATCAGCCCCAGGACCCCTATCAAAGGATACGGCCTTGAAGTCTTTGTTCGTCTGTTTTAGATCCCTTAAGATACGGTCTTCCCCACCTCCCCTTTTCCTTGCCCGATTGTCGGAACTAAGTTAATACAATCCGCACACCCCCCTGTCTCCCTTTTTGAAAGAAACACCTTCCAAATCTTTTAAGATCAAGAACAGTTTTACGGCCTCATTGAATAAGATTACATATCAAAATAATCTTGATCCTCTCCACCCCCATCGTTGGACGCATTCCCTGTCACAATTACTCCTGTGGGGGACTCCACTGGACCCTCGTACGTCACTGCAGACATTTTTTTGTCCGCTCAACCTTCGTTTGTGTTCGTGAACTTTACCTCCTAATTCATAGGAAGACGACTGGATGTCCTAAATGTCCTCCTGGACGATTGGGGTTCTTTCGCCATTCTATTAACCATACTTTTTCGGAGTAGTCGGGGAGGGTATTTCACTGTTGTTCCTCACGTCCCTCCTTTTACTCGGCCTGTATCCTCCTCTCCTTTCCGTCACTTTTTTCCCGATGCTCAGTGAACGAAAAACCCCACGGTTATTGACGGCGCTGCGTTAATTTGCCTTCATGATGAAGGGATTTTGCTTCCTTCGCGTTACTTCCTCAGGGCAAGACCAACCCTAGTTGGTATCTCCAACACCTGAAATATGCAGAGTTTTTTATTTCTATTTCCCTTCCTTAGGGTCCCACTTACTTGTAGGAGAAAGCGACCCATTTTCTTCACTCTCCATGGTGTACCTTTTACTCTTTTCCTCCTTGCCGAGACTGAAGGTGTCCAATAAGGAGTCTACAGTTACTACTCCTCGCTTTTCCTACCGCATCTTCGTTGACCCCTTTTCCATATACTGGTAATCCTCCTTCTTGCTTGTGTATATCTCTTTTCCGAATTTATTTCGGTAGCGCGCGTTTCTCATCCCTGGATCAAATCTTTGCGTCTATGTCCCTGCGGGCGTTCACATGCTTTTCCCCTTTGTCTTTTCTGGGACCATTGGTAGTTTTTTCAACTGCTGGTACACCTTGTAAGCTGGAGATCCATGAATGTCAATACCCCTTTGTACCCGGTGCATTTTGTGTCTCTTGACCTGCCTTGGTTTCTTCCCTCTCATTTTTAGAGGTTGATTACAACCTTTTCAAGCCCTTGGCATTTTCTTCGGCCTGTACGCTCCCTACCCCCGTCACGGGCGCTGATTTTTGAGTTAATGGAGCTTCGCTAGCATCTCTTGAGGCCTTTGTTATCATTCTCATGGTCATCCCAGGAAGGTCGTCTTGAGTCTTTTCAATAGTGATTGACGGTTCAATTTCTTATCCTTTTTCCTTACGTGACTCTCATGAATTGTGCATTGATTATTAGTATTCGGCCTGCAAAGGTACCTCCCCCAGATTCTTTTTCCTTCCTTTCCTCAGTCAAAGTGTAATGTTCCCGTCGCTATATTCGGTATTTCAGTTTCCAAACACAATTTTTCTCCCCACCAAAATTTTCTCTTAGATTCGTTCTTATGTGCTTATCCTTTCCCATCCCTCTTGGCCTCATTGCCGCGGTGCTTTTGGCTTGGCAGAGTACGGTTGTATGAATTTTTTCCCCTTCTTTCGATGAGGCCGCCTTCAAACCTTGTTCTATTCTTTCGCACCATCGTTGTCCTGTTTTCATTTCAGATCACATGGAGAGTGCGGTTCTGTTTTTTTTTACGTAGCTCTTTCGCCTCTGCCCATCCCCTGAGAGATAGTTGGTAAGCCTCGTAAGATTCTCTTTCCTGTTCAACAAGTTTTCCAGCCGTTATTTTTGTATTTTGTCTTTGGTGTGGCTTATTTCATTTTTCTCGGCTATGAAAGATTGACCTTTCATTCCTTCCACGTGGCCCCGGGATTTTTTTCCTGCGTCGAAGTCCAGAGTTGACCCCTTTGGCTAGACAGCATCCTCGCTTTTATTATTAGGTGCCCCTTTCCCTTTTCCCGTTTGGACATTTATAACGTGCGCGTTCGGGTTTCGCAAGATCCCTACCTTCCAATTAATGTTGTATTCTACTTGTCGGTCGGGCTATGTTCTGTTGCTCCTTTTCGATGCGGAGTTTGCTCCTGTTTGTCGCCCGAGTGGTCTTTCCGGACAGGATACATTCTTAATTCCGTTACCCGAAACGTCCGCCTCACGTGGAATGCTTATATCTGCAAGGAAAACTTTGTTCCCTTTATTTCCTGTACGAGACGACAGTGTTGAGTGTTGCGCTTCCTCTTTTCCTGTATATGGCGCCCACTTTGCGGCGACCCGCTATTGGTCCATCAGGAGCGCCCAATTCTTCTTTTTCCTTCATCCAGACTTTGGCAACTTTCTCGCCGTCTCCAACTTCCCCAAACCCCCATTTGCAACCCTCACACTTATACATGTCGCTTTCCCGGTCTTTTCGGTTTTTGTATCGTACGGTTTGAGGCCATGTATATATTTCTAATTATAAGTTTTTATTTTTTCTCCTTTCCATGGTTCTCCCCACTTTCTCTGACGCACCCCCTACACTCCTGTGAGCGTATGATAGTAGGCGTAGCAAATGTTTTTTAACGTTTTCCTGTGTATGGACATCCCCCCCTTTTTTTCCGTCCAAACCCCTGATGAGTCCCGCCCCGGGTGGAATATAAGGGCTCGCCTTCCCATTAGATCCTCGCCAAAGTCTTCCGTCAACCCCTACCTGCCGCGTTCTCCTTTTCCTTCCCGGTCCCTCTTTCAAAGTTGCTTAGAATTTTAAGTCTGAGTTTTCCTCTGTGTACCCCCCTTGCTTCTCGGTCATGCATCTCGGCCTCCAGGTCCTCCATTCATTTTCATCCCCATCTGCTCCACTGACATTCCCTCACCCTCAGTTCTTCCTCTTTTTGATCTTTTGCGAAACAAAGGGTCCGATACGCAAATGGGCTTATCCATGTAGAACTCACTCCTTCAACCCTCCCCTACTCTTCCCCCCCTCTTACTTGGCGAGCCATTTTTTCGGCAGCGCTCTCAGCAAATCTTTTTAAACCCGTTTCTTTCTGGAACGTTCGCCTTCTCGCTCTTTCTCGATAAATACCTTCCACCTCCCCACGACACGATTTTGGGGCTTGACTCTTGTTTCTTTCTCTTTGCCCCCTCCCCCTTTCCACTCTGCCTGTTTCCCCCCGGCGAATTTTGCAAGTTTTAGAAACACCGAATAGGTCCCAGCCTCTTACTTGTCTTCCTTTTTCCGCTGTCCAAATACTTCCAACGCTCTTTCGAATTGCCTCCTACCATTCTTACAGAGGTATTATCCCATTCGTCCACCCCTTCCTTCCTTCCTCCATGCTCACCCCACAGCCGGCGGACCAGTATGGAAAGAAGGATTTCATGGGTGTCTCCCCCCTCCAGTAAAACGAATCCCTTCCGCTCACCGCAGTGAAATGCACTTGAAGTTTAGTTAGCAGTCAACTCCGAATATGCTTCACTTGTTCAGTAGCTTGGCCCACTGGCATTTCCAGAAGCTCTTTGGATTAGATTCCTTCCTCAATCCCTCTATTCTTCCAGTCGCTTTATTCGTATTACCCCTCATGCAAGATTTCCCACGTTTCCTGATCAAAACCTTTGCTTTGATTCCCCATCCCTACATATTCAAGGCTTCGCTACCTGACCCTTTTTCCCCAAACCGTACGCCTTGTACCCTTTTGTTGGACCTGTTCGCTTCCCCCTGACATGCAGTTTGCTTTTCTTTCGTCAAAGCCTACGAGTTCAGGGGTTTCCACCCAGCTCCTGTCTCTCCAACCTTCAAAACCGCAAGTTAAGATTTCATTTCTGCATTCAGTACCATTGTTCCCTCCTTTTTCTTCTAGGAGAGCGGACCTAGTTGTTCAGTGCAACGCAATGGGGACTTTGATTTTCCTCCTTGCAGATGACGTTTTGACCTTCAGCGTTGTCTACAAATGCCCTCATCTCGCTTCCGGACCTTCAACTTCGGTTTAACCTAACCCCTTTTTCTCTTCCCTCCTAACCTTTTGTTGGGATAGTCTCTTTTCCCCCGAAGGATTGGGTGTGCGCTTTCGTCTCCTGAGAAGGGCTCCTTTTCTTGCACTGTTAGAGCTGCTGATGAACATTTTTTTCCGGTACCCTTGCGTTTCCACTTTTCCCATTTTTTTCTCCTTCTAAGCCATTCGTACCCTATTCCCAAACCTGAAGGAAATCAACCTATGCTCGTTCCTTTTTTCCTTTTGTTTTCGCTCTTCTGATTTTTGTCTTTACCTTAGTGCCATCTTTGAATCCGGTTTATGAAATCCAACCCCCCTCTCCTGGGTTACCGGCGGACCGCAAGCCTTTTTCTCCGGTGTTTCTTTCACTGGATGCGAAGCGGACGCCCTTTTAAGGAATTCTCGGTTCGGATTAATTTCCCAGGGTCTCCTTAAGTTTTTCTTGACTCGTGTCTGGTTCTCGAGAAGTCAAATATGCTTTGTTATCCTCACCTTCCGCCCTCCCTCACCAGCTTTTCTTCCGTGTCTCCTGGTCCACCCTCTTGTGATCTCGGCATCCCTTTTCTTATTTCGAACGACCTCAGTGCTCTTGCAAAGCGAAGCTTTCTTTTTTCTCCCCTTCGTCTTTTCTTCACGTCTCCGGTTTTGGCTCTCTGAAGAGGTTTCTTTTTTTTCCTGCGATTCGCTCTTCCCCCGCCTTTTTGTTCGTTCTAACAGAAGCGTTTTTCCTTTTTCCGCTGACCTGGAGCTGGTGTTTATTATGCGGGCTTTGCGGCTTCCTGTGCGGTTTCCTACCCTTCCCCTTCTTTCTTATGTTTAGTTTTAAGCCGTTCTGTACCAGTGGATAGTTTTCAACGAGCCTACCAATTTCCTTCCAAATCCCTCTTTCTCGTTGTTTTTTATTGCTTTAGTTCTTCTCTTCTTCCAGTTAATGCGCTCCTGATGTCGTTCCAAAGCTCAATAGGCTGTTTTTGTCCTTTTCTTCTTTGACCTTTTCTCCTGCCAAGCTGCAAGAGTTGTAGGGTTTCCCCTAGGTTGCCTGACGGTGTTCCTTTCACATACTTGAGTTTTCTGCCACAACAGATTTGCGTCGCCCTTATTGTTTCTTTTTTTATGGAGATTATTGAAATTCCGTCTGAGATGAATTTCTGTCGTGTCGCTATCTTGGGCCCAGTTCGTTTTGGTCACAGGACACAGCCGACGCTTTCCTTTTTTCTTGCTATATATCTTCCCTTCCCCCTTTTTCCTGCTCCTGGAATTTTTGCCTGTGGTGAGTGTGTGAGAGGAAGATTGTCTGTCTCCTTTCTCCCCCTTCGGCTATCCTTCGCCGGAGGATGGTGCTAACAATTTGTTTTCTTATTTTTTTTGGGAATGTTTCTCCCTCCAACCCCCCTGACACGACCTCCCTTCCTAGAAAGGCCCGTCTCGGGGAGGGTTCGCGGTTTTCTCCTGCCTTTATTTTTCTCTTTCGCACTCTTGTGTTGTTGAGAGGACAGTAGGACTCAAGGGGGTAGTTAAATCCCCCCTCCCTGGAAGACCTCCCGATCAGTAGTTTTTCGTGGTCACATGTTTTTATAGTTGTATTGCTTTTGACATTCACAAAATCGCCCGTACAAACCTCCCTTTCCCATGCCCACTGCCTATATTCTAGAAGCTCGCCTTATTTCAGTATCACTTAGTCAAAGCAAGCCCTCTCCCCCCTTGCCTTTCGCTCTTTTCCTTGTACAACGATACCCCGTGCTTGCAGCTATAGCCCTCCTTTCGTGAGTAGTTTCTCCTTTGACCAAATAATTTTATCTTTTCTCGTGCCTCGTCTCCTTTTCCCGGTAGGTCAGAACTCTTCATCATTACGCCCTCTCAGTTTTGCAATCCCCAAAAGTGTCTCTCCTTTTCTGCTGCCAAAGTCTTCCCTTTTTTCCCAATTTCCCGGCTGAGAAACTAAGAAATTTAAATATCTCTTTATTCAGCCCCTCCCTTTTTTCTTTCCCTCGGACGCCTTACAAAACTTTTTTGAATTTTTATTGACAATCATTCTCGTCTCGCTCAAATACCTCCCCAGACCAAGAAACGATCAACTTCTCCTTCTTCCATTCTGTTTGTTGCTTTAACTCCAAATCGTAGAGACTTTCTTTCCACCAACTACATACTCTTCCTCCTTTGCCAGCGCGCCCCCCCGCTCATCTCAACTGAAAATAAAGATACCCTCTTCTCAGTCCTTGGCTTCCAAATTTTCCCCACCTTTTCTCAATCCTGGTATTCCAACTGTTTCCTTCTCATTCGCTCGATTTCCCTCATTTCTTGCAGAATATGCTAAATTCCCCCCCGTCTCTTTGACGTTATGGAAAACCGGAGTTTTTTCATCCCGCAGAAATTCTCTTTACCACTTTTGCATCCTCCCTTAATCCGTTCGTCCGTACTTCTCTCTTTCCAGGCGGTCAGTACAGCACCCCTATTTTGATGCCCTGACTCTCTTTTTTCTTCCGTCTTAAAGTTCTTATAATTTTCAGTCGAGGGGAGTTCTCTTTCCCCTTCAGATCTCCTTCCCTCCGCATGGCTGTCCTTGATCACTTTTATTCCGTCCTTTGTCCTCTCCCTTCCCTCCCCCCCCCCCCCTTTCCCTTCCTTCTCTTGGGACAAGTTCTAAGTTATGTGTCCCTTTAAGGGCCTCTTCTCCCGCTTCGCGTTCTCCTTCCAGTCCCCCAAAATCGAAGGAGCGCCAAAATCACCCTGAACGTTTTTTTTTTACTATTTGTATTCCCTGCGCTTCCTTCTGCGAGGGGTTTCAGCCGTTTTGTTTTAGCCAGTCTCTCCCTTTTTTTCGTTCCCCTCGCCCTGTTTTGCCCGAAGCATTTCCCCTTGCAGTCGAGATGACCTCTTTTGTTTCTACAAGGAAGCGAAAGCAGAGGTACTACTGCAGTTCCCCCCCCCCTTTCATCCTGTTTTTTTGAGCTCTTTTCCCTCCTTAGCTGTCTACGACGCGCTTTTGCACTTGAGGCACAAACTTCTCATCTTCCTTTCTCTCTTCCCTTGGGAACCGTTTTTGTCGTTTCACATTTTCTCAATTGTCCGTTTTTTTCTGGGTGCGTCCTCTCCCTGTCCACACCTTATCCTTAACACATGCCCTGCGCACGGTAAACTAGGCGCGGGTGTGCGTTTCGTTTAATTTTTTTTTCTTTTTTCTCCCTGTTTGTCTAACTTGCAACGCGGCGCGGTGCATGTAAACCCCCTCATTCTGGGGAAGTCTCCTTTTCCGTCGTTATGCCCTGGATTCGCTGTTTTTGGCGTTCATGGTCAGCGGACGGAAGACGTCGACGGTCAGTGGCTGGTTTCTTCTCCTTTTTTTCATCCTGGAAGGGCGGTTTCTTGATCTGTGAGGGTAAACCGACTTTTTTCCAACCTCTTCTGATAGCAGGCTTATTTCATTCCTCTATCTACTTCTACCAGATCTTACGAAGCGGTCAAAATGTAACGCTCTTCGCTCCTTTCTCCTCTTCCCGAGCTGTTTTGAACTCAATTTGTCTTTTCCCACCTTCTGTGGAAGATCTTTCTCTTCTTTCCCGCCCACATTCGTCCTTTTTCCCCATAACGTACAAGCAGTTTGGTTTGAGATGTTACAAGATTCCGTTTTGCTACTTTTCTTTCCCAGCTCTTTCGCTGAGGCCGTCCAACCTGGTGATACCGGTCGAAAGTCAGTCGTTGGGTTTTCTTTTTTTCTATTAGACTAGTTGTTTCTTTGCGTTTTGGCTTCCGTTCAGCGGTTTTCTCACTCTTGCACCAATTGTTTATTTTTGACTTCTTTACTTTTATAGGTTTCAACGAGTCACCCCCCCCCATGCACAAAAGAAATCGTGCCAAAGCAGCTCTTGGACGTTGTTTGCTGACCAGTTTTCTTTATTTCACCTCCCGTTCTTTGTTCGTTCCCTTCCTCCTGAAGTCTTTTTTTTTCCTGCGCGAGGTCAGGTGATGGGGGTTCATCTATCGAGCCTTTTTTTCCTCTTTGCTTTCCACAGGTTGATCCGGGACCTGCATATGAGCGGTTCCGTGTTTAGCAAAACTATGTGGCTGGGGAGCACTCTTTTCTGTTCAGTTGCTTCTTCGAGAGTCGTCCATTTTTTTTTTTTTTTTTTTGGGGGGGTCATTTAATTTTGAATCTCGTTTTTATACCGTCTCCCTTGGTCACCAGTTCAAGCTCCCCTCACGCGTCCCACGTTCCTCCCTCAGCAACTGTGGTTGTTGTCAGGAGCCCTGTTCAAAGCGCTCCAAATTTGGCAGGGCGTGAGTGCGCGATTGTTTGCTTTCGACTGTTGCGAACTTTGCTTCGATCTCTTTCCTTTTTCTTCCTTTTTTCGTCACAATTGGAGGATTGGGACTTTTTTGGGGAATGTTCCTACGTCCACTCCAACATTTTTCCCTCACCTACTTTCCAGCCCTCTTCCCGTTTAGGGAGGTTTGCGCTTATCGAGCGTTTTTCTCTTCCCCCCCTTTCCCTCCGTTTTTTTTTTTCTTACTCTCCATGGCCGGCTCAAACTACTCGAACACCACCTAACAAGCCTGGAGTGAATTGCTCTTCTCTTTTTTTTCTGTCAAATTTTTTTTTCCGGCTTCGGATCCCCAATTTCTGTCTCTTCCCCCTCAAATTGTTCCTCAAAAGAGGCACATACTGCGTTTCGAGTCTTTCGCAGGCCCCTTCGTCCCTTCCTGTATCCAGCATTGACGCGCAAGAACTGCCGAGTTCTTTTTCCCTTCAATCCTGCCTGCAGATCCCTTCCCCCGTTCCTCCGTTTTTTTTCCCCCAATCGTTATCCGGTCTCGGACCTAGATATGTTTAAAATTCAGAAATTAAGGTAGTCCCTCTTTCTCCTCCTCCCTACTCACCATATTGATACGAAATCTTTTTGCGAACCAGGCAAGCCGTTCTGTCCCCCCTTTTTCTTCTCAAACATGTCAACTTTCTTCTGACCACTTCCCGTTCTCGCTGCTGATCTTTCTCGCCATTTATTTGAATTCGACGTAGGAAACATATTTGCCGTTTGCTGTCGAACACCGTCTTTTCAGCCGATAAAGACCATAATCCCCCTCCCATATCAAGGATTTCTTCCTTTTTTGTTTTGCTTGCTCTTTTGTTTCACCCTTCCCCCTACAGTGCCCCTGGGTTTCTTCCCTGATTCCTTGCTGATTTTCGAAAAAATTCACGAATCCTTCCCCTCCTTCCCCCCCTTGTTCCCAGGTCAGCTGGACGAAAACTATCAACGCTTCTTTCCTCAACCGCACCCCCTCCTTCTCGAGGTTATCTCTTTTCAGCCATTTCCACTTGCCTCTTGCCTCCATCCTACCCCCCCCCCTCAGGTTTGTTGATGTTCAAGGAATGACTGTTGCGACTTTTTTTTTTCATCCTCCCCCTCCTCTTCGCGACTTTGCATGGAGCCCTTTAGGTCGTTCGAACCGTCCCTTTCGTCCTTTCATTGCTTTGCGCGCGGAGCATCATATCCCCCTTTCTCCCGGTCGATCTGTTGTCTCTCTTCCTTTTTATTAAGCAAATCCTGTAAGCTGAGGGATAGTTCCCCCTACAGCACTATTCCTTCCCCAGCCTGCGCTGAAACTTGACTTCCAGCAAGCCTTAATTTTCTCTCGCTTTTCCAGGACGTCCCCCCGGACTTGACTTCTCCTTTCTCTTTTCACTTCACTGCTGGGATGGATGACAACCTCTTTTCCTTATTGAACGATTTCACTCCCCCCCCACCATGCGAGGAGCGACTCCCAACAGACCGGAGTTGTTCTTTCAGTTCCTTTGTCAAGGGTTTTCCCATTTGCTTTTTCTTGAAGAGAAGAATGGTCCGTGCCCTGCTCAATGTTTCTTCTCTTTTCTCTGCAGAGCGACGTGTTTTTTTTTTTACTATACTTTTGTCTATTAAGCGCCTCTCTCTTTACGCGAATCCTCTTTCAATCCTTCTTTTCCCCTCCCTTCTGTTTTTTTTTTCTTCTTTTTTTTACAGAAGGTCGGTCGCTCGCGTCTAGCCTCCTGTTCCAAAAGCAGTGCTCCCTTCTCTCTGTTTGGAACCTTTCGGACAACCTTTTCTAGTGCCGACCATTGGTCCGTCCCTCTCCCCCCCCCCCTTCACAGTTGGAACCTTCTGAATGCAATGCTTTTTTTTCATCAAAACCTCTCTCTTTCTCTCTTCTTTGCTTTGTCGTTTCCCTTAGCTTTTTTTTCTTGCCCTGCGAACGCTCTCTTTTCTCAAAGCGCCCCCTCCCATCATTTCCTGGTAAGTCTCTGTCCAGCGACGCAATTGATTCATTTTATTTGTCTGTTCTTTCTTCCTCTGCAGGACCTGGAACGTCCCGGATTGGGATAGTTCCAGGGTGCCCGTTCCTTTCCTTTGGAATTCTGTTCTTTTAAATCGGGAGACCCTCCTCCTGTCTGTTTTCTGCAGGGAAGTGTATTATAGGCTTAAGGAACACGGCCCACCACATATTCTTTGTTCTATTTTTCCCAGGTGTCAGGAGAAGCGCGCTTATTAACTTCTCTTCTCCACGGTTGAACTTAAATGCTTTTTTTCCCCTGTCCGCAGATTCGTTTTGCTGTAGTTGCACACTCCGTAATGGTTACATAGTCGCTGAGTGAGTTTCCCTATTCCTTCTCTTTTCTTGTAATGCGTTATTCCGCTTTTATTTACGTCAAA